>Ga0164242_10000195_pt1 | contig 75770 bp, 71 predicted proteins | sample OricomgcompostMG_FD_108783 | JGI IMG/M metagenome (GOLD analysis project Ga0164242, IMG submission 108783) | Miracle-Growth compost microbial communities from Emeryville, California, USA - Original compost - Miracle growth compost (MG) ... | reverse complement strand
TGCGAGATGTTGTGTCCGAAACCGGGCACAGCTCCCGTCACCTGGCAGACAGCTGCCATGATTCCTCCATCAATACCGAAGGGCGGATGCCCTTCCCAAGATCTCTTGTCGGCACGCACAACCCATTCGGTTCACGAGAAGGGGATTGTGTGAGCGAACTGTGCAGAGGAGCCTGCACAGACGAACATCTAGCTTACGCGACACGCCGCATCCGCCCAAATCGCGCCGCATCCGCCCGCGTCGTGCCAGCATCCGCCACCCACATCGTCCCACCCGACCGAACTGTGCCGGCATCCGCCCGCAGGCTGGCGGCATCGCCGCACCGGTCGCGCCGGCAACGAGAACAGCAGGTGTCGCCCGCAACAGCAGACATCCTCCTGTTTTCAGCGCGAGAGCGCGATCACTGCTGTTTTCGGTGCGGAGCGGCGGCCGGGGCGACGGCCGGAGCAGAGACGGATGACCCCGTGCACGCCGCGCAGAGGCCGAACACGTCGACGACGTGGCGCGCATCCGTGAAGCCGTGCTCCGAGGCCACCCGATGCGCCCACGCTTCGACGTCGTCGGCCGCGATCTCGACCGTGAGCCCGCATCGCCGGCAGATCAGATGGTGATGGTGCCCCGAGGTCGAGCACGCACGGTAGAGCGCCTCGCCATCGGGCGACTGCAGGGAGTCGGCCTCGCCCTCTGTCGCCAGGTCGGCGAGCGCGCGGTAGACCGTCGCCAGTCCGATCGGGGACCCGTGCTCCCGCATGCCGGTGTGCAGGCTCTGCGCGCTGACGAATCCCTCGTTGGAGGCGAGCGCCTCGCGCACGGCCTCGCGCTGCCACGTATTGCGCTTCATGATGCACCTGCCTCGTCGGAGAGCGCGGACTGGGCAGTCTTCGGTGTCGCGCCGGCGAGGTCGACCACCGCCGCACCCGCGGACGCCGGCGAGCGGCGGGTGGGATGCCCAGCGACGGCTCCCACGGGCATCCGCCTGCCGCTCACTCCGCGACGCTTGCGCGACCACGCGACGATGCGGCACACCACGTAGATGAGGAATGAGATCGTCGTCACGTACGGGCTGATCGGCACCGAGCCGCCGAGGGCCAGCATGATTCCGCCCACCATCGAGACGATGCCGAACCCGACGCTGAGCAGCGGTACGACGAGCGGCGATGACGACACCTTCAACGCGGCGGCGGCGGGGGTAACGAGGATCGACAGCACGAGCAGCGCTCCGACGATCTGCACCGAGACGGCGACCGCGAGCCCGAGCAGGAGCATGAAGACGATCGACAGCGTGCGGGTCGGGACGCCGCGGGCGGCAGCGACGTCGGCATCCAGGCTCGCGAACGTGAGCGGCCGCCACACCACCGCGAGCCCGGCCAGCACGATGACCGAGATGACCAGCAGGGCGCCGATCTGCGGGTTGTCGATGGCCACGATCTGGCCCGTGAGCAGCCCGAACTTGTTGGCCGACCGCCCCGGGTACAGCGCGAGACACAGGATGCCGAGTCCGAGCCCGAACGGCATCAGCACGGCCGTGATGGAGTTGCGTTCCCTCGCTCTGGAACCGAGCAGCCCGATGAGCAGGGCCGCGACGAGCGAGCCGACGAGGGAGCCCTGCACGACACCGACGCCGAGCAGCAGGCCTGCGGATGCCCCGGCGAACGAGAGCTCGCTGATGCCGTGCACGGCGAAGGCCATGTCTCTGGACATCACGAACACGCCGATGAGCCCGCCGACCAGGCCCAGCATCGCTCCGGCCAGGATCGAGTTGTGCAGCAGCACCAGCAGCTGGCCGTAGTCGGTGAAGTCGAAGATCTGGTTCCACCAGGTGGAGGCATCCGCGTGGATCATCGCTCGCTCCTCCCCCCGGTCGCAGCGCCCGGCACGGTGTGATGCAGGTCCTCGCCGGTGTCGTGATGCGGGTCGTGGTGCTCGTCGTGGTGCGCATGGAGGCCGTCCGGGTGTGCGCCCGGCGCGTCGGCCGTTCCGACGACGACGATGCGTCCGCGCGTGCGGATGACGTCGACCGGTGCGTCGTAGAGCTCGCTCAGCACCTCGCTGCGCAGCACCTGGTCGGGTGTGCCGATGCGGAACTTGCCGCCGGCGAGGTAGAGCACGCGGTCGACGAGGTCGAGAACCGGGTTCACGTCGTGCGTCACGAACAGCACACCGAGCTGCCGCTCGCGGCGCTGCCTGTCGATGAGCTCGCTCACCGCGCGCTGGTGCGCGAGGTCGAGCGAGAGCAGCGGCTCGTCGCAGAGGAGCAGCCGCGGGTCTCCGGCGAGCGCCTGTCCCACGCGCAGCCGCTGCTGCTCCCCGCCGGAGAGCGTGGCGATCGGCACCGGGCCGTACGGAGCGGCGCCGACGGCATCCAGAAGGCCGTCGATGCGCTCCCGTCGCCTCCGCGACGGCCAGGGAACACCCCACCGGTGCCCGTCAAGCCCGAGGCCCACGAGATCGCGGGCGCGCAACGGAGTGCCCTCGTCGGCCAGCCGCTGCTGCGGGATGTAGCCGATGCGGCGATTGCCTCGCGTCACGGGCTCGCCCAGAAAGTCGATCGAGCCGGAGACGAGCTTCTGCTGGCCGAGGATGACCTTGAGCAGGCTGGTCTTGCCCGATCCGTTCGCGCCCAGCACGGCGATGAACTCACCGCCGTGCACGTCGAGGTCGAGGCCGGACCACAGGGTGCGCTCCGCGAAGCCGAGCGTCGCATCGCGCAGGCTGAGCACGGTCTCGAGCGATGCTGCACTGGGCGGCTCCTGCACGCCCGCCGCCTCCGGCCCTTCCAACGCATTCGGCCTGGCCAGCGCGTCCGGCTCTGTGGGCGCCCCCGGCGACCCCGGCGCTTCGGAGTGCGTTCCGGCCGCGACGGCCCGTGCCGCGTCGTTCACGATGCCGTCCTCTGCAACGCGGAGCCGATGGCATCCAGGTTGGCGCGCATCCAGGTGAGATACGTCTTGCCCTCTGGCAGGGTCTCCGTCACGGGAACGACGGGGATGCCGTTGGACTTCGCCGCGTCGACCACTTTCTGAGTCTGCGCGCCGGTCGTCTGCTCGTTGTATGCCAGGAGCACGACGGACCGCGACGAGAACAGGTCGAGGGTCTGCTGCAGCACGGACGGGGCGACATCCGAGTCGTTCTCGATCGCCTCGCTGAACTTCTGCGGCGTCTTGTCGACCAGCCCGATCGCGTTCAGCATGTACAGCGGAACGGGCTCGGTGATGGCCACCCCCTCGCCGTCGTGCTCGGCCTTGAGCTGGGACTCCGTCTCGCGCAGCTTCTGCACGGAGGAGGCGAACCGTTTCTCGTTGTCCTCGAACGTGCCTGCGTCGTGCGGACGTGCCGTCGCGAACGCCGACTCGAGCCTGCGCGCCACCTTGTGGACGGTGGGGAAGTCGTACCAGAGGTGCTCGTTGAACTCCCCGTCGGCCGGATGCTGGTCGTATCCGGAGATGTCGGCGGCGTTCAGCACGACGGGCTTGGTGTGGAGCGAGCCGAGCATCTCGTTCACGAAGTCGTCGTAGCCGCCGCCGTTCACGATGACGACCTCGGCTTTGGAGAGCGCGAGCTGATTCTGGCCGCTGGCCTGGTACTCGTGGGGATCCTTGTCCGGGTCGTCGATGATCGACGTCACGGCCACGTCGTCTCCTCCCACCGCCCGGGCGATATCACCCCAGACGTCGGTGGAGGCGACGACGGAGATGCGGCCGGTGTTGCGGGGATCGGAGGCGCCGTCGGCGGGCGAGGATGAGCATCCGCTCAGGACGGCGGCGACCGTGGCGGTCGCCAGCAGGGGAGCGATGAAGGCGGAGCGCTTCATGGAAAAGGGGAACCTGTCTAAGTCGCGTTCGCGAGAGCTGCGTCGACTGGCGCAGACCGAGCGGTCGGTGACGCGACTGACGCGGACCGCCTATTGATAATGATACTCAACAGCAACAGTGCTCGGGACAACGGGTGCCCGGCGGCCCTCTGCCTTTCCGACCGCTCGACGCCGTGTCAGAGGACCTCGGCCCATCGCGTCGACGGATCTCGGCACGCCGCGTCGTCCGTATCGGCCTCGCCGACGCCATCCGGCCGCTCGGCGCCGTGCTCGCGGGGCGCTCGGCGCGCCGTGTCCGCACGGCGCAGTGCCGCGTCGCTCTGCGCCAGTGCAAGGATCGACGCATGACCGGCCGACTGATGCTGCTCGACACCGCCTCGTTGTACTTCCGCGCGTTCTACGGCGTGCCGGAGAGCGTGAAGGCGCCCGACGGGATGCCGGTCAACGGCATCCGCGGCCTGCTCGACATCATCGCCAAGCTGGTCTCCGAGTTCGAGCCGACCGAGCTCGTGGCGTGCTGGGACGACGACTGGCGTCCGCGCTGGCGCGTCGACCTGATCCCGTCGTACAAGGAGCACCGGGTCGCCGAGCAGGTGCCGGGCGGTGTGGACGTGGAGGAGACGCCGGCGGGGCTCGTGCCGCAGATTCCGGTGATCAGGGAGCTGCTCGGTGCGCTCGGCATCGCCGTGGTGGGCGCCGAGCAGTCCGAGGCCGACGACGTCATCGGATGCCTCGCCCGGCGAGCGGCGCAGCGTGCGCCCGGTGCCGCGGTCGACGTCGTCACCGGCGACCGCGACCTCTTCCAGCTGGTCGACGACGCGACAGGGGTGCGGATCATCTACACGGCGCGCGGGATGAGCAAGCTCGAGCTCGTAACGGATGCGGTCGTGCAGGCGAAGTACGGCATCTCGCCTCGCCAGTACGCCGCGTTCGCCGCCATGCGCGGGGACCCTTCGGACGGGCTGCCCGGCGTCGCCGGGATCGGCGAGAAGTCGGCGGCCGGCCTGCTGCGGGAGTTCGGGGACCTCGACGGCGTGCTCGCTGCGGCATCCGACCCGGCGACGCCGCTCGGCACCGGCGTGCGCACCAAGCTCACGGCCGCCGCCGACTACCTGGAGCGAGCCGTGCCGGTCATCGCGGTCGGCGAGCGTGTCGAGCTGCCCGAGGTGGACGGCACGCTGCGCGCGCTGGATGCCGACGGGCTGGCATCCGTGCGTGCCATAGGGGAGCGCTACGGCCTGGGCGGTGCGCTCGACCGCGCGTTGAAGGCCCTGGAGGCGCGCCGCCAGGCGTGACTCGCCCACTCCGACCGCTCAACGCGAACCCGCGCCGATCGTCCTCCTGGCTCGCACGCTCGAGGCACCCGACGCTTCGGCGAACCTTCCCGACGCCCCCAGTGAACGCGGCGGCCGGACGCCTCAGTCCAGGAGCAGCGCCGGCTCCTCGATGATCGCCGCAACGTCGGCGAGGAAGCGGCTGGCGACATCCCCGTCGACCACGCGGTGATCGAAGGATGCACCCAGCGTCGTGACGAAGCGCGGTCGCACTTCGCCGTCGACCACCCACGGCTTCTGCTTGATGGTGCCGAGCGCCACGATCGCGACCTCGCCGGGGTTGAGGATGGGCGTTCCGGTGTCCATGCCGAAGACGCCGATGTTCGTGACGGTGATGGTGCCGCCTGCCATCTGCGCGGGCTGCGTCTTGCCGTCGCGCGCCGTGATGGTGAGCTGCTCCAGGGCGCCGGCCAGCTCCAGCAGCGTCATGGACTGCACGTCTTTCACGTTGGGAACGATCAGGCCGCGTGGGGTGGCGGCGGCCACTCCGAGGTTGACGAAGTGATGCACGATGATCTCCTCGTCGGTCCACGTCGAGTTCACCGTGGGGTTGCGGCGCACGGCCCAGATGATCGCCTTCGCCATGATGAGCAGCGGCGACACCTTCACGCCCGCGAAGTCCGGCGACTTCTTCAGCCGCTGCACGAACTCCATCGTGCGCGTGGCATCGACGTCGACGAACAGGCTGACGTGCGGCGCCGTGAACGCGCTCGTCGTCATCGCCGTGGCGATGGCCTTGCGCACACCCTTGACCGGGATGCGGTCCTCGCGGGCATCCGGCCACTCCGGCGTCTGGATGTTGCGGAACACGCTGGCCTGGCTGGCCTGCCTGATGACGTCGTCGCGGGTGATCTCGCCGGCGATGCCCGTGCCGGAGATCTGCGCGAGCTCGACGCCGAGGTCTTTGGCCAGCTTGCGGATGGGCGGTTTCGCCACCACGGGCACGGCCCTGGCGGCGGGAACGAGGTCGGCGGCCGTCGGCACATGCCTGCCCTGGGCCTCGGATGCCTGGCTACGCTGGCTCATCCGGCGGCTCGCCCCGTGCCCCGCCGACCCGTAGCCCACGAGCACAGCTCCCGGCCTGGGCTCGTCACCCTCCCGCTCGATGAGCACGGATGGGTCGGGCTGCAGCTCCTCCTCGTCGACTTCGATGACGTTGTCGATGCCTGTGCCGCCGTCGGCGACGCCGCCCTGCGGCCCAGCGCCGACGATGATGATGGGCGCGCCGACCTCGACCGTCTCGCCTTCGCCGACCAGCAGGCGGTCGACGACGCCCTCGAACGGCGACGGCAGCTCGACGAGCGACTTCGCCGTCTCGATCTCGCAGAGCACGTCGTTCAGGTGCACGGCGTCGCCGGGCGCGACCTTCCACGACACGATCTCCGCCTCGGTGAGGCCTTCGCCGACGTCCGGCAGCAGGAACTCGGACTCACTCATGGCACTCCTTGGACGATGGGGTCGAGACCCGCGATGCGGTGTCGCCGCACGGCGAACACGGATGCGATGGCCTCGCGGACGGGATGGCCTCAGTACGCGAGCGCACGATCCACGGCCTCGAGCACGCGGTCGGCGTCGGGCAGGTAGGCGTCTTCGAGCTTGGCGGGCGGGAACGGGGTGTCGAAGCCGGAGACCCTCAGCACGGGGGCTTCGAGCGAGTAGAACGCCTTCTCGGCGACCGTAGCGGCGATCTCGCTGCCGAGGCTGGCGAATCCCGGTGCCTCCTGCGCCACGACGAGCCTGCCGGTCTTGCGCACCGACCCGAGCAGCGGGCCGTAGTCGATCGGGGAGAGCGATCGCAGGTCGACCACCTCGACGCTCGTGCCCTCGTCGGAGGCGATCTCGGCGGCGCGCAGCAGCACGCTGACCATGGCTCCGTGTCCGACCACCGTCACCTCCGAGCCCGTGCGCACCACCCGGCTGGCGTGGAGCGGCACGGCGCTGGCGGAGAAGTCGACCTCCCCCTTCGGCCAGTACCTGCTCTTCGGCTCGAGGAAGACGACCGGGTCGTCGGAGGCGATGGCCTCCTGGATCATCCAGTACGCGTCGTTCGGCGTCGACGGGCTGACGACACGGAGACCGGGCGTGTGGGCGAAGTAGGCCTCGGGGCTCTCCTGGTGGTGCTCGACAGCGCCGATGTGGCCGCCGTAGGGGATGCGGATGACGACCGGCATGCTGATCGCACCCTCGTGCCTGGCGGTGAGCTTGGCGAGCTGCGTCGTGATCTGGTTGAACGCAGGAAAGACGAAGCCGTCGAACTGGATCTCGCACACCGGCCGGTAGCCCCGCATCGCGAGGCCGATGGCGGTGCCCACGATGCCCGACTCGGCCAGTGGCGTGTCGATCACGCGATGCGACCCGAACTCGGCCTGCAGGCCCTCGGTGACGCGGAAGACCCCGCCGAGCGGACCGATGTCCTCGCCCATCAGCATGGCCTTGGGCTCGTCGGCGAGCGCTTGCCTCAGCCCCGCGTTCAGCGCCTTGGCCATCGGCAGGCTCTCCACGCCGGTGCGGAACCGCGAGCCCGCCTGCGCCTGCCGCACCTCGGTCGTCGTGTCGTTCATGCGCCGGCCCCCTGGGCGGCACTCGTCGGGACGGACATCGGGACATCTGCTTCGAACGACTTCTCGTACCGCTCCAGCCACGCCTGCTGCTCGACCATTCCGGCGTGCGGTTCCGAATACACGTTCTCGAACACGATCTCGGCGGTCGGGGCCACGAGCTCGAGCGTGCGTCTCCGCACATCGGCGGCGTAGTCGGCCGCCTCCTCGTCGATCGCGTCGAACCACTCGTCACCCACACCGCGGCCGGCGAGGAAGGCCCGCATGCGCACGATGGGGTCGCGCCCGCGCCAGTGGTCGTCTTCGTCCGGCGATCGGTACCTGCTCGGGTCGTCGCTCGTCGTGTGCGCGCCCATGCGGTACGTGACGGCCTCGATGAGGCTCGGTCCGCGACCGCTCCGCGCGTCGTCCAGCTGCTTGGCGGTGACCAGGTAGCTGGCGAGCACGTCGTTGCCGTCCACCTGCACGCCGGGGACGCCGAACCCGCCGGATCGCAGGTAGAGCGGCGCGCGGGACTGCGTCTTCACCGGCACCGAGATGGCCCACTGGTTGTTCTGCAGAAAGAACACCTGGGGCGTCTGGTAGCTGCCGGCGAAGACGAAAGCCTCGCTGACGTCACCCTCTGAGCTCGCGCCGTCGCCGAAGTACACCATGACGGCTTGATCGGATGCTGCGTCGCCCGTCGCGAACGCCCCCTCGAACTTGACTCCCATCGCGTATCCGGTGGCATGCAGTGCCTGGGTGCCGAGCACCAGCGTGTAGATGCGCATGTTGCCGTTCTTCGGATCCGTAGGATCCCAGCCGCTGTTCGTGACGCCGCGCATGACCCGTATGATGTCGAGCGGATCCACCCCGCGAATCGTTGCGACGACGTGCTCCCGGTAGGACGGGAAGATCGTGTCCTGCGGTTTGGCGGCATGCGCCGAGCCCACCTGTGCCGCCTCCTGGCCGCTGCTCGGCGGCCACAGCGCGAGTTGCCCCTGTCGCTGGAGGTTCGTGGCTTCGGTGTCGAAGCGGCGCACGACGACCATGTCGCGATAGAAGCGCTGGAAGTCGTCGTCGGAGAGCGCCTCGAGGTGCGGCAGGAACTCGGCAGCGGCATCCGTCGGCTCGAACCGGCCGTCTTCGGTCAGCACCTGCACCGTCGCTGTCGAGAGCCCGGCCGGCGACGCGAATCGGTCGTTCGTGGCAGACATCCTGACTAACCTAACTGCTCGTTTTGCGCACTCTTCCGTAGGTGATCGACAAGCTCCTGGGCGATCTTTAGCACCCGGTCCATAGATTCCTCTTCGCCGACGCCCACCCGGATGCCGTCGGGCGCGAACCCGCGAACGGCCAGTCCCTCGTCGAAGAACCTGTCGACGCAGAACGGCGTGTGCTCGCCCGTCGGCAGCCACACGAAGTTGCCCTGCGCATCCGGCACGCTCCAGCCCTGATCGAGGAGGGCGTCGCGCAAACGACCACGGCGCTCCGCGATGGCCGCCACCCGGTTAAGCAGCTCGTCCTCGCGTTCCAGCGAGGCGAGCGCCGCGGCCTGCGCGGTGTCGGTGACGCTCATCGGGATGGCCGTCGACCTGGCCGCGTTGAGCAGCCGTTCCGGCCCGACCGCATATCCGATGCGCAATCCGGCGAGGCCGTAGGCCTTGGAGAACGTGCGCAGCATCACGAGGTTCGGGTATCGGCCGACGAGCGCCCTCCCGTCGACGTGCGCCGGGTCGGTGACGAACTCGACGTACGCCTCATCGAGCAGCACGAGACGGTCGGCCGGCACGGACGCCATGAACCGTTCGAACTCGTCGGCGGTCACGATCGGCCCAGTGGGATTGTTGGGCGTGCAGACGATGATGACGCGCGTGTGCTCAGTGATGGCTGCCGCCATGGCGTCGAGGTCGTGCCGGGCATCGTGCAGGAGGGGAACGGTGACGCTGGATGCCCCCGACACCGTCACGAGACCCGGATACGCCTCGAACGAACGCCACGCGTACAGCACCTCGTCGCCGGGGCCGGCCGCCGCGTTGATGAACTGGGACAGCAGCGCGACGGAACCCGCTCCGAGATGCACCTCCGCGGTGCCGACGCCGAACCGCTCTGCCAGCCGGTCGCGGAGCGCGAGCGCTGCGCCGTCGGGGTAGCGGTTGAGCGTGCTCGCCGCGGCCGTGGCCGCCAGCACCCCTGGCAGCGGATCGAACGGGTTCTCGTTGCTGGAGAGCTTGAAGCCGTCGGCCGGGGGGACGCGCCCCTGCGCATACGCTGCAAGCCGCGCGATCTCGGGGCGCAACAGCACCCGCTCGACGTTCTGGGCATCCACAGGGCTAACTTACCCGCGCTCGTATTCCGCACCCTGAGTGCATTCCGCACCCCGCTGTGCGCGTTTCGAACCCGTGTGCGCTCCGCAGCCCACGACGCTCGGCCGCGCCCCCGAGCACTACGCACCCCGGGGGGGGCACCCCCCTCGTGAGCACTCCGCATCGGCGTAAGCGCTCCAACCCGTCGGTGCTTCCCGCGGCTCCATACACGTCTCTGCCTTCCTGCTCCCGCTCTTCCCTGGCGGGCCGCGCCCTGGAACACTGTGCAGATGAGGTTTCTGCTGAAGCTCGTCCTCAACGCGTTCGCCCTGTGGGTCACCACCCTGATCGTGAGCGGCGTGACCGTGAAGTCCTACGACAGCGCAGGCGGGACGTTCCCGCTGATCCTCACGTACCTGCTGCTGGCACTGATCTTCGGCATCGTGAACGGCATCGTGGGCACCATCATCCGCATCGTCGCCTTTCCGCTCTATCTGCTGACGCTCGGACTGATCTCCCTCATCGTGAACGGGCTGCTGCTCCTGATCGTGTCGTGGATCAGCGACGCAATGGGCTTCGGCCTGCACGTGGACGGCTTCTGGGACGGCGTGTGGGCCGCCCTGATCCTGGCCATCATCAGCTGGCTGCTCGGACTGATCTTCCGGCCGGTCATGCGGCGCTGACCGTTCATGCACGGGAGCAGTCATCCTGCACTCACCGGTGCGCAGAAGTCGGCCGACGGCGGTGCAGGATCCACCCGGATGCCGCGGTAGAGCGCGGACTGCCCTGCAGCGCCCTCGGGAAGTGCGGCGAGCGCGGCCGACAGGCGCGGGTCGCTCGTGGCATCCATCTTCTCGGCGGTGATGGCGTACTGCTTCATGAGATGGGCGTCGATCGGCGACGAACCCTGCGGAATGTCGCCGGTGAACGTCTGACGGGTGACGAGGATGCGGTCGCCGCCGTTCCTGTCCGCAGCCAGAGGGATGCCGCCCAGGGCAGGCACCAGGTCATCGGTGTGCTCGACGGCGACATCGACGGTGGCGGAGGGGACGTCCACGCCGGCCGTCGGGGAGCCGAACGTCACGAGGGCCGGTGTCTGATACCGACCGGAAACGGTGAGGTCGGTGGCGACGATGCCACCCTGCGAGTATCCGATCGGGATGACAGTGTCGCCCGGCTGCACGCCTGCCTGGCGCATCGCCTCCTCCGTCGCCCTCAGAGAGGCGGGATCCAGTTGGGCCACGCCCACAAGGTCGCTCGTCAGGTCGAACGGCTCGTCCCCGGCGACAGGGGAGGTGTCGACCGTGCCGCCGACGTACACCAGGTACGTCGGCTTGCCGCTCTCTCCGGCGTAACGCTCGACGCGCACCTGGGGTGAGTGCTCCCGCGTAGGCGGAACGCGCGAGGCGAGGTCCGCGAAGCCCGTTGGCGGTGCGACCGAGCCCGTCGTCGTCCGCTCCACGCGCACCGGAGCCTCCTCGAACAGGCCAACCGCTCGTCCGGCTCCCACGACGACCGACGTGGCACCTCTCAGCCCGAACGCCCGCGTGCCGCGGTCGTCGGTCAGTCCCGTGAGCCACAGCGGTGCCCCTGCAGCGCCGAGCATGGTGTCGTCCGCGGCGGAGACACCGAATCTGATGAGCGACACGACCCGCGGATCGCGCAATGCGCTCGCCTTGGACCCGACCGCCCTGCCGAGATTCTTCACGAAGGCTTGCGGGGAGCCTGCGGCGATCGTTCCCACCTGAAGGGCGGTCGCGAGCGTGGCCAGGATCTGGGGCAACGCGAGTGCGCCGAGGAAAGCGGCGATGGGCGCGAGCCGTCCGAACGACCACCCCACGAAGGTGCTCAGCTCGGCCGATCTCGCATCCGAGGTGCGCTCGGCTTCGCTGTAGTTCGCCGCCGCCACCGCGAGATCCGCGGCCAGCTTGCCGGCGTCGGAGGCTGCGGTCCGGATGCCTGTGGCCGCGTGACGAGCGAGTCGCGCCGCATCCTGAGCACCGACGGCCACGGCACCCGGTGCGAGGGCCAGCGCCGGGCCGAGCGCGAGCACCGGCTCGAGCGCAGCGGGGAGGTCGTCCAGGTCGCGGCTGAGGAAGGCGAGCGTGGCGTGCGCCGAAAGGAGAGACTCCGATGCCACTTCGGTGCTGCCTCCGGAGATGGTGATGTCGCCGCTCACGTGCGCCGGCTCCCCTCGAGCGCCGATCCTCGAGGGCGTTCGGATGCCCCTGGCGCTGGGAGAAGCGAGCTCCGGACGAGCGAGCCTGGAACGAGCGAGCCTGGAACGAGCGAGCCATCCGTCATGGACAGCCGGGACAGCCCATCGGCCGCATGATCGAGTGCCAGCATTGCCTGGCCGATCGTCGCGGTGAGGTCATCGAGCCTGTTCCTGAAGCGGCGCTGCGCCTCCGACCGCCAGTCGAGGTCGGCGGCATCCGGCAGCTGGGCCGCGACGGACGCGAGCTCGGAACGCACATAGTCGACGGCCGCCTGCGCGGCTCGCACTGCCGACTCGTCCAGACGATCACCTCCTCGGTCGCCCCCAGGTTGCCTCGGCGCCAGTCGTCGCCGAGGACGTGGGGGCGGAACCGGGGGCAGGCGGCCGTCGAGACCGGTTGGGGAGGGCGGGACCGAGGGCCAGGACGGTTCGAGGGCCGGGGCGGATCGAGGGCGAGACCGAGGGCGGGATCGGTCGCCGAACGTACAGCAGAATGGAGGCATGAGCTTTGCGCCGGATTCCCCGGGCGCGCACCCCCAGGCATCCGTCACGTCCGATGCCCCGCTGCCCGAACCGCTGGACGGCGATGCGACCGTGCGGTTCCGCATCTGCTTCGTGTGCAGCGGAAACATCTGCCGGTCGCCCATGGCCGAGGTGGTGCTGCGCCGGCTGGCTGAGGAAGCGGGCCTGGCGGATCGGCTCGCCATCTCATCCGCCGGCACGGGGGACTGGCACGTCGGCGAGCAGGCGGACCCGCGGGCACTGGATGTGCTGCGCGCGCACGGTTACGACGGCGCGACTCACCGTGCCAGGCAGTTCGACCCCGGCTGGTTCGACGACTTGGACCTGGTGGTCGCGCTCGACCGGAGCCACGAGCGGATCCTCAAGAACTGGGCGACGAACGAGGTCGACCGCAGCAAGGTTCAACTCCTGCGCAGCTTCGAGATGCCGCGCTCGGACTCCATGGACGTGCCGGATCCCTACTACTCCGACCACGCCCTGTTCGCCGCGGTTCTGGGCATGATCGAGCGCGCCGACCGTGCGCTTCTCGACCAGCTGGCGCCCGCGCTGCGCCTCCCTGCCCCCGCGACCGCGCGCGGAAGCGCAGCTGCACACGACCGGGAACCGACGCAGGACCGGGAACCGACGCAGGACCGGAAACCGGCACGGCCGCCCCGGCACGTGCAGGAGCAGCTCCCCGGATTCCCGTCGACAGCAGACCAAGAACAAGGACAAGGAAAGCCATGACGTCCCTTCCTCCCCAGCCGCTCAGCCCGCTCGACGGCCGGTATCGCGCCGCCGTCTCCGAGCTCGGCGACCACCTCTCCGAGGCCGGCCTGAACCGTGCGCGGGTGCAGGTGGAGGTGGAGTGGCTGCTCTACCTCACCTCGCACGGCATGTTCGGGATCACGCCTCTGGACGAGGAGCAGGCATCCGCGCTGCGTGCGCTCGTGAGCGACTTCCGCCAGGACGAGATCGATCGACTGGCGACGCTCGAGGCGACGACCAGGCACGACGTGAAGGCCGTCGAGTACCTCGTGCGCGAGAAGCTGCACGATTTGGGTCTGGACTCCGTGGCCGAGCTCACGCACTTCGGGTGCACGAGCGAGGACATCAACAACCTCTCGTACGCCCTCACCGTCAGGTCCGCCGTGACCGAGGTCTGGCTTCCCAAGCTGCGTGCCGTCATCGATGCGCTCCGCTCGCGCTCGTTCGAGATGCGGGATGCCGCCATGCTCGCGCACACGCACGGCCAGCCCGCGACCCCGACCACGATGGGCAAGGAGTTCGCCGTGTTCGTGTACCGTCTGGAGCGCATCGCCGCACAGGTGGCGGCCAGCGAGTACCTGGGCAAGTTCAGCGGCGCGACCGGAACGTTCTCGGCCCATGTCGCCGCCGACCCGGCGACGGATTGGCCGGCGGTGTCGCGGGAGTTCGTGCAGTCGCTGGGTCTCACCTGGAACCCGCTCACCACGCAGATCGAGTCACACGACTGGCAGGCCGAGCTCTACGGCCGCATCGCACACGCCAACCGGGTGCTGCACAACCTCGCCACGGATGTCTGGACCTACATCTCGCTCGGCTACTTCAGGCAGATCCCGCAGGCGGGCGCGACCGGATCGTCCACCATGCCGCACAAGATCAACCCGATCCGGTTCGAGAACGCCGAGGCGAACCTCGAGCTGTCCAGCGCACTGCTGGACTCCCTCGCCGCCACGCTCGTCACCAGCCGCCTGCAGCGCGATCTCACGGACTCCACGACGCAACGCAACATCGGCGTCGCACTCGGCCACTCGCTGCTCGCACTCGACAACATCCAGCGCGGCCTCACCGAGATCGCCTTGGACGAGGATGCCCTCGCGCGCGACCTCGACGCGAACTGGGAGGTGCTGGGCGAAGCCATCCAGACCGTCATCCGAGCCGAGGTGACGGCAGGGCGCTCGTCGATCAGCGACCCGTACGCGCTGCTGAAGGAGCTCACGCGCGGCAAGCGCGTCGACCGCGAAGGGCTGGCGGAGTTCATCGGCACGCTCGACATCGGCGACGACGCCAAGGCGCGGCTCCTCGCGCTCACGCCCGGGTCGTACACGGGGTTGGCCTCGCAGCTCGTCGAGTACGTGGATCGGTAGGTCGGGCGGGGAAACCGGCTAGGCGGGTTTCGACGGGCTCAACCCTCGGTGGCCGGGCTTCGACAGGCTCAACCCACCGCGGGGCGCTAGTCGTGGGGGTTGCGCGGGACGTCGGGGCGGGATGGGCCGGCATCCGGTGACGACGGCGGCAGCTGCGGATGCTCGCCGTCCTGCTCGGCGAGATCCTGGCGCTCGGCGTCATCCGGTTTGAACCCGAGCGCGAACATCGCGAGCACCACGAGCGTCACGATGAACGCCACACCGAAGAAGATCAGGGCGAGAAGCGGCTCGCGAGTCGCCATCAGCACGATCAGACCGGCGAACAGCGCGAGCACGGCCGCGAATCCCAGGAACTCGGCAGGCTTCATCCTGTCGCGCAGGCTCGGCCTGCTGCTCGGCTGAGGCTTGTTCTGATCGGTCACGCGCGTCTCTCCGAAGCGTTCTCGCCCGTGTCATCGGCACCGGCGTTCTCGGCAGGCTGGGCATGCGCCAGCCCGAACTTGAGGGTGAAGGCGCCGATACCCACGTACACGCCGACGATGACGGCGTAGGCGCCGAACAGACCGACGGCCAGAAGGGAATCGGGAGGGATGACGAGGAACACGATGGCCAGGATCACGGTGAGGCCACCGATCACGGTCCAGTCCCGTGCCACGTCGACCCTGCGACGGCTGCGCAGTCCGCAGTAGAGCTCGGCGAATCCGGTCAGCAGCGCCCACACGCTGACTCCGTACAGCAGCACGCCGAGGCCCGCACCGTTCAGCGTTAGCGCGGCGACGCCGACGACGACTCCGAGTGCACCCTGAGCGACGAACAACCAGCGATTCAGCGCATCCTTCAGAAGCAGTCCGCCGAGGCCGACCACGACGCCCTCGACGAGCGCATAGCTGCCGAAGACGAGTAGTCCCACCCTGGCGGAGTGCTCGGGATCGAACGTAACGAAACCGCCGGCGAGCAGCGCCACGATGGCGCGCACGAGCGCGGCGACCCAGTAGCGCTCGGGACTGAGGCGCGCAGACGCGGCTGTGCTCACGTGACTTCTTTCGTGCAGGTGGAGGGCATCCGGATGCCGGTGCGCGGTTTCGCGATCGAACGTGCCCGCTGGCATGCCTGAGCGGATGCTTCGGCCTGCTCGATTCTACCCGCTGTAGAGCGCAGTCAAGCTGGGAGCCCTGCCCCTCGCTACCTGAGCACGCCGACCGCGACGGTCCCGTCGACGTCGTCGTCTCGCGTGATGGACACCGAGAATCCGGCGGACTCCAGGATGCCTGCCGTCGCGGATGCCTGCCGCCTGCTGGTCTCGATGAGCAGGTGCCCGTGCGGCGCGAGCCACTCGCGCGCCCCCTGCGCCACCCGGCGCTGCAGCTCGAGGCCGTCCTCGCCGCCGTCGAGCGTGGCGAGCGCTTCGTGCTCGCGCGCCTCGGGCGGCATCAGCCGGATCTCGTCGGTCGGCACGTACGGCGCGTTCGCGACGATGAGGTCGACGGTGCCGCGCAGCGCCGAAGGGAGCGGTGCGTACAGATCGCCGGTGTAGACGTGCGGAGCAGTGGATGGGTCATCGATGGGTGCGCCTTCGTCGCCGTTGTCTGCTGCCCGGCGGTGGGTGACAACGGCGTCGAGGGTGCGCCGCGCACAGTCTGTCGCAACGGGATCGATGTCGCAGGCGTGGATGGTGGCATCCGGGCGCCGCGCCAGCACCGCAGCGCCGATCGCCCCAGCGCCGCAGCACAGGTCGAGCACGACGGGCGCGTGCGGCGCCACCCGGATCGCCTCGCGCACGAGCAAGCCGGTACGGGTGCGCGGCACGAAGACCCCGGGCGCGACGGCGACCCGAAGCCCGCAGAACTCGGCCCAGCCGACCACATACTCCAGCGGCTCGCCAGACACCCGCCGTGCGACGAAGCTCTGCAGCTGATCGTCGTCCGCCGCCTCGGCGACGATGAGTCGCGCCTCGTCCTCGGCGAAGACGCAGCCTGCTGCGCGCAGCCGGCTCACGATGGCGTCGACGTCGGCGGAATCGGATGCGGTCATGGGGCGAGAGTATGCCCGTCGTCCATTAGCGGGTGGCCGGCGACTTACCGGCGGTGGCGGTGAGGGCGGCGAGGCGCGCCGCGGCATCGGTCGACGGCACGGGCGTGTAGATGACCACGTGCAGGTCGGGGTGGTCGGAGGGCACGAACTGGTGGTGTTCGAGCGTGAGGAGACCAGCGGTGGGATGCCGGAACATCCGCTCGCGCGACGCGAACCCCTCGATGTCGTGCGCGGCCCAGGCCGACCGGAACTCGGGGCTCGCCGCCTCGAGCCGGGCTACGAGATCGAGGTAGGCGGGATCGCCCAGGCGAGGACCGGCATCCGCCCGGAACTCGGCGACGAAGCGCCGGCTCGTGGCGTCCCAGTCGGGCAGCAGCTGGCGCACGTACGGGTCGGTGAAGACGAGCCACAGCAGATTGCGGTCCTCGGCCCGCGCTGTCGCGACGCCCGGATAGAGCGCGGCATAGGCGGCATTCCAGCCCGCCAGCCCCCAGTCCGCCGTGATCGTGTAGGCGGGCGAGCCAGCGAGGGCGTCCATGAATCGCTGCAGCTGCGCCGGCGCGATCGCCGTGGGCGCGGGTGCTGCCGCTGCGGCGGGCGAGTACCCGGCGAGGGAGAGCAGATACGCATGCTCCGTGACCGTGAGGCGCAGGGCCCGGGCCAGGGCGTCGAGCACCTGGCGCGAGGGATGGATGTCGCGCCCCTGCTCGAGCCAGGTGTACCAGGTGACGCTGACGCCGCTGAGATACGAGACCTCTTCACGGCGAAGTCCCGTCGTGCGTGCTCGTCCGACCGACGGCAGGCCGGCGTCGAAGCGGGAGAGGTTCTCCCGCCGCGCACGCAGGAAGGCGCCGAGTTCCGACCTTCCCTGCTGCGTGGCTCCCATGCGACAAACGCTAGTACGACGAGTACTAGCATCACGCCCCTTCGCTGCCGCCATCCGGCGGAGCCGGCGGGGAATCACCCCTAATCTCGAAGGGTCCCTGAGATCGAGGAGTCCCTTGTCGGCATCCGATGTTCCACGCTCCACCGACCGGATGCTGCGCAGCGGCATGCTGCTGATCGGGCTGTTGCTGATCGCCGCGAACCTGCGCGCGGCGATCACCTCGGTCGGGCCGGTGCTGGGCGACATCCGCACCGACCTGGGGATCAGCGCGGTAACGGCATCAGTGCTGATCTCGATCCCGCTCATCGCGTTCGGGCTGTTCTCGCCCGTGGCGCCGATGATCGCCGCGCGGCTCGGCATCGAACGCACGCTCGGCGCTGCGCTCATCGTGCTCGCTGTGGGCATCATCGCCCGTTCGTGGCCCGGCCAGGTGACGCTCTGGGCCGGCACAGTCCTGCTCGGGCTGGCGATCGCGCTGATCAACGTGCTCCTGCCAGCTCTCGTGAAACGCGACTATCCCTCCAGGGTAGGGTCGGTCACCGGCACCTACTCGGCCGTGCAGTCCGGGGTGGCGGCGATCGCGGCCGGCGTCGCCGTTCCGATCGCGGATGTCTCGCAGAACGGATGGCGCCTGTCGCTCGGCATCTGGGCGGCGCTCGCGCTCATCGCCTTCGCGGTCTTCCTGCCGCAGCTGCGCCGCTCGTCGAGACCGGTGCCGGTTCGACCACGATCCGAGGGCGGGCGCGCCGCGAAGCGGTACCGGTCGCCGTGGAGCGTGGCGCTCGCCTGGCAGGTGACGCTGTTCATGGGGCTGCAGTCGACCATCTACTACACGGTCGTCACGTGGTGGCCGGCGGTCGAACAGGCGGGTGGCGTCTCGGCGGCCGTCGCGGGATGGCACCAGTTCACGTACCAGATCTTCGGCCTCGCCGGCACGATCCTGTGCGCGGCCACGATCAGCAGGCTGCGCGACCAGGTCCCCATCGCCATCGGCGTGAGCGTTCTGATGTTCGCCGGCATCCTCGGCCAGCTGCTGGATCCGACCTTCGGCCTGCTCTGGATCTCGCTCATCGGCCTCGGATCGGGTGGATCCATCGTGCTGGCGCTCGCGCTCCTCGGGCTCCGCACGCACCACCACGGACAGTCCGCCGCGCTGTCCGGTATGGCGCAGTCGATCGGATACCTGCTGGCGGCGACCGGCCCCATCGCAATCAGCGTTCTGCACGATGCGACGAACGCCTGGGCCGTGCCTTTGGTCGTGATGCTCGGGGTCGTGGTCGCACAGGTGGTGTTCGGCATCCTCGGCTCCCGCGACCGGCTGCTCGGCCTCCGCCCGGATGCCGTCGCGCCGGCACGGGAAACGCCGGCAGGGGAAGGGTGAGCCACCCCGGAAGGTCGCGGCTGCGTCGGCGGAGACGAAAAAGGTTCTGCACCGTGTCGATCTCCGGGTGTCCCGTTCGACCTCGGTGATGAGAGGGTCGTGATGGGCGATCCCCGATGACGAGGAGAACACGATGGGCAAGTACATGCTGATCATGCGCAGCACCGACGAGGCGGCGGCGGAGTTCATGAACACGGACTTCACGGAGCTCCTGAACGAGATTGGCCGCTTCAACGACGAACTGGTCAGGGCGGGCGTGCTTCTGGCCGCAGAGGGTCTGGACACCCCGGACAACACGGTCGTGGTGGACTTCACGGGCGAAGCTCCCGTGGTCACCGACGGTCCGTACGGCGAGACCAAGGAGCTGTTCAACGGCTACTACATCCTCGATGTGGCGTCGGCCCAGGAAGCCGCCGAGTGGGCCAAGCGCATGCCGTACACGAAGGGCTCGAAGATCGAGATCCGCCGCGTGACGACGATCGACGAGTTCCCGCAGGACAACGAGTGGATCCAGAAGGAGCGCGCCTGGCGTGAGGCGACAGGACAGCTCTGATCCTGGCGAGCACGCCGCGCCGGCCGGATCTCACGGGCACGTTGCACGCGACGATCCCCGTGAACCGGCCGACGGCGGCGGCCGCCGACCAGGCACCCGGCGAGCCTCCTCGGAGGCGCGACGCACGGTCGAGGCCGTGTGGCGCATGGACGCGGCGCGCATCGTCGGTGCGCTCGCTCGCTACACCGGCGACCTGCCTCTGGCCGAAGACGTCGCGCAGGAGGCGCTCGCGGCGGCGCTGGTGAGCTGGCAGACGGAGGGCGTGCCGCGGGATCCGATCGGCTGGCTGCTCCCGGTCGGGCGCCGACGGGCGATCGATGCGTTCCGTCGGCGCTCGGCCGCCGACGAGCGTTACGCGCTGCTCGCCCGGGACCTCGATGAGACGATGGGCGGCCCCGACATCCTGTTCGATCCGGATGCCATCGACGACGACGTGCTCGCCCTCATCTTCACCGCGTGCCATCCCGTGCTCTCGCGGGAGGCGGCGATCGCGCTGACCCTACGCGTGGTCGGCGGTCTCACGACAGACGAGATCGCGAAGTCGTTCTTCGTGCCGGTGCCGACCATCCAAGCACGCATCACCCGCGCGAAGAAGACGCTGGCGGCCGCGCACGTGCCGTTCGAGGTTCCTCCGGATGCCACGTCGCGCGCGGAACGGCTGGGATCCGTGCTTTCGGTTCTCTACCTGATCTTCACCGAGGGCTCGTCCGCCACCGGTGGAAGCGCCTGGATGCGCACCGACCTGGCGAGCGAGGCGCTGCGCCTGGCTCGGGTGCTCGTGCGGCTCATGCCGGTCGGAGAGGCGTACGGCCTCATCGCACTGATGGAGTTCACAGCAGCGCGATTCCCGGCGCGGCTGGATGCCGACGGGCACCCGGTGCTGCTGGAGCAGCAGGACCGCAGCCGCTGGGACCGCGCGGCGATCGTCCGTGGGCGCGCTGCCCTGGCCATGGCCGTCGCGGAGGGCCGAGGGCTGGGCGCATACGGCTTGCAGGCATCCATCGCCGAGTGCCATGCGGTCGCCCCCAGCGTCGAGGCGACCGACTGGGACCGGATCGTCGTGCTCTACGAGGCGCTCGGGCGCCTGACACCGTCGCCGGCCGTCGAGCTGGCGTGGGCCGTCGCGGTGGCGATGGCCTCCGGTCCGGCCGCCGGGCTCGCGATCGTGCACGACATCGCAGCGAAGGATGCGCTGCCCGGCTCGCATCTGGTGCCCGCCGTTCGTGCCGAGATGTCTGCCCGCATGGGCAGGCGGGCAGAGGCGCGCGCCGATTACCTGCTGGCAGCAGAGCTGTGCGCCAACGCGGCGGAGCGCGAGGTGCTTCTCGAGAAGGCGCACGCGATCGATCCCGCGGAGTGAAGCGGCGCTAGCCCTGCGGGAACCCGCCCGCCGGCCACGCCGGATGCTGCCGCGGCGGGGTCGTGAAGATGCGCGAGTAGATGTCGTCGATCACGGCGTTCTTGTCCAGGTTGTACGAGTCCGGATCTTCGGCGGTGGCGACCGCCAGGTGCCGTTTCGCGGCCGCATACAGGTCGCGATCATCGGGATGCGAGCGCAGCCAGTCACGGAACAGCAGGTGGCGAAGCGGCTCGGGAGACCCGGCCTGGAAGACGTGCAGATTGACGCCGCCGTCGCGGCGCACGAGCATCCGATGTCCGTTCCACCACGGTTCGCGAAGCACGTGCCGATACCGTTCGGTGAGAGCGGGAACGTAGGCGTCCTCGTCGGCCGAGTCGAGCACTTGAACGTCGATGTCGATGATCGGCTTGGCGGGCAGTCCCGGCACGGATGTCGACCCGACGTGCTCGATCCGCACGATGACGTCGCCGAGCGCGGCGACGATCTCCACACGCTCCCGCTCGTACTCCTGCGGCCACGCAGCGTCCGGTTCGACGATGACGATCGGGTCGATGACCGGCGGCATGCCCTCCACCCAGCGGGCCTCGCCCTGGTCTTCGTCGCCCAGCTGGCGTCTGGTGAGCTCGAGCGGATACATCTCGTACCTCTCGTCGGACTGTGCGCGCACGTGTGCCTCCCGTTCGGATCGAGCAAAGTCGACCAGCGTACGTCCGCACGGGCCGCGCTCGCAAGCATCCGGGCCGCGCTCGCAAACATTCGGTCTGCTCGGCCGAGCCCTCCCTCGGCCCTCCGCCCCGCCTTCGCACACGCGCTGCGAGGATGATGCGGTGACCTACGACGCGACGGAGACCGCCACCGAGTACCGCGCCAGCCGGGTGCTCGTGCACGCGAACGCCCGCTTCGAGGCTTTCGTGGCCGCGTTCGAGCAGACCGTTCCCGAGCTGACGAACGAGGATGCCAGGGCCCGGCTCGCCGACGACGGCGACTGGTCCGGCTTCACCAGGGGACTGCAGTGGGAGGCGCCGTCGGGGTTCGTGCGGGTGTGGTCGTGGGCGCCGACCGAGCTGATGCGGCACGCGGGCAGTCCAACGCCGAGCGCCGTGTGGCTCATCGTGCAGCACGCCATCGGGGCGCGGCTGTTCCGGCACGATCCGGCGGCGATGCTCTACTCCCCGCTACGTCTCGAGGCGCACGCGGCAGCGGATGCCGGCACCGTCGTGAGCTTCGACGTTCCGAGTTCGCAGCTGCGCGGGTTCGGCATCAACAAGGTGACCCAGGCCGGGGCCGAGCTCGACCGCGCACTCGGCGATCTGCTGGAGGATCTCGGCCTGCCCCGGCCCTCGGAGCTCAGGCGCTGATCCGCCCGGCGCCGGGCTCGTCGGGCGGATCACGCCGGACGCTCACGCACGGTGAGACCCTGCACCGAGGTTCCGATCACGCCGTTCTCGTCGTGCAGCACGGTGTGCGTCGCGCCGAGCCCTGTCGATCCGTAGGCCACTATCGTGTCGAATCCGAGCCACTCGCCGTGAGGCTGCGCGAACAGGTGCGCCGTCAGATCGATGTTCGGGAACAGCACGGCCTGAGGCGCGAACCGCGGAGTGATGCCGTTCGCGATGTCGAGGATGCTCAGCAGCCGTCCGGTCGGGCTCACGTCTTCGGTCTCCAGCAGCGCCACGCGCGGACGCAGCCACACCTGCGCCCGCCCCTGGCCGAGCCGCCGGCCGCGCACATCCACGGTGCGCACGAACTCGCCCGGCCACGCGTCGAATCCGCTCCAGTCCTCCACCTCGTCCACACCGGCCATGGGCTCGAAGGCGTCGCCCGCCAGCGCCTGCGTGTCGTGACGCGCCATGAGCCACGCGCGAAGCGTGACGGCGGCCCGGCCTCCGTGGCTCATGCTCGCCTCGACGAGCTCGACGGTGCGGCCGGGGCGCAGCATCCGCGTCTCGACCTCCACGACGTCGATCGGCATGGTGCCGAGGATGTCGAACGAGAGCCGGCCGAGCTGCAGACCGTCGGCGAGACGCGCGGCGAAGGTGCGCTCGATCACATGCGTTAGAAGCCCGAGGGCGGGAGCGATGTGCTGTTCATCCGGATCCCACGCGCCGCCCACCGCGGCAGTGGCACGGAAGCGGGTGTCGTCGAGTCGTTCGAAGTAGGCGGCCACCCTGGGATCGTAGCGATCCCGCCGGACCGCGTCGCCGCCCCGCCGCCTCACCGCACGCGGCAGTCTTCACGATTCTCCGGCCCGCGGTAAATGGGTGGCGGGGCCGGTCGGCGCCGTCAGTCGGTGAGGATGACCAGCTGCTGGGTGGCACGGGTCATCGAGACGTAACGGTCGACGGCGCCCTCGATGCCGTCGCCGAACCGGTCAGGGTTCACCAGCACGACCAGATCGAACTCCAGTCCCTTCACATGCTCGGGGCTGAGCGATCGGATGCGCGCGGTCGGCTCGAACGACGGGTCGCCGATCACGCACGCGAGCCCTTCGGCATGCCCGGCCGCCCACTCGTCCACGATGCGTCGCAGCTCGGAGGTGCCGCCTCGCACCACGGGATGCCCTCCGCTGCGGATCGACGTCGGCACATTCGCGTCCGGGATGGCGGCGCGGATGACCGGCTCGGCGGCATCCATGACCTCCTGCGGCGTGCGGTAGTTGATGCTGAGGGATGCCAGCACCGCGCTGCCCAGTCCCACCCGCGCCAGCCTGTCGTGCCACGACTCGGTGAAACCGTGCCGCGCCTGAGCCCGGTCGCCCACGATGGTGAGGCTGCGGGACGGGCACCGCACCAGCAGCATCCGCCACTCCGCGTCGGTCAGCTCCTGAGCCTCGTCGACGATCACGTGAGCGAACGGGCCGGCGAGCGCGTCCGGATCGGGGGCCGGCAGCGCGGACTCGTCGATGAGCGCGTTCTTCACGTCGTCGCCGCGCAGCATGGTCATCACCATCAGCTCGGAGTCGTCAGCCGCGATGAGGTCGTCGGCGATGCGCTTGCGCCGCTTGCGTTCGGCGGTGAGCGCCGCTTCGCGTTCCCTGGCCCGCCGCACGGCGGCGGGGTCGCCGATCCGCTGCCGCGCAGCATCGAGGAACGGAAGGTCGGACACGGTCCAGGCACGGGCATCCGCGCGTTGCAGCATCCTGACGTCCTCGTCGTCCAGCCACGGAGCGCACAATCGCAGATACGCCGGCACCGACCACAGGTCGCCCACGACGCCCGCCGGATCGAGCAGCGGCCACGCCTTCGCGAACATCGAGGCCAGCTCGTCGTCGCGTGCGAGGTACCGCCTCACCTGGTGCGGAGGCACCTCGTCGTCGTCGACCTGATCGACGAGGATCTCCAGCGCGGCCTCCCACACCTGGTCGCGCGCCTCGTTGTGGGTGGCGGTGGGCTCCGCCGAGTCGAACGCCTCCGCCCACTCTGCAGGTCCGACCTCGACCTCGCCCCATGGCGTCTGGACCACCAGTTCTCGACTCGGCGGCCGCTCGTAGTACCGCACGGCCGCTTCGACGGCATCCACGAGCCGAGCGGATGCCTTCAGCCGCGCCACCCGCTCGTCCGGTTCGTCGTCCGCCGCAGCGCCCTCCGGCACGAGGTCGCGCAGCGTGCAGATCCGCACGCTGTCCTCGCCGAGGCTGGGGAGCACGTCGTCGACATAGTCGAGGTACGCCTGGTGCGGGCCCACGAACAGCACGCCGCCTCCTCCGCCCGCGATCCGCGGCTCCGAGTAGAGCAGGTACGCGGCGCGGTGCAGGGCCACGACCGTCTTGCCCGTTCCTGGACCTCCGTCGACGACGAGGGGGCTGTGCGCGTCGGCGCGGATGATCGCATCCTGATCCGCCTGGATCGTGCTCAGCACATCTCGCATGCGCGGCGAGCGGCTCGTGCCGAGGCTTGCGATGAAGGCCGACTGGTCGTCGAGCGCGACGTTGTGCTCGAGCCCCTCGGCGGTGAAGACCTCGTCCCAGTAGTCGCTGACGCGCCCGCGCGTCCAGCGGTAACGGCGGCGACTGACCAGGCCCACGGGATCCGCGTGCGTTGCGGCGAAGAACGGCTCGGATGCCGGTGCCCGCCAGTCCACCAGCAGTCGTCGCCCCTCATCGTCGGTGAGTCCGATGCGCCCGATGTAGGTGGGCTCGTGCCCGTCCGCGGTCACCATGCGCCCCAGGCAGAGGTCGAGCCCGAAGCGACGCAGGAGCCGCAGCCGGGCGCTGAGCCTGCGGACCTCCAGGTCGCGGTCCATGGCTGCCTGGCCGATCCCGCCCGGCGCGCGGCGCGCCTCGGTCAGCCGCCGCTCGAGGTCTGCGAGCTGTGCGCCGAGGGCGACGGCGAGCGCCTCGAAGTGCTCCTCGTCCGCTCCGATGAGCTCGGGATCCGATTTGGCCGCGAGCCAGTCCGGCAGGGCGAATGCCCTGAAGCCGCGGGGTGTGTTCATCGTCATCGCCGTCATGCGCCGCCCGTCGTTCCGCGCCGGATTTGCGGCGCGATCAGCGATTCTGCACCCTGACCCCGCCCTTGCCGCAAGGCCCCCTCGAGGAGGGATAATGGAAATGCGGGCGGAGCGCGTGACACCAGGTTCGGCGTACCGATCACCGGAATGCCGACGACCGGAATGCCGACCCGAAGGCCGATGACCCGAAGACGCGAGAGCTGAATGTCCGGGAGCCGAATGCCAAGCCGCCACGTGAGCACCGTCATCCGTCGTTCTCCGCAGGATGTCTACGCCTACGCCTCGGATGCGAACAATTTGCCCGCCTGGGCCGCCGGGCTCACGGATGCCCCGATCAGCCGCGACGGCGATGCTCTCGTCACCGAGTCCCCCCTGGGTCGCATTCGCATGGTGTTCGCTCCGCGCAACGAGTTCGGCGTGCTCGACCACTGGGTCACGCTCCCGTCCGGCGTCACGACGTACAATGCGCTGCGCGTAATCGAGCACCCGGACGGCGCGGAGATCATCTTCACGCTGCGCCAGCTGGATGCCACCGACGACGAGTTCGCGCGCGACGCCGGGCTCGTGGCCGCCGACCTCGAGCGGCTGCGCGGCATCCTCGAGGCCTGAGCCGCGACGGCTGAGCCTCAAGCGCTGAGGCTCGAGGGCTGAGCCGCGAGGGCTGAGCCGCTCACGAGGTGCGCGGCCGACTCCGCGATCTCGGCTCGTACGCCAGGAGGAACGCCGCCACGCCTGCGTCGATGACCCGCTGCAGGTCGTCGTCCTGCACGGGGACGGTTCCGCCCGTGAACATGACCTGGTTGCTCGGTATCCAGAGCAGCATGCCCGCGAACTGCTGTGCGGCGAGCTCGGGAGCCGGCACCGCCAGCAACCCGCGCTCGTCGAGCACGGCAAGGCACCTGGCCACCGAGGCGAGCATTCGCAGGAACCCGCGCTCCCAGTATAGGGTGCCGAGCTCGGGGAATCGTGCCGCCTCGGCGATCACCAGCCGGCGCAGCTTCTGGATGCGCGACGCCATGATCGAGCGCGCGAACTGCTCGGCGAGTTGCCGCACGGCCTCCTCGGCGGTCGCCGCCGAGCGCAGGTCGTCGACGAGCGGAGCGAATGGATCGTGGATCTTGTCGCACTCGGCACGGATGAGCGCCGCGAACACGCCCTTCTTGTCGCCGAAGGCGCGATACAGGGTCTGCTTCGAGACGGCGGCGGCAGCAGCGAGCTGGTCGGTGCTCGTGCCGACGTATCCGTTCGCGACGAACACCTCGAGCGCGCTGGCGAGCATCCGATCGAGCTTCTCCTGCGCGACAGGCGATGTGGCGGAGGCTGCGACATGCGATGCGGCACGGGCTGCGGCAGAGGCGGGCTTGCGTTCCATCAGTACTAGACAGTACCGTACTGAGCGCACCGAGTACCGATCGGTACTGTCCATCACGGAGGGAGAGCCCATGTCGTTCCAGGCGTACCTGGACACCATCGAGAAGAAGACCGGACTGACGCCCCGGCAGCTGGTGGACATCGCCCACGAGAAGGGACTGGATGCGCCGGGCGTCAAAGCCGGGCAGATCCTCGCCTGGCTGAAGGACGACTACGAGCTCGGGCGTGGTCACGGCATGGCGCTCGTGCACGTCATCCAGAAGGGCCCGACGATCAGCACCAAGCACGTGGGATCGGACGGCGTTCACCGGGACGAGTCGGAGACACTCTGGCTCGACGGGATCGCCAGCAAGCCAGCCTGAGTGTCCGGCCGGTCGGCGTGTGTCCAGCCGAGCTCGCCGCTTCCAGGATGCCGTGCCAGGCATCCGACGCCGGCCGGCCCCCTGCACAGCGCGCCTAGCGCGAGAGCAGGCCGCGCCGGAAGCCCTCCGCGACGGCCGCCGCCCGGTCGCCGACCCCGAGCTTGGAGTAGATGTTCAGAAGGTGCGTCTTCACGGTCGCCTCGCTCACGTGCATCCGCGCGCCGACCGTGCGGTTGGTCGCACCGCCCGCGACGAGCGCGAGCACCTCGAGCTCGCGGGGGCTGAGTGCTGTCGCTTCGGGCGCGCGCACCCGACCCATCAGGCGTGACGCGACGGACGGCGCCAGTACGGCATCCCCTTCCGCCGCGGCGCGGATGGCCCGTACCAGCTCGTCTCGCGGCGCGTCCTTCAGCAGGTAGCCGGTGGCCCCCGCCTCAATCGCCGGCAGCACGTCCGCGTCTCCATCGAACGTCGTCAGCACGACGACACGGCTGCGGATGCCGAGCCTCACGAACTCGCGGATGGCGCCAACGCCGTCGAGCTGCGGCATCCGCAGGTCCATGAGCACCACATGCGGATCCAGCGCTCGCGCCAGCCCCACCGCCTCCCGGCCGTCCGAGGCCTCGCCGACGACCTCGATGCCCGGGTCGGACGAGACCATGCCGACGATGCCGTCGCGCACGACCGGATGATCGTCGACGACGAGCAGGGTGACCGCGCTCATGCGCGTGCCGCCGTCACGCGCGCCCGGACCGCGGTCCCCCTGCCCGGCCTCGATTCCACGGTGAACTCTCCGGCGATCGACTCGATGCGCTCGCGCATCGCGACCAGACCGAAGCCGCCGTGCTCTCCGTCCCTGGGGCGCTCGACGCGCTCACGCACGTCGAAGCCGCGTCCGTCGTCCCGCACCTCGAGAAGCATCCCCCTGGCATCCGATCGCAGAACGAGCGTGACCCGGTGCGCGTGCGCATGCTTCTCGATGTTGGCGAGCGCCTCCTGCGCGGTTCGGAGAAGAGCCACCTCGACGTCGGTCGGCAGGGCGCCTGCGTCCCCCGAGGTCGTGACCTGCACGAGGATGCCCGTTCGGGCCGACCACATGCGGGCGACGTTCCGCAGCGCCTCGGGAAGACCTGCGGAGTCCAGCGGAGCGGGCCGCAGTGCGTTCACGGATCGCCGCGCCTCCGCGAGACCGTCGCGGGCGAGCGCGAGGGCGGCTTCCTTGTGCCGCCGCCTCGCCGCCTCGTCCTGCGCCTGATCCGCCGCCTGCAACTGCGTAATGATCCCGGTGAACCCCTGTGCCAGGGTGTCGTGGATCTCGCGCGACATTCGCGAGCGCTCGAGCTCGGTCGCACCGAGCCGCTGCTGGGCCTGTGCGAGGGCGACGCCCCAGCCGAGGCCGCACATGGCGACCACGTTCAGCGCGATGCCCGCCACCGCCGCCACCGCCCATCCCGCTTGCCCGATGTAGCCGGAGCTCTGCGCGATGCCCGCCACGGTGGCCGTGGCGGCCACGGGAATGAGCTCCCCTGGCCACCTCGCCAGCGAGTAGGAGAACATGAACGACGCGATGGTGAGGAATCCGAAGTAGCCATCCCGCAGCACGAGCACGAAGTTCAGCACGATGAGCACCGTGAGGAACACGGCGATGGCGGCCGGCCGGTCCCGCCAGGGGAACGGCAGCTGACGCATCACGACGATCCAGGCGCCGAAGGCGAGGCACAATCCGAGCGTCGGCGCCACGCGCGACCACTGACCCCATTGCGCGATCAGTGTGTAGACGATCAGGATCCCCAGCACGGTGTACGGGGTCACCGTCAGCACACGGCGCCAGCGCGGATCGACCACGTTCAGACCCTACGCGTTCTTCGGGAACAGGCCGGAGGTGGGCGGCAGGAAGATCAGGATGACCATCGGCAGCAGGATCGCGGCGCAGACGGCCTGCTCGACGCGCATCCACGCCGGCAGGAATCCGGGGATCGCCACGATCACGATCAGCGCGGCGACCACGATCGGGCTGACGATGCGCAGTCGCACGAAGGCCGCGCGCGAACCCCGAGACGCGAACCGCGCGATCAACAGCAGCACCACCCCGCTGGCGAGCACGAATCCGCCGCGAATCCAGATGGCGAGGTCGAGCGGGATGCCTGCCGCGGTCAGCACGATCACGAAGGCGATGAGCGCCGCGCTGACGGCGAGGAAGGCCGTGGTCAGGGCGAACACGGGACGGAAGGCCGAGCGTCGAGCGGCGGCGAGGTCGGATCCGTAGTAGGTGGTTGTCTCAGTCATGACTCCAGCGTCGCGGGCGGCGCGAGCTCTCGGATCAACCGTTCGGCTGCCCTTTGCGACCGATCGGATGACCCGTCGCCGCTCTGGCAATGGCGCGTCGCCGACCGGTGGACACGGCCGCGTAGGGCTACCGCGGAGCCGGTCGCGACTCAGCCGAGCCGCGAACTCGCGGCCCTCAGCTCGTCGAGCGCCGCCGACGTGTAGTGAGCGAGGTCGTGCTCCGATGTCGGATCCGCCTCCGACCATTCGGTGTACCCCAGCTTGAACGCGAGCATCCCCAGCTCGCCCGCGAGCTGCGCCGTGGTCGACGCCACACCACGAGCGACGAGCGCGCTCGTCATCGCCGCCGCCATGCCGACGCTCTTCAGCGCGTCGCGTTCCTGGAGCTCGGTGTTGGCGGCGATGGCCGCCCTCATGCGCGGCCCGAGCTCTCGATTGACCGGCCCCATGGCATCCGACACGCTGCGAAGGCCCGCCGCGACTGCCTCGAGCGGGCTCGCGTCGGCGGGAGCCACGGCGATCCCCTCGACCATCAGCCCGCTCAGCGTCTCCTGGCCTGCGACGAGCAGCTCGCGCTTGTCGGGGAAGTAGCGGAAGAACGTGCTCTTGGTGAGCCCCGCCCGCTCGGCGATCTGCGCCACCGTCGTGGCGTCGTATCCCTGCTCCGTGAACAGCTCAACGGCGGCGACGACCAGGCGTTCCCGCGCACCAGGCTGCCACCTACTCATGCCCTCATCCTACTGATGGGACCTCGGTCCCATCACGGTGCTACTGTGATGAGACAGAAGTCCCATCACCTGGAGGAGCATCGCATGCAGGTCTTCATCACCGGAGGAACCGGTCTGATCGGATCGGCCGTGGTCGCCGAGCTCGTCGGAGCCGGCCACCACGTGGTCGCGCTCGCCCGATCCGAGGATTCGGCCGAAGCACTGAGAATGGCGGGCGCCTACCCCGTGCGCGGAGACCTCGGCCACGTGTCCACGCTGCGCGACCGGGCCGCGGATGCCGACGGCGTCATCCATCTGGCGTTCCGCAACGACTTCAGCGGCCCCGACGCGCTCGCGCACGCCATCGCCGAGGAGAGCGCGGCGGTGGCCGCCATGAGCGAGGCGCTGATCGGCAGCGGAAAGCCGTTCGTCACGGTCTCCGGAACGCCGCCCGTGCCGGGGCGGACCTCGACGGAGCATGACCCCCTGCCGACGGACGGACCCGTCGTATCTTTTGCTCTGTCGCTCCCTTTTTCTTAGTCCCTTAGTGTTTGGAAGAAGTGTCATGTCGTTGTTCCGTCTCGATGCGAGCATCACGCCCGCGACATCCCAGAGCCGTGCCCTCGCCGATCTGGTGGAAGCCGAATGGTCCGCTGAGCACCCCGACTCGGTCGTCACGCGTCGTGACCTCGGCAGCCAGCCCCTGCCCGCCACGCTGTGGCGCGACGTCGTGACCAGCGGATTCGTGCCCGAGGCAGACCGCACCCCCGATCAGCGCGCCGCCGTCGCGTATGCCACCGCCCTTGCCGACGAACTCATCGACGCGGATGCCCTTCTGCTGGCGATCCCGCTCTACAACTGGGGAGTCGCTGCCCACGTGAAGAGCTGGTACGACGTCACCTACACCGATCCGCGCATCGCCGGCGGCGCCCTCAAGGGCAAGCCCGTCGTGCTCGCAACGGTGCTCGGCGGCAACTACAACCCCGGCACGCCCAAGGAAGGATGGGACCACTCCACACCGTGGCTCACCCGGGTGATCAGCGAGGTGTGGGGTGCCGACCTTCTCGTCGTGCAGCGCCAGTTCACGCTCGTGGGCGTCAACCCCGCACTCGACCGGTTCACCGAGGAGGCAGCCGAGATCAAGGCGGCTGCCGAGCGGCTCGCGATCGAGCACGGGCGCGCCCTCGCAGCGAAGCGGTATTCGCCGGTGGGCTGATGCGGGATCGCGGTATCCACGTGCACTCGCATCTGATACGCGTCTCGAGGAATGTCCGATCGCACTTGCGGTTGTACTGCCCAGCACCGGCTCCGCGCCCAGACAGTGACTGAGCTTTAGGCTCGACTGATGGATGCGAGGCGGGCGGCGATCGTCTACAACCCGGTGAAAGTCCCGCTTGATCGGCTGCGGGATGCTCTCGGCGAGCAGGAGAGGCTGCACGGGTGGTCGACTTCCGCCTGGTACGAGACGAGCCCCGACGACGCAGGGACGCAGGCGGCACGAGATGCTCTCGCGGATGACCCATCCGTGGTGATGGTGGCGGGCGGCGACGGCACGGTGCGCGCGGTCGCCGAGGTCATGCGCGACAGCGGAACTGCGTTGGCGTTGCTGCCTTCCGGCACCGGCAACCTGTTGGCTCGCAATCTCGGTCTGCCCTTGAACGACGTCGAACGTTCCGTTCGGGTGGCGTTCTCGGGCAGGACGCGGGCGGTCGATGTCGCGATCGCCGACATGGAGGACGAGGAGGGTCGGCGGAGTTCGCATACGTTCCTGGTGATGGCCGGGATCGGGCTGGATGCCGAGATGGCCGAGAACACGAATGCGCTGGCGAAGAAGCATGTCGGCTGGCTGGCCTATGTGGCTCCGATCGCCCGCTCCATCGTCAGAAATCGGCTCTTCCACGTGGACTACCGAATAGACGCCGGCCACGTGAGGTCGTCTCGCGCCCACACGGTCATCGTGGGCAACTGCGGAACTCTCACCGGGAACATGCTCCTGATCCCGGGGGCGCGAATCGATGACGGTCTGCTCGACGTGGTGATGCTGCGGCCTAGAGGCCGGTTCGGCTGGGCCGGTATCGGAACCCGCCTCACTCTCCAGGGCATCGCCCACCATTCGCGCATCGGGCGCAGGATGCTCGCGCTCACCCCGGACCTGCGTGCACTCGCGTATGCGCAGGGCCGGCAGTTCGACGTCCGCTTCGAGACACCGCACGGTGTCGAACTCGACGGCGACAGCTTCGGCCACATCGCACGTGCCCGGATCACCGTTCGGCCGGGCTCGCTATCGATCTGCGTGGGCGAGGATCCGGACACCGGCGAGTAGCGCGGAGACCTGGGCGCCGCGCGACGTCTCCATGACGCCAACGACCATCACTGTAGGTTCCGCGTCGAGATGGCGGTAAGCGCCAGGGGTTCCGCAGTACGTTGCGGGGATACCGAGTTCGGGTTCCGCGGGCAGATGGCGACTTCCTACAGCGACACTTGCGGGCATGTTCCACCAGGGGATCCCGCACCGTTCGCCGATGGGCGCGACGAGAGCGTCGATCCACCTGCTCGAATGCGTCAAATCCTGGGTCGCGACAGCGCATCTTGCAGCGGGTTGATGCCTGCACTCACCGGTGCGCGCATCGCGTTAGGCGCTAGCAAGCGGGAGCGGCGACCGGCAATCGGGTTCCTGCAGCCCTTGACCCGCCATTGTCGGCTGTCCGCAATAGCGGAGCCGTACCCAGACCATCGGCGCGTGCCTTTCACAGCTCGGCGAAGAGCGCGAACCTGTCGGTCTGACCGTTTGGCCAGGCATATTTCGATACGGGTGACAGACTCCGGGCAAGGGGTATGGCGGACGCGTTTATCGTCTGAACCAGGACCTCCCTATTCGGGCGGGGGCCAGCAACTCGAAGGAGCACCATGACCACCGACGACGAAAACCGCCAGTACACCGCCGCGCTCGACGAAGCAGAGCGGATGCTCGGCTTCCGCCTTGAGCGGTTCCTCGGCACTGCCGACACCGAGCCCACCAACGCCGCCGACTTCAAGCGCATCGCCACGGTGCAGGCGTTCGGTGCCGCATGGCCACGATCCGCTTGAGCACAGCGTGGACATTCGGCCGTTCGGTGGGCCGACAGTCTGCGCATCCTGCGCTGTCCGCGGCGCCACGCCGCACCCCGCCGGAGACCACCGGCGCCACGGTGGACGCAAGCGGTTGGGACGGCCAGACGCGGCGGAGGCGGAGGACCCGATTTGGGGGTGAGGGGTGCCAATTCGATGATCGGCGGACCGCTAGCGTCATCTCTGGATCACTAAGGAGACGCATGAACATCGCACAGTTCCGGAAGTTTGTGGCAACGGCAGCCGGCCGCCGGGAACTCGGGATTGAGATGTCGTCGGACGAGGCTGCCGTCATCCTCGCGGACGACGAGCTGACGGTCGACGCCCATGACGCATACGAGCGCAATTCCAGCGCCGCAACACTGGTCGAGGCTGAGAACGACAGCTCACTCGGTGCATCGACGAGCGCGGCACCTCGCCGATGGAAAGGCTGGATGACTGCTGCCACAGTTGGGATAGGTGTTGTTCTGGTCGTAGCGATCGCTGCCACAGTCAGTATCGGAAGTGCCACGTCTGCACCACAGTCGCACTCCGCAGCCAAGACCGGCACGCATCATGCGGAACCGAGAAAGACGGCCGCCGCAGCGGCGGATCCTTGCGACAAGTACTCACTCAAACAGGCGTATGACTCCTGTAAGTCCGGGGATCTCACCTCCGCCGACAAGATGCAATCGGACTACGACAACGGTACCGGCACCTATGCTCCGACACTCCCCGGTGTCGGATCGACACTCACCAACAGCGGCGCGACAATCACAGTCACGGGTGCCGCGGACGCCAGCACGGTGACATGGAACAACTCATACTTCCGGCAGGGTTCGGGGAACGAGACCTACATTGACAAGCCACCTGCAGCTGGCAACAAATTCTTCATCGTGACTGCGACCGTCACGAATAGCGGAACCGACTCGATGGACATGACCTGTAGCCTGCCCGTCGAGTTCAAGGCGGTCAGCGCCAACCATCAGAACTTCGACCCGATCGACGACCTGTACAACGTCAAGAGCAACCCGGAATGTAATCACCTCCTGGAACCCGAATCATCCGAACCAATGACATGGGTATTCGAAGTGCCAAACGATGCGGACATCGTCGGCGCCTACTTCTACGCAACCTTCACCACCGCCTCACAAGCTCAGATCTTCACGTTCGACAAGAACTACTCGATCACAGCCGGGACCTAAGCGGCCGATCCGACTGCTAACGGCATCCATCATCAGAGTCGGATAGCGATCACCCCCAGTACAGAGCGTCCATCGACCACCTCCGACGCGCGGACAGGCACCCGGACCGAACCGGGCGACCAATGAACCGGGCCCGGACCGAATAGGACGCCGTCCGCACCCGGACGAGGCTCGACCGGCTCACCCGGGTGTCAGCGACAGGCCCGGCTCGAACCGTTCCGCCGTGATCGGTGCCAGGAGCTCGCGTTCGACAGCGAGGTCTTGGGCGACGGTGCGGATCCGATCGCCGATCCTGCGGTTCTCGTCGTCGAGGTCCCACTGACGAACCTTCTGATTCAGTTCGGATCTCATCTCAACCCTTGACGGCGCCGGCCAAAGCTGAACTGCCGCCGAGGAACCGGGTCGTGACGACGTCCAGCCCGAGCATCGGCAGTGATCTTCAGGCCGCGGCCAGCTGGGCCCGAGAGAATCACGTCGATCAACCTCCGGCTGGTGGCTAGATGAGCCCGATCAAGGGTGCAGGACAACGAGCTTTTGTCGGAGCAGCTCCGCCACGGCATACTTAACGCCCTCATGGCCCTCGCCGGATCCCTTCACTCCGCCATAGGGCATGTGATCCGTGCGGAAGGATGGCGGCATATTCACGAATACACTGCCCGACTCGGCCCGGCGCGCGTACTGCATGGCCGTCGCAAGATCCGAAGTGTAGATGGACGTATTGAGGCCGTATTCTGCTGCATTGACCTCGGTGATCGCCGTCGCCAACGAATCGACCTCAACGACGCTGACCACGGGACCGAACGCCTCGGCGCAGATGAGCGGGCTATCCCGCGGCACATGAGTGAGAACCGTGGGAGCCAGCACCCCGTCGCGGACTTCGCCCCCTGCGACCAATCGGGCGCCAGCTGCGGCAGCTTCTTGGATCCAACTCAGAAGACGCTCGGTTGCGGCTGCCGTCACCAGCGGACCCACGACGGTCGACTCGTTGCGCGGATCACCATATGCGACTGCCGAGGCGATCGTGCCCAGCGCTGTAGTGAATTCCGCGGCGACCCCACGCTCGACGTACACGCGTTGGAGAGAGACGCATGCCTGACCGGACCCAGTGAACGCGGCCGCGGCGGCGGCCTCGGCCGCTCGACCGAGATCGGCATCGGCCGCCACGAACATCGCCGTGATGGACCCGAGCTCAAGTACGAAACTCTTGCGGGGCGAGCGTGCTTTAAGCCCCCAACCGACTGCGGACGACCCGGTGAAGGTGATGACGGCCACGCGGTCGTCATCCTGCCAGGCTCCCACGATCTCCTCGGGCGGCCCGGTCACGAGATTGAGCCAGCCGGCGGGGAGCCCTGCGTCCTCGAAGAGCTGCACAAGGAATCCGGCCGCTAATGGCGAATGGTCGGACGGCTTTAGAACGACGGCACAGCCTGCCGCGATCGCCGGCGCGATCTTGTGCAGCACGAGGTTGACGGGGAAGTTGAAGGGTGTGATCGCCGCCACCACTCCGCGCGCTTCGGGGATGGTGAAGGCCATGGTGTCGGCTCCGGCTGCCGCGGCGTCCAGCGGTACGTACTCGCCCGGCAACCGCTTGGCCTCTTCGGCGGCCAACTGGGTGGTCAGTACCCCGCGGGAGACTTCGGCTCTCGACGCGGTGAGGGGCTTCCCGAGTTCCGCGGTGATCAGCTCGGCCAGTTCCTCTGCCCGCTCCTCCATGGCGCGCGCGACGGCGCTGAGCACGCGCGAGCGCTCTGGGATCGCCAGGGGGTTGCGCATCGCGTGGACGGCGGCGTCGGTGGCCGCGACGGCGTCCTCGCGGGAAGCGACAGCAAGCCGGGCGAGTTCCACACCAGTCCAAGCGTCGATCACTGCGCGCGAGGTGGGCGTCTCGATCCAGCGCCCGTCGATGAAGATGCCTTGATACGTCATCTCTGCTCCTTCGACCCCTCCGCCTGCTCCACGAAGCGGTCTGCGATCTCGGCCAGGTTCGTGCGGACGGACGCGACGAACTCGCGAGTTGAGGCGGCACCCCCGAGATCGCGGGTGGAGGTCCCGTCCGCAAGGGTCTTCTCGAACCCGGCGATTAGGTGCGCGGCCGCCGTTCCATACCCGAGGTGTTCAAGCATGAGGGCGCCGCTCCAGATCTGTCCGATCGGGTTGGCGATGCCCTGGCCTGCGATGTCGGGGGCCGAGCCGTGCACCGGCTCAAACATCGACGGGTACCGGCGCTCCGGGTTGAGGTTCGCGCTAGGGGCGACGCCGATCGATCCGGTAACCGCGCTGGCGAGGTCCGAGAGGATGTCGCCGAGCAGGTTCGATGCCACGATCACGTCGAACGACCACGGTCGCAGCACCAGGGCCGCGGCGAGCGCATCGGCCAGGACGCTGGTCAGTTCGATCCCGTCACGCGCGGCGACCGTCTCGGCGACGACTTCGTCCCAGAACGGCATGGTGTGGATGATGCCGTTGCTCTTGGTGGCGGAGGTGAGTCGGCCGTGGCGTTGCGCGGCGATCTCGGCAGCATAGCGCGCCACCCGATCGATGCCGCGCCGCGTAAAGACGGTCTCCTGTACCGCCGACTCGCCCTCCCCCCCACGGGAGAACCGGCCACCGATCTCGGAGTACTCACCTTCGCTGTTCTCGCGCACGATGACGAGGTCGACGCGACGGTCGTCGGCGAGCACAGGCCGGATCCCGGGCAGGGTGCGCGCGGGCCGCACGTTGACGTACTGCTCGAAGTGCCGCCGGATCGGGATCAAAAGGCCCCAGAGGGTCTCGGTGTCGGGGATGTCGGGAGCGCCGACGGCGCCGAGGAAGATCGCGTCGTGCCGGGCGAGCTCATCGAGGCCATCGAGGGGCATCATCCGGCCGTGAGTCCGGTAGTAATCGGAGCCCCAGTCGAGCTCGTGCCAGGTCAACTCCAGCGGATGCCAGGCGCTGAGAGCGTCGATGCACTCCCGCGCCGCCGGCATCACCTCCTGGCCGATCCCGTCGCCAGCGATGACTGCGATGCGTGCGGGCACTGTCGATTCCTTCCTTCGGTGGTTCGACGTCTCGGTCGACGACACGCGTCACCCGTCCCCGAGGAACGCGCGCAGCTCGGTCGTGTCCGGAATCGCGGAGCGGCCGTCCAACCCCCGGCAGGACAAGGCAGCGACGGCGTTCGCCTCCCGGACCGCGTCGTCGAGCGGGCGGCCGAAGACGAGGGATGCCAGCAAAGCCCCGTGGAAGACGTCACCCGCGCCGAGCGTCGACACCGCGTCAACCGCGAATGAGTCAACGAACCGCGGCACGTCGTCGAGATAGTAGCTGCCCCGCGACCCGTCGGTCGCGACGACCCATGCGGCTCCTTCCTCTCGGGCCCGACGGAGGGCATCGTCTACGCCACTGGCGGACGGATACCGCGTCAGGAGGGCGGGAACCGACGGTGCATAGAGATCGATTCCCCGCAGGTCGAGGTCATCGATCGGATTACCGCCGTCGAGACTCAGACGGTTTGTCACGGTACCTGCTGCTGCGTCGATCGCGGCCCGGGTCGGCGCATGTCCGGCGTGGTCCACGTGCAGCCACGTCGACGCACTCAATGGGATGTCGACGGCCCGAGGAGCCGGAGCCCGCACCGTGACGATGGCACGGCTTTCGGTCGCGGTCGACACCAGGACCATGCTTCGAGCGGTCTCCACGTCGGGATCGACCGTGAGCCAGTCGGTCACCACGCCCTCGGATTCGAGATGGCGACGCGCAGCGTCACCTGCCTCGTCCTCTCCGACGACACCGCAGAACCCGACGCGGACGCCAAGGCGCGCGAGCGTGACCGCTGCCGTGGCTGCCGGACCGCCGTGCGCGTCGGTGATGGACGTGGCGAGCACTCGCTGGTCGTCCGTCGGCATGCGGTCAAGAAGGGCGATCCGATCCGAGGTGGCCGACCCAACACAAATCACATCCAGCATCCGCGTTCTTTCTCGACTCAAGGTGTTGGATTATTGCCAGGTAGTGTTCAGATTATCACACTGCCGTAGTCCCATCGGTCGGCCGAGCCCAATGAGGTCCAGACGAGTCCAGAAACGAGGATGGGCCGGCCGGACCATCGCTCGACCGCGGTGGCTGGCGCTTGCGTGTGCTGATCGGCGGCCGGATGCGGTGCCGCCGAGCGTCCTTCACGGAGGTACGACGAAGCGGTCTGGGACACGATCGCCTCCGCATCCCACTGGTGTTCGGACGCTCATCGAAGCTATCCAGCCACGCAGCCCTCCCTGTCACCCCGCAGAATCCACGCGGACGGCTCGCCGGCCCAAGACGCATCACTCGGCGGGCGGGTCCCACGGCGTCGTGACGCCGTGGGATACCGGGACCTCGAACGTGTTGAGGAGGAAGGAGGTGAGGCAGTAGTAGCCGGTGAGGGCGACCACCTCGACGAGCGTCCGCTCTCCCAGCACCGAGATCGCTGCGGCGTACAGATCGTCCGAAACGTGCCCGGTCGTGACGAGCGCATGCGCGACGGACCACGCCGCGTGATCGCTCGGGCTCTTGAACGCGGGATCCTCACCCCGTGCAACGCGCTCAATCGCGGACTCGGGGATCCCCTGCGCCCTAGCGCCCTTCGCATGGCCCGACCACGCGAGGCGGGCATGCCAGTGGCTCGCGACAGTGAGGGTGACGACCTCGGTCAGCCGTGGTCCGAGGCTCGTCGAAAACCGCAGCAGCGCACCGAGATCGCTGACCGCCGTGCCGATCTGCGGCGAGCGCAGCAGCACGTCGAACGGACCGCTCAACTGGCCCTCCGGCCGCACCGCTGTCGCTGCCCGCGGGCCGCTGACCACGGACTCCCACATCGCGTGTTGAGCCGGGTCGAATGCCGCCGGGTCGCGGAGCGCGGCCAGACGGGGCGTGGGCAGACGAGGTGGCTTGGCGGCGGGCGAGCCGCGATCGGGATCCGGATCCGGCGGCATCTGGCTCACAACTCCCGGAGCGGATGGGTTCGCAAGGAGTCGGACCACTCGTACTCGAGCCCGACGTCCAGGGCACCCAGCACCCGCACCACCATGTTGTAGTACGCCACGATGACGACGAGGTCAACGGCGGCGCGACGGCCGAGGGCATCTTCGAGTGCCATCCAGCACGCATCGTCGAGCCGACCATCGAGCGTGAGTTGCTCGGCCGCATCGAGGGCCGCCTGAACGACCGGCTCGAGGTCCGTCTCCTCGTCCGCGAGGTGCCGCTGCACGTCGTCGATGTCGCGCGACGAGACGCCGTTCTCCTCGGCGAGCTGCACGTGATGCGCGTACTCATAGGCGTTGCGGGCCAGAACGCCGACGCCGATGATCGCAAGCTCGCGCACGCGCGGGTCCACCGCGCTGCGGTCGCGCGCCCAGCGACCTACGAAGCGGTTCGCCTCGAGCGCCCCGGGGCTGTTGGCCAGGGCGCGATTGATATGGATGGGGCGGTCGAGCAGCGGACGCTCCTCGATGTCCAGATCATCGGATGTGAGGTACGGGATGCGTGCCATCGGCCGTCTCTTTCGTGGCCGGCGCGGCGGTGCGCCGCCCGCGGTCTGTTCGGCTGGCCCCACGCAGGAGCGTTGGTTTGCGAAATTACGATCAATGAATGATTATATGAGCACACGCGACGAAGCAGGCTGGGAAACGGCGAGGATCGACAATGGTGAAGGCCCAACAGGTGACAGATCCGGTCACCTACCACGGCGAGGGTGCGGTCTGGTACGAGGGATGGGGCGGCCTCCGGTTCGTCGACATGCTCGCCGGCGACGTTCTCTCCCTCGATACCGAGACGGGCGAGGTCAGCCGCCAACAGATCGGCTCCCCCGTCGCGGCGATGCTGCGACCACGCGAGAACGGCGGCTTCGTCGTCGCCACGGAGCGCGGCTTCGCGCTCTGGACGGACGAGGGCGAGGAGTGGGCATCCGGCCCGCTATGGGACGACCCCGACCGCCGGTTCAACGAAGGCGGCTGTGATCCGCTCGGCGCGCTCATCTGCGGGCAGAAGTCGTCCGCGGTCTCCGGCGGCGGCGAGGTACTCCGGCTGAACACGGACCGCACCGTCGACACGCTCTTCGGTGGTGTCACCGTCTCCAACGGCATCGGCTTCACCGCCGACCGCTCCCGCATGTACTACATCGACTCCCGCACTCGGCGCATCGACGTCTTCGACGCCGACGGCCACACCCTTTCGGATCGGCGCCCCTTCGTGGCGATCCCGGACGGCGTGGGCGGCCCGGACGGCATGTGGGTCGACGCCGAGGACGGGGTCTGGGTCGCGCTCTTCCGCGGGGCCGCCGTGCGCCACTACAACTCGGCGGGCGAACTGGAGGACGTCGTCGAGCTGCCGCCCAGCCAGGTGAGCTCGTGCACCTTCGGCGGTCCCGACCTCAGCACGCTCTACATCACGACGTCGCGGGAGAACCTCCCCGACGACGCGGAGCCGCTCGCGGGGGCCGTCTTCGCGGCATCCGTGGGCGTCGCCGGCCAGCCCGTCATCCCCTTCGCCGGATGACGGCCGATCGGGCGGCCGGGTCGCGCCGCGAGAGTCTGACGGCGGGTTGGCGTTTCGGGGGCGCCGTGCCGCACCCCGGGCCGGAGGATCGCCTCGACGAGCGGGTCGTGGCGGAGTGGTCGACGGCCGACCTCGACGACAGCGGGTGGGAGGCCATCGACCTGCCCCACACCGTCGTCCCGCTCTCGTGGGAGGCTTGGGACGCCCGCGCCTGGGAGAAGGTGTGGGCCTACCGCCGCACCTTCACGGTCGATGTGGCACCCGGTGAGCGCGTCTTCCTCGACTTCGATGGCGCCGTGACCTCGGCGATCGTGACGCTCAACGGCGTGCAGGTGGGTCGGAACCGCGGCGGGTACCTGCCGTTCGGCTTCGAGATCACGGACGTCGTGGTCGCCGGCGAGAACCGGCTGGCCGTGATCCTCGACGCCCGCTTTAACATCAACGTGCCGCCCAACGCCCCGGACCCGGTCTCGAGCAGCGCGATCGATTTCTTCCAGCCGGGCGGGATCGATCGCGCCGTCTGGCTGCGCTACGAGCCCGCCGCCTTCATCGGCGACGTGGCGCTCACGCACCGCGACGTCCTGGATTCCGCTCGGCGGACCACGAGCGCCGTCATCACGATCGACGCGGTCGACGCCGTCGACGACGCCGCGCTGACGATCCGGGTGCGTGCCGGCGACGACATCATCGCCGGCACGACGAGCGAGCCGCTCCGGGTGCCCGCCGGTCGATCCGAGCACACCGTCGAACTGGGCGGGCTCGACCGGATTCGCCTCTGGGACGTCGACGACCCGGCGCTCTATCAGGTCGAGGCGGTGCTGACCGCCGACGGCCGCGACCTGCACGCCCGGTCGGTCCGCACCGGCTACCGCGAGGCCCGCTTCGAGCTGGACGGCTTCTATCTGAACGGGCGTCGGCGCTACCTCATGGGGGCCAACCGCCACGCCTACTTCCCGTACGCCGGATTCGCGATGCCGGACCGCGTGCACCGGAAGGACGCCGAGGTCCTCCGTCGCGAGCTCAACTGCCTCATGGTCCGGTGCTCGCACTACCCGCCGTCCGCCGCCTTCCTCGACGCCTGCGACGAACTGGGCCTCCTGGTGTGGGAGGAGTCGCCCGGCTGGCACTTCATCGGTGACACGGAGTGGCAGGAGGCGGCGCTCGATCAGATCGAGCGGATGGTCGTCCGCGACCGGCACCGGCCCTCCGTCGTGGTGTGGGGCGCTCGGCTCAACGAGACCCCGGACAACCCCGACTTCTACGGCCGCACCGAGGCGCTCGTCAAGCGGCTCGATCCCACCCGGGCGACGAGCGGCGCCACCAACGGCGAGTACTTCCGGTCGATGACGTTCCAGCACGACCTGTTCAGCTACGACGACTACACGACCCGCCTCGAGGACGGCGACCGCCGTCCCGATCTCGTGGAGCCGGTGCGCGACCGGCCGTACCTGGTCAGCGAGTCGGTGGCCGCGCGCAGCAGCCCGACCACGCACTACCGCCGGACGGAGACGGCGGCGGTGGCTCAGCACCAGGCCCGGGACTACGCCGTCGCGCACGATCACGCGCGCGGCGACACCTCCTTCAGCGGACTGCTCGCGTGGCTCGCATTCGACTACCAGTCGCCGCGCGGCAACGGCCGCCGCGGCGTGCGCTTCACGGGTCTGACCGACATGTTCCGGGTGCCGAAGCCCGGTGCAGCGCTGTACCGCTCGCAGGTGGCGCCGACGACCAGAGTCGTCATCGAGCCCGCGTTCGCGTGGGACCCCCCGCAGTTCGGCAACGCCCACGGCTACGCCGACCGCCCGGAGACCGCGGAGTGGGGGCCCGGATCCGAGGCGATCATCTGCTCCAACTGCGACCGGCTCGAGGTCTACCTGGGCGCCGAGCTCGTCGGCACGGTCACGCCCGACCGGGAGCGGTTCCCGCACCTCGAGTACCCGCCCTCGTTCGTCGACCTGTCGCTCACCGGCCGCGATCCGGAGCTGCGCATCGACGGGTTCGTCGACGGAGCGCTCGTCGGCAGCCGTCGCTGGTCGGGCGACCGCACCGGCGACGCGCTCGAGCTCCGCGCCGACGACCAGAGCCTTCTGGCCGACGGGTCCGACGCGACGCGTGTGACCATCGCCGTGGTCGATCGCTACGGCAACCCGCGGGCGACCGCGCTACCGACGGTCTCCCTCGAGATCGACGGACCGGCGACACTGGTCGGCGAGCCGCTCGTCGACCTCGACCGGATCGGCGCGATCGCCGCCGTATGGATCCGCTCGCAGGCGGATCGAACGGGCCGAGTCACAATCCGCGCTGCGGCCCCCGGTTTCGGGGCCGGCGCCGCGGTCGTGGACATGACACCGACACGACGCTCCGGCGTCGACGAGAGGGGCTGACCGATGCACATCGATCTGACGGGCCGCGTGGCCGTCATCACCGGCGCAGGACGAGGGATCGGGCGCGACATCGCCCGGCGGCTCGCGCGCGAGGGAGTCCGCGTCATCGGGCTCGACGTGAATGCGGCCGACCTGGAGTTGCTGCCCGGCGAGCTCGCCCAGCACGGCACCGAGGGCGACGCGTTCCTCTGCGACATAACCGACGAGGCGCGGGTCAACGAGGTGATCGGCGAGGTGCTCGCGAAGCACCAGCGGATCGACCTGCTCATCAACAACGCGGGCATCGGCGCCACCGCGCCGACCGACCTGCTGGAGGTCGCGGCCTGGCGGCGCGTGCACGAGGTCAACCTGACCGGCACCTTCATCATGAGCAAGGCCGTCATCCCTGCCATGAAGGCGCAGCGGAGCGGCCGGATCATCAACGCGGCGTCGTTCGCGGCCGTCATCCCGTCGGTCGCGCACGCCGCGTACGCGTCGTCGAAGATGGCCGTCGTGCAGTTCACGCGGGCACTCGCCGGCGAGCTCGGGCCGTGGAACATCACGGTCAACAGCTACGCGCCGGGAATGGTGCCGACCCTGCTCAACCACTTCACCGAGCGCGAGGCGGCGGAGCAGGATCGGCTGCTCGGCACGCTCTCCCTGCGGCGTTGGGAGACGACGGACGACATCGCGAACCTCATCTGCTTCCTCGCCTCCGACGAGGCCGGCTACATCACCGGCACCCTCATCGATGTCAGCGGCGGCAAGCTCGCCACCCAGAATCCGGCCGCGGCGTACGACTACGCCGAGTCGGGCGACATCTCACAGATCCCCTGACCCATGCGCGCTTTCGAGATCGTCGAGCGGGGTCACGGCGAGGTCGTCGAGGTCGACCCGCCGGTCGCCGGGCCGGGACAGGTGGTGGTGGATGTCGCCCTCGTCGGCATCTGCGGCACGGACGTCTCGATCTTCACCGGCGACGAGGCGCGCCTCGCCCGCAGCCGGCTCAGCTATCCGATCCGGCTCGGCCACGAATGGTCAGGCACGGTCGTCGAGCTGGGCGAGGGCGTCGACCCGGCATGGCTCGGGCGGCGAGTCACCGGGGACACCCTGATCGGCTGCGGACACTGCGCGCGGTGCCTCTCCGGCCGTCACCATCTCTGCGACGACCACTGGGGCATCGGCGTGCGGCGCAACTGGCCGGGCGCCCTGGCCGAGAAGCTGCTCGTGCCCGAGGTCTCGCTTCGCGGGCTGCCGGACGAGGTCGACGACGAGCAGGGCGCGATGGTGGAGCCGGGCGCGAACTCGTTCCGTGCGGTCCAGGCCGCGGGCATCCTGCCGGGGTCGACCGTGCTCGTGCTCGGCACCGGCGCGATCGGCTTGATCGCGGCGCAGTTCGCCATAGCGGCGGGCGGTGAGGTGCACGTGGTGGGAATCGACGACGACGGACTCCGGATCGCGCGCTCGCTCGGCGTCCAGGGCACCTGGCGTCCCGACGAGCAGCCCTCGACCCCGTGGGACGCGGTCATCGAGGCGACCAACTCCCCCGTGATGCCGGGCTTCGCGCTCGACGCCGTGGACGCCGGCCGCGTGGCCGTCTTCATCGGCGTCGCGCCGACGCCGAGCGAGGTCGACGCCCGCACGATCGTGCACAAGGAGATCACCGTGCACGGCATCCTGGGCGGCTCGCTCGGGCTGAACGACACGATCGCCGCCTACGCGGACGGCTCCGTCGATCCGCGTCCGCTCATCGCCGCCACCGTGACGCTGGAGCAGGCGGAGGACGTGCTCACGGGTCGCGCGCCGCACACCCGGGGGCCCGGGCCCAAGTTCCTGATCGACCCGAGCCGGGTCGACCGATGACCCGGAGGATGGCGGTGCTCCGATGAGTCCGCAGCCCGAGCGCACGCTCTTCGTCGGATCGTTTACCGCGCCCAAGGGCGCTCGTGGAGAGGGCCTGACGACCCTGTCGGCGGCTCCCGAAGGGGCTGTGCTCCGCCTGGTGGGCGTCGATCGCGGGGGCTGCCCGGCGTACCTCGTGCAGCACCCGACGCTCGACCGGCTCTACGCCGCCTCCGAGCTGCCGGACGGCACCATCGACACCTACGCGGTGGAGCCCGACGGCTCGACGCGGCTGATCGCGCAGACCGCGACGGGTTCGAGCCCCGCCCACATCGCCCTGGGCGTCGTCGACGGCACGACGTTCCTCTTCACCTCGCACTACTTCGGCGGGTGCTTCGCCGTGCACCGCGTCGATGACGACGGCACGGTCGGCGAGCTGCTCGACCTCGTCGACCGGCGCCCGGCCGCCGGACCGGGGCGCACCGCTCGGGCCCACTGCGCCGTCTTCGCGCCGGACGGTCGCTTCGTCTACGGCACGGATCTCGGCACCGACCAGGTCCTCACCTATGCGATCGACGCGGAGACCGGCAAGATCACCGAGGTCGCCGCCGCCTCCACCCCGGCCGACGCCGGCCCCCGGCACCTCGCGCTGCACCCCGACGGACGGCTGTTCGTCTCCGCCGAGCTCGGCGGGCTGGTCATGACGTTCCGAACGAGTACCGACGGGAAGCTGGAGTGGGTCGGCGACCGCCCCTCGCTGGCCCATCGCTCTCCGGCCGGTCCCGCCGGAGACCCGGTGCGACCACAGCCCTCCGAGATTGTGCTCAGCCACGGCGGTCGCTTCCTACACGTGGGCAATCGCCGCGTGGGCATGATCTCGACCTTCGAGGTCGAGGACGACGACCTGCGGCATATCGCCGACACCCCCACCGGCGGCCGCACACCGCGGCACTTCGCGGTAGTCGACGACGAGCTCTACGTCGGCAACGAGGACATCGACGACGTCCGAGCGTTTCACGTCGACCCGCAGAGCGGGCTCCTCAGCCCAACTGGCGCGCGCGTCGAGGTACTCTGCCCGGTGGCGATACTGGTGGGAGGCCAACGATGAACAGGCTCGCCGGCAAGGTGTGCGTCGTAACGGGGGCCGGTGCACCCGGCGACGAGATCGGCAACGGGCGGGCGGTCGCACTTCTGTTCGCGCGCGAGGGCGGAACGGTGGTCGTCAACGACCTCGACCCCGACGCCGCCGAGGTCACCCGGGCAATGATCGCCGACGAGGGAGGCACGGCGACCACCTTCGTCGGCGATCTCAGTCGTGCTGTCGTGGCCGAAGCCCTAATCGCTCACACGCTCGACACCCACGGTCGCATCGACGTGCTGCACAACAACATCGGCATCAGCGGTCGAGGGACCGTGGTCGACGTGACCGAAGAGCTGTGGGACCGGGTCATGCGCGTCAACGTCACGACGATCATGCTTACCGGCAAGTACGCGATCCCGGCGATGTCACGGGCCGGCGGGGGCGCGATCACCACGACCTCGTCGTTGGCCGCGCTCAGGCCGACGGGCCGTGCGCCGTACTCCGCCTCAAAGGGTGCAGTGATCTCACTCACGAAGAGTATGGCCCTGGACCATGCCGCCGACGGCATCCGGGTCAATTGCATCCTTCCCGGACCGCTGTTCACTCCGCACGCGGGTTCGCGCGAGATGACCGACGCCGTGCGCGAGCGTCGCCGACACTCGTCGCCCCTGCACCGTGAGGGGACGGCGTGGGATGTCGGCTATGCGGCCGTGTTCCTGGCCAGTGAAGAGGCTCGCTACCTGACTGGCGTGGTGCTTCCGGTCGACGGCGGCGTGTCGCTGACGACGACGGAGCGGCATTGAGCGGAGCCGGATCACCGTCGGCCCCGGCCGCGCCCGAGCCGGAGTTGCGCGGCCAGGTCGCCCTCGTGACTGGCGGCAGCCGCGGGATCGGTCTGGCGGTCGCCTCCCTTCTAGCTCTTCGGGGAGCCCATGTGGTCATCGCCGCTCGCGACGGGGAAGCTGCACAGGCGGCGGCGACGGGGATACGGGAGGAGCCGCAGGGACGCGGCATCGCCTGCGACGGCACTGCACTCGACGTCCGGTTCGAGAATGACGTTGTGGAACAGATCGACGCGATCGTCGACCGTTTCGGCTCTCTCGACATCCTGATCAACAACGCCGGCACCTCCGGACCGCCCAACAATCTCTGGGAGACGCCTACAGTGTTCTTTGAGGACGTCATGCGGGTCCACTTGCACGGCACTTTCCACTGCATGAAGGCCGCGATCCCGCACATGCTGCGCGCTGGCTACGGCCGCATCGTGAACATGGCGAGTGTCGCAGGCAAGGAGGGCAACCCGCAGAAGGCCCCGTACTCGGCCGCCAAGGCCGCGGTCATCGGGATGACGAAGTCGGTGGCCAAGGAGCTCGCTGTGAGCGGGATCCTGGTGAACGCCGTCGCCCCGACTATCATCGAGACGGACCTGCTCTCGCAGTCCGACCCCGCTCACATCGCGATGCTCACCGCCAAAATCCCGATGGGCCGCCGTGGCACGCCCGCGGAGGTGGCTGAGATGGTCTGCTTCGCGGCGTCGCCACGATGCTCCTTCACCACAGGGGCCGTGTTCGACGTCAGCGGCGGACGCCTGACCTATTGACGCGGCAGTCAAGTCCGCGCCCCGCCGTGATGTCTTATGGTCCTAGCGTGAGGCGCTCGATTTGTGACCGCTGTCTTCGAGCCGTCCCCTGTCAGACCCCCCGAGAGTCGGGTTCTGGAGTTGGTCCTGTAGACCAGTGCCTCACGATGCAGATCGACCCCGCCATGCATTTGCGAACTCGCGTAATCGACGGGTGAACCGTCAGGGCCGGACGCAGCACTTACTTTGGAACCGCCGCCGGTTCCTGTCGAAGGACGATGGAACGTGGCGCCTCAAGCGCTCGCGAAGGCTCTCGGCACCCGAGTATTGCCGTGTTCGCCGGCGGCGCTTCGGCGATCGCGCGTGCTGTCTCAAGGTCGAGTCCCGAATTGCCGCCGGTGATCACGAGTGTTCTGCCGGGCTAACGCGCCAACGGTCGTCACGACGACTGTCGCGGTCGGTTCGTTGGATGAGCTCCGCCCGATCGCGCTTCTGGGCGGTGCGATGGATCCTCGCTAGAGCGCGTGCCGCGCTGCGGAGACAAGTTCCGCGAGTCCTTGGAGGCGCGGCGCCGCGCGCTCGCGGAGCGCGGTTCTCGGATCCACCTCCACCACGGTGTCAGCCCACACGCTCCTTCCGGCCAGGAAGCCAGATGCGCCACCGGCGCAGCTTTCTGCGACAGCTTCCGGGAAGTCTTCCGGTGCGACACCATTGGAGAGGATCACCCAGGGACCAGCCACTATCTCAGACAGTTCTCTGGCGCTCGCACGGACTCTCGAGACGTCTCCCGGTGTGTATCCCGGAACTTGAGCTTTGTATAAACTGGCGCCCTTCGATAAGGCCTCGGCGACATCCAGAATCGCCTCGTCGCGCTCCTTGAGGTCCCGCCACGACTCGCCGGGTGCCAGCCGCACCACGCCCTCGACCAAACTTTCGACGCCGGCTTGCTCTGCCAAATCGAGGAATTGGTCTACAAGATCGCGCTCACCCTTGCGCCCACCATGCCACAAGACGAGTAGCTTGAGCGCCACGGCCTGCGTCTCACGGACATAGTCGACCGTTATTCGCGGGTCGACGCTCGTCGCGGTGACACCCACGCCACGGACATTCGTCAGGGCGTCAGCCGCCAGAATAAGCCCGCAGTTCGGCTGCAGCTCGGCTGGCCGTTGTCCGTTCGGTATGCCGAAGCGGTTGTCCAGGAGCATGCCGGAAGCGTGGGGGCTGAGGATTTCGATCGCCTCGCGCTTGAATTCCTGCAGCACCTGGTCGCTCACGAGTACACCGTCTGCGACGGGCGGGAACATCTCGCGAAGGACCTCTCGATGGTCGAGCGCGACCATCGAGTAACTACCATCCGCAGTCTGCAGCGCTTCCAGGCCGCGACGCGCCTTCTCCGTGATCTGAGTCACGTCCATCCTTACGATCGACCAATACTTAGGTCGGGTGCGAGCCGACTCGTCCGCCCGCACCCGACTTTTATTTTGTCGTTATTTGGTGATAGTGAATCCCTGGCTTGCGCCATACTTTTTCAGCGACTCACCCCACTTGGTTAGACCGGCCTGCAGGTCGCCGTGTTTCGCGTACTCCTGACCAACTGAGTCCCCCACAATAGAATTCGCGTAGACCTGGTACGGCAGGAACTGCCACCCCGGCGATACCTGGCGTGTGGCCTCAGCAAATACCTTGTAGATCTGCTGACCACCGAAGTAGTCGACGTGCTGGTTGAGCCAATCCGGTGAGTTCAGGACCGCCGTCATGCTGGGCGTCGCACCGTTGGCGACCCAAATCTGGTTCGCCTCCTTGTTCTGGCTGAACCACTGCGCGAAGCCGACTGCGGCGAGCTTGTGCTTACTTGCCGCGAGCACCGCAGACGTGGATCCGCCAGTCTGCCCGTTGGCCTGCTCGCCCTTTTTGTACTGAGGCAGCAGGGCGGCACGCCACTTTCCTGTCGCCGTCGGCACGTGGTTGATCAACGAGCCGGACCCCCAGCCTCCTGTGATCAGGGTGGCGTATTTGCCGTTGGCCAGTCCAGTAAACCAATCCGGCGTAAAGGTGGGGACTGTGGTGTCGACCAGACCTTGCGAGACCAGCTGTCCCCACATCGAAGAGAAACGTTTCGTCCCGTTGTCCTGCAGGTTGATTGAAACCTTCGTGCCCGACGTCGAGTACGGCCGGCCTCCGGCCTGCCAGATCATTCCGTTCAGAATGTTCGGCTCTCCCGTATCCGCGGTGATGTAATTCTCTGGGTTAGCCTCATGGATCTTCTTGGCGTCGGCGATGTACTCGTCCCATGTCTGGGGCACGCTCAGCCCCAGACTGTTGAAGACATCGGGGCGGTAGAACATCTCTAGTGGCCCGGTGTCTTGCGGGACTCCGTAGATACCTCCGAGTACATTCACGGCCTCCCAGCTTGCGTCGCTGAACTTCGACTTGTTCTTTGCCTGCCCATACTGGGCAAGGTTGACCAGCGATTTGTTGAGCACAAAGCTCGGGAGCGCGTTGTACTCGATTTGGGCCACGTCGGGTACGCCGGAACCTGCCTTGATCACGTTCTGGAGCTTGGTGTATTCGGTGCCGCTACTGCCAACGTTCTGCAGGTTGATCTTGATCTTGGGGTACGCCTTCTCGAAGGCAGCGATAACGGGAGCGTCTTGTGGGGCCCATCCCCATACGGTGAGCGTCGTCGGCTTCTGGAGCGCCGCCTCAATCTGCGAAGCCGTTGCCAGCTGCTTGGCGCCCGCGCCGCTCTCATTCGTGCTTGAGCCCCCCGGCGAGCAGGCCGTGAGCCCGACGGAGATGGCGACGCACACAGCTGCAGCGCTCAACGTAGCGCGTCGCCGATGTCGTCGTTGAAGATTTGACACAGCTATCACCTCTTGTCTTTTTCGTGCAAGGCGATCGAGCGGGATTGCTCGATTCACCGGTCCTATTGCTTGACGCTTCCAGCGGCGAGACCGTTCTCCCAGAAGCGCTGCAGTAACAGGAAGATGACGACGATTGGGATCACGGCGACGACCGAGCCGGTAATAACCAAGTTGTAGATCGCGTCCCCTCCGTCGTTACTCGCTTGGGCACTCCAGTTGTTGAGTCCGACGGTCAAGGGGAACCACTTAGGATCGCTGAGCATGATCAGCGGCAGGAAGTAGTTGTTCCAGGAGCCCACGATTGAGAACAGCAGCACTGTCACGAAACCCGGCATGAGTAGTCGGAGGCTGACGGATCGGAAGATGCGTAGTTCGCCAGCTCCATCGATGCGAGCGGCCTCCAGCAACTCCAGTGGGACAGCTTCTGTAGCGAAGGTCCAGATCAAGTAGAGACCGAAAGGATTGACCAGTGACGGGATTATGACGGCGAAGGGAGTGTTGGTGAGCCCGAGCGCGCTGAACAACAGGAACGTAGGAACCGCGAGGGCGGTGCCGGGGATGGCGACGGCGCCAATAATGACGGCGAATACGACACGCTTACCGCGGAAGTTGTAACGAGCAAGACCGTAGCCTGCAAGCGTGGCCAGGATCGTCGCTCCACCGGCGCCGACGACGACATACAGGACCGTATTAAGCAGCCACCGGCCATACTCGCCATGCCCATACGTAAATGTCTCCACGACGTTGTCCCAGAGGGCGAAATGGCCGCCGAACGCCAATCCGAAGGTGGAGAATAGGGCTGCTTGCGTCTTCGTCGAGCTGATGAGAAGCCACAGCAGCGGAACGACGGTATAAAGCAGCCCGAGTACCATGACGGCCGTCAGGAAGATGGACTTTCGGGGCCGCAGCTGTGGGTGTCGTCGAACCGACGATACGGTTCGCGAAGGGGCCCTCAAGCGGGTCAATAGAGCAGTCACATTCGGCCCTCTCGTCTAGTCAGGACCACCTGCACGATGTAGGCGGCCACCATGGTGATGGCTCCCATTACGATTGCGACAGCTGCCGAGTAGTTGAATTGTGTGCCGGCGAACGCGAGGTTGTATGCGTAATAGTTCGGCGTGAAGCTCGAGTTGATGGAGTTGGGAGCAAGCGTGTGCAGCACGCTGGGCTCGGCGAAAAGCTGAAAGCTCCCGATCACCGAGAAGACGAGACACACGACGAAAGCACCCCGCATCGCCGGAAGCTTGACTCGGCGGATGATGTGGAACTCGTTCGCACCGTCAATCGACGCGGCCTCATACAAGTCTTTCGGCACGACTTTCAACGCGCCGTAGAGAACCAGCATGTTATAGCCGGCGAACTCCCAGGTGCTGATGTTGCCGATAGCGGCGAGAATGTAGTTGCTGGAGAGGACATCAGGAAGATCCAAGTGCAAGAACGAACTGACGTCTCCGATCAGGCCGAAGTTCCTGCCATAGATGAATCCCCACATGAGCGCTGCCACGACGGACGGGATCGCGTACGGCAGGAAGAACACCATGCGGAAGAATGCCGGAAAAAGAAGCCGCGCGCTGTCGATCGCAAGAGCCGCGACCGTCGCCGCCAGCATCATGATCGGCACCTGCACGAGCATGAAGATTGTGACGCGTCCGAGGCCGGAATAGAACTGCGGATCGGCGAATACCTGCACAAAGTTGGCGAGCCCGACGAAAGAATTGCCCCCTACCAGCCGGTCTTGGAAGACCGACAGGTAAATGGCGTACACGATCGGCGTGATCAGTACGAAGACGAACACGATAAGGAAGGGGGCCATGAACACCCACCCGGCGGATTCGTGGCGGGATCGCTTCCGCGAACCGCGTGTCAGTTGGCGCGGTGAGAGGAGGGTGGCGGTCACGTGGCGGCCTCCGCCTGACCGGTTCGCCATATCGCCCAAGGAGCGAGGATGAACATACGTGCTTCTTTCATCATTGGAAGAGCAGAGCTCTGACGCTGAGGTCGTTCGGGCTGTTGACTTACGAACAGCGCATGCATCGCGATCCTACCCGGATGTGACTATTCGATCAAGCGACGGCGATAAAGTCTCATCCGGAAGGGGCTCCGCGTTCACGCGTGGGCCCCGAGTTGCGCTATTTCGGGGACCAAACCATGTGTGATCGTTTGCACACTCGAGTGCTATGTGATCGAATCGTGTTCAAGTCGCGTCTGTCCGAGCGTTGACAGGAAGTCGAGGAACCATCCGTGTCCGAGGTCGCACAGCAGACATCCATTGCGACCCGCCGCAAGCAGATCGTCGAGGTGGTCGATCTCCGCGGGTACTGCGCTGTGGAAGAGCTTGCCAGGATGTTCGACGTCTCGGCGATGACCATCCGCCGAGATATCACCGAGCTGTCACTTCAGCACCATGTCGTGAAGTTCCACGGCGGCGTCCGCTCTAAGGGGTCGCTCCGCGCATTCATGCCCGACTATGCCGAGCGCGCATTCTCGGAGCGGGTCGTCAAGCGCCGGATCGCCGAGCTCGCGGTCGAGTTCATCGAGCCCGGGATGACCCTCGGTCTCGATGCAGGGACGACCGTGTCGGGCGTGGCTCAGCTCCTGCCCCTCGACATCGACATCCGAGTCATCACCGCCTCGCTGACCGCCACCGAGGTGCTCATCGCAAAGAAGAATGTCGAAGTCACGTCGATCGGCGGGGTGCTGCGACGGGAGAGCCTTTCGTTCATCGGCACGTACGGCGTGGAGGCGCTGTCGCGCCTCCAGATGGACACCGTGTTCCTCGGAGCACACGGCCTCTCCTCTCGGGGCGTCTTCGACGCTACGGACCAGGACGCCACGATCAAGAGGGCGATGATCCGGTCATCCGATCGGGTCGTGCTCTTGGCGGACTCGTCGAAGTTCACCAAGAAGGCCATGACCAAGATCTGCGAGTGGGGATCAGTCCACGTGCTGATCACCGATGATGGAATCCCCGAACAGCAGCACGAGATGCTGATCCAGCGCGGCATCGACGTTCGACTCGCGACCGCAGCCAATCCTGCCGACGCGGATGGGCTCGAAGCCGAGTAGACCGCGGCGACCGTCAACCGGCGAGAATATCGTCCTCACGACGCCCGGCTCTCGATCCGTGCGGTAGTCCTCCCCAGCTCGGGGTTGACAGCCGAGACGAGGATCGTCCCGCCCGCTGCCGGGATGGTCTGCACCCATACCGCGCCGACGGCGCCCGTGTCCTCGAGATTCAGAGACGAGTCGCCGATCAGCAATCCGGGACCGTCGACATTGAACTGGATGACCCGTCGTGACGCGCCGCGGGGCTCCCCAAAGCGGTCGACGATCATGACGACGACGCGGGTTGCGTCCACACCGTCGGCGAACAGGCTGCGGTCATCGGGGATCATCGCGAGGGTGTCGCCCGAGCGATCGCCGGAGTAGCGACGAGTAAGGACCTTCTCGTCCCCGAGGTATCCATCGATCCGGAGGTCCGTCGACGGGCGGTCGCGCAGCGTCAGGTCAACGAACGAGGGGGCGAAGGGCAGATGTGGGAACCGCGCCCGGTCAGGGTGCACGCGCTCAACGAGATGGTTGCCGAGGAAGACGTCGAGGTAGTCACAGTTCGAGCAGATCATGGCCTCCGCGCCGGGGCCCCAGGCGCGCGCTTCGGGGCGTGTGGCGTAGGTCTCCGACGGAGACAGCTCCGGGGGATCCCAGGTGAACGCTGGCTGGACCACGATCCGCTCCGTCGGCGAGACCTGCGCCTGATAGATGGCAGCTCCGGGCTTCAGGACACGGAAGACGTCTCCGAGGCCCGAGGTCTTCGTGCCGTGGTGGTGGTTGTCCCCCCGCGCTGACTGGTAGTCGAACGCGACCCATGCCAGTAGGCCGGAGAACCGTGGGTCGCCCATGGCGTCGTCGTGCACCTGGGCGTAGTCGAGCGCTTGGTGCTGCTGGACCGACGCCACCTCGGCCCGCCGGTACTTGATGGTCGGGCTGCTGCGGATCGAGACGGCCTCGCTCACGAGGTACGGGCGCCCGTCCACCGGCGGTCGCAGGCGGGGGCGCCGCCGGCCCTCGTCGTCGACGACGGTCGCGTAGTCGTCGTAGCTGAAGACGTCGTGCTGGAAGACCGCGACGTCCATGTAGTCGCCGTGCATCGTCCCGCTGGTCTGCCGGGTGGGGTCGAGCGCCTTCACCAGGCGCTCCGTGCGGTCGTAGAACTCCGGGTTGTCGGGCGTCTCGTTGAGCCGGGCGCCCCACACCACGATCGAGGGACGGTGCCGGTCGCGCTCGATCATGTTCGCGATGTCGTCGGCCGCGTGATCCTGCCAGACCTGGTCGCCGACGAACTGCCACCCCGGCGACTCCTCCCAGACCAGCAGGCCGAGCTCGTCGCAGGCGTCGAGGAAGGCGGGCGACTGCGGGTAGTGCGAGCAGCGCACCATGGCGCAGTTCAGGTCGCGCTTGATGATCTCCGCGTCGCGGCGCTCGACACGGTCCGGCATCGAGAACGCCTTATAGGGGAAGAGCCCGTGGCGGTTGACGCCCATGAGGTACCGGCGGCGCCCGTTGAGGAAGAAGCCGCCCGGCTCGAACCGGGCCTCGCGGTATCCGGTGCGCCGGCTGTCGCGGTGGACGGGTCGCCCGTCGACCTCGAGCGTGACGGTCAGGTCGTAGAGCACCGGATCGTCGATGTCCCAGAGCCGCACGTCGTCGAGCGCCCCGACCTCGACCGAGAGCCGGGTGATCCCCTGCTCGACGACGTCGACGTGCTGAGTGGCGCGCCCCACCTCCGCCCCGTCGGCGGACGTCACGGTGACGACGACATCGAGCGCATTGCACGTCGTCGCGGAGTCCACCTCAACCTCCACGATCGAGCGCCGCCGAGCCGGGTCGAGTACGTCGTGGTGGCTGACCCGGAGGGCGCGGACGTAGCTCGCGGGCGCGTCGCGCAGCCAGACGTCGCGATGGATCCCGCCCGGCTGCCAGAAGTCGATGACCCCGGCGGGGATGGGCGCCGGGGGGTTCGGGGGCACATTCAGCGCCGCACGGGAGTCGACGACCACGGCCAGCTGATGCTCGACGCCATCGGCGACGAGTTCGGTGATCTCGACGCTGAACGGGAGGTACCCACCGACGTGCTCTGCGATGACCTGCCCGTCGAGCGCGACGACCGCGTTGGTCAGGACGGCGTCGAAGTCGAGGAACGACCGGCGACCCGGGCCCTGCTCGACCCGCAGCGGCCGGCGGTACACCCACACCTTCTCCCAGGTGGACGGATTCCACAGCTTCCAGGAGAGCGGGACGACCGTGTGCGGGAGGCGCACCTCCTGCCAGTCCGCGACATCGAGGTCCGGTGCGGAGTAGGCGGCCGCCTTGTCGGCGTAGAGTCGGCCGCCCGGCCCGGGCGCGGGGACCTCGCCCCCGAACAGCCATCCCGTGTTGATGCGCTCCCGGCTCGTCGCGGTGGTGGTGGCGTCGTCGCCGACCTGCATGTCGTCTTCCATTCCGTTGTCGTCGCGTTCCGTCGTCGTCGCCGGGGGCGAGCGCGTTCAGTCGGCCTGTGCCCGGGCGGCTTCGAGCGACGCGACCCGGGCGGCGGTGGAACCGCCGAAGTACTTGTCGCGGGCCTCGCGGAGGAACTCGACCGAGGCGCGCATCTCGTCCATGCCGTTCTCGCCGTCCTCGACGCTGACCCAGCCGTCGTAGCCGGCGGCGTTCAGCACCCGGAAGATCTCCGGGTAGTCGTTGAGGCCCTCGCCGACGACGCCGTGCGCCAGCAGCGGCGAGTAGCCCAGAGTCCCGTCGGCCTGGCGCAGCTGGTCGAGGGTCGCACCGGGCAGCAGGCGCCGATCGGACGCCTGCATCGAGACGACGCGGTCGACCACGAGGTGGAGGAACTCGACCGGGTCCTCCCCCGCCATGGTCGCGTTGGACGGGTCGTACTGCACGCCGAAGTAGGCGCGCTCGGGCACCCGCTCGAGTAGCGCGAGGTAGACGTCCTTGCGCTGCGCGAACTCGGGGTACTTCCAGTTGCTCGCCTTGTAGTGGTTCTCGATCGCGAGGATGACGCCCTGCTCGCGGGCGATCGGGATCAGACGCTGGATGGCGTCGGCGGCGAAGTCGAGGCCCTGCTCCACCGAGAGGCCGGGGTGCGCCTGCCCGGTCAGCACCCGACACGTCACGCCCGGGCCGCCGAGGCGCGCCGCGACGCCGATCAGCTCGACCTCCAGGTCGAACTGGCGCGCGCGCTCGTCGGGGTCGGGGTTCACCAGGTCGGGTGACGCGCACAGCATTGGCATCTCGAACCCGCCGGAGGCCAGCGCCTCGCCGATCCGATCGACCGCCGACGGCGATCGGTCCCAGATGAAGCCCCAGTGCAGCTCGAGGCCGTCCACCGGCAGCGTCTTGGCCATCTCGATCCAGTCGAAGACCGACATGGAGCGCTTGACGGCGATCTCCGGCACGAAGGCCTTGGGCAGCACGGACACTCTCATGGGTCTTTCCTTCGATCGTGAGAAAAAGAGAACAAGCCCGGAGCGTGCCGACGACTTGTCGAGGGAAGCGCTCACCCACCGCGGCCATGCGGTTGACAAGCGACCTACGCCGTGTGCATATTACAACGTGTTCGTGTTCGAACATACTCATGACACAGACGGGAAGACAGCTCATGCCGGAGAATCAGGATCCGCTGGACGTCATGGTCCTCGGGCGCGTGTGCGTCGACCTCTATCCGGCGGAGATCAACACTCCGATCGAGGACGTCACCAGCTTCACCAAGTCCATCGGAGGCAGCGCGGCGAATGTCGCGGTCGCGGTGGCCAAGCACGGCCACCGGGTCTCCTTGATCACGCGGACCGGCAACGACGCCTTCGGGCGGTACGCGAAGCGTCAGATCGGCGACTTCGGCATCGACAACACCCACGTCTTTCCGGTCGACGGCATCAACACGGTGCTCACCTTCTGCGAGATCTACCCGCCGGACCGCTTCCCCTCCTTCATCTACCGGGTGCCGACGGCTCCGGATATGAAGATCCGCGCCGACGAGCTCCCCCTGGACGAGATCCGCGATGCCCGGATCTTCTGGGCGACCGGCACCGGGCTCTCGGCGCAGCCGGCGCGCGACGCCCAGATCGCGGCGTGGCGCGCGCGGGGGCGTCGAAGCCACACCATCCTCGATCTCGACTACCGGCCCACCTTCTGGCCGTCGCCGGAGGCCGCTCACGAGGCGATCGAGGACGCTCTGCAGTACGCGACGGTCGCCGTCGGGAACGAGCGGGAGTGCGAGATCGCGGTCGGCGAGACCGACGCGCACCGCGCCGCCGACGCACTCCTCGACCGCGGTGTCGAGCTGGCGATCGTCAAGCGCGGGGAGAAGGGCGTGCTCGCGAAGACCCGCGAGGAGACCGTCGAGGTCGCCCCGATCATGGTGGACGTCGTCAACGGGCTCGGCGCCGGTGACGGCTTCGGAGGCGCCCTCTGTCACGGTCTGCTGTCCGGATGGTCGTTGCAGCGCACCCTCGCCTTCGCCAACATGGCGGGCGCGATCGTCGTGACCAAGCGCGAATGCTCACCCGCCATGCCGACGACGGCCGAGGTCGAGGAGTGGTTGGCCGCCCGCGGCGAGGGCGTGCCCGTCGCCTGAGCACCGGCCCCGGCCACCGCCGGGTACGGTCGGCCGTTCAGCCGAGGTGGGTGACGACAGCCTTGACCTGGGTGTAGCCGAGCAGGGCCGCGAACCCCTTCTCGCGTCCGTGGCCCGAGTGGCGGTAGCCGCCGAAGGGCACCTCGACGGCGGCGCCGTTGAATCCGTTGATCTGCACCTGGCCCGCCCGGATCCGCCGCGCGACCCGTTCCGCGGTGCGCAGATCCGCGGTGAACACGGCCGCGGTGAGGCCGTAGGGCGTCCCGTTAGCGATCTCGACGGCCTCCGACTCGTCGGCGAAGTCGATCACGGTCTGCACCGGCCCGAACACCTCGGTCGTGGCGAGCACCGAGTCAGGCCGGACCCCGGCGACGACCGTGGGCGAGGCGAAGAAGCCGGCGCTGTCCTTCCACTCCTCCGGGGCGAACGCCCCGCCGATGCGGATGTCGCCTCCCTGGTCGGCCGCCTGCTCGATGAGCCCGAACACCCGGTCACGCTGGCGGGCCGAGACGATCGGACCGAGATCCGGGTCGTCACGGCCCACGCCGACCCGGAGTCGGGAGACGCGGTCGACCAGGAGCTCGACGAACCGCTCCCGCACGCTCTCATGCACGACGAACCGGGTGAGCGCGGAGCAGGACTGGCCGGAGTTGCGCATGATCGCGGCAGCCGCGAAGCGCGCAGCCTCCCCTAGGTCGGCGTCGGGGAAGACGAGGGCGGCGGACTTGCCGCCGAGCTCCAGATTGGTCGCCACGACGTTCCGGGCGGCTGCGACCGAAACGGCGATCCCGGTGGCGACGGAGCCGGTGAAGGTCAGGTGGTCGATGCCGGGGTGCCCCGCGAGCGCGGCGCCCGCCGTGATCCCGTCACCCGGCACGACGTCGACGACGCCGGCGGGCACGATGCCGCCCACCAGCTCGGCGAAGGCCAGCGACGAGAGGGGGGCGAGCTCCGACGGCTTGATGACGACGGTGTTGCCCACGGCGAGCGACGGCGCCACCCCGCGGGAGAGCTGGCTGAGGGGCGAGTTCCACGGGGTGATGTGAGCGACGACCCCGTACGGCTCGGGCTCCGTCCGGGCGAGCACGCGCGAGCCCATCGGGATCACGTCGCCGAAGAGGTGCTGGGCGGCGTGGGCGTAGAACCGGAAGTAGCGGGCCGCGGTGGCGACATCCGACCGCGCCTGCGAGAGGGGCTTGCCGGTGTCGACGCTCTCGAGCAGGGTCAGCCGGGGACCGGCCGCATCGATGGCGTCGGCGATGCGCTCGAGCACCTGGGAGCGATCGGACGTGGGCAGCTCCCACCAGGGCTCGAACGCCCGGCGCGCTGACCGGACGGCCGCGTCGACCGTCTCCACCGTCGCATCCCGCAGCGTGGCGATCGTCGTGCCGTCGGCCGGATCGATCACGTCGCGAGCGGGGCCGGTGACCGGGACCCAGCTGCCGTCGACGAACGCTCCCGCCGGGATGGCGCCCAGGGACTCGACCGCGTCGGCACCCGGGCCGCGGGGGGCGCGCGACCCGTCCCGTTCGATATCAACCATAGTTTTGATCATATACAATCACCATAGGCGATCCGGGTGATCCGATCCGATCGAACGCGCGGAGAAGGTGCGGGAATATGAGCGACTCATCGCCGGACACGGTGCACGCGGACGTCGTCGTCGTCGGCGGCGGGAACGCCGGCTTCACCGCCGCGCACGCGGCGGCGACGCGGGGTCGGAAGGTGATCCTGCTCGAGCGCGGGACCGCGGTCATGGCCGGCGGCAACAGCTTCTACACGGCGGGCGCCACGCGCATCCCGCACGGCGGGCTCGACGACCTCCGCGACCTCATCGACGACGACGAGCGCCTCGCAGTCACCACGGTGCCGCCGTACTCGGCGGAGGAGTACGCCGCCGACCTCGCGAAGGTGACCGAGGGCCGCAACGACCCCGAGCTCACCCGGGTGCTCGTCGGCGAATCGGGCGACGCGATCCGCTGGCTCCACTCGCTCGGCCTGCGCTACCGGCTGATGTACGAGCGACAGGCCTATCGGCGCGACGACGGCACGTACCTGTTCTGGGGCGGACTGCATGTCGGCAACGTCGACGGCGGACAGGGGCTGGTCGCGGACCACACCCGCGTCGCCGGCGGGCTGGGCGTCGAGGTGCGCTACGGCGCCCATGCCACCGAGTTGGTGCGGGAGGGCGATCGCGTCACCGGTGTCGTCGCGTCCATCGACGGGCGTCCGGTCACCTTCCGGGCCGAGTCGGTCGTCCTCGCGGCCGGGGGCTTCGAGGCCGACCCGGTGTGGCGCGAGGAGTTCCTCGGCGCGGGGTGGGGCAACGCCGTCGTCCGCGGGACCCCGTACAACGACGGGACGATGCTGCGGGCCGCGCTCGCCGTGGGTGCCGCGCGCGGCGGCGACTGGTCGACCGCGCACAGCGTGCAGTGGGATGCCGAGGCCGCTGACAACGAGAGCAACCGCGAGATGACCAATCGCCTCACCCGCCAGAGCTATCCGCTCGGCATCATCGTCAACCGGGAGGGTCACCGGTTCCTCGACGAGGGCGCCGACTTCCGCAACTACACTTATGCGAAGTACGGCCGGTTCATCCTGCAGCAGCCGGGATCGATCGGCTACCAGATCTTCGATGCGACCCTGCGCCCGCTGCTGCGCGAGGAGGAGTACGACATGCCCGGCGTCGGCGTGCACGTCGCCGACTCGATCGCCGAGCTGGCCGACTCCCTCGGCATCGACCGGGCCGAACTCGAGGCGACGGTCAGCGAGTTCAACGCCTCCATCGATCGCTCGACGCCTTTCGACCCGACCGTCAAGGACGGCCGTCGCGCCTCCGTCACGCCGCCAAAGTCGAACTGGGCGATGCCCCTCGAGAGCGCGCCCTTCTTCGCCTACCCGGTGACATGCGGCATCACCTTCACGTTCGGCGGCCTGAAGTCCGATGTGGACGGGCGGGTGCTCCGCGCGGACGGCACCCGGATCCCCGGGCTGCTGGTCTGCGGCGAGATGCTCGGCGGCCTGTTCAGCGGCAACTACCCTGGAGGCTCTGGCCTCGCCGCGGGCATCGTGTTCGGGCGGCGCGCCGGCATGGTCGCTTAGCCGTCGCCGTAGCCCGGGTGCACGCCGGCGCGTTGTCCGGTCCGCGTGGTCACCTTCTCGAGCAGTGCGATGAGACTGCGTGACGATCTCGATCTGATGAAGAGGTGGTCGAGGCGATGCGGGTGACGATCTTCGGAGCAACCGGGCAGACCGGGCGGCTGCTCGTCGAGCAGGCTCTGGCCCGTGGCGACCGGGTGACCGCCGTGGTGCGCGACCCGCGGCGGCTCGAGGTCCGCCATCCCGAACTCAGCGTCGATGTCGTCCACGAACTCGCCGACCTCGCCGCCACAAACCGCGCTCTGCGGAACGCCGACGCCGTGCTCTCCGCGATCGGCCCGCGCGGGCGCCGGGACGCGCCGGTGGCCGCCGCCGGTGTGCCGGTCTCCTGGCTGCGATTCCCGATCGGCACCCTCAAGCTGCTCGGAGCGCTCGGTTTGGTCGCCGGACTCTGGGTGCCGGGGATCGGCGTCGCCGCCGCGGCTGGGCTCGTCGTCTTCTTCGTGTGCGCGATGTACACCCACGTCCGGGCGGGCGACCTGTAGGCACAGTTCGGACTCGCCGCATTCCTGCTGGCTCTCGACGCGGCGACGCTCGCCCTGACCGTGCTCAGCCGCTTCGACATGGGCGTGCGCGCCGGGGGCTGAGCCGGGACGAGGATCGCTCCCCGCCTCCGACGCCTCCGGCGCGCTCGCCGGTACCGCTCCGCTACCCCTCGGCCGCCACGACCCTGATGGTCGCCGTGGTGGTGCCGAGGTCGCCCGTGGCGGCCTTGACCACGACGCTGCCGGTGCGTCCGGGGATCGTGCGGATCCACACCGCGGCGACCGCTCCCGCCTGCTCGAGCTCGAGCACCGGGTCGCCGACGAGCTCCCCGGGGCCGTCCACGTCGATCGGGATGACCGCCCGAGAGTGCCCGCGGCGCTCGCCGAAGCGGTCGACCACCGCGACCACGACGCGCGTCGCGTCACGGCCGTCGGCCACCAGCACGGAGTCGTCGGGCGACAGCTCGATCGAGTCGCCGACGCGGTCACCGGCGTAGCGCCGGGTCGCCACCAGCTCGTCGCCGAGGTAGCCGTCGATCCGCAGGTCCCACGAGTCCGACCCGGTGAGGTCGAGGTCGATGAACGACGGCGGATACTCCAGGTGCGGGAAGCGCTCACGGTCGGGCGTGACGGTGCCGAGCGAGCGGCCGCCGAGGAACACCTCCAGCCGGTCGACGTTCGAGCAGATGATCGCCTTCCGGCCGGGGCCCCAGATGAGGTCCTCGGGCCGGTTGCCGAGTGCCTTGACCAGGATGTGCTCCGGCGGGTCCCAGGTGAAGGCCGGCTCGACCACCACCCGCTCACTCGGCGCGACCTGCGAGCGGTAGAACGCCGCTCCCGGCTTCAGGATGCGGAAGACGTCGCCGAATCCGCTGGTCTTCAGCCCGTGGTAGACCGTACCGAAGCCCGCCTGATAGTCGAACCCGACCCAGGCGATGATGCCCAGGTAGCGGTCGTCCGCTCGCGCGTCGTTGTGCGCGATCGCGTAGTCCAGCGCCTGGTGCTGCTGGACGTCGGCGGTCTCCACGCGGCGGTACATCGTGGTCGGGCTGCTCCGGCTCGAGATGGCCTCGGCCAGCAGGTAGGGCCACTCCTCCGTCGGCGGGAGGAGCACCGGGTAGCGGTCGCCGTCCTCATCCACCGCGGTCGTGTAGTCGTCGTAGCTGAAGACGTCGTGCTGGAAGGTCGCCGACCTGCTGTAGTCGCCGTGCATCGTGCCGCTCGTCGCCCGCGTCGGGTCGAGCTCCTTGACGAGCGCCTCGGTGCGCGCCCAGAAGTCCGGGTGGTCCGGTGTCTCGTTGAGCCGCGCGCCCCAGATCACGATCGACGGGCGGTGCCGGTCGCGGGCGATCATGCCGGCGATGTCGTCCGCCGCGATGTCCTGCCATTCCTGGTCGCCGACGTACTGCCAGCCCGGCGACTCCTCCCACACCAGCAGCCCCAGCTCGTCGCACGCGTCGAGGAAGGCGGGGTCCTGCGGGTAGTGCGAGCAGCGCACGAAGTTGCAGTTGAGGTCCTGCTTGATGATCTCGGCGTCCTTGCGCTGCGTCCGCTCGGACATGGTGAAGCCGGACCACGGATACAGTCCGTGCCGGTTCACGCCGAAGAGGTAGCGCCGCGTCCCGTTCAGGAAGAAGCCGTGGTGGTCCCACCGCGTCTCGCGGTAGCCGGTGCGCAGCGTGTGGCTGTGCACCGCGTCGCCGCCGAGCGTGAGCGAGGTGCGGACCGTGTAGAGCACCGGATTGTCGATGTCCCACAGCTCGACCGCCTGCAGGTCGCCGAGCGGCACCGTCACCGTCGAGACCCCCGCCTCGATGCGGACGCCGTCGACGCGCGCGGTGGAGACCGGCTCGCCCGCCGCGTCGAGCAGTTCGACCGTCAACGCGGCGTCCGTCGCCTCGACGGCGGAGTCGAGGCTGACCACGAACTCGGAACGCCGCCGCTCCGGGTCGATCGGGTCGAGATGCGTGGTGGCGACCGCCGAGATGAAGGTCGGGGGGACGACCTCGAGACGCACGTCGCGGTGGATGCCGCCCGGCTGCCAGTAGTCGATCCAGCTGCTCGGAGCGGGCGGCGGAAGGTTGGGCGGCACGTTCTGAAACCCGCGCGAGTCGAGGAGCACGGCCAGCACGTTGTCGCCGTCAACGAGCAGGTCGGTGATCTCGAACGAGAACGGCAGGTACCCGCCACGGTGCTCGCCCAGCACGGTGCCGTTCACGCTCACGACGGCCGTGGTCATCGCTCCCTCGAAGTGCACGAACACGCGGTTGCCCGCGGCGTCGTCCGGCGTCGCGAAGTGCAAGCGGTACGCCCACACCTCCTCCCACCGGGACGGATCCCAGTTCTGCCAGCCGAGCTCGGCGACGGTGTGGGGCAGGGTCACCTGCTCCCAGCCGGAGTCGTCGAGGTCGACCGCGTTATGCGCGCCCACCACTTCGGGCTCCAGGTGGTCGGGGGCGCCGGGGCGTTTCACCGGGCCGGTGAAGCGCCATCCGGCGCGCAAGTAGGTCGTCGTCGTATCGCTCATGTGATTCTTCGTTTCTCCAGTTCTGTGCGATCAGGCCGGGTGGGCGACCGGTGCCGCGTGCACGCGGCCGACTGCGTCGATCAGCACCCCGAGCAGGTCGCCCTCGGGGATGGTGAAGGTGTTCTCGTCGTCGATCGCCAGAGGCGCACCGAAGACGACGATCCCGGCTCCGAGCGCCGGGCAGCCGACCGCCTGCTCGATGCTCAGACCGCCGACGGCCTGCACCGGCACGGTGGTCGCCGCGACCACGGCCGGCAGATCGGTCAGGGGCGAGAGCTTCAGCGCACGGTTCAGCGAGCGGTGGTCGTGACCGATGTGGTGGATGACCATGCCGACCCCGAGGTCCTCGAGCCGGCGCGCCTCGGCGGCGTGATCGGCGGCGCCCATGTCGTCGCCCATCACGAGCAGCCCGGTCTCCTCGGCGGCGATGGCGACGCGCTCGATGGTCGCGTCATGCGCCCTGCCCATCACCACGACGGCGTCGGCGCCCGCGTCGCCGTACATCTTCGCCTCGCCGTAGCCGCCGTCCATCACCTTCAAGTCGGCGACGAGGGGATGGTCGGGATACTCCCGCCGGAGGGCGTGGACCGCCTTGGTGCCCTCTGCGAGCACGAGGGGCGTGCCCACTTCGAGCCAGTCGGCGCCCGCCTCGACGGCGATCGCCGCCATCCGCAGTGCGTCCTCGATGGACGTCAGATCGAGCGAGATCTGCACGATCCCGTGGTCGTATGTGTCGCGGGTTATCCCGCGGATCGTGGTGCTCATCCTCTTCTTCCTCCCGCCCGGAACCGGACGGATGCTGACGGTCCTACTCGGCGAGCAGCGCGAGCTCGCGGCTGCGCACCCGGACGGCTGTCGAGCCCCCGAACCAGCGCTCGCGCGCGTCACGGAGGAACTCGGCCGACTGCCGCATCTCGTCCATGCCGTTGACGCCGTCCTCGATGCTGATCCAGCCGTCGTATCCGGCGCCGACGAGGGTGGCGAAGATGCGGTCGTAGTCGTTGAGGCCGCGGCCGATCACGCCGTGCATCAGGGCGGGCGAATAGCCGATGGTGCCGTCGGCCTGACGTAGGTCGTCGAGGGTGGTGCCGGAGGCGAGGAACCGGTCAGACGCCTGCATCGTGACGACGCGGTCGATCACGGCCTCGAGGAAGTCGGCGGAGTCCTCACCGGCGACGATCGCGTTCGACGGGTCGAACTGCACGCCGAAGTGGGCGCGCTCGGCGATGCCGTCGAGCAGGCGCAGGAAGACCTCCTTGCGCTGGGCGAACTCCGGGTACTGCCAGGTACTCGCCTTGTAGTGGTTCTCGATCGCGAGCACGACGTCGAGCTCCCGGGCGATCGGGATGAGCCGTTCGATCGCGTCATGCACCCACTCCAGGCCCTGGTCGATGCTGACGCCGGGGTGAGCCTGACCGCTGACGAGGCGACAGCTGGTGCCCGGCCCCCCGAGCGTGGAGGCGACCCGGATCATCTCGACCTCAACGTCAAACTCCCGCGCGCGCTGGTCGCTGTCGGGATGCGTCAGGTCGGGCGAGGCGCAGAGCATCGGCATCTCGAAGCTAGCGGCGTCGAGTGCATCGCCGATCCGGCTAACCTCGTCCTCACTGCCGCCGCTCCAGAAGAAGCCGGAGTGCAGTTCGAGACCGTCGACTCCGAGGGAGCCGGCGCGCTCGATCCAGTCGAACACCGACAGGGTCCGATCCACGATCATCTCGGTCAGGTAGCCCTTGGGGAAGGCAGCGATTCTCATGAGGATGCGCTCCTTCGCGCGATTCGTGAAATTGGTCACACCGGATGTCATTAATATAACAGCCGTATGGGCGGGAAGAGCCGGCGGCGGACGGGATCGGGCTGCCACCCCCGCTCAGTCGTCGGTCGAGGAGGCGATCACCACTTCGACGCCGGCGGACCGCACTCGGTCCAGGTCGTCGGGCTGCGCTCCGCCATCCACGATGAGCTCGTCGATCGCGTCCCAGCCGCAGATGCGCACGGTCGCCGTTCGCGAGAACTTCGAGGAGTCCGCGACCAGCACCACCCGATCGGCCGCATCGATGAGTGCGCGCTTGGTGATCGCGTCGAAGCCGTTGCCGCAGAACGCGCCCCGCTCACCCATCCCGCTCGCGGCCAGGAACAGCATGTCGATGTGCAGGTTGGCGATGGCCGCCAGCGTCACCGGACCGGCGAAGGACAGCGACTCGGGATGCAGGATGCCGCCGAGACAGATCAGGTCGACAAGCGAATTCGGTGCGAGGGCGGTCACGACCGGGAGCGAGGCGGTGATCGCGGTCATCTTGCTGTCTGTTGAACGCAGCAGCTGGGCAACGTGTGCCATAGTCGTCCCGGCGTCGATGGCGATCACGCTGGCCGGCTGCACCTCCGCGGCGGCTCGCTCGGCGACGGCCCGCTTCTGTCGGGCGTAGGCGTCGTTCCGTTCCGAGTAGTTCGTGCCGACGATCTCCATCGGCGACACCGCACTGACCCCACCGTGGAAGGTGCGGATGCGCCCTGCCTCGAGTAGCTGGCTGACGTCCCGCCGGACAGTCATCTCCGAGACCTCTAACCGCTGCGCGAGCTCGGTGACCGTGCAGAACCCCTGCTCGGTGACGAGCGCCGCGATCAACTCGCGCCGGTTCGAGCCCGAGGTGCGCGTGGCCCGCGACTTCTGAACGCTCACGCCGATCCTCCAGCCCCTGTTGCCCGTATGCGCGATTTCTTCACTATCGCCGACAATTCACGCAGGCGCGCGACGGAGCGCTCGGAGATCGCGCGAGCCGGGTCCGGTTCCGCAACCGTGTCGGCCCAGATGGCGCGGCCGGCGAGGAACCCGGAGGCGCCGCCTGCGGTGGCCTCGTGTACGGCAGAAGCGAAGTCGGGCTGGTGCACGCCGTTCGAGAGCACCACCCACGGATGCCCCACGATGAGGGTAAGAGCACGGGAAGCCTCCCGAACGCCGCTGACGTCGCCCACCTTGTAGCCCGGCACCTCGGCCTTGTACACGTCGGCGTCGCGACCTATGTCCTCGGCGGCCTCGAGGATCGCGGCGTGCCGGTCCTCCAAATCCCTCCAGTCCTCGCCGAGGGGCGGCCGGACGATGCCCTCAACGAAGCTGGCAACGTCGCTTCGGTCAGCCAGGTCAAGGAATCGGGCCACAAGATCCTGTGTCACCGTGTCGTGCTCCCGCCGCCAGATCACGAGCAGCTTGATCGCCGCCGCTCCGGTCGCTCGGATGAACGCCTCGTCCACCATGGGGTCGAGACCGGTGCTGACGACGCCAACTCCATGGATGCTGTGCAGCTCGTCCGCCGCGAGTATCACCCCGCAGCTCTCGGGGACAAAGTCCGGCCGCCGGGCCTGCGGAATGGCGAGCGGGCGATCAAGCAAGATGCCAGTGGCCAGCGGCCACAGGATTGACCCAGCCGTGCGCTTGAAGGACGTAAGGGTGTCGTCGTCGACGAGTGATCCGTCCGGCAGCGGGGGAAACATCTCCCGCAACGACTCGCGCTGATCGAGCGCGAGCATGGCGAATCCACCGGTCTCGTCAGAGAGCGCCCGAAGTCGAGCCGTCATTCCTTCAGCAGGTTCGGTCATCGACGTGCTCCGATCTCTGGCTCCGACAGCGCGGCGATCCTCGTCTGCGCATACCGGTGTCGCCATAGTTAGTGATCATGTTGCAATTCCCCCAACAAACGGTGACACTCTACCGTCTGGGTCACTGGAGCGGCCTGAATTCGTTTGACAGGCGTCGAGTGAAATGTGAATAATCTACCATGAGTCATGGTCCCATGCCGTGCGAGTCAGCGAACGCCGACGCGCCGACGCGTGACGCGCCACGACCCGTCCAATTCGTCGTGATCGGGACCGGTCGAATGGCGGATGCCATCATGCCCGACTTCCAACTCGTGGACGGGGTGGAGGTCGTCGCCGTCGCGGGGCGCTCGATCGAAAACGCGCAATACTTCGCCAATCGGTGGGGCATTCCCGCCGCATTCAGCCTCGACGACCTCGCGGCCGCCAACGTCGACGCCGACCTCTGCTACGTCGCGACCACACCCGCCCACCACATGACGGCAGCGATGCTCGCCCTCGACCTAGGGATGGGCGCGCTCGTCGAAAAGGCCTTCGCACGGAGCGCTGCCGAAGCAGCGCCGATCGTCGCAGCCGCGGCGCGGGAGCACCGCTTCCTCATGGAGGCTATGTGGATGCGGTTCAACCCGCACATCCTGGCGGCCGTGGAGGCGGTCGCCGACGGAGAGATCGGTGAACCGCGCCTGCTGACGGCCGCCTTCGGCCGCCCAGTTCCCTACGAACCGCCGCGTTGGCTGTGGGACCCGCAACAGGGCGGCGGCACACTGTTCGACCAAGCGGTCTACCCGCTAGCGCTCGCCGACGTGTTCTTCGGGGAGCCTGTCAGCGTGCAGGCGTGGGGAACGACGGCCGGCTACGAAGGCGACGACCGCGGCCTGATCACCGAGGCCGCCGTACTGCTTGGCTACAGTGACGGAGCTCAGGCGGTTTCGACCACCTCGATCCGGGCTCAGTTGGTCCCCGCCGCGGTGCTGAGCGGCAGCGAGGGCGCTATCGTCTTCGACGAGGGCTTCTGGGCGGCTAACGGGTTCACGGTCCGCAACTCCTCGGGAACGACACGTCGCATCGACACCTTGCGGGACGGTAACTGGACCCCGATGCTCCGCGCTGTGCGGGATGCCTATCGTCAGGGTTTGACCGAGCATCCGCTCAGCCCCATGGCGGCGACCCTGCGGGTCACGGCGGTCCTCGACCAGGTCGCGGCGCAGATTGGTGGCTCGAGTGCGCGACCGCACGTCGGGACGAGCCCAGCGTGAGCGAGATCCGCGAGTTCCCCAGGGTAGGTTTCGGGACGGCGGGCATCGCCCGGCCAAGGTCGGATGCCGAGCTTTCCGCCTCCCCCGTCAGCGAGGCCGAAGGCATGGCCACCCTCGCGACCGCGTGGGATGAGGGGCTTCGCTGGTTCGACACGGCACCGTTCTACGGCCAGGGCCGTGCAGAGCGGATGCTCGGCGCCTTCCTGCGAGGCCGGCCCCGCGGCGAGTATCTGCTCACGACCAAAGTCGGACGCATCATCCGGGACGGTGCGGCGATCTTCGACTTCAGCGCCGACGGCATCCGTCGCTCCCTCGACGCCAGTCTGCGGCGACTCGGGGTAGACCGCGTCGACGTGATCCTGCTGCACGATCCCGACGACCATCTCAACCAGGCGGTGGCCGAATCGTGGCCCACGATGCAGTCGCTTCGAAACGAGAGCATCGTGGGCGGGATCGGCATCGGCGTCACGCGCCTGACGACGGCAACCACGCTGATCGAGCGCATTGATCCGGCGATGCTCCTCCTGGCCGAACGCTACAGTCTGTTGGACCCCAGTGCGGCTGACCGGCTGCTCCCACTCTGCCAACGTCGCGGCATCGATGTGGTAATCGCCGGGGCCGCCGGATAGTCGTTCTTGAGAACTCGGGCCGGCAGCCCTACACGGTTGTCCTCAACGTAAGAGAGGCCGAGACCGAGCTTCAGCACCTTCGACGCCGATAGAGAGCATCGTCATGATCGGATCGCGCGCCGGTTCGATAAACGCCGCTGCGCGCAACGCGTGCGTGCCGTACACGAGCAGGTGCTTCGCTGAATCCGATTCCTGGATCAGATTGATTTCCTGAAATTGGGAAAGTTCATCGTCATAGCGGCCTGGCACACGCACACTATGGGAGAGCAACAAGCTCTCGCGCCCGTAAGCCGATCCACTTACGAGCGCTGCGCGGGAGGCTCGCGAGCTTCGTCAACGGCCGGCGTCTCGGTGGGAGGCAGGCTCTTGTCGTCGACTACGGTCGCATTGAGGATCGCGATCCGCATTGTGATCGAGTGATCGTCGCAGAGCACTTCGCGTGCCAGCCTCGCGGCGTGAGAGAGGACTGGGTTTTCCTCGACGGCTTTACGGAGGCGATCTTGCGGCACGCCGAGCTCGTGCAGCAGGTTCAGGACCACAACACCCGCGGTGACCTCCGCGACCGCGTGCAGATGCTCGAGGTCGTTTTCAGCGGTACCGACGTGTGCCAGATTGTTGCGCGCATCCTTCGCCGCCTTCGCCCATACGGCGGGGTCGTGCACTAAGCGTTGGCCGGCGACTCCAACTCGCTCCACCAGTTGAAGTAGACGCTCCTTTAGTGTTGGCACGTTCGAATGCTCATTGAGGCGGTCCGCGAGCCAGGTCTTCCGCTCGGGCGGTACGGCTTCGAGGATCGTCTTGCGAATTCGCTTGAACTCGTCTGGCGGGATCGGAGGCGCAGGCTCCAGGGCACGGTGCATCGATTCCGCGGCAGCGACCGCAGTCACCACCCGCGTTTCTATGTATCCGGTCCTCACGTACCTCAGTCCGAGGATCATGCTGCGGGCGGCCGCGAAGGTATCGCGCATCTCGAGCCAACGCGGGAGCAGTTGCTCAAACGGCACGTCGTCGAGCGTCAGGACGTAATTGCGCAGGTCAAGTGCTTTGTCGTTCGGCTTCGGCTTGACCACCCTGATTCTGTAGATGTCGACCTTGTGCGGATGACCTTGCATTGGGTGGCCCTCGGGCCAATCATCCGGCTTCGATGGAAAGTAGACGCGCATGCTGACAATGCCGCACGCCCGAAGGGTCGACAGAGACATCAGGTCGGCCATACCGTCCAGCAGCTCGGTCCAGTATTCGAGCGGCTGCGGCTCCTCCCTCTCGAACCTGATCACTTGACTCTCCTGCACGCGAGTGAGCGTGCGAGAGCGGGACAGCTCCGAATACGGCTGCCATGAGAAATGGCTCAGCTTGACAGTCAGCGGCCCCGCTTCGACCGAAAGCGACGAGAGACGGCTGAGACGAATCTCGCCGCTCACTGAGTCAGGATCCGAACCCCAGTGGTGCGTCTCCTCAATACCGGAACGCCGAGACCACACAGTGAGATCTTCAACATGAGCCGAGGCGGCCACGAATGCCGCCTCATCGGGATCGTCCATGTAGACGCCCACAAGCCCGATACCCGCCCTTAGTTCTAGCTTGGCAGGAGGGCCGAACAGCCCGCCGAAGCCGTGCGACCTCGCCGTGACAACGCCAACGCCAAGTAGTGTCATCGCTTCTCCATCGCCCGTGCCGAGAACCATCTGCCACTGTTTCAACTCGTCCGTGACAATCGTTGACCCATTTTCGCCGGGATGCGTGACTTGGTAATCCCAGCCACCAATCAGGCGAAGCCGGAGCCCCTCATCGGGCGAGAACGACAGCACCCCGGGTACTTTCGTGTTCGGGTCATCGGGAAGCCACCATTCGCCGGTCCAGTCGCGGGCCTCGTTCAACGGAGATTCGGTCACCCGCTCATCTTGACGCTCGGGGACGACATTTAGACGGATTCCGTGGTCGCAGCCTGCCTGCCACGCCTCCTTAGTACGCCGAAAGGCAGCACTCGAGCCGCTCGTCTTCGTCAACGCAATGCCGCAATCAGGGATCCCCTATGCGCACCTGGGGTTCAGGTGCGTGAGAGGCTGCGGCCATGACTTCAAGTGCAGGGCCGCGCACGTTGTACGTGTCCGATCTGGACCGGACCCTGCTGAGGTCAGATGGCTCGCTCAGCGCCGCGTCGGCGCGGTTGTTGAATGCCGCGATCGATGGCGGCGCACTGTTCACCTACGCAACGGCAAGATCGTTTCTGAGTTCCAGAAGAGCGACCAAAGCTCTGCGCCTGAGGCTGCCGTTGCTCACGTACGGCGGAACGATCACCGCAGATCCGGACACCGGCCAGCCGGCGGACCTTCGACTCCTAGGCGCGACGACCGTGCAGGCGACGCTCCGGCTCTGCGACGCGCACGCGACAGCCGAGCCCATCATGCACACCTTCGAGGACGGCCGAGATTGGATCCGTTGGCGCCCGGAACGGATGACCCTCGGCGTGCAAACATTCCTGGCCTCCCGCTCCAACGACCCGCGCCTGCGACCAGCGACGGCGGACGATCCGCTCGACGCGGCATCGGTGTTCTACATCTCGATCCTCGCCCAGAATCCAGAGTTGACCGGGCTGCGCACCGCTCTGATTCCCGAACTCGGCAGCGCGGCACACTTTCTCAGCGTCGACCCCGGCACCCCTGGCCTGGACTGGCTCGAGTTCCATCACGAAGACGGAACGAAAGCGAAGGCGATTCAGCGTCTCGCGTCAACGCTCGACGCCGATCGTCTCGTCGTCTTCGGCGACAACCACAACGACCTGCCCATGTTCGCCATCGCTGACGAGTCATACGCAGTCTCCAACGCGGTCCCCGCTGTACGGGACGCGGCCACACGGGTGATCAACAGCAACGACGAGGACGCCGTTGCCCGCTGGATCACCGCGGATCGCCAGACAAGCTCACGAACGTAACGGGGTCCGCTTGCGCTCAGCAGGACTCGCTCGGTAGCCACACGTCCTCGCCGGCAGCATGATGCACGTAAGACCCGCCCGGTGAAAATGCCCGCACGGGTACCTCAACTGCAACACGCCTGGAGTTCGGATCCCGAGATAAGTGTCGACTCCGACATCTCACGACATTTGTCTTGGAATCCGACATTTCACCGACACTTGTCGTGGAATCCGACATTTCAACTTGGAACCATGCGCCGCCACATCACCGACCTACATCGCCGCCATGTCGGCGAACCGCGAGAAGTGCCCCTGGAACGCCACGGTCACGGTGCGGGTCGGTCCGTTGCGGTGCTTCGCCACGATGAGGTCCGCCTCACCGGCCCGCGGGTTGTCCTTCTCGTACGCGCTCTCGCGGTGCAGCAGGATCACGACGTCGGCGTCCTGCTCGATCGAGCCGGACTCACGGAGGTCGGCGAGGGCCGGCAGCTTGTCGGCTCGCTGCTCGGGACCACGGTTCAGCTGGGAGAGCGCAACAACCGGAACCTGCAGCTCCTTGGCGAGAAGCTTGAGAGCCCGCGAGAACTCGCTCACCTCCTGCTGGCGGCTCTCGACGCGCTTGCCGCTCGTCATCAGCTGCAGGTAGTCGATGACGACCATCTTCAGACCCACTCGCTGCTTCAGCCGCCTGCACTTCGCGCGGATCTCCACGAGCGTCATGTTGGGGCTGTCGTCGATGTACAGCGGGGCGTCGTTGATGCGGCCGCGGGTGGCGGCGATGGTCGTCCAGTCCCGCTGGTCGACCGTACCCTTGCGCATGTTCTGCAGCGGAACCGACGCCTCTGCCGACAGCAGACGCATGGCGATCTCGCTGCGGCCCATCTCCAGGGAGAAGAAGATGGTGGGCAGGTCGTGCTTGATGGCTGCCGCTCGCGCGAAGTCCAGAGCGAGCGTGGACTTTCCGAGCGCCGGGCGCGCCGCAACGATGACCATCTGACCGGGATGCAGGCCGTTGGTGAGATCGTCGAGGTCGGCGAAACCCGTGGGCACGCCGGTCATGGTGCCGTCTTTGTGCTTGGCGGCCTCGATCTCGTCGATGGCGGCGGTGACGGCATCCGTCAGCGGGATGTAGTCCTCGCTGTCGGTGGAACCGGTCACCGAGTAGATCTCGGCCTGCGCCTCGTTGACGAGGTCGAGCACCTCGCCCTCGCCGGAGTATCCCATCTGGGTGATGCGGGTTCCGGCCTCCACCAGACGCCGCAGGAGCGCCCGCTCGGCGACGATCTCGCCGTAGTACCCGGCGTTCGCGGCCGTCGGCACGAGGCTGGTGAGCGTGTGCAGGTATTCGGGTCCACCCGCGCGGCTGAGATCGCCGGTCTTGCTGAGCTCGTCGGTGACCGCGATCACGTCGGTCGGCTCACCTCGCGAGTAGAGCGAGAGGATGGCCTCGAAGATGACCTCGTGCTTGGGAATATAGAAGTCGCCGCCGCGCACGGTCTCGACGACATCGGCGACGGCATCCTTGCTGAGAAGCATGCCTCCCAGCGCGCTCTGCTCGGCGAGCAGATCGTGAGGAGGAACCCGCTCCGCCGATCGACCTTCGGGTGCGGTGCGGCTGTCCGCCAGACCCAAGTGTGCGATCGACACGCAGACCTCCTCTTCCCCTCGGGTCGGACCCACCGACCGCATGTGCTCTTTTTCACGCCGTCGCGCGGACCCCGTGGCGCGCGGCAGTTGTCGTCGTCCACGACGAGCGTGAGCCGTCGTGCGGATGCTCTTACACGGTCTCAGGAACCCCCGACAGAGACCGCGATTCGGGTGATCTTCCGGCTTCGCGGTGCGACGCTCACCAACCCTAGGGAGCCCTCATGCCGGTCACAACTTGCCCTGTGGATAACTGTGTGGAGAGTCTGGGCGAAACGCCGCGAGCCGTGTGCAGAAGGTGTGGGAAGATCTGGGGATAACCCACGAAGTTTTGGAGCGAAACTGCCACTGATCAGGGAAGAAGTTATCCCGGGCCTGGGTGTGAAAAGTAGTTGGATGCCTGTGACTTGCGTCCTCGACGACACTCCCGGCATGTGGACAAACGTTGCGGAAAACTCCGCTGAGCGCTAGCGCAGAACGGGTCCGGCGGGCGAGTCCCGCAAGCGGGGGCCACCCGGGGTGAGGCGTCGAAGCTGTATGTGCACGTGGGCATGCGCCGCAGTGCTTCATACGTCGAGTGGCACCTCTCCTGTCGCCCGCAAGAGAGCCGCACGAGCGTGCCCAGAGTGGACGCGGACGTTACAGCGCGCACGAAAAGAGCGGGTCGCACCAAGATGGTGCGACCCGCTCTTCGCGTTCGGACGACGTTACTTCGCCGCGACCACCTGCAGGGTGATCGTGGCGTTGATGTCGTCGCGCAGCTTCACAGTGGCCTCGTGCTCGCCGACCGACTTGATCGGGGCAGAGAGCTCGATCTTGCGCTTGTCGACGGAGCCGATGCCCGCGGCCTCCACAGCCGCCGCGATGTCGGCCGGCTTCACCGAACCGAACAGCCGACCCTCGGCGCCGGCCTTGACGGTCAGCCTGACCTTCGTGGCCTGCAGCTTCGCGCGCAGGTCCTGCGCCTCTTCGATGGTCGCGTGCTCGCGGGCGGCACGTGCCGACCGGATCTGCTCGACCTGCTTCTCGCCGCCACGGCTCCACGCGATGGCGAAGCCCTGAGGAATGAGGTAGTTGCGGGCGTATCCGCCCTTGACCTCGACGATGTCACCGGCCGAACCGAGGCCGGAGACCTCGTGCGTCAGAATCAGTTTCGACATGGGTGACTCCTAACGGCCAGAGCCT
>Ga0164242_10000194_pt1 | contig 75998 bp, 76 predicted proteins | sample OricomgcompostMG_FD_108783 | JGI IMG/M metagenome (GOLD analysis project Ga0164242, IMG submission 108783) | Miracle-Growth compost microbial communities from Emeryville, California, USA - Original compost - Miracle growth compost (MG) ... | reverse complement strand
ATTTTAAGATAAATATTCATTGAGTATGATGGAGATCCTACTAAAAACTATTCCCTGTAGCAAAAATATAAATGAGGTGGCAGGATATTTTCTTGCCACCTCATTTGTATTTTTTAAAAAAAAGATTAAAATGGCTAAATGTAGCTCTAATAGAACGGTTTACGATGTCGGAAATTATAATCGGTAACGATTTGGTAATGGTGCTTAATGCATTCATCCTTACTCAATTTCCCTGTAAATCAGTAGCAAATATAATAATTCTATTCGAGGCAGTATTAATTTCCCGCACTTAATTTATAGACAAAAATCAGGTTTTTGAATATCGGTTTTTTCTTTTGCCGTCAAAAGAATTTTTCCCAAGCTGGGATGAACTTGGGAAGGATTGTCATTTTATAGTTGAAATTTTGGGAAGTAATTAAGCTGAATCCGGAATTTGGCAAGCTTCACAAAATTTATTGGCTATGGAACACTCATTACAAAATCTCCTGTTAGAGATACATAAAAAAGAGGAACAAATTTCATTGCAAGGCAAAGGAATGATTGACGAGGCTTATGAAATGACCTTGTATCTTCAAGACCTGTTATTTTCGGTCAAGAGCAATATTGTTACTAATGGATTTAAGAGCGAAACGGATGAAATTCGTTTCTTCCGGACGATAAAACCGCAAATCCTCGGGAAACTTATCTACTACAATAAAGTGTACAGGCTTGAAACCACTTGTCCGGTCAGTAATGGCAAAATGTATTACAGTTATTTTTCGACCCAATTGGCGAACCTTAAAAGAGAATACACAGAGCATATCTGCAATTCCGATTTTTACAGGTACTACCGTTCAGGACGTACCGACCGTGACCATACCTATTTCAAACGGGGAAACATAAATTACCACGACGGGTTAAACAGCATAGTTTTTGAGATAGCTCCTGAATTTTCTACTTTCTACGATTATAAGACGGCAAGGATTATCGCAAATGAATTACTCTACACTTATCTGTTGACGAAAATCAACCCTGACGAAAATCCCGATATGATATTCCAAAATCAGGAAAGCGCAAAAGATGTATTTTGGACGGATAGCAAAAATGCCCTCATTGAACTCATCTATGCCCTTTTTGCATCCGGTGTGATTTCCCACGGGAAAATCGGTATCCGTAAAATCAGCCTGATGTTTCAGGTACTTTTCCGTACCCCTCTCGGGGATTTACATCACGCTTTCCACAGGATGAAAACCCGTTCAGGGTCAAAAACCCTGTTTTTAGACCAGCTTAAGCTGTCCCTTGAAGAATATATGGATAAAGATTTATAACCAGTACATAAGCGAATACCAGAGCAGCACAAAATCACGTGCTGCTTTTTTTTTGCTCTATGCCAATACCTGCCAATTGGCAAATACAACGATTTATAAGCCGCCCCCGAAGCCTAATACATTAAAACCCTTGTAAAATAAGGCTTTTGAACAATTGTAAAATTTTCAAAAAACTGCGTTTTCAATTGGCAGAGCTTGGCAGACAAACCGTGCCACTCTTCTGAATTTTGCCTTGTAAACATTAAACAGCAATGTAATGAATATCATAACGATTGAAGAAGAAGCGTGGAAACAACTTAACAGCCGTATCAATGCCATCGCAGATTACCTGAAAAGATTGGAAGACACAAGCCACGATGATTTATGGCTCAACAACCACGAGGTATGCCAGTATCTGCACATCAGCGAAAAAACTTTGTGGCGAATGCGTACCAAAGGCGAGATAGCTTATTCAAAAATTTATGGACAATACTTCTACACTATTGGGGCTATTAAGGATATGCTTAATGCCAATGCCGTACAAAGCAGCGATGATTACGTTCAGGAACTTATGGCAAAAGGTAAAAGTTACATCGAAAAAGGAAGAAAACTGAAATCGGGCAATCATTAAAACATACCACTATGAATATTGATAAAATGGAATTTGTGGCGTGGATGGAGCGGATTATGGACAGGCTTGATATTCTTGGCAATCATATAGAGGACATTCAAAAGAAGCGAAACAGCATAGACGGCGAAGAATTGCTGGATAATCAGGATTTATTGCAAATGCTTAAAATCAGCAACCGTTCGTTGCAACGGTACCGCTCCATTGGCAAGCTGCCTTATTATACCATCAGCGGAAAACTGTATTATAAGCTATCGGATGTGCATCAGTTCATAAGGGAAAGCTTTAACCCGCCTTTGCCCAGACTGAACGCCAATAAGTGACAAACACTGCCTTTGGCTGCCATATATTGCTACTGCATACCTGATTCCAATACTTTAGGCACCGAACATTTAAAATATCAGAATTATGAGCGAACAAAAAACAGAAGCGCAACAAACGCCTGAACAATTTTCCGACATTTTATTAGTGCTGGATAAAGATAAAAAGAAGATTCAGGCAGTAACGGGAATTGGCAAAGACGGAAATCTGGAAACAACCGAGCCGACCAAAGAGAACAATAACAAGTTTATGAAAGTTGATAAGCACGGCGACTTCTTTTCCAACTTTCTCTCCAATTTCCTTAGCCAGTTGAAAGACCCTACCAGATTCAGGTTCTTCAAAGTGCCTGCACCCATTGCTTTCGATATTGCCAATGAAATGCAGCAACAGGTAGATAGCCCTACACCTGATGGTGAAAAGCTGATGAAAGAACACGAGGTGGGAACAGCACCTAAAGAAGAACAAAAACAAGAAAATAACAATGATATGGCAACGACACAAACAACACCGGAAACCAGCGATTACCGCTACAAGCCGGAACAGATTGACTGGGAAACAATGAATAATCTCGGGTTAGGTAAAGAACGCCTTGAAAAAATGAATCTCTTAGACCCGTTATTGAGAGGTTATAAAACGAATGAACTTGTACCGGTAAGCGTAAACCTTGGCAGTGCCGTTACGAGGATGGATGCCCGGTTATCGCTGCAACCCGGAGCAGATGGTATGGCAGTCGTGGCAATACACGGTATCAGAAAAGAACCCAACCTGAACTTTGAGTTTTTCGGACACAAATTTACCGATGAGGACAAAAAAAACCTGTTGGAAACGGGAAATATGGGGCGTGTGGTCGATTTGAAAAACACCAAGACGGGAGCAATGATGCCGTCCATTGTTAGTGTGGACAGGCTAACCAATGAACTAATTGCCTTACGGACGGATTTTATAAAAATACCGGATGAAATTAAAGGTGTAAAACTTAATGAGGCACAAAAGCAAACATTAATGGAGGGCAAACCACTTTATCTGGAAGGAATGACCTCCAAAAAAGGCGACGCCTTCAGTGCCACCGTTCAGTTCAATGCGGACAAACGCTATGTGGAGTTCCTGTTTGACAGAAGCCGGCAGGCACAAACCAACCGCCAAGCCAAGCAGACGAGCCAGCCTATGGAAGCTCCGAGAACTTTCAGGGGAAAAGAGCTTGACGAAGAACAATACAATAGGTTTAAAGCCGGTCAAACGGTTTACGTTGACGGCTTGCTCGATAAGAAAGGGCAAAAATACCAGGGCTACATCACACTCAATAAAGAAACCGGCAAAACAGAATTTTCCTTTAAAAATCCCAACAAACTCAAAGAGTTGACAAAACCGGTGGAAGCCCATAAAACGCAAACGGCGGTCAATTCAGAAGGTAAGACCAATGAAGCGACCAAGAATATCAAAGAGCCATTGCAGCCCAAACAACAAACGCCTAAGAACAAAAAGCAGCAGGAACAACAGAAAAAGCCTAAAGCACCGGCAAAGTCCAAAGGCATAAAAATGTAGCATATTATGAAAACAGTTATAGCAGAAAAACCAAGCGTAGCACGGGAAATAGCCAGCTTATTGGGAGCTTCCGAAAAAAAGGACGGTTACCTGACAGGTAACGGCTATTTTGTTACGTGGGCATTCGGTCATCTTATCGGATTGGGAATGCCCGAAGACTATGGGATTGCAGGGTTTGATAAAACATCATTACCCATCCTGCCGAGCCCGTTTGTTTTGACCGTCCGTAAGGTCAAAAAAGATAAAGGCTACCAAGCCGATACAGGAGCATTAAAGCAACTGAAAATCATTGACCAGCTTTTCAACAAAAGCGACAGTATTATTGTAGCTACCGATGCAGGACGTGAAGGAGAGCTGATTTTTAGGTATATTTACGAGCATCTGAAATGCCGTAAACCTTTTGAACGGCTTTGGATAAGCTCGCTTACCGAAAAAGCCATCAAGCAGGGCTTTGATAACCTGAAAGGCGGAAAGGAATTTGACGGATTGTACCTGGCGGCGCAAGGCAGAAGCCGTGCCGACTGGCTGGTGGGTATCAACGCAACACAGGCACTTTCCATTGCCGCAGGCAACGGGGTTTATTCGCTCGGGCGGGTACAGACACCCACCCTTGCGTTGGTATGCAAACGCTACCTCGAAAACAAAAATTTTATTGTTAAAAAATATTGGCAGATACAGCTATCGCACCGTAAGGAACTGGTAGATTTTAAAAGCATTTCTATAACCAAATGGGATGATAAAAAGCTGGCGGAAGATACCTTGCGGTCTGTCAAAAGAAACGGCAATGCAACCGTGGTATCCGTTGAAAGCAAAAAAGTAACAGAGCAGCCGCCCCTGCTTTTCGACCTGACCGGTTTACAAAAAGAAGCCAATAAAAAGCTGAACCTGTCTGCGGAAGCAACGCTCAACATAGCCCAAAGCCTGTACGAAAAGAAATTCATCACCTATCCGAGAACCGGAAGCAAATATATACCGGAAGATATGTGGGCAGAGATACCCAATCTTGTCCGGGCATTGCAGAACCGGGAAGAATGCAGGCAGGCGTTATCAAAAATAAAATGGGGACGTTTCAATAAACGTATCGTGAACGACCTGCGTGTTACCGACCATCACGGATTATTGATTACGGATAAAATTCCTTCGGTACTCAATGCGGATGAAAGCAAGATTTACAATATGATTGCTTTTCGTCTGCTGGAAGCCATTTCACAAGCCTGCATCAAAGAGATAACCAATGCCGCAGTACAGGTATTGCATTATGATTTTACGGCGCAGGGCTGTACCATTCTGGAACCGGGTTGGCGTGCCATAAAAGGAAATTTTGACAGAGAAGATACAGAGCCTGTGCAGGTGCTGCCGGAATTGAACAAGGACGATGAGCTGAACATTAAGGATGCTGCCGTTTTGGAAAAGAAAACCAAACCACCTGTACTTTATACCGAAGCGGGGCTTTTGTCGGTTATGGAAACTGCCGGAAAACAAATTGAAAATGAAGAAGAACGGAAAGCCCTGCGAAACATCGGTATAGGAACGCCTGCAACCCGTGCGGCTATAATTGAAACCCTGTTTAAGCGCAGTTATATCCAAAAGGTTAAAAAGTCTTTAATTCCTACCGAAAAAGGATTGCAGGTATATGAGCTGGTCAAAGACCGGAAAATTGCTGATGTAGCTATGACTGCCGAATGGGAACTGGCTTTACAGAAAATCGAAAACAACGAAGCCGATGCCGCAGCATTCCAGAAAGATATGGAAATCTATGCGGCTTCTATTACCGAGGAGCTGTTGCAAACAGCTATTGCCGAAGCGAACCTGCCCAAACTGACCTGCCCGAAATGTAAAAGCCAGCAACTTATTATCCGGGACAAGATTGTCAAATGTCCTGATGAGCATTGCGGCTGGCTACAGTTCCGCAAGGTGTGCGGGGCTCAAATCAGCATTGCCGAAGTAACAAACCTTGTCAATAACGGCAAAACGGGTCTGATAAAAGGAATGAAAAGCAAAGCAGGAAAGAAATTCGATGCTTATATCGTATTGGATGACCAATGCAAAAGTTCTTTTGAATTTGAAAACAGAAATGCAAAAAGGCTATGACAGATTTAACCATAGCTCAAAAGGAGTTAGCACTGCTTATCCATACAATAAGGGATAAGCAGGTTATCCTCGACACCGATTTAGCAACGCTTTATCAGGTAGAAACCAAGGGATTGAACCGGGTTGTAAAAAGAAACGAGAACCGTTTCCCTGAAAATTTCTGCTTTCAGCTTACTGAAGAGGAGGTCAAATCTTTGAGGTACCAATTTGGCACCTCAAACATCGGGCGGGGCGGTCGGCGTTACCTACCTTTTGCCTTTACCGAGCAAGGCGTGGCAATGATGTCTGCATTATTGCGTAGCGATATTGCTGTTAAGGTCAGTATAGAAATAATGAATGCCTTTGTAGAAATGCGGCGGATGCTCGTCAGTAATGCTGCTTTATTCCATAGGCTGGGTACCATCGAATTAAAACAATTGGAAGCCGACCAGAAATTTGAAGAAATCTTCAAGGCTTTAGAAAGCGGAAAGCTACAAAGCGACAAAGGTATTTTCTAAAACGGGCAGGTTTTTGATGCCTATATTTTTGTTGCGGATATTATCCGAAGTGCTAAGAATAGCATTATCCTATTGGATAATTATGTGGACGATACAGTATTGACCTTGTTAGGCAAGCGCAATGATAATGTAATGGTAAAAATCTACACTAAAGCTATCAGCAATCAATTACGGCTGGACGTACAACGGTACAATAGCCAGTATCCCCCTATTGAAATTGAGGTATTCCCCTATGCCCACGACCGGTTTTTAATAATTGACCAAACGGAACTTTATCATATTGGTGCATCGCTCAAAGATTTGGGTAAAAAATGGTTTGCCTTTTCGAGAATGGATATAGAAGTCGGCAGGATGCTTAGTTCTATAGGAATGGTATAATGTGACTATTTGTGTTTATAGAAAGTTTAGATTTAAGAATTATCCTTACTCTTAACAACATTCTTTGCTTTGCTGTATTGGAGGGCACTTCACATTTCCGTAACTACAATACACACAACAGTCGCCTTGCTTTGGTTTCAGAATTGTCTTGCACTTTTCACATTCGTAAAAATATTGGCAGGCATCTGTCGGCATTGTTTCTTCTTTCTTATGTCCGCAGTTGGCGCAAGTAATTGTTGATTGTAATATAATTTCCATCTTATTTTTCTTTTTTGTCTGTTACTATATACCCTGTCGAGCTAATTGCTTTCTCAATATCGGCAGTTGTCGTTTTTGAATTATCAAACTCTACAATTGCATTTCCTTTTCCATAAGAAACCGTTGATTTGATGATTCCAGGCAATTTTTGCACATTGTGATTTATTGGTCGTTCACAATCAACACAAGTCATTCCGTTGATTGTAAACTCAACAGCCTGAATATTGGATTTGTCAACAACAATTACTTGCTTTTCTGTCTTTGGGTAAAAAATATGAGCATACATAGGAAATGCGAGCATAAGCCCTGCGAAAACTGTTACAATACCAAGAAACACTTTACTTTGAATGAACTTCGGTTTTTCGTCAGTTTCACAATTGCAGTTAACTTGCTTTTTAGGTTTTAGTTTTTGATACCAAGCAAAACCAAGCACCAAAACAGTCAATCCAATAAAATAAGGTCTTGCAGGTTCAAGCCAAGAAAAAGTAGAAGCAAGTCCGCTTGCCCCTGCTACAAGTGCTAAAACTGGTGTTATGCAACAAAGTGAAGCCGCAATTGCAGTTAAAAATCCTACACCTAAAAGTTTGTTTTCTGATTTCATATTGTTTCCAAGATTTTATTTTCGTCAAGAATTTTGAAAAGCGGCTTGAGCATTTTCTCATACTCTTTTGTCAGTGCGTGAAAAATTGTCTGTGCTTGTCTTTCGGTTTCAATTAATTTTCGGTCTTTGAGTTTTCGCAAATGCTGTGAAACTGCCGAAATGGTCATACCAAGAATGTCGCTTAGGTCGCAAACGCAAAGTTGCTTTTCTTCATAAAGCAAATACAAGATTTTCAGCCTTACGTTGTTGCCTGCCAATTCAAGCCCTTGTGACAAATAGTCAAAAGTTTCATTTAGTTCTGAAACTCTGTTCTTACAACGATTGATTTGTTTAATGTCCGCCTGGAGCCGTATGCAAGAAGTATTTTCCATAGTGCAAATGTAGCCAATTTGTTTATTTAAGCAATTGCTTAAATAAAATTATACGGTCAACCCACGCCACTCTTTCACAGGCTCTTAAACCTTCTGATTTCTTCAGAGGGCTATTGTTTTTTTGATGCTTCTCAATTTTTCAAAATTAATATTAGTAATATTTCTTCCTTAACCAAAAACTTGCCCTTACTAACAATATCAATACAGGTACTTCCACAAGTGGGCCGATAACGCCCACAAATGCCTGTGGCGAATGAATACCAAAAACCGATATAGCTACGGCTATTGCCAATTCAAAATTGTTTCCCGTTGCTGTAAATGCTATGGAAGCATTCTTATCATAAGGAACATTCAAAGATTTATTGATAAAGAAGCTCACGAAAAACATTAGTATAAAATAGATGATTAAGGGTATGGCTACTTTTACCACATCCATTGGCAACTCCAATATTTGGTCGCCTTTCAGACTGAACATCAGTACAATCGTAAACAATAGTGCATACAATGTAATGGGCGATATTCTGGGTACAAATTTTCTATTATACCATTCTATACCTTTTGATTTAACAAGTACATACCGACTAATAAAACCTGCTAAAAAAGGAATACCCAAGTATATCAAAACGCTTTCGGTTACATCTTTCATTGAAACGCTTACATTGAAATTGGCTAATCCCAATTTATTGGGCAATACGTTGATAAAAAGCCAAACCAAAAAGCTGTAACTCAATATCTGAAAGATGCTGTTCAACGCCACCAATAATGCCGTATATTCCCTGTTGGCTTTTGCCAAGTCGCTCCATACGATGACCATTGCGATACACCTTGCCAAACCTATTAAAATCAGTCCTGCCATATAATCGGGTTCGTTCCGTAAAAACAAAACGGCTAAACCGAACATCAGCACTGTACCAATTACCCAATTCAACAACAGGGATATGCCGATTACTTTTTTATCCTTAAATGCTTGGGGCAATAGTGAATAATCAACTTTTGCCAATGGTGGGTACATCATCAGTATCAAACCGATTGCCAATGGGATATTGGTCGTCCCTACGGACAATCTGTCTGTAATATTGGAGATATTGGGAAAGAAATAGCCCAATCCTACACCCAATGCCATAGCAAGGAATATCCATAGGGTAAGGTAACGGTCAAGGAATTTTAATTTTGGTTGCATCGGTTATTTGTTAATCATTGAAAAAACATAGAACATTTCGGCAGCTATCTGCAAACTTCTTTCTGCATAAACTTTTGTCTGCTCTGCTGTGCCGTCTGAAATTTTAGGGTCTTCAAATGTTATAGGTATTCTTTTTTCCGCACCTGCGATAAAAGGGCAACCACCGTCTGCCTGTGAACAGGTCATAATGGCTGTGAACGCCGATACAGGATTGAAAGGACTATCGTACTTTTTTGAAAAGCCGATTATCGGCAGGGCATTTTCACTGTACTTAATGGCATAAACAGGGTTGTCCGTTTCTGCGATATTGAAGATAATAAAACCTTGATTAGTCAATGTTTCCGCTACTTTCGGGAACAAAGCCGTTTCTTCCGTACCGCCTGAATAGCAACGCATATTAGGAATATGATAATACGCACTTGCGACCTTTGCCCAAACCTGTGCTAAATGGCTTCGGCGTGAATTGTGGGTACAGATGAAATTTAGGTTTATTTCCTGTCCGTTGTTTACCTTTTGCTGTACGAAATCCAGTAATGGTTGTAATACGTCTTTGCGTTCTTCACTGATATGCTGATTGGAAACAATTCTGTCAATCGTTCCGATTAAATCTTTATACATAATGATTGGGTTTTAGATTTTAGCAACAACTCGAATTTGGTGTACAGCAAGCACTGTTCAATTCTGATAATTTTACCTTTTGCTTTTCGGCAGGAATACCGCAGGTATCACTCGCCAAGCAAGCGGTCTGTTTGTTCTTCAGTACAAAATGGTTTCCATTAAAATCCAAATCATATTTACCAATCGTTTCGCTCTGGTATTCTACTTCTATTTCGGCATCTTCAATGCCCAATTTTTCTTCAGATAGCTTAATGATGTTCAATAGTTTAGTCGGTTTTAATCGGTGTTCAAAGTCGTTGGTGTTCCATAATTGGAAATTGACCACTTTTTCATTTCGAGTAGTTCCACCGCAATCAATAAAATGTTTTGTGACAATACCTATCTCTGTAACGTGGAAATGTTCAGGAACAAAAGTTCCGTTCTCTAACTGAAATTCAACATTGTCCAATGTTGATAAGATTTCTTTGATGTTTGATAGTTTCATTGTTTTTTAAATTTTAGTAATTTTTATTAATGATATATCGCAATATAACGATATTGAATATTAGAAAAATACCGCTAACAGCATTTGTTTATTTTTACTTCCTGATTGAAAAAAGCATTGAAATCTGATTGGATTTTTTTCCAAACACTTTCATCAATACAATAGCAAACGGATTTGCCCTCAATAGTTCCTTGAATGATACCAATGTTTTTCAACTCTTTTAAATGTTGTGAAATGGTTGCTTGTGCCAAGCCTAATTCCTCGACCAAATCATTACAGATACAGGCTTTCTGATTGATGATGTATTGAAGTATGGCAACCCTTGCAGGATGTGCCAAAACCTTAAACAGTGATGCCAATCTGTTTTGTTCGTCTGTGAATATTTCCGATTTGGTAAGTCCCATATTTTATGTTAATATATCGCAATATTACGATAATAAATTCAGGTACAAAATATTTTACAACAATTTAACTGCATAATATCTCCTTATTCGGACAAATCCTGCCTTTCAACGCCAAACCCTGCCAATTCTTCAAAGGCTCTTGCTCTCTACTCTAATTTTAGGCTTTACACAAAAATTCTAAAACAAAATTTTTTATGAGTACACAAGAAAAAGACCTGTCGTATTTCAGGTTACGGCTACAAGAACACCTAAATACCAGCTTCCCCGAAAAAGCACACGATACCAAATTTATCGACCAACGTTCCTCTTGGGCTGCCAATGCTTATGAGGGGGCATTTCTGGCGGGCAACTCCATTGAGCAGTGCGAGCATTACGCAAATTATATTTTGTTTGAGCATCTGCACTTCTCCAAGTTCGATACGGTTTTTCAAGTGGTATGCATTGAGTTTGATACCCTGATGGCAGACGAGGAGCTGCGACCATTCGCTCTTAAAATGTTTCCTGTTTGTGAGGCTGTTTTTTCCCGATATGAACTAACTAATGATTTCGCTTACACATACGAGTTTGATGCTCTTTATACCGAAGTAACCGGAATCATCGCCATTTGGATAGAAGAAAATGGGCTTCAGTAAAAAGCAACATCTCCGGCAGAACATCGAAGCCCTTCGGATTGCTTTTACATTGGAAAAGGAGAAGCGACAAGCGACCGCAGAGGAAAGACTGCTAATGATGCGTTACAGCGGATTTGGCGGTCTTAAATTCATTCTCAATCCCGTAGAGTACGAAATAGACATCAACCATTGGCGGAAAACCGAACACGATTTATTCCCGATTACGCAGGAACTCCACCAACTGCTGAAGGAGAACGCTACGGACGAAAAACAATACCGCAGGTATGTGGACAGTATAAAAAGCTCGGTACTGACGGCTTTTTATACACCGCCGGAAGTAATAGATGCTATTTCGCAGACAATGCGGGATTACGGTCTGCACGTTGATAAATTTCTTGAACCCTCGGCAGGTATCGGCACGTTTTTTCAGTCCTTCGCAGACAATCAGGAAGCCAGAGTTACAGCTTATGAAAAGGATTTACTGACCGGTAAGATTTTAAAGCAGCTTTACCCCGAAAGCAATATCCGTGTGCGTGGCTTTGAGGAAGTTCCCGAAAAGGAACAAAATACCTATGATGTCATTGCCAGCAATATTCCTTTCGGCGATATTTCTGTATTTGACCTTTCGTATTCCCGAAGCAAAGTACCTGCTAAAATACAGGCTGCCCGAAGTATTCACAATTACTTTTTCCTGAAAGGAACGGATATGCTCCGGGAGGGCGGTTTATTGGCTTTCATTACTTCACAGGGCATTCTGAATAGCCCAAAGAACGAACCGATACGCAGGGCATTGATGCAGAATAACAATTTGGTTTCGGTGGTTCGGTTGCCCAATAACCTGTTTACAGAATATGCAGGTACGGAAGTGGGCAGCGACCTGATAATCCTGCAAAAGAATACGACAAAGCAGGGTCTGACCGAAACGGAAGAAATGTTTTGCCAAAACAGACAAACAGAATATAACACGCCGGGCAATGCCTTGTTTCAGGACAGTGCAAGAATTGTGCATACTGACAGCAAATTAGACACAGACCCTTACGGGCAACCTGCTCTCATCTATACGCATAAAGGCGGTATTACCGGAATAGCTAAAGATTTGCAACAGATGCTTTCCGAAGATTTTGGAGGAAATCTACATTTGGCTTTGTACAAAGGTAAAAACAAAGATGAGCCAATGGTTCAATTTCCAGTACAGCCAACGGTTACACCTCCGGTTATCACACCCGCAATCAACCAGCCGGAACCGGCTCGTTTCGTACCGCCGGTTACTATACAGGAAAGTCCAAAGGAAGAACGACAGTTAAGCATTTTCGACCTGTTTGAGAATACGGATGAACCTGTAGCCGTGATGGTGCCAAAGAAAGCCACGCAAGCCAAAAGAAACGCCACGAAAAGAAAGCAGGTACCGCCAAAACGCCTGCCTGACCTGTTTACCGGAATGCCGCAGCAGTCTTATACTGCTCCCGTTTCAAATGTTACTGATGCCAGCAAAGCGGGCATAAACGGAAAGGACACCATCGGAGATTTGTTTTCGCAAATAAACGGAAATGGCCGGGCTGCCAAGCCTGCCATCACCCTGCCTGCTTACATTCCCGAACCTGCCTTATACAGTCGGGAATTGCAACCGTTCCACCGAAACGACTGCCTTGCGGCAGATAACGGCTGGGTGGGTTATTTGCAGGAGGTGGATAAAGACAGCGGAACGGCAATGTTTCACCCCTTACAATTACCGTCCCTTCAAAAAGCAAGGGCGGAAGCCTATATCGAAGTCCGGGATTCCTACAATAACCTCTATCAGAAAGAAGCCGAAAAGCAAACCGAATATCAGGAGGAAAGAGAAAAGCTCAACCGCCTGTATGATGCCTTTGTTATTAAGTACGGCAACCTGAACAGTGCCGAAAATATCAAGTTGATTAAGACGGACAGTGCCGGTAAGGAAACCCCTTATCTGGAACGGGTTGTTGGCGGCGTTGTGCGCAAAGCTGATATATTCAGCCACCCGGTCAGCTTTTCTACCGCAACACTGGCAACCGACAATCCCGATGAAGCATTAGCTGCCTCGCTGAACAAATACGGCAACGTAAATCTGGGCTATATGTCCGAAATAAGCAGTATGCCCGCCGATGCTTTGAAGGAAGCCTTACAGGGACGTATTTTCTACAATCCATTGCAAAGGGAATACGAAATAGCCGAACGCTGGATTGCAGGCAATGTGGTAGAGAAAACCCGCATAATAAGGGAGTATGTAGAAGGTAATCCTGAAGATACCGAAGCCCGGCAAAGCCTTACGGTACTGGAAGATGCCCGACCAAGGCGTATTGAATTTGAGGAACTGGATTTTAATTTAGGCGAGCGATGGATACCCACGGGTATTTATGCCCGCTTTGCTTCGCACTTGTTCGATACGGACGTGCATATCCATTATTCGGAAAGCTCCGATGATTTTTCTGTAACCTGCCCGCAAAAGAATGTCCATATATGGGATAAATATGCGGTGAAAGCGCAAAGCCGCACGTTTGACGGTATTGCACTGCTGAAACACGCCCTTGTCAATACCACGCCCGATATAACCAAAAAAATAACGGTTGACGACAAGGAAGTCAAGGTAAAGGATATGGAAGCCATACAAATGGCGAACACCAAGATTGACGAAATCCGAACCGCTTTTACCGACTGGCTGCACGCCCAGAATGACGAATTTAAAGCCCGGCTGACCGACCAGTACAACGATACCTTCAACTGTTTTGTTCGCCCGAACTATGACGGAAGCCATCAGGAGTTTCCGGGTTTAGACCGTAAAGCATTGGGCATCGAAGACCTGTACAATAGCCAGAAGGACACCGTTTGGATGATTAAGCTGAACAACGGTGCTATCTGCGACCACGAAGTAGGTGCAGGAAAAACCCTTGTAATGTGTACGGCGGCACAGGAAATGAAACGATTGGGTTTAGCCCACAAACCGATGGTTATCGGGCTGAAAAGCAATGTTCACGAAATCGCCGAAGCCTACCGCACCGCCTACCCGCACGCTAAAATCCTGTTCCCCGGCAAGGAAGATTTTACGCCTAAAAAACGACTGCGGATTTTCGGCGATATTAAAAATAATGATTGGGATTGCGTGATACTCACGCACGACCAGTTCGGGATGATACCGCAATCGCCCGAAGTACAAAAGGAAATCCTCGAAATTGAGCTGGATAATGTAGAGCGCAACCTTGATGCGATGCAGGCACAGGGGGCGGAAATAACCAGAGGTATGCTTGCAGGAGCCATTAAGCGGAAAGAAAACCTCGAGGTGAAACTCAAAACCCTGCAACACGATATTGACCACCGCAAAGATGATGTGATGGACTTCAAAATGATGGGTATCGACCATTTGTTCATTGATGAAAGCCTCCAGTTCAAAAACCTGCTGTTCAATACACGCCACAGCAGGGTAGCCGGATTGGGAAACGTGGACGGCAGCCAGAAGGCGTTGAACCTGCTGTTTGCCATCCGTACCATTCAGGAGCGTACCGATGCCGATATGGGCGCAACATTCCTTTCGGGAACGACCATCAGCAATTCCCTGACGGAACTGTACCTGCTGTTCAAATACCTGCGACCTCGGGCATTGGAGAAACAGGGCATCAACTGCTTTGATGCGTGGGCGGCTATCTATGCCCGGAAAACGACCGATTACGAATTTTCGGTAGCCAACAATATCGTGGCAAAAGAGCGTTTCCGCTACTTTATCAAAGTGCCGGAGCTCGCACAGTTCTACTCGGAAATTACGGATTACAGGACTGCAAAGGATATAGGTATTGACCGCCCTGAAAAAAACGAAATCCTGTACAATATTTCGCCTACGCCCGACCAAGAGGAGTTTATTCAGAACCTAATGGAGTTTGCCAAGTCGGGCGATGCAACGTTGCTGGGCAGACACCCATTGTCAAAATCGGAAGAAAAAGCCAAAATGCTTATCGCTACGGACTATGCCCGTAAGATGTCGCTTGATATGCGAATGGTAAGTGGTATGTATGAAGACCACCCCGACAACAAAGCCACTCACTGTGCCAATAATATTGCGAAGTATTACAACAAGTACAACGCACAGAAAGGTACGCAATTCGTGTTCTCGGATTTGGGAACGTACAAGCCAAATGAATGGAATGTGTACTCGGAAATCAAACGCAAGCTCGTGGAAGACCACGGCATACCGGCAAATGAAGTCCGGTTTATACAGGAAGCCAAAACAGACAAGCAGCGTAAGGAATTGATCGAGGGAATGAACGAGGGTAAAATCCGTGTGCTGTTCGGCTCCACGAGTATGCTCGGTACGGGCGTGAACGCACAGAAAAGAGCCGTTGCCATTCATCATCTGGACACCCCGTGGCGACCGTCCGACCTTGCCCAGCGTGACGGTCGCGCTATCCGAAAAGGCAATGAAATTGCCAAGCATTTTGCGGATAACAAACTAGATGTCGTTATCTATGCCGTTGAGAAATCACTGGACAGCTACAAGTTTAATTTGCTGTTCAACAAACAGCTTTTCATTGACCAGCTAAAATCCAATAAGCTCGGCAAGCGCACCATTGACGAGGGCAGTATGGACGAAAAATCGGGAATGAACTTTTCGGAATACGTGGCAATCCTGTCGGGAAATACCGACCTGCTGGATAAAGCAAAAGTTGAAAAACAAATTGCCGGACTGGAAAGCGAAAAGCAGGCGTTTAACCGTTCCAAATTCACTGCCAAATACAAACTGGAGGATTATACGGAATTACTCAATAAGGCGCAATCCCGCCTAAACCGAATGACCTCCGATTGGGAAAATTTGCAGCAACGCTTACAAAAGCGGCAGGACGGTACGGTCATCAACGCTGTTCAATTGGACGGTTTACCGCCCAATGCAACTGTAAAACAGGTGGGAGCTAAACTTAGTGAGTTTGCCGATAAATCCCGCACCGGCGGTCAGTACGAAGAAATCGGTACTTTATACGGGTTTACCTTATTGGTAAAAACCGAAATGTCCGAAAAAGAGGGTGTGGATATACGGGTAAACCGCTTTATGGTACAGGGCGAGGGTAATATCAAATACACGTTCAATAACGGCGTAATAGCAAAAGACCCCGAAACCGCATCGCTTAATTTTTTAAGGGCGTTGGAAAAGCTGCCGGGTTATATCAAAAAAGAGCAGGATACTATTGCAGACCTGCAAAAAGACTTACCTGTGCTTCAGGAAGTGGTTAATAGTACTTGGGCAAAGGAAATCCGTTTGAGCGGGCTTAAAACAGAACTGGCTGCCATTGAGCGGAAAATACAGTTGTCTATTGCACCCGAACCCAAAGACGAGCCCGCCGAACAGGTTGAACACCATCAGGACACACCGACAGTTGCCGAAAGCAGTATCCCAGTAAAAACGGTTCAGCTTTCACGGCGTGTGCTGTAAGCACCGGCTAACGCTCGTCCCGTTCGTCCATTTTCCGGATTAAGCCTACCCGCAGGGTATCGAGAAATTTGGTGCGGTTGATTTTCCTGTCCTGAATTTCGAGATAAGTATGGTAAAAATCCCGCAAATCAATATTGAAAGTTTTTTCAAATGTTTTGGCAATCATTTTTATGTCGGCATTGCCGTTGTCAAATACGCCTTGCGCATATAAGGCGTAAATCAGCTCGGTCAATGCTGTCTTGCTTCCTGTCCAATGTAGAAGGGAACTGTTAGTTTTTTTCTGATTATTGTTATTTAGTTGGTCTTCGAGATAGATTTGTATCAGGTCATTGGCAATAATCTTTGCCACTTTATAATCGTGGGAAGTGGAAAATCTATGGTCTGTTTCAAAATACACGGTATCCAAGCTCAATTTTATATCGTGTTTTCCTCGAACAAATAGCTTATGGTCAATAAACGAATTTTTTGTTCGATAGTATTTATAAAATTCGAGATTGTTGTCAAAATATCTGTTGAGCTTTCTCAATTCTTCATTGAGATATTTCTGAATAGCTGTTGCATCATTGGGCTTCTTCGTTTCGATTTTATAAATGGCGTTATAGTAAATTAGTTTTGAAACAATAGCAGGTTTCTGATTTTTGAAAAAGTGGATTTCCTCTTCAATATTTTTAAATCCGTGTTTTAAAACATATTCTTTTACCTCGGAAAGATATTGTATGATAATGGGTATAACAGTTTCAATCCGTTGTATAGAGCAATCGGTTTCAATCTCCAATTCCTTAATTTCTGCTTCCAACTTTGTCAATATTTTATTATAAAATTTATTCATCAGCTATTTTGAAATCTATATTTAACAATAATAGTGAAGCCTAAACACTATCACATTTGAAATAGATTTATATTTTTGATACAGAGCAAAAAATATCCTAATTCTAAAAATTCATTCGTTGTATCCTTACCGCATTTAGTATTGCCAATAATGCTACTCCCACATCAGCAAAAACTGCTTCCCACATTGTAGCCAGACCACCTGCACCTAATATCAATACAACTCCTTTTACCACAAACGCCAATGTGATATTTTGCCAAACGATTTTCTTTGTCTGTTTTCCTATATTGATTGCCATAGGTATTTTACTCGGTTTATCATCCTGTATGACCACATCTGCCGTTTCAATAGTGGCATCGCTACCCAAGCCACCCATTGCAATACCTACATCGCTTAATGCCACAACAGGCGCATCGTTTACGCCATCCCCAACAAATGCAACGGTTTCATTCTTGGCTTTTATTTCTTTGATTTTGTTTACTTTGTCCTCTGGTAATAAATCGCCAAAGGCATTGTTGACATCTAATTTATCTGCAACGAATTTCACTACTGTACTTTTATCGCCACTTAACATTGTAGATTTTACATTGAGCGATTTTAACTTGTCAATAGTTAGTTTTGCATCTTCTTTTATACTGTCTGCAATCGTGATATAGCCTACAAATTTCCTATCGTAAGCCAGCGCAATTACCGTGTAAACAATGCTGTTCGGGTCTATATCATAAATGATAGAAAACTTGTCCATCAACTTAAAATTGCCCACAAAGAGTTCTTTTCCATTTACATTAGCCTTTAGTCCGTGTCCTGCAATTTCTTCTACATTTTCTAATGTGATATTGTGGTTTACATCGCCTACATATTCCTGAATAGCGGTTGCAACGGGGTGGCTACTGTGATTTTCCAAAGCATTGACCATTTCTAAAATTTCTTTCTGATTAAATGCTTTGTCAAATACAACTTCCTGAACCTTAAAAACCCCTTCGGTCATTGTACCGGTTTTGTCCATTACAACATTTTGAACGGAAGCCAATACATCTAAAAAGTTACTTCCTTTAATCAAAATTCCATTGCGACTTGCTGCGCCAATGCCACCGAAATAACCCAATGGAATAGAAATAACTAAGGCACAAGGACAAGAAATGACCAAGAAAATCAAGGCACGGTACAACCATTCTGTAAACTGATAATTCTGCACAAATAAGTATGGTACAAAACAAATGGCTACCGCCAATACAACTACGGCAGGTGTGTAGATTTTTGCAAATTTGCGGATAAACAATTCCGTTGGCGCTTTTTGAGAAGTGGCATTTTGCACTAATTCCAAAATCTTGCTCAACTTACTGTCGGTATATGCAGTGGTAACTTTTACCTGTGCAACTGTATTCAGGTTTATCATTCCTGCCAATACTGTTTCACCTTTGCTTTTTGTATCGGGTTTGCTTTCGCCCGTTAAAGCTGCTGTGTTAAACGATGTTGTTTTGGATAATAATGCTCCATCCAACCCTAATTTTTCACCTGGTTTTAGCTGGATGATTTCGTCAATATTTACAGTTTCTGCTTTTACGGTTTGAGGTTGGTTGTTTCTTAAAACCGTTACTTCATCAGGTCGTTGGTCGAGCAATGATTTGATATTTGTTTTGGCTCTGGTTACTGCTAATGTTTGAAATACTTCTCCAATCGCATAAAACAACATTACCGCAACGCCTTCTGGATATTGGCCAATAGCAATCGCACCAACGGTTGCAATGGTCATCAATAGGAATTCCGAAAAAATTTCGCCTTTTCCAATACTTTCAAAAGCTTCTTTGATTACTGGAACACCAACAGGAATGTAGGCAAGTACATACAAAATAATCCTTATCCAGCCTGTAAACCACGTTTGTGGAAACCAATTATCCAACGCAATACCTGCAAGCAATAATACAAGGGATGTGACAGCAGGCAGAAACATTTTTAAAACACTATTGTTACCACCTGAATGGTTGTGCCCGTCATCATCACTATGTTCTTCGTGAGGTTGCTTTTTGGTACTGCAACAATCATCGTTTTGTATCAAATTCTTTGCGCCTGCTTTGGTGTATATTTTTTCTTCCTGAGTGCAACATAGCTGCCTGCCCTGTGCATCGAAAGTATGTTTGTGTGTCATTTTTATTTTGTTTTTGATGTTAAACAATCATTCCTAAAATCAGGAAAGTGATAAAGCCCAAAAAGAAAGTTGACGTGTGCCAAACCGTTTCTTTTTCTTCGTGGGCTTCGGTTAATAATTCTTCAGTAACAAGGAAAAGCAATGCCGATAAGCCAAATGATAAAACGATTTCCATTGCACTATCTGAAAGATTATGCAGAAGTGTTGCACCTAATACAGCACTTACAAAAAACACTAATGATAAGCCAACAATAATTCCTATGGATTTGCCTTTACTCAATCCATTATCACGGAGTTCAGTTGCGGTTGCAATTCCTAAACTTATCAATTCAACGGCTAATGCTATTGCCAGCAAAATGCCTGTTGTTTCGCCTGCCGAAAAGCCTATGCCCAACAATAAACCGTCAATAAAAATATCAACGCCAATACCAATTAGTAAACTCATTGGTACTGCTTTTTGTGAAGTATCGTTTTTCGTTTTTTGTTTATCCTCTGCGAGGTGTTTAATCAAGAGCATTGTAATCACACCCAACACAAAGCCAACAACAACCTGAAATGGTTTATGCTCCTTGACCACATCAGGCAAAATTTCAACGGCTACAACCGAAAACACAATACCTGCTGCAAAATGCAAAAAAAGACTTCGCAAATTGCCATTTGGTTTTTTGTAAATGGCAATAATGCCTGACACAATCATTGTGAAAACGGGTATCAGACTGAATAAAATTATTTTTTGAAATAGCAGTGTCATTATTTCTACTTTTAAAGTTCGTGTTCGCCTGTGTTGGATGTGATTATTACTTTTGCATTGACAGGAATTTAATTTACATAAGTTACTACCATACCGATTTCAAGAATTATTCTTCTTCTCCTTCATTTTTCAACGCCATCAATAGCGTATATGCACCTTTGGTAACAACTTTTTGATTTTTCAAATTTTCTGCATTTAGAATTGCGACATATCCATTTTCGGAATTACCTGTTTTCACTTCCTGCATTTCAAATTGATTATTGCCTTTGGCGAGGAAAATATACTGCCCATTTCCGTAGCGCACCACCGCAGCATCCGGCAAGGCAGCACCTTCGCTTGAAGACACCTGAATTTCTGCATTCATAAACATTCCCGGAATGAGGCTTTTGTCATACTTTTCAAAATGGCAACGAACTTCGGTTGCGTTTTCCTCGGAAATACTTCGACTGATAAATGCAATTTTGCAAGGATACTTTTTATCCGGGTCTGTGTTGGAAAAAGCAACTATTTCTTGCCCTACGGACAGTTTGTTAATATCAGCGCCAAAGACCTTTAGGGACAAATAAATTTTACTTGGATTGATTAATTCAAAAAGCGCATCGGTTGGGCTTACATACTTTCCAATATTTACATTAACCGAATTGACAAAGCCGTTGATCGGCGAATAAATACTGATCGTTTCAGAAATGTTGTCTGCCGTAACATTTGCCGGATTCAAACCGATCAACTTTAATTTTTCACCCAAAGCTTTTAAAGTAGCTAATTGCCTTAGATAGTCTGCTTTTGCCTGTTCAAACACCTTATCACTCGTCGCCTTGGTTTCATTCAATCCCTTTTGGCGTTCGTATTCACTTTTTAAATAATGATACTGCGCATTTGCCGTGAGGTAATCTTGCTGCAACTGAATGTATTCCGGCCCTTTCATTACGGCAATTCGCTCTCCTTTTTTAACGGGCGTTCCGGGCAATAAATTGGTAGATTTGAGATAGCCACCCATTGGTACGCTCACCGTAATCAGGTTTTGTGGTGGCGCCTGTATTCTGCCGTTTACCTGAATGGTAGAGGATACATCTCTTTTTTCTAATTTACCGGTTTCAATACCTGCATTTTTGTATTGCGTATCGGTTAAGGTAACAACATTTTCCGTCGCTTCGGGCTTTGATTCCGGTGACTCTTTTTCTGCTGTTTTGCTACCGCAGGATGCCAGTAATAGTGCGGCGCTGAATGCAATGATTATATTTTTCATTTCTAATTATTTTTTCGTTTTTACTTTATTTATTTACTGTAGAAATAGTCCAACTCTGCCCGGCTGATATTTCTGTTTTGCAGGGCTTCCACATAATTACTGCGGATTTCAATAGCCTGATTCATCAATAAAACCCAATCCAGATAATTAATATCCCCCCCTAAGAACTGTTTATCGGCAGTGGAAGTTATCGTTTGGGCATTTGTCAATCCTGTGTTTTGATAATATAATACTGCTTTATTAAACTTCCGGTATGCTGTCAAAGCGGATTGAAACCCTTTTTCAAAAGTTTTCATTTCCGTTTCATAAGCGTTCTCGGCAATTTCTTTCCCGACTTTTGCAGCCTGAACTTTTGCTTTTAAACCTGTGCCGAAAAGTGGAATACTCAGCCCTACCTGAAAATATTGTAAGCGCAAATCGCTTCCGTAAATATTATTGTCGGGACCGATACCTTTCATTCCCTGAACATTATAACCAAAAGTAATGTCTGGCCAGCGTTTTGCCTTTTGCGCTTTTATATTGGCTTGGGCAACTTTTTTTTGCTGTTCCAAGTATTGCAAAGCCGGATGAGCTTCTAAAGAAACACTATCCAATAAAATGGGTGTATTTATTTCCTGCGCAATAGGAATGTAAGACGTATCGGTATTAAGCAGTAGCTGAAACCGAAGTTGTGCAATTTCCATATCATTTTGCAAAGCAGAAAGCTGTAAGGCTATTTGTCCCCGCAGGTTTTCGGCAGTTGTTTTTTCCAGAATATTACTTTCACCTTCCTTAAAGCGATTGTCAGCCTTCTTTAGAAACTTTGCATAAAGGCTGTCATTTTGCTGTAACAATTTTTCTTTTTGTTGTAGATATAACAGTGAATAATAAGCCTTCGCCACGTGACGTCTTAATTGCGCCTTTTCAATTCCGGTTTGCAAAACACTACTTTCCCATTCGGCATTAAGCAACTTTTTGTTAGCCGAATAAACTGTTGGGAAATTAAGTGTTTGCGATATGCCAATGGATTTGTCCTTGTACAGGCTGTTGAATTGACCGTATTCCGCATTGAAATTTGTAGGCTGAAACAGTTGTGTGGAATGGGTCAATTTTTCCCTATATTTTGCTGTTAATTCCTGATTCCTTACTTTCAGATTATTATCCAAAGCAATTTGGGTAGCCTTTTCTAAGGTAATCGGGGTTTGTGCCTTTACGCCTTGAATTGTTCCAAATAGACAAAAGGCAATTACTGTGGCAATTTTTAAACCCTTTTTAGGATTTTTAGAAAATTTAATCTTCTTATGAAACATAATATAAAGTATCGGTAAAACAATTAGTGTTAAGAGCGTAGCTACCAATAAGCCGCCAATCACAACGGTTGCCAATGGTTTTTGTACCTGAGCACCCATACCTGTGCTGATTGCCATTGGCAAAAAGCCGATCGAAGCCACGGAAGCGGTCATCAATACAGGGCGCAAACGATTCTTCGCTCCTTGAATAACAATTCGCCTTATGTCCTTAAACCCATCCTCTTTTAATTTCTTAAATTCGGCAATCATTACCATACCGTTTAGCACGGCAACGCCAAATAAGGCGATAAATCCAATACCAGCCGAAATACTAAACGGCATTCCGCGTATAGCTAATGCTAATATTCCTCCAATGACAGAAAGTGGCACAGCAGAAAAAATCAATAAGGTATCCCGAATGGATTTGAATGAGAAATAAAGTAACAATAGAATTAAAAATAGAGCAACAGGCAACACCACTCCTAATCGAGCTTTGGCTTCCTGAAGATTTTGGAAATCGCCGCCATAATTTATATAATATCCAGGCGCTAATTTCATTTGCTTGGCTACCTTACTTTTTACTTCATCCACCAAACTTTGAACATCCCTATCTTGAGCATTAAATCCAACCATAATTCTCCGTTGACCATCTTCCCTTTGAATTTGATTAGGCCCTTCTTTTATCGATACATCTGCAACCGCATTCAGCGGTATTTGCGTTCCGGAAGGTGTCGCAATCAACAAGTTTTGAACATCCGAAAGCCCTTTTCTTTCGTCGCTTTGCAGTCGAACGACTAAATCGAACCTTTTTTGTCCTTCATATACTTTCCCGGCAACTTCTCCGGCAAATGCAGCATTGATAACATCATTTACATCACTTATATTCAAGCCATATTGTGAGATGGCGGCACGATTGTATTTGATGACGATTTGAGGTAATCCTGTAACCTGCTCTACATACAAACCACTTACTCCTTTTACGGTCTTACTAATGTCCCCTAACTGTTGCGCGTAATTGGCTAAAGAATCTAAGTCATCCCCAAAAATTTTACAGACAACTTGTTGTTTTGCTCCTGAGAGTAGTTCATTAAACCTCATTGCGACAGGATAGGTAAAACCGAAAGTAACTCCCGGAATTACACTCAGAGCTTTGGTCATTTTTTCCGAAAGCTCATCGTATGTTTTTGCGGATGTCCACTCATTTTGATCTTTAAGAATGATCATCAAATCGGTTGCTTCAATAGGCATCGGGTCGGTGGGTACTTCACTGCTACCCGTCTTCCCTACAACTTGTTCTACCTCCGGAAATTGCGATAAAAGTATTTTTGAAACCTTTTTCATTGCTTGGGTAGATACTTCAAGATTACTACCGGGCAACACCCTCATCTCAACAGCGAAATCCCCTTCTGGCAGTTCAGGAATAAATACACCACCCAATTTTGTGAAAACAAAAATGGCAACAACAAAAAGCAATATGGCTACCGAAATAATAGCACCACGTAATCGCAAAGCTTTTACCAAAAAACGTTGATAAAAATTTTCTATTCTTCTCATTATTCTTTGTGAGAAATTCTCTTTTGGGCTCACTTTTCTGCTTAGGAATAAGGCAGCCATCATTGGTACATAAGTCAGCGATAAAATGATGGCGCCAATTAAAGCGTAAGCTACCGTTTCCGCCATTGGGCGGAACATTTTACCTTCAATGCCTTGCAATGTTAGAATCGGTGTATAAACAATAAGAATTATTATTTCTCCAAAGATGGCCGCATTAAGCATTCGCTTGGCATTTAGCGTCACTTCTTTGTCCATCTGCCCTTGGGTAAGGTGTCCAATTTCCCGGTATTTTCGATTACGGAAAATTTCGTGTAAGACAGCTTCCACGATGATGACGGCACCATCTACAATTAATCCGAAATCAAGCGCCCCCAAGCTCATTAGGTTTCCTGTAACTCCCGAAATATTCATCATAATGATGGTGAAAAGCATTGCCAACGGAATAACCGAAGCTACAATAAGGCCAGACCGGAAATCTCCCAGGAAAAACACCAACACAAATACAACAATCAGTGCCCCCAACAGTAAATTTTCAGTTACCGTACTGATGGAATGATTGACCAATTTGGTCTGGTCTAAAAAAGGATCGATGGTAACTCCCTCCGGCAAATTCTTCTTAATTTCTTCAACCCGCGTTTTTACATTTTTTATCACTTCACTGGCGTTGGCACCTTTGAGCATCATTACCACAGCACCCGAAACCTCTTTACCGTTTCTCGTTAAAGCGCCGTAACGGGTAGCGTGTCCAAAATCCACTTTTGCAACATCATTAATCAAAAGAGGAATGCCATCCGGCAGGTTCTTGATGACTATATTTCGTATATCATCCAATTTACCGACCAACCCCTCACTCCTTATGAATAAGGCATTGGGCCCTTTTTCTATATAAGCCCCTCCGGTATTTTGGTTATTTTTGTTTAAAGCGTTAAACACATCACTAATAGTGATGTCGTAAGCTTTTAGCTTGGCAGGATCTACTGCAACTTCATATTGCTTTAAAAAACCGCCGAAGCTGCTAACCTCCGCTACTCCTTTTACCCCCAACAATTGCTGACGGACAATCCAATCTTGAATCGTTCTCAATTGCGTTGCATCATATTTGTCTTCATATCCTTTTTTGGGGCGTAGGGTGTATTGGTATATTTCCCCTAATCCGGTGGTTATGGGGCCCAGTTCTGGTGTCCCAAATTGTTGTGGTATTTCGTCCTTAACAGACTCCAACTGCTGTGAAACCAACTGCCTTGCCCAGTAAACGTCCGTCTTATCGTCGAAGATGAGCGTGACTACCGACAAACCGAAACGTGAAAAGCTTCGAACTTTCTGTAATTCAGGTATATTCTTAGTTGCTTGTTCAATGGGGAAGGAAATTAACCGCTCTACATCAGCAGCCCCTAAAGCCGGTGCAACGGTAATAATCTGCACCTGATTGTTCGTAATGTCCGGCTTGGCTCCTATTGGAAGTTGCGTAACCTGATAGCCACCATATCCAATTAAGGCCAAGACAAAAAGACCTATAATGAGTTTATTCTTTACAGAAAACTCAATAATTTTATTTAACATAATTATTTAGTTAATCATTAAACGTGAATGAAGTACAGCCCAAGGGCTGTATCAAGAAGGGTGAGCAAATGATTGCTTACCTAACATTAAAAATGATTAACTAAAAGCAGGAGGGCGCCAGGTGCTTCCGTAAAAGCCCGAAGAATAAAAGGGATTTATAACCGGAAATTCTTTCTTCACCGAATTAGGAGGATAAACTTTTATCGTAAACGCATTGAAATTAAAGGTAATGGTAGTAGTACTACAGCAACTACACGTGCAGAATGGTGTGCAAAGGTCTCTGCTATGAGTATTACTGTCTTGATTTTGAGAAAGGGTAATTTTTGCAATTTCATTTTGAACAGCATTTTTAGGCGCATCGGTGCAGGGCATTATGGATAATGCCAAGATGTAAATACTGAATATGACTGTAAAAACCTTCATTTGAACGCAAAAGTAATGAAAAATACTTTTTTTCAATAGATAGTTGGCTGCTTTTTTGATTTAGTTTTGAAAGGGGCGAAATTGGCTCTTTTGTTTTTTAAGCGTTGGCTTTGTGCAGAAGGGAAAACAAATGTGCCAATGAAGGATGTGCTTTTTCAATGTAATTACTTATTTTCTTTTAAAATGGATTTATCAAAATTATCCTGAATGTCAAACACAAATCTTTGGGAAAACAAAATGCCCCAATAAACACAAAGTAATGTTCCTGAAAAAATAGCCAGCATTATCATTATTTGATATTTGATGGCAATCAAAGGGGAACTTCCGCTGAGCATTTGTCCTGTCATCATTCCCGGTAAGGACACCAATCCGATGGTTGCCATTGAAGCCAGCGTTGGGTTGATAGATTTCTTTAAAGCCGTGCGAAAAAACGGAAACAAGGCCTCCTTTTTGGTTGCGCCACTTGCCAAAAAGAAACAATAACGTTCCTGATGTTGTGTAAGATTGTAGTAAAAATCATTAATCCCGATAATGTTCCCACGCAGACAATTGCCTAAAATCATTCCGGTGATGGGAATGAGATATTGGGCTTCCATAATGTTGGGTAGCTGAATAATAAACTGTAAAAAGAAAAAATCAATCAACAAAAGTCCAATGAAAGTAGCCGCGAAAACGCTGATAAAAAGCCCTTTTTTACGTTTTAATTCACTACGGTCAAGCGTGGCGAAATCAGCTACCAAAACCATCACAAAAATCCAAGCTAAATTTACCCAGGGGTTGTCGTATTTAAAAAGATATTCCAAGTAGTAGCCCACAAACACCAATTGCAAAATCATTCGGGCGACTGCTATCAGTGTTTTGCTGATTAAATCCGTTTTGAATTTCCACAAAATATAGAGCGGAATCACCAAAATAAGCAATCCCAATGCTAGTTGTCCCCAATGTAAATCACTAATGCTCATTTTGTTTTCGATTAAAGTTCAACAATTTTGGTACACTGATCCAACCACCAGGAATCGTGCGTAGCCGATAGAATGATTTTATTTTTATGGAACAACAGTTCTTTTACTTTTTCTTTGGAAACGGCATCCAATGCCGATGTGGGTTCGTCCAACAATAGAATATCTTTATCTAGAAAATGGCAAAGCGCGATTCCAACTCGTTGCCGTTGTCCGGTGGAAAGACTGCGAAATTCGGCATTCCAGGAAATTTCTTTCAAGCCCAGAAAATCAAAAACAATTTCGGCATCACTTTGGGATGGCTTTTTTGCTTTATTATTTTTAAAATTAAAGGGGAAATAAAACACTTCTTCTAAGCTGCCTTCGCCTAAATCCAAATCTTGCGGCAACCAGGTGGTTTGATTTCTGAATTGCTCCAAGGTTTCATTTTGCAAGGTCTTCCCGTGAAAAGTGATGTTACCAACTGACCATTTCTCAAAACCTAAAAGCAATCTGAAAAGTGTTGTTTTACCCGTTCCCGAAGCCCCTTTAATTGCAATAATATCGCCTTTCTCGACCGTTAAGTAAAAGTTTTGGATAATTGGCGATGCCTGTTTTTGATAAGTGAAACCAAGATTGGAAAATTGCAGGGTCATTTTTTCTCTTTTTGAAAAAACAAGCGGTCAACAGCCCATCGTCCGCCACCTTTGATGAGTAAAAATAAGCTGCCCAACCACATTGCATAATCGGTGCGAATTTCGTGGGCAAAACTCCAAAAGTTATAAAAATCAAGATACCTGACATTAAATCCCAAAATGCCGTGACCGAAAAGAATGGGAATTTTGGTTATCAGAATAGAAACCGACATATCCACCAACATTGCTATTGCTGCTGCACGGGTTAAAAAGCCTACTAAAATAGCCGCACCGCAAACTATTTCAAATACACCCACGAAATTGCCCCAAAACACAGGGTCTGTAAAGCCCATTTTTGCAAATTTTCCGCCTGCACGGGCAACAGGATAAATAAATTTTTGTATGCCTTCCGAAAGGAATACAGCGCCCACCATTATGCGAATGATGATGGTTACTTTGGATGCGTCCGTATTAATTATTTTCTGTAGCATTGTTGTTTCTTAAATCAAAAACCTGATTTTTAAAAATATTTTCATCGGGAATTTGAATTCGGATAAAGTTATGTTTGGTAGCCTTGTGGCAGCTTACGCAGATTGTTGTTAGGACATTAAAGCTTTGTTTGAATTGAGCTAAGTTTTCTTGTTGAACGGCTTTGCTTACATCTTTTAATGGTTGGTCAATAATCCCCACCAATCCGGATTCCGGACGATCGGCGCAATATTTTGGAATGGCTTCAAAATTCTCTTTCAGTTCGTTGATTTCAAAATCCGCCAACTTCCAATTCTCGTTTTTCCCTGCAAACCACAATTTCATATGGTGCATCTGAATATTGCTCATAAACTCGCCAAACCCCGGTTTGTAGGTGTTGCTCAATGCTGTTTGCAAACTGTCAATTTCGTTTTGCAGTTTTTGGGTATGATTTGTCTTCTGCTGATTGCAGGCGGAAAACAAAAGCAAAAGCGCCAGAAATGTTACATACTTCATAGTCCTATAATTTTTGGCAAAATTATACAGTATAGCTATGAAAATACGGTATAAATGAAAATAGTGCGGTCGTTCTTATGCTTTCCGAAAAACTTGTGGTGTTTCCTGAGTAAATCGTTTGAAATATTTGATAAAATGAGAACTGTCTGTAAATCCAAGGGAAAGTGCAATTTCAGAAACCGTATTATCGGTATAAAACAACAGTCGTTTGGCTTCGCTGATAATGTGTTCGGCAATTATTTCAGAGGCCGATTGCCCTGTGGATTGTCGGCAAATATGGTTTAAGTTCTGTGGGGTCGTATTGAGTAATTCGGCATAATGTGCCACTTTGTTTTTTAAACCATCCGTATTACTCAACAACTCAATGAAAGATTGAAAAAGACTATTAGGATGTTCAAAAGTTAGAATATGTGGCTGAGCGATTTCAATGATTTTGGCAAACAATGCTTTTAATAAACCTTCTTTAGCGGTAAAATTTTTCTCTTGTGTCAGCAGTTTAAAGATAGCTTCTATGACTGAAGGTTCTGTGATTTTCAAGGAAGCATTTCTGCTTAATTTGGCCATTAACTTTCTTAACTCTCCATCAATACTTTTCTCTACAAATCCTTTTTTGATGATGGCGACATATCCGCTTGGGATGGATTCAATATTCCAATGATGCACCTGCTCCTTTCTAACAAAAAAGATGACAGGCGACTGTATTTGAATAGTCTGACGGTCTATGCTATGGATGCCGCTACCTTTGGACAGGTAAATAATTTCAAAATAATTGTTGTGTTTATGTGGCTTGGTTTTGCGAATTTCCTGTTTGAACGGGGCAACTTTTATGAGTTTTCCTATTTCGCTTTTATCTTTTATCTTGATTTGAGAAAGCAACTTCATACTCCAAAGTTAATTTATAAGTATTTCTTTTCTTACTCGTTCATTCAATTTTCCCGCCCATCTTCATATCCGACATTTGCATTCCTGCCATATTCGCGCCGCCCGTTTTGAGCCGGTATTCGCTGTTGACTAAATAAACACCTGCGCTTACCACCTTATCTCCACTATTTAATCCGGCCAAGACCTGAATGTTGTTGCTGCTGCTTTCTCCTAATTGTACCATCTCTCTTTTAAACAGATTTCCGGGCAAGGCTACCCAAACATAGGTCATACCGCCGTCATAAACCACGGCGGACTCCGGGACGGAAAGCGAAGAATGGCTTCCTGCTTTCTGCTGTAAATACACCTTGGCCAACATTCCGTTTTGTATTCTGCCACCGGGATTGGGGATAGAAATATAAACCGGATAGATGCGGGAATTGTCCTGATTCACTGGATTATTGAAGGCTATTTTCCCCTTCAAAACTCCCGGATAGTTTTCTAATTTCACCCTTACTACCGGATGGTCTGAAAGAAAGCCCAGCTCTGTGTCGTATAGCTGCGCTTTTACCCAAAGATTGTCGTTGTTTACCAATTCAAAAACGGGTTCTCCTTCATTTACGAAATCGCCCTCTACTTTTAACTTTTGAGACAGAATGCCCGATTTTTTACTGTAAATGGTGATTTTTCCGGTAGGTTTTTCAGATATAAGCCGGTTGATTTGCGACTGGGAAAGTCCCCACCTCAACATTTTTTGTTGCAACGCCTGAATAGTTTTGGATATATCTACCGAGGATTTTTGAAACAAAGATTTTTGCTGAACAGCTATTCGATAATCTTTTTCCGCAGCTAATAAATCCGGACTATATAGCTCATAAAGTTTTTGACCAACGCTGATTTTTTCTCCCGGATTGCGGACAAAAGATTTTTGAATCCAGCCGCCTACCCAGGCGCTGACGACCGAAGTTTCATTCGGATTGAAGGTGGTGGTTCCTGTTAAGATGATTTCACGGTTCATCGTTCCGCCATCTAAATCTGCTATTTTGACTCCTGCCATAAATTGTTGTTGAGGAGGTAGCTGTATTTGAGCAGAACTGCTCATATTCATACCTTTCATAGAAGAGCCGGAATTTTTTCCGTGCATTCCCTCCATATCCATATTGTCCATTGTTGAATCCGATTTTTGCGTGTCCGTTTTCATCCCTGGCATACTCAGGGTGCTGTCCTGCCTATTCATTTCAGTTTTCGTTACCGGCACCAAATCCATTCCGCAGATAGGGCATTTCCCGGGCTTGTCTTTATGTACCTGTGGGTGCATTGAGCAAGTGTAATACGCGATTTCTTTTGCTGCGCTAACTGCTCCTGTTTTATCTTGTTCGTTCTTTGGCGACTTGTTATTACATCCCCAGGCAAGCAACAAAGCTGAAAATAAAATAATATATCTGGTTTTCATCATCACTAATTTTATTTAATTATTCAATATAACTGTCGTTGTCTAACATAAAGGAAGCATCTTTCGCTATTTTTTCATTTGGAGCAATACCGCCCAAGATTTGAATGAAATTTCCTTTTTGTAATCCGGTTTCTACATTTCTGACCTGAAAAACATTTTCTCTGTCCTTATTCTGAACCCACACTACGCAATGATTAGGGCCAAGAATATTGACCGCTGAGCGCGGAATATATAAAGATTCTCCACCGGTTTGCGTAACAATTTTTGCCCGGATAAGTGTTCCTATTTTCCACTGCTCCGGCAGATTGTTCAAATACACGCGAACCTGGCTTGTCTGCTCATCTTCATTTCTAAACGGAGGAATAAAGTCAATACGTCCGCTTACGATTTGTTGCAGATTAGCTTCGGCAAATAGCTGAACCGCATTGCCCAATTTAACCGACATAAAATCTTGATTTAAAATATTCAGAGTCGCCCATTTTTGACTCGTGTTTTGGATGGCAAAAACCGGCTCTCCTTTTTGAACATATTGCCCTTCTTTGATGGGCAGATCTGTGTTGTTTCCACCTTCCTGCATTGCCATTCCGGTCATTTGAGGTGACTGCGAAATGCCATTGTAAGGGCTGTAAATCGTAATGTTTAAGATAGGTTTTCCGGTTTGAATCACCCGGTTGATTTCGGCAGCGGCCATTCCAAGGTTCAGCAACTGGTCTTTTAACGCCTTAATAAGTGTCTGATCCCCTCCGCTTACCGCCTGCAATAGATTGTGCTGAGCAGCGACCAATTCGGGACTGTAAATTTCCATCAGCGGTTGCCCGCTTCTTATCTGCTGTCCGGCATATTTTACAAAAAGATGGTCTATCCTGCCTGTTATCCGGGTGTTTATCGTATTCAAAGCTCTTTGGTCAAAGCCTATGAATCCTTCCACGTTCAGCGTGTCCTTCAGGGACATCGGCTGTAGCTCAATTGTTTTAAAATATCCGATAGCTGTTTGTGTTGTCGGTTCGGCCAGGTATTTCAAAAGAGAATCGCTGTTTGCTACCTTGTTTTCAACCTTTGAAACGTCTTTGGTTTGACGCTGGCAGGAGAATAAAAACCCTACCGGAAAAACCAACCAAACCATAATTTTTATTCGCCAATTGATGTACTTCATTTTTATTCGTTTATACATTTTTGAAAAGAATTGAAATCGTTTTGAATTCCTTCTAATACTGCTGAATTGCTGCTTGCAATCCAATTTTAGACTTTATCAAATCTGACAATTTCTCATAATACTCAAATTCCTTCATCGTCAAATCCTCCCACGCCGTAAGGGTTTCGTAAATATTTCCCTGATTTTCGCCAAGGGCATCCAGATTAGCTTGTAATGTTTTTTGATAAGCCGGAATGACTTCGGTTTTAAAAATATTAAGGTCTTTCTCTGCGGTTTGTATTTCCAATTGTCGCTTTCGTACAGCGCCCAGAGTTTGCTGCACTTTGTCTTCAAAATCTTTTTGTTTGGCCTGAATTTCATAATCTATTGATTGTGCATCGTTCTTATAACCTTTAGCCGACCACGGCGCAATCGGAATCGTTACCATCGCCATAATATTGTACATATACATACCGCCGGTCATCCGCATATTATCCCAGGTAAGGCCGAAAGTGGGTTTGCCTTGCAATAAAATGGATTTTTGTTGTAGCCTGGCCGTTTCTATTTCATTGGATATCCGCTGAATATCGGAACGATGACTTTTTATATACCCCGAATCTATGCTAAGGATATTGATCCGGTTTGCTGCCAGATTCGTAAGGGTATCTATTTCCAGAGGTTGCCTGACGGGTCTGTTCATCAGGCTGTTCAGGATAGCGGCCGACTGGCTGACTACGCTCTCTATTTTGATACGCTGTGATTTTAAATCGCTGAGTTTAGCGCGGATTTTATAGATATTCGGCAATTTGGCTTTGCCGTACTGAAGTCGGCCTTCGGCTATTTTTAATAAGAGTTGAATTTGTTTCTCCTGCTGTTCCAATACCTCTAATTTTTTTTTGGCTATATAAGCTTCTGTAAAGGCGTTTTTTGCCTGAAAAAAAAGTTGATTCTTCATCGTTTCCCGGTCGTCTTTATTTAGGCGGGAAAAAGATTCGTAATACGCCTTTTGATTTTTCTGTCTGGTAAAATTCGGGAACATTTGCTGCAACCTGATCATCGGCATTTTTCGGGCGGCCATACCTTTTGGCACATTGTACGGAAATTCACTCAGCCCAACACCAATGGAAGGCGCATCCCACGCTTTGACCGCTTTTGCCTGCTTATTGCTGGCATCTGTTTTCAGCGCAAACTGTTGCAACCCTGCATTTTGAACCTCTATACTATCTAAGATGCGCTCTAACGTCCAAATATTTTCCGAATGGCTATTTTGTCCCTGCGCATTTGCCGCAATAGAAATGAATGCAAACAAGAAAAACAGATTACATTTCCAAAATTGGGTTATTGATTGATAAGTTTTCATATCATTTCTTTTTGAATACCGGCCATTCTAATCCGGCCATATTTTTTTAAATCGTGTTCTTTAAACCATTCGTATAAAATCGGCATAATCAACAGGATGCTTATAGCAGAGGTGATGATGCCACCAATAATAGGCAGTGCGATTGGACGCATTAGTTCTATCCCCGTTCCATTCGACCACAATACGGGAACCAGTCCCAGCAGAATTACCGAAACGGTCATCAGTTTGGGGCGCAATCGTTTGACGGCACCTTCCATTACATAATGCCTCAGGGTGGGTTTATCAACGGCAGATCCCTTCTCTTTAATCATCTTTTGCATCGCTTCTTCCAGATAAATCATCATCACTACTCCTGTTTCCACTGCCACTCCGAACAGGTCGATAAACCCAACAGCCACTGCTACGGAAAGATTGGTTTTGTAAAAATATAAGATGATTACGCCGCCTATTAATGAAAAAGGAAGCACCAGGAGCGTGTTGGCTGCATCGCGCCAATCCCTGAAATTCAGATACAGAATAAAGAGAATAATCAAAATGACGATGGGGATAATCTGTTTGAGGGTTTTAGCAGCGTGAAGCTGACTTTTCCATTCTCCACTCCATTGAATATAGTAACCCTTTGGCAGCTTTAGCGATTTTTGCAGTTTTTCCATCGCTTCGTTGACTGTACTTCCCAAATCACGGCCTCTTACGTCAAACATTACCGTGCCTTTGAGCAGAGCATTTTCACTGTTAATCATAGCAGGGCCTTCGGAAATAGCAATATTTGCCACATCAGATAATGGAATGGGACCGTTTTGGGTCTGAATCAAAGTGCGTTTTATCTCGTCAAGATTAGACCTGAAATCCTGCGCAAAACGAACATTGATCGGGAAACGTTTGCGGCCTTCAATGGTCTGGCTCACATCCACTCCCCCCACGGCGGCCTGCAAAACATTATTAACTTGGTTGGCAGTCAAGCCATACCGCCCCAATGCTCCCTTTTTGATTTTAATATCCAGAAACTTACCTCCGGTTAACGGTTCAGGATAGAGGTCGGTTACGCCGGGGATGCCTTTTAATTCGGAGGCGACGGCCTGCGCTACCACGTCCAGCGTATCCACATTTTGTCCAAAAATCTTTACTCCCACATCCGTTCGGATTCCTGTATTGAGCATATTGATCCGGTTGATGATGGGTTGTGTCCAGCCATTGGTAACGCCGGGGATTTTGAGCTTTTCATTGAGTTCTGCCACTAATTTATCCTGTGTCATTCCAGGGCGCCATTCACTTTTGGGTTTGAGACGGATGATTGTTTCCACCATATTGATGGGTGCTGCATCGGTGGCCGAATTGATTCTTCCGGCTTTCCCCAATACATTTTCAACCTCCGGTGTCTGCGCAATTATTTTATCCTGAATTCTTATAATCCTCTTCATTTCTGCGTTAGAAGCATCGGGCAGGGCTACCGGCATAAACAAAATAGTTCCTTCGTTCAGCGGCGGCATAAATTCGCTTCCCAGTCTGGTCATCAAAAAAGTTGACATAGCCAAGGCCAAAATACTGATGGCCAGTACTGTTTTCTTCCATTCCAAGCACCACCTTAACAGCGGTTCGTATAAACGGGTAAAAAAATGACTGACCGGATTTTGGCTTTCGGGTTTCATTTTTCCCTTCATTAAAATGGTCATTAGTACGGGAATCAGGGTAACAGTTAAAATAAGTGATGCCACCATCACTAAGGTTTTGGTCCAAACCAACGGATGGAACATTTTTCCTTCGCGCCCGGATAATAAAAACACCGGCAAAAAAGTGATGATGATAATTAAAACCGCATTGATAACTGGCCTGCCTACCTGTTGGGCAGCATATTTGATGGTGTCCAACCTTTTCTTTTCCTGATAAATATCTTTCTCTTTCATAATGTTATTCTTGATTTTCTGTAAGATGACGGTGTGCATTTTCCACCATCACAATTCCGTTGTCCACAATCACTCCAATGGCAATGGCGATTCCGCTCAAAGACATAATATTGGATGAAAAGCCCAGCCACCGTATCCAGATAAAACTAATAAGTATTGCAATAGGAATGGTTAGCATCACCACCAAGGCGCTTCTAAAATGATAGAGAAATACAAAGATGACAAGGCACACTAATACAATTTCTTCAATGATGGTACGCTGAATACTTTTAACCGAAGCTTGTATCAGGTCGGTGCGGTCGTATGCCGTTTTGAAGGAAACTCCCTCCGGCAGTCCCTTTGCAACCTCTTTCATTTTTACCTTCAAAGCTTTAATAACAGCATCGGCATTTTCGCCCTGTCGCATAATCACTACGCCACCCACTGCCTCACCATTGCCATTGTCATCCAATATTCCAAGACGTTCTGCTCCACCAATTTGCACATCTCCCAAATCTTTGATACGGATGGCGGTAGCGTTCTGTGTAGCCACCGAAATATCGGCAATTTCATCTCGGTTCTTTATATAGGCCAAACCACGCACCATCAATTTAGTGCCGTTCAAATCAAATACCCGCGCGCCCACATCATTATTATTTTGCCGGACTGCACTAATTACCTGATCGATGGTAATATGGTAGTAATTCAGTTTGTGCGGATCTAAAGTGATTTGATATTGCTTTTCATAACCTCCGAAAGAAGCAACTTCGCTGACACCTGGAACGGTTTGCAAGGCAAATTTTACATACCAGTCTTGTAGGGTACGCAATACCCCGGGGTCATAGCCTTTGGCATCCAAAGTGTACCAATATATCTGACCCACTCCGGTGGCATCAGGCCCAAGAGTGGCGGTTACTCCTTCGGGAAGGGATTTTTGTGCTTGGTTTAATCGTTCTAATACGCGATCCCGCGCCCAGTACAAATCGACATCATCATTAAAAATGATATAAATAAAGCTCATTCCGAACATAGACACAGCACGGATGTCTTTCACTTTGGGAATGCCCTGCAAATTGGTTTCTAATGGAAAGGTTACCTGGTCTTCAATGACCTGCGGGCTTTGTCCCATCCATTCGGTAAAAACGATAACCTGATTGTCTGATAAATCCGGAATGGCATCTACAGGAACTTTGGCTAATGAATAAGCCCCGTAAACAATTGCTCCAAGCGTTACAATAATGACGATGAAGCGGTGGTCGAGCGACCACGATATTATCTTATTAATCATACAACTATATTTCTGTTTGAATAAAAAAATCCCCTTTTTTAGACCGAAAAAGGTATCCGAAAATTGAAAGCAGAAGAAAAGTATAGATTGAAGGAAGTACTGACTTATGGCATTATTTCAATCCATAAGAACAAACTTCAGCTATTTTCTTCCTATTTTCGAAAAGGAGAATAATTCAAATCAGAAAAGATTCGTTGCGAATAAACAGGGGCAGGTTGCCCAACAGAGGTGGCGGCGATTTAAGGTAGTCGTAGTCTCCGGTATGAATTTCATACTCAGCATTGTTCAGTTTTCTTACACAAAAAGGAATTAGTACCGGCGATAAATTTGACGCATTAAAACTGATTCTGAAAGAGGTCTGCTGTTGTTGGTTTTGAATTCGAAAAGAATGGATGACGTGATTACAACAGCCTAAATTTACTTTTGAGCTTTCAGATGGATTCGATGTATTTGAAGCCGCTTCATCTGACCCCAATTGAAAATTTACAGAAGCCAAGTTTCCACAACAATAGAAAGAATCTACGGTAACTCCACTAACGGCAGGAAGGTAGATTAAGATCAATAATATGGAAACTATTTTTTTCACCTAAGGCAAAGATAATAATATTTTAAATAATAGAACATCATATAAAGACAATAAATTTTGATTAGTGGTAAAATATGGTTTGATCATAAGTCCTGCAAAAACCGTTACAATACCGGGAAACATTTTACTTTGAGTGAGTTTTGACTTTTTAGTTGTTTCACAATCACAGTCATTTTGTTTTTGGAGCTTTAGTTTAAAGTACCAGACAATGGAAAGCGTCAAAATTGTTAAGCCAAGAAAATAAGGGCTGACCAGTTCAAGCCAGGAAAAAAGTAGAAGCAAGTCACTTGTCCCTGCTACAATTGCTAAAACCGGTGTAATGCAACAAAGGGAGGCTAAACAACACAAAGGGTCAATATGAGAATTTGTTGCTTCATCATTCTATGGAACAGAAAGATATAAAATAAATTATTTGCGACTAAACAAGTATTGTGTCATTCAAAATCAAAAAAAGCATAAATTTTCCTAACCCTGCCGCACTAAATGCTGTAAATCAGGGTCGTTTTTGATACGCTCCGTTTCGGCCTCCACAATATGAAGAATGTCCGCCTTTACCCGGCGGTAATTGCTTTCGATTTCGGGCTTCATATTGTCTGCACCTGTTTCGTCTGAAAAGGTGCGGATTTGCGGTATGCGCCGGTAAACTTTAGTTTCGGCAGCTACATTTTCATTATCCACCACGATTTCAGCGTGGAAAATCTTTTGTGCTATACGCTCGCCAAAGTTATCCGATACAGATCCTACAAACATACCCTGTGTCAATGTTGAGATTTTGGAAGCCGGAATAAGGCTGTCTAATTGTGTGGATATGGAAGTAGATTTATCATTTCGATTGATGGTCATACTCTGGCGTTTCTGCAACACTTTCCCGAAACGCTCCGAAAGGCTTTTTGCCGTTTCTCCGACCACCTGACCACTGAAAATATTGCCAACGGTATTCTGTATTACTTTGCTTTCCTTGTCGCCGTAATCACGAGTTAATTGGGAATAATCTTGGAAACCTAAACATACTGCCACCTTATTACTACGAGCTGTTGCAATAAGGTTGTCCAACCCTCTGAAATATATAGTTGGTAACTCATCAATGATAACTGAACTCTTTAATTGCCCTTTCTTATTAATGAGTTTGACAATTCTCGAATTGTACAATCCCAAAGCTGCGGAATAGATGTTTTGACGGTCGGGATTGTTACCCACACATAAAATCTTTGGCTCTTTTGGGTTATTGATGTCAAGTGTGAAATCGTCGCCTGTCATAACCCAATACAACTGCGGGCTAATCATTCTTGACAATGGGATTTTAGCAGAAGCTATTTGCCCTTGCAACTGGTCTTGTGCGCCTCCCTGCCACGCATCTATAAAAGGTGACAGGTAATTTTCCAGTTCAGGATAAGAAGTAAGCATCGTAAAAACGTCTGCATACTTTTTATTCAGCAGTTCAATGGCGTGTGGGAAAGTGCAGTATTTTCCGTTGTCATAAATTTTGAGAAACCAAATTATAGCTGCTAATAAAATAATTGGCGATTCCACGAAAAAATCACCTTGCTTCTGTATCCACGACCTGTTGAGGTTCAGCATTATGGTATAGGCGGCTTCGTAAGCATCGCTGATGTCGGTCATAAAATCGGGATTCAGCGGATTGCAACGGTGGCTCCTGCGTGGGTCGTCAAAATTGATGATGTAAAATTTCGGCTGTACTTTGTACTTGTCCTTGTTTTTCAATAAATGGTTGTAGGTTATCGTAGAAAGGTCGTCAAACTTAAAATCATAGATGTACATTGAAAAGCCTTTTTCAATCTGCTGCTTGATATAATTATTTACGACGGCGTAAGATTTACCGGAACCGGGCGTTCCTAATACAATCGTTGCCCGAAAAGGATTGACGATATTTATCCAGCCGTTGTTCCATTTACCTTTATAATAAAACCTGGTGGGCAGATTGACAGAATGCTCGTTTTCCATCAGCTTGGTTTCCTGCTGAAAACTTTCATTCTCGTTGTTGAACACATCGTCCATCAGGTTGTTGCGCAGCAAACGGCTCATCCACACTCCGGCTACCATCAAGGCGATATAGCCTAAACCGGTGCTGAGCATATAAAGAAATGTAGCCGTGTTTAAAGGCAGCTTTAATAGCGGAAAGTTCAGAAAGAACAGGACAAAGCCGATGCCCAAAGCTGCATAAATTCTACCCCAGGTTATTTTTTCGTTCTTTACGCCTTTTGTTCCCAAACAACTTAAAGCCAGCAATACCAAAGCAAACACTTTAGTATATAAGGTATGCTCAAACAGCCCAGCCGTCCGGTTGAAATTGCCCAATATTTTATTGATGATTTCTAATGTCCAGCCACGGTGTATAAAGAATCCGTAGCAAAACCAGTACAGGTGCATCAGTACCAAAAGGATACTGACCGCCCGCATAAAAGCCATAATTTTGGCTAACCCTTTTAAATCGTCTTCTCCCTGCATTATTTTGATGTTTAATGTTCGGGCGTGAATTTAAAAACTGTGCTTTCCGGCTATAAGAATGTGGCAGTCAATGGCGGTGGGTGGCGGTGTTTGGCTGAATGCTACTGCCGGTCTCTTTTGCGCTTCCGTTTCTTCTTCATACGATTGGCAAATTGTTCTTCTTCGTAATCTTCGCCCTGTGCTTCGGGTAAAAGCAAACCGCCAAAGGCTTCTATTAGACCATCGTTTTTTTTATCCATATTGCCAATATCAAACATAGGGTGCGGTTTTTCGGCAGGTAAATCGTCCGTATCCTGTGACCGGAATATTTTCTCCTGCGGCTCGTCCGGCTCTTTGATGTTAGGCTTGATGCTGTTGTTCCAATAATCATTAAAAGTATTGGCAGAAAGTTCTTTTGCCAATCGGGAACCGTTCCAAACCGTTTTGGAATTATGGTCGATGAACGTCATACCGTAAACCCGTCTGGTATCATTTCTTCGCACTACTACATTAATGCCTTGCTCAGCTAACTGCTTTTTAAAGGTCAGTTCATCAGGCGTTGATTGCATAGCAATGGTAACGGCAGCTTTTAAAGTCTGCTTGGTCGGGTGGTCTTTCAAAGACGTTTTGCATTTCGCAAAATGTAATTCCAAAGCCGGAAGGCCTGCATTTTTTCCGAACAGGGAAGCCTTGAACGGGGTTCCTGCCTTTTCGCCGTTTTCACTTAATGGAATATATAATAAACCTTTTCGGTGTTTTCCCTGCAATTCGCCCTCTACTTTTTCAGTCGTAATATGGAACAGGGATAGCAAGGCATTATATTCTCCCAAAGTCTGAAATTGGTAATAGTTCGGCAAGTGTCGGACAACGGACGCTATCTGACTTTTTAAATCGCCAGCTTTATAATTCACTGGCTTAATAGTCTTTTCATTCTGCCGATGTTCCTTCTCTGTAGCTGGTATGAGATTGTGTTGCTTTTCGAGTTCACGGCAAATATTCATCGACCGAATTTTCTCGAATTTATCCGAAATCTTTTTACCATTTTCGTCCACGCAAACCGATACGATATGAATATGGGAGCGGTCAATATCGGTGTGCTTGAATACGACAAAAGGCTGGTCGCCGTACCCCAATTCTCTCATATACTGCTGTGCCATTTCCCTGTAAGTATCATCGCTGACTTTATCTTTTGGGTCAGGGTTGAGCGAAATATGCAAGGTATGTTTCTCGGTATTGCGGTTTGCCAGCAGATAAGGTGCAAAAGATTGTGCTAATTGTGCTACGGAATATTTCCCATCCGGCGTTTCAATTATCTTGTTTGCAAACAGGATTTGTCCGTTTTCCTTCTCCACTTTTAGGTTATTGTACGCCAATGCTCCGTATAGATTTGCACTTCTCCCTATTTTCGCTATCATTTTTAAGGGTTTTTTTTGAGGTGTTTTTTATCAAATTCCCCGGTTAGCTCCACAACTTTTTTGAACAATTCCACCATTTCTGCTGTCTGTTTTTCCAGTTTGTACAGATAAGCCGCCGCTTTTTTCTCCGAAAAATTCCGGTACAGGAGCTTCACAATCTGGTTATAATTGACCCCGACAGAGCGGAACTGGCTGTGAAACGATGTCAGCCGCATATAAAAATCAACTGTTCCTTTGTCAATCTTAACCGACTTTATGGTCTTATCGAAGATGCAGGAAGTAATAAAATGTGCCTTAACCTGCATATCCGATTTATCAAAAAGGGCAAGAAAACGAGCGTGTTCTTTCTCGTTAAAGGAAATGGTGTACCGGATTTTCGCAGGGTCGTTTTTAAGCGGACGCCCCGTCTTTTTTAACTGCTTTTTGCTGTTCTCGTTCATCACTTATCCATTTTTAATTCACACAAAACCCTGACTTCGGAAGCTGTTTCTCCCCTGCAAGGGCAAGTTGTTTTGAGCATCGGAATTCTTTTCGGGATGCTCAAAACACAACTTGCCGTGTTCCAATGAACACAAAAATCCGCCCTTCGGGACGGATTGAATTTAACAGGGAAAGACGGCTTGATGCCGTTCCTGTTACCCTCCGATTTGTCAAAAGTCTTTTGCATAAATCCGTTAATAAAAATCATTCTACAAAGTAAACTCCTCTTTACGAAAGGATTGTACTGTGTGGCAGTGCCAAACACTGCCTTTGAACGCCAAGCAGTGCCACGTTAATGAAAGCACGATATATCTGTATTTCTTTGTGCCTATCAACAGATATAAGGGTATAGATAGCTATGCAGGTAACAGCATCACTACGCAAGCACACATATAGAAATGTGCAGTTATGCAACTGTAAAAAAATACAGATTGGCGTACCTGTTTATGTGGTTAAGCACATAGGATTTTAAGCACCTAAGCAAGGAGGTACGCTGGTAAAAACCTATTTACCTGCCTACTGATATAAATGCGTATTCGGGTATATAGATAGCTCGCTGCATACTGAGACTCCTGACTATTTCTGTACAGAGGTATGAACACAGATGCAGTTATGCATTTCTAACTGCGGATATACGGACATAATTAATTGAGTATATAAATGATTAAATAAGTAGAAATATGAACGCAAAACACAAAACAGTATTTATCGCCTTTTCTTCCCAAAAAGGCGGTGTCGGAAAAAGTACATTTACAACGCTTGTTGCGAGTACGATGCACTATCGGCTGGGCTACAATGTAGCCGTATTTGATGCGGATTTCCCACAGCACAGCCTGATGAAAATGAAGACAAGGGATTTGGCAATGGTAATGGAAAATGAGGCTTTGAAAAAGTTGGCATATAAGCAATTTACCACCATCAACAAAAAAGCCTATCCAATTATGCAGCACAAAGCGGATAGCGTATTGGAAGCGGCTCACGAATATGTAAATGCTGTTTCAGTTCCGCTTGATGTGGTATTCTTTGACCTGCCAGGAACCGTTAACACGCCCGGTATCCTGAAAGCATTGGCAGGAATGAACCACATCTTTACGCCCATTACGGCAGACCGTTTGGTAATGGAAAGTACGCTCATTTTCACACAGCTTTTACAGGACGTAATTATGAAAAAAGGAGAAACTTCCATAGAAACAATTAACCTGTTCTGGAACCAGGTGGATGGCAGGGAAAGCACACCCTTATATGACTTGTATAACCAGCTTATTGAACAATTAGGGTTAAGCCTAATGCAAAGCCAAATCAAGAACAGCACACGTTTTCGCAAAGAAAGCGAAGTGGATAGTAAAACCGTTTTCCGTTCTACCGTAATGCCTCCCGATGGACGGGTAATGAAAGCCTGTCAGTTAGACCTGTTCATAAACGAATTTCTAAAAATCATTCAATTATAGCCTTATGGAGAAAGATAATAAAAGAAAAGCCACGCCTGATATTAACGAGGAAATGATGATGAACCTGATGGTGGACGGCGTTAAAAAGGATGGCTTACAGGTTCCACCCAACCCTGCGGAAGAAACGCAAAAGGAAAATATAAAACCTGATGAATTGCCAAAGGAGAAACCTGCGGTTAAAGAAAAGACAAGGGCTAAAAAGACAAACGAAGCCGATTATGAAAACATTTTTTTCAGAAGACCGGACACGAATGCCCGGGATGGAAAAACGGTTTATATCAGACCGGACTTTCACGAAAAGCTTTCACGTATCGTACAGGTAATAGGCGAAGATAAAATAACGATTTATGCCTATTTAGACAATCTGCTGGATTACCATTTTCAGGAATTTGGCGCGCAGATTACCAAGAGTTTTAATGATAAATACAAGCCCATTTTATAAGCTATGGAAACAGCAATTGTGATATGCCTGCTGATAGTCATTGCCCTGCTTTTGCAGGATAAGATTGTCATTAAAAAAAGGGTTAAGCAAACTCCGATCCAGGAAAAAGTGAACCCGAACCTCCCCGATATTATGGGGCAGCCCAAGCCTGTAAGAAGCCTTTCAGTGCCAAACACTGCCAATGAAAGCCAAAAGGAGGAAGCGGAGATAAACCCCCGTAATTTAGACATCGAATACGACGAGAATGAAAGTGTTGGAATTCAAATTCCGCAGGAAGAGCTGGACGAAGTTTTCAGTAATATGCCTGATTTTGAAGAAGAGGAAGAAGAATGGAACAGGCAGGGAATATCCGGTGGCGATGACGGTTTTGCCCAAGGGGTTACCTTTGAAGAACTAAGCTCCGTGGGAGCATTGCTCCAACAAGATAAATTGAAGCCAGCCCAAAAGGAACCAACGGTAGCCATAGTTCAGAAAATACAGGGAACCGAATTATTCAGCCTACTGGAAAATTCTATGGAGAATGCTTCCCAAAAAATTGCCGAGCTTTTGGATAGCAGCCTCTCAACTGAAACGGACACCGGTTCTTCCACTTTGCGGAAAAGTGATCTGAGTGATTTTGATATTGGGGAGTTTGTGTAAACTCTCCAAAATATTTTTAGATTTCAGTTTCCGAGAACTCTTCAAACACAGAATAATTTTTTATTCCTTTCGACTTGTTCACTTTTCCCATTATTGTCCCATCAATTCGACTTTTTAGATACGATGCCAAATCATCAAAGTGCCGAACATCAATATAATTAATCCCAGACGCTTTATATCTTTTGGACAATGAAATGGTGAAAGCAGCCCAATTGAATTTTTCTCCTTTTTTGTTTAATTCAATCTGTTTCCAATCGCCATATCGCTTTTTTAAATAATCAATATAGTTCTTCTTGGAAAGCTCTTTTCCCAATGCTCCGTCCGGTAATTCAATTTTTGGTTTTACAGGCTTGGATTTTTTTACAAACTTTGGAAAATACTTGTGTAACAAAGCCTCTGATTGTTCGATATGTTTTGTTATAGTATCCCACCCCCAGTAATACAAATGAAATGGCAGTCCCTGTTCTCTTTTAATTTGATTTAGGTATTCCTGTATTTGAGCATCGTCACGAAATGTAGAAACAAAAACAAATTTGTCAAAATCAATCGCTAAATCCCTTGCTTTTTCTAAATCGGCATTTATATCCTGAATTAGATTTTTCCTGATAGTTTCGTCTTTTCTTCCAATGCTTTTCAATTTGCATTGTATTACCGTTTTGGTTTTAGTAGAAAAGACATCAATACCTTTTTGATTCTGTCCCTTCACACCAAATGTCTGAAAGTCTGTATTTTCATATGACGAGGTATTCTCTACAGAATTGAATAAATCACAAGTGAGTTCCTCGAATAACCTTTCATCTTTTAAAGGGGGTAGTTGATATTTCGCCATTAAAAAAATCGTTTAAAGATTGTTTCCTGTTCAGTATCTGAATATTCAGCAATTACCTGTTTAGACCAATCAAAATCAAACTTTCCAAACTTACTTTCGTCCCCGGTTAAATCAATTTCATCTTCATTGAAAGTAAGAATGTATTGAAAATTATGCAGCTCGTTTGATTTGTGGTACATATAGTTCAGGACATTAGATATTGTTCTGTATGATATGGCGTGAAATACTCCATCGTGTACGAGAAAGTCCGGGATATTCCGCTTGTCTATCCTGCTTTTTAAGAATACCATTAAATCATATGCTACAATCTTTAACCGCTCTTGTCCTAAAGCATCCGCTTTTGGTATTTCTAAACTTATTTTAAAAGGCAACTGGTTTCTTGATGAAGTAGAGTTTAATGGGATATTAAAATAAGAATTATCAAATTCTTCATCCAAATAAATAGCATTCTCAAGAATTTGTTGGAATAACAATCTTAACTCATCAAGATAGGTTTGCTGTTTATTCAACTCACTAACAATATCTCTTTTTAATTCTGCTATGACAATATTTGAATTCACTAATATTTCTTCTATTTCATCAATTTCTCTTACGATGGAAGTATTACGTTCCAAAAGTGTTTTTTCATTCACTAATCTTTCGTAAGTGCTTTCAATCCTATCCAATGCTCCCCTCTCTTTTAACAAGGAAAATAATTGGCTCCTGTTCTTTTCTAATTTCTCAAGCTGTTTTAAACTTTGGTCTATTGATGACTGTAATTTCTTTTCTTCCTCTAACAGATATTTATTCCTATTCGCCAGAAGTTGCTTTTTAAAGTCTATCACTTCATCCAAACTTTTCCTTACAAAATTTCCAAAAGTCGCTACGGTTTCGTTGTAGAGCTTACGGATTTTTTCCAGGTCAATGGATGATACATCGTTATAAGAGGATTTCAGTTTTTCTAATTTCCGGTTTGTATTATGATAGATTACAGATTGCTCATTGATGTCAGATATAACCTGATTCAATTTTTGTTCTATTTCTTTATGATTAGCAAGAAAATTGTACTCCTTCAGACTATTTTCGAGTGCTACAATATCTTTTTCAATTTTTAACCGTTCGGTTCTAAATTCCTGAATATCCTTGCCTGTATCTGCTTTAACTTTTTCAGACAAGGATTTTACTGTATTATTATACCGTTCGTATTCAGAAGAAGCTTCATTATATTTTAAAAGTGTTTTAGTGGGAAGATTAAGCAAATAAAAATTATATAATGCCTTTTCTCTCGCATTTGCATTGTAAGAAACAAAATTTAAAGGGTCAGCCCGTTGTTGGCTTTGCAAATCATCCTTAACAAAAAACTCCATTAACGTTCCATATCTTTTTCCTTCAAAGAACACTTCATTATTCTCTGTAGGAAAAAATATCCCTTCCAGCACTTTGGGCATTTCAGGTTTTTCATATTCATTAAGTACGTCAGGCCGTTTCCCAAAAAATATTTTTTTTGTATCGGCAAAACCTCGCTTAATAAAATACTTTTGCCCCTGTACTTCAAATTCTAAAGTAATTGTATGTTCGTCATCTCGTAAAAAGTCATATTTTTTTTGCGCAAATATTTTTTCTGCTTTGCCGCTTAATAAAGTAAAATCAACAAGTCTGACAAATGTGGACTTGCCAATACCATTAATACCTCTTGCTTCTTTATCGCCAGAGTATTTACCTAAGATGATGTTTATTCCATTGTGAAATGGAACAGCTTCTATAAGGTTGGTTTCCGAATATATTCTAATTAACATTGTCGAATAAACTTGTTTGATTTTCCTCTTCGCTTGTTTTCTTTACCAATTTTATTTTATACCCTTTTTTCTCAATACTGCCAATCGTATGCAAAAATGTTATGGCAAATAGAAAGAGGTCAGGCGTTCTATCCTTATCCCTGTTTAAAAACTTATTCATTACATCATCCACGATGGTATATTTGTTTTTAAATGGAGAATTGCCCATAATATTTATAATATCTGCTCCTAATACCATAAGGTTCGTTTTAAGATTGCTTTCCGGCTGCGGTAATATCATAGTTCATTTTCTGTTTTTCTGCCTATTAAACATTGTTCAAACATATACAGCAATATAGATTTCACGCATTTTACATATTCGTCGTCTTTAATATTGCCATACTCTCTCGTGTATTGGTCTGTCAGATTATAGAGCCTTTCTTTAAAATTACCTGAAAGTTTATTGTAATCATTTATAATCCTTCTTTTTAGGGTATTAATTTCATCATCATTATATCCCGAAAGTATATTAGTAATCGTATTAAATTCTGCCATTACTAATATCATCTCCGAGTTCATCCCATCCCAGTCTCCCTGTTCAAAGTTGAGTTCAATTTTCTTTTGAGGGGGAACTAATGTTTTCTTGTCAAAATGCAGCGCCTTATCTTCTTCGCTGGAGGCATTCAACAAATCATTGATGATGTCCTGAATATAGTCCTGTATAAAGAAGTTTTCAATGCCCAAATAGGTTGCAAGTTTTCGTTTTTTGCTTGATGCAAGTTCATCAATAATGGAAAGGATTTGGTCTATACCTTTAATCGAAGTATTGCCGTCCAAAGCCTGAATTAGGGTAAATTGCTCTGGCGACACCTCGTGGTTTACATACATTTCCCAATTTGGAAATTTGTCTTTCCAATTTTTCTGATATTTTTCAAAATCTCCTTCCTTCTTTGCTGCCCCTAAAACTTTTGTCTCAAAATCAGTTTTGCTGTATTTCCTTGGCGCATAACAAGCCAATATCTTGTGTTCAGGCAAAATAGTACCGTCATTACCTTTATCTTTATTCCTCCTGATGGGAATATAGTTATCGACACCGTATTTCAAAAGAAATAGTTCATCAATAAATTCTTCGAACTCAAACCCTTCTTTGGATTGAATTTGCATTTTAAAAGCATTTTTTAATAATTTATCCATATATAAAATCAGAGTTCCAAATCAATTTTAACTGTACCATCAAATCCCTTTTCTACTATCTCTTTAAGGGTTTGTAGTTTAATATTATTGCCATAATTAGTTTCTACTTTAGAGATATAACTTCTTTTCTTACCCACTTTTTGAGCTAACTGTTCTTGAGTTAATTGCCTTTTTTCTCTGGCTTCTTTCAGCATTTCACCAATATGTCTGCCTGATATTTTCATCTTAGAATGATTAAAATAGACTTTATTATGAATGCACAAATGTAATTTAAAAGTTGCATTGAACCAACTGTAATTGCATAAAAAAGATATTTGGTTATTAGAGTTTATGCTTTAAAAGTTCCGTCAATAGAGCCACTCACAGCCAAATCATTCCTTTGACTTCCAATTTGTTATAACGCCTTGATTTCCGAAACACCTTTGTCCCGAAAGCCCGTAAGATGCGGGATAATGGTAACAAATTAATGTGTTTCAATTATGGAAAAACAAAGAAAAAAAGTTCTGCTGGCGGCAGTGATAATGCTGTCAGGGATGAGTGCGTTTGCACAGGGCAACGGCTCGGCAGGTATCACTGAGGCGACCCAAATGGTAACCTCTTATTTCGACCCTGCTACGAAGCTAATTTACGCCATCGGTGCGGTTGTGGGCTTAATCGGGGGTGTTAAGGTGTACAACAAATTCAGCTCGGGCGATCCCGACACGAGCAAGACAGCGGCAAGCTGGTTTGGTGCGTGTATCTTCCTGATTGTGGCGGCTACTATCTTACGCTCATTCTTCCTTTAACCCTTTGCCTTATGAACAATTACAACATAAACAAAGGTATTGGCAGGACGGTGGAGTTTCAAGGACTGAAAGCACAGTACCTGTTCATCTTCGCTGGCGGTCTGCTCGGCACGCTCGTTTTCGTGATGATATTGTATATGGCTGGCGTAAGCAATTACGTCTGCCTGTTTCTCGGAGGTGGCGGTGCTTCACTGATTGTGTGGCAAACCTTTTCGATGAACAGGAAGTACGGCGAACACGGACTGATGAAAGCAGGTGCGAAAAAAAAGCATCCCCGCTACATCATCTGCCGCAAGCCTGTACACAGGTATTTAAAATTTACCCCTAAAAAACCCAAAGCCGTATGAAAAATGTAGCCAAAACAGCCACACTGGAAAACAAATTTCCACTATTGGCAGTAGAGAACAATTGCATCCTTTCTAAAGATGCGGACATTACCGCCTGTTTTGAAGTGCGTTTGCCCGAACTGTTTACGGTAGCTTCTGCGGAATATGAAGCCATTCATTCCGCCTGGCACAAAGCCATCAAAACCTTACCGGACTTTACAGTCGTCCACAAGCAGGATTGGTACATCAAAGAAAGCTACGCTCCTGATTTGACACAGGATGAACAAAGCTTTCTGTCGAAGTCCTACCAACGTCATTTCAACGAAAGACCGTTCCTGAACCACTATTGCTATTTATTTCTGACCAAGACCACCAAAGAGCGGATGCGAATGCAAAGCAACTTCAGTTCGCTTTGCAGGGGAACGCTCATTCCAAAGGAAATCAGGAACAAGGAAACAATACATCGCTTTATGGAGGCGGTAGCACAGTTTGAACGTATCGTGAACGATAGTGGTTTTATCACCCTGCAACGCCTGACCGAAGATGAGCTTATCGGAACCGCAGAAAAGCAGGGTTTACTCGAGCAATATCTCACGCTATCAAGGGAAGCCGGAACCCCAATGCAGGACATCGCATTGGGGGCTGAAGAAGTACGCATAGGCAATAAAAGGCTAAGCCTGCATACCTTATCCAATACAGATGACCTGCCGGGAACGGTTTCCGCCGATACTCGATTTGAAAAGCTGTCCACCGACCGTAGCGACTGTCGGTTGTCGTTCGCTGCTCCTGTGGGATTGCTATTAAGTTGTAACCACATCTACAATCAGTACGTGTTTTTGGATAACAGTGAAAACAACCTGCAAAAGTTTGAGAAATCCGCAAGGAATATGCACTCACTGGCTCGGTACAGCCGTGCCAACCAAATCAACAAAGAGTGGATAGAAAGATACCTGAATGAAGCCCACAGTTTCGGGCTGTCCTCCATCCGTGCGCATTTCAATATTATGGCGTGGTCGGAAGATCCGGAGGAGCTCAAACGGTTGAAAAACGATTGTGGTAGTGCATTGGCACTGATGGAATGCAAGCCCCGGCACAATACTACCGATGTAGCAACTTTGTACTGGGCGGGGATGCCGGGCAATGCCGGCGATTTTCCGAGTGAAGAAAGTTTTTATACGTTTATCGAGCCTGCTTTGTGCTTCTTTACGGAAGAAACCAACTACCACAATTCGCCCTCGCCGTTCGGGATAAAAATGGCTGACCGATTGACTGGAAAACCTATCCATCTGGATATATCGGATTTGCCGATGAAACGTGGGGTTATCACGAACCGCAACAAATTCATATTGGGTCCGTCCGGTTCGGGTAAATCGTTCTTCACTAACCATATGGTAAGGCAGTATTACGAACAGGGCGCACACGTACTGTTGGTAGACACAGGTAATTCCTATCAGGGCTTATGCGAACTGATTAAAGGTAAGACCAAAGGCGAAGACGGAGTTTACTTCACATACACAGAAGATAACCCTATTGCCTTTAATCCATTCTACACCGATGATGGCGTGTTTGATATCGAGAAGCGGGAAAGCATCAAAACCCTGATACTTACGCTTTGGAAACGGGACGATGAACCACCGACAAGGTCGGAGGAAGTTGCGCTTTCCAATGCTGTTTCCGGATATATCGAACATATCAAAAACGAGGACATTTTTCCGTCATTTAACGGCTTTTATGAGTATGTGCAAGGCGATTACCGCACGGTACTCGAAGAAAAGAAAGTTCGCGAAAAAGATTTCGACATTGCCAATTTCCTGAACGTATTAGAACCCTACTATCGTGGCGGAGAGTATGACTATTTGCTGAACTCTGAGAAACAGTTAGACCTGCTTTCCAAACGCTTCATCGTGTTTGAAATTGATGCAATTAAAGACCACAAAATCCTCTTTCCCATTGTAACCATCATCATTATGGAGGTCTTCATCAACAAAATGCGCAGGCTGAAAGGCATCCGCAAACTCATTTTAATTGAGGAGGCTTGGAAGGCAATTGCCAAAGAGGGAATGGCGGAGTATATAAAGTATCTGTTTAAGACCGTGAGAAAATTCTTCGGAGAAGCCATTGTCGTAACGCAGGAAGTGGACGATATTATCCAGTCGCCTATTGTCAAAGAAAGTATCATCAACAATTCCGACTGTAAAATCCTGCTCGACCAGCGCAAGTATATGAACAAGTTCGATGATATACAGGCGATGCTGGGGCTGACCGACAAGGAGAAAGGACAGGTGCTGTCTATCAATATGAATAACGATGTTAATCGCTTATACAAGGAGGTTTGGATAGGGTTGGGCGGAACACATTCGGCAGTGTACGCTACCGAAGTGAGCCTCGAAGAGTATTTGGCATACACAACGGAAGAAACCGAAAAAATGGAAGTGATGCAGCTCGCTTCCCAATTGGACGGTAACGTAGAACTCGCCATCAAGCATATCGCTATGCAAAGGCGGGACAAAACAAATCAATAATTATTAATCATTTAAAAAAATCAGAACAATGAAAAAAGGAATCTTACTGGTGTGCACGGCACTAATGCTTGCCGCAGCACCGTCCGCAAAAGCACAATTTATAGTCGCCGATCCGGCAAACCTGGCTTCAGGCATTCTCAACAGTGCCAATGAAATCATACAAACCTCATCAACCGTGAGCAATGTGGTTAAGAACTTCAACGAAGTAAAGAAAGTATATGAACAGGGCAAGAAGTATTATGACAAGCTGAAAGCGGTCAATAACCTGATAAAAGATGCCCGTAAGGTGCAGCAGACCGTGCTGCTGGTTGGCGATGTTTCGGAAATGTACGTGAACAATTTCGGCAAGATGATGAACGATCCCAATTTCACGCCACGGGAGCTGGTAGCCATTGGCAACGGCTATTCCGCACTGCTCAATGAAAGTACCGAGCTGCTGAAAGAATTAAAGCAGATTGTTACCTCGTCCAGCCTTTCGCTGAACGACAAAGAGCGTATGGAAATTATTGACAGGGTGTACAAAGAGGTCAAAGAGTACCACAGCCTTGTACGATATTATACCAATAAGAATATTTCCGTCAGCTACCTGAGGGCGAAAAAGAAAAACGATGCGAGAAGGGTCATAGACCTTTATGGAACCGATAACCAAAAATACTGGTAAACTATGGAATGGAATAATCTTCACGAAGTTCTGCGTTCCCTCTATGACGATATGATGCCGCTTGCCGGTGATATGGCGGGAATAGCCAAAGGCCTTGCGGGGCTGGGGGCTTTGTTCTATGTGGCATTAAAGGTTTGGGAGGCTTTAAGCCGTGCCGAACCTATTGATATGTTTCCTTTACTACGCCCGTTTGCCCTCGGGCTTTGTATTATGTTTTTCCCGACCATTGTGCTGGGAACCATCAATGCGGTATTAAGCCCGGTAGTTACGGGAACCCACGCCATCCTCGCAGACCAGGTGTTTGACCTGAACAAGCTCCAACAACAAAAAGACCAATTGGAATATGAAGCAATGGTCAGGAATCCTGAAACCGCTTATATGGTATCGGATGAAGAGTTTGACAAGAAACTGGACGAATTGGGCTGGTCGCCCTCCGACATTGGAACAATGGCGGGAATGTATATGGACAGGCAGGCTTACAAGATAGAAAAAGCGATAAAAGACTGGTTCCGCAATTTGCTGGAAATCCTCTTTCAGGCAGCCGCCTTGGTTATTGATACCATACGGACATTCTTTCTGATTGTCTTGTCCATACTCGGGCCGATAGCTTTTGCTATCGCCGTGTGGGACGGTTTCCAATCTACGCTGACACAGTGGCTCACGAGGTATATCAGCGTTTACCTCTGGCTACCGGTATCCGATTTGTTCAGCTCAATGCTGGCAAGGATACAGTCCCTGATACTGGAACGGGACATAGAAATGCTTTCTGACCCGACCTATATTCCTGATACAAGCAATACAGTATATATCATCTTTATGATAATCGGCATTATAGGGTATTTCACGATACCTACCGTAACAGGCTGGATTATTCAGGCGGGAGGAGCCGGAAACTTTACCCGTAATGTAAACCAAACGGCAATGAAGGCCGGAAATGTAGCAAGTGCCGGAACCGGTTCTGCTGCCGGAAACATCGGGGGGCAGCTACTCAAGTAATGTAAAACTTATAATCAATTAAAAATGGAATTTAAAACATTAAGAAATATAGAAAACAGCTTCAAACAGATTCGGCTATACGCTATTGTGTTTGCTGTACTCTGCCTGAGTGTCGCAGGGTTTTCACTTTGGAAATCCTACAGCTTCGCAGAGCAGCAACGGCAAAAGATATATGTATTGGACAACGGCAAAGCATTGATGCTTGCCCTATCTCAGGATGCCAGCATCAACAGGCCGGTGGAGGCAAGGGAACACGTAAGGCGTTTTCACGAATTGTTCTTTACCCTTGCTCCCGATAAAAGAGCTATCGAAAGCAATATGAAGAGGGCGTTCAATCTTGCCGATAAATCAGCGTTCAATTATTACAAAGACCTTTCCGAAAAAGGTTATTACAGCAGGATTATTTCGGGAAATGTGCAGCAACGGATTGAAGTAGATAGTGTCGTATGCAATTTTGACAACTACCCTTATGCCGTGCGGACTTATGCCACACAGTATATCCTCCGTTCGAGCAATATAACCAAACGCAGCCTGATCACTTCCTGCTATCTCGTAAACTCCGTTCGTTCAGACAATAATCCCCAGGGCTTTAACATCGAAAAATTTTCGGTGGTAGAAAACAAGGATATCGAAGTCATCGAGCGCTAAAATTTAAGGATATGAAACAATCACTTGATTTAAACACATTTGCAAAAGCCTTGACAGACAAAGGTTATGATGGCTACTTTTTCACGCAAGCGGCTTACCCGGGTAAGCTTAAAGAAAGCATCGGCAGTTTTCTGGAGGCTTTCAGGAACTGCACGGACAAACCGGTATTTCCCGATACCCTGTTGCTAAAAACCTACCTCGAATGGAATGGCGAGGACAAACCAAAAGTTGAATGCAATATGTGGGTAAAATGGGAAAACGAAACTTTTGATGTACATAAAATGAACATTGAAAGAAAAGACCGCTACGGGCATCTGATGAAAAAATCGGAACTCACGAACCTTACAACGGAGAAGGTTCCGGTAGTAAAGGAAGCCCTTGCAAAAGTGTTGGATACGCCTAAACAACCACTTTTTCCCCAAAAAAGAAGGTTCAGAATGTAACACAACCATAATCATTTAAGGTATGAAGAAATTAAGGAAAAATATGGACAGGTTTTTTGAAAATATGGATGTCCGCTGGCAAGCTTTGCCCATACAGAAACAGCGTAAATACACACTTTACTTTTTTGTGGGGTATCTGCTCCTGACCGCCGGAGTCATTTACAAAGTATGCTATGACGCAGGTAAGCCAAATGACAATATGGTTGTCAGGCATATCGAAAATCCTGTCCTCAAAAGAAATAACAGCCCTGCCATTTGGCAGGACACAGTATCAACAATTTTAAAAAATCAGATTTATGAAAGAAAATGAAAACAAGAAATCAGTTGTTCGGGTAACCGAGGGAAGCCCAGAAGCCACCGCCGATATGATTCAGGATGGCACACAGCAAAAAATGGAAAAGCTCAAAAAACCATTGATTTTTGGTTTGATGGGGATTGTTTTCGTGGGCTGTATGTACCTATTATTCAAACCATCCGAAAATAAGAACGAAATCGAAACCGCCGGGCTGAATGATGTTGTCCCGCAGGCTACCGGAGCAGGTATGCCTGCCGACAAAGGCAAGGCATATGAACAGCAAATGATAGAACAAAAAGAACAGGAAAAACGCAATGCTTTAGCATCGCTTTCAGACTATTGGAATACCGAAGAAAAAAATGATACAGCAGATGCGCTTCCTGAAGAAGGTGAAAGCTATGACTATAACAGCGGTGGGGGCAATAGTAATTCAAGGAAATACAACCCTGCTGTAAACAGCTATCGAAATATGCAAAGAACATTGAGTTCCTTTTATCAGGACGACAATTCAGAAACAGCGGAACTCCGCAGGCAGTTGGACGAACTCAAAGAGCAATTAGCTGAAAAAGATGTACCGAAGCCAGTAACAGTAGATGACCAGATTGCCTTAATGGAGAAGTCTTATGAAATGGCGGCTAAATATCTTCCGACAAATACGAAGGCAAGTCCATCCAAAGCTGATTCATCAACTCATAATTCGGCATCTGCCACGTCCAACCAAAAATCACATTTTGTTTCGTTCACTTCGGCAAAAAAGAACATCGTGTCCGCTTTGTATCGTGAACCAACGGATAGTGCCTTTTTAGCCGATTGGAGCCAACCCCGCAACCGGGGTTTTTATACTGCCGGTGTTACAAAAGAAGCGGTACAACCGAAAAACAGCATCAAAGCCTGTGTACACGAAGCGCAAACAGTGATTGGCGAAACGGGTGTTCGCTTGCGATTGTTAGAGCCCGCCCAAACACCAAACCAAATCATTCCTGAAGGAACTATCTTAATGGCTAATGCCAAATTTCAAGGCGGGCGGTTGCAGCTAAAAGTAACTTCTGTTGAACTGGACGGTAATATTATTCCGGTAGATATAATCATTTATGATTTGGACGGGCAGCAAGGCTTGTACGTTCCGTATTCGTCCGAAATGAATGCGCTTACAGAAATGGCAGGCAATATGAGCCAGACCTCGGGAACCAGCCTGATGCTTACCCAATCTGCCGGACGGCAGGTTGCCGCTGACCTGAGCCGTGGCGTGATACAGGGCATCTCGGGTTATTTCGCCAAGAAAGTACGAACACCAAAGGTCACCCTGAAGGCAGGATACAGATTGTTCCTTGTTTCCAAAAACTAATGTTGAACTCAAATAAATAAAACAATGAAAAATTATTTAAGAACCTTTTGGGCATTTGCCCTGACACTCGGCTTTGCCGTACCAACCTTTGCACAGAATAGCTCCAATCCCAAAACGCCACTTGCACTCGGCAGGATAGAACCATATAAAATGCAAGTAACCTATGATAAAACTTCGCACTTGATTTTCCCTGCCGCTATACGCTATGTGGATTTGGGGAGTGAGTACCTGATTGCCGGAAAAGCGGAAGATGCCGAAAACGTACTGCGTGTAAAAGCAGCGGTAAGGGATTTTGAACCCGAAACCAATTTTTCCGTGATTACCGAAGACGGACGTTTTTACTCTTTTAACGTGTATTACAGTTCCTACCCGGATGCATTGAGCTATGACCTATTGACAATGGAAAGGAAAGTGGACAGAGCCAACGGAAACGATGTACTTTTTGAAGAATTGGGCAATAATTCCCCGTCTTTGGCGGGCTTGCTTTTGCAAACGATATACAAGAAAGACAAGCGGATTATTAAGCATATCGGGTCAAGGAGCTTTGGTATTCAGTTTATCCTGAAAGGCATTTACATACACAACGGAAAATACTATTTCCATACGGAATTAAAAAACAAAACCAATGTACCGTTTGAGATTGATTTTATCAATTTCAAGGTCGTTGATAAAAAGGTTGCCAAACGTACCGTAGTGCAGGAAAGACCTTTAACGCCACTAAGAACCTATAAGCCATTGGGTAGTATTAGCGGAAAATCGACTGAACAAAACGTGTTCCTGTTGGACAAATTCACGATAGCGGATGACAAGCGGCTACTGATTGAGGTATTCGAGAAAAACGGCGGCAGGCACCAAACGCTTCAGGTGGAAAATTCGGATTTGATCAAAGCCCGATTGATAAACGATATGCACCTGAAATTTTAACAACCCTTTAAAACAATGGATACTATGAAAAAGTATATCTATACCGTGATGCTTGTTTTAACGGGTATCACGGCGGCACAGGCACAAAGAATGCTGCCAAAACAGAAAGGTCTGGAAGTGAATGCAGGCGTATTATCTGATGATAAAATCGGCAATGACTATTACCTCAATATCGGAATGACCGTAAACGGCAGAAACGGCAATTACCAGCTTTGGGCGTTGGAATACACGCACCAGTACCTCGATTACAAAGAAACCCGCATACCGCAGGAAACTTATTCCGCCGAAGGTGGTTACAGCTTCTTTCTGCTGGGCGATGCCAGGAAGAACATCACGCTGAATGCCGGAATAACGGGCGTAGTTGGTTATGAAAGCATCAACCGTGGCGAAGTGGAATTGTATGACGGAGCGAAAATAATAAGTGAAGACAATTTCATCTACGGAGCTGGCGGACGGCTGACCTTTGAAACGTACGTGTCTGACCGATTTGTAATCAGCCTGCAAGGGCGTACAAAGGTCTTATGGGGGACGGATCTGCGACAGTTCCGACCATCCGTAGGTGTGGGATTAAGATTTAACTTTTAAAACGAAAAAAGATGATAGCAATATTTAATAAAATCAGAACGGGGCTACTGCCTATATATGCACTGCTGGCAATCCTTACCGCCTCTGTTACTTTGGTATCTTGCAGCAAAGATGATGAACTCGAAATACAGAACGATTTCCCTTTTGAAGTCAATGTAATGCCGGTTCCAAAAGAAGTAGCGAACGGACAGACCGTGGAAATAAGGATAACGATACAGCGGAGTGGTAACTATCAAAATACACAGTATTATCTCCGGTACTTTCAATTTGACGGACAAGGTACATTGCAGTATTACGATGAATCACCGTATCTTCCGAACGATTTATACCCGTTGCCAACGGAACAATTCCGCTTGTATTACACTTCTACATCTGCCGTAGCGCAATCCTTTGACGTATGGATTTCGGACAGCTTTGGAAACGAGAAAAAAGTGAGCTTCCAGTTTAATAATAGTGATTAGTACGATACCGAAATGTAAAAGCAAAAGCAAAAAGCCGACTTCAATAGGTCGGCTTTTTGCTCTAAAAACCTAAATAAAGTAGCTGCGAAGTATAAATAAATGCAAGCATACTGAGCGTACCGCCAAAAAATTAATTATTTCATCAAACAAAATAATTATTCTTATTTTGCATCAAAGAATGAAAAAAGAAATTTTCATATTGACCCTTGCGTTATTCGGTTTCTTGCTGATTCCGACTTTGACTTTTGCTTGTGGGCAAACCGAACACAAGACCGAAAAGTCTTGCTGTGAGAATGAAAATTCATATTCAAATAAAGACAACTGTTGCAAAGACCGTCACTCACATCATCAAAGTCACGATGAAGGTTGTGGTTCAAACTGCAATCATTCAGCCTGTCACTGCGTTCATTGTAACATAATTCCCTGTATCCCCACAGTTGTTAGCACTATTTTTTTCGCTGAAAAGCAACTTTCCATTAGGAATAAAACTTTTCTTTCTTCGGAATTTCTTTCCATTTGGGTTCCTCCAAAAATAGGTTGATTTTATGGCTGTACAGCCATAAGTATGTCTTGTCAAAAGCTGTTTAAGGCTTTTGATGATCCACTATTTATATCGGTTTAAAAATTAAGAAAATGAAATCAATATCAAAAATATTGATAGTAATCGCCGTATTACTATCAGCACAAAATACGTTTGCCAATATTAAAAATGAGAAAACAATAACGGCAAAAATCTCCGGCAGTTGTCAAATGAGCGAAACCGCCATCGAAAAAGCCGGTGATATAAAAGGAGTAGCCAATGTAGAATGGAATATGAAAACGCAAATGGCTACCATTACTTTTGACAGCACCAAAACCAATAAAGCTGAAATTCTCAAACGGATTGCTTTAGCAGGTTACGATAACGCTGAATATTTAGCGCCGGAAGGGGTTTATTCAAATTTACCCAAAAGTTGTCAGTATGAAAGGGCTTTAAAACCAATGTCAAATGACAAAAATATGGGAATGGATATGAAAATGGGACATACCAAACATAACCATAATAATATGGAGATGATGGATAGCCCTGCTAATCATAATCAAACCGAAGCCGCTCAAACAATGAAAAAACCTGCGCAAATCGCTTTGCCATTGCAAAGTGTGCTTGATAGTTATTTTGCCATAAAAGATGCTTTGGTAAAATCCAATGCCGATATAGTTTCTTTAAAGGCCACCGCATTAATCAAGGCAGCAAATGCAGTAAAAATGAGCGAACTCTCCGGCAAAGCACATAGTGTTTGGATGGATGTGATGAAGAATTTAACCAAAAATTCCGAAGCTATTTCCAAGACAAAAGACCTTGAAAAACAACGGAAATCATTTGCCAGTCTTTCTAAAAGTATGTATGAATTGGCAAGGGTGTCTCAACACCAAGAACCAATTTATTATCAATATTGTCCAATGAAAGATGAAAATTGGTTGAGCAAAGAAAAGCAAATCAAAAATCCATATTTCGGGTCTAAGATGATGTCTTGCGGAAGCACCAAAGAAACATTAAAGTAATTATAAACATAAAAAACAAGTAAAATGAAAAATATAAAAATTTCGATAATTGCATTTGCCTTAATAATGGCAACAGCAATTTCCTGCAATAACTCGTCAAATAAAAACAATGCAAAGACGAACAATGAAAACCGGATTGCAACAGAGAATAATACAGTAACAAAAAGCTTCTCTATTGCCCCGATAGTCAACAATTACTTAGCCCTTAAAAATGCACTCGTAGCTGATGACAGCAAAAAAGCTGCCGAAACTGGTAAGCAATTATTAGCGACTCTAAACGGTGTTGATATGAGCGCTGTCCCTTCCGACAAACATAAAAGGTTTATGGAAATATCCAATGATGCCAAGGAGAATGCGGAACACATTCGCGTAAATGGTGGCAATATACCCCACCAACGTGAGCATTTCGAATATCTAACCAAGGATTTAGAGGATATTATTGCTTTGTTCGGCGCACCTGAAAAGTTATATCTCATCCATTGTCCGATGTATAATGACGGAAAAGGTGCAGATTGGATTAGTAGCTCCAAGGAAATTAATAATCCCTATTTAGGACAGAAAATGTCTGATTGTGGTACAGTAAAAAAAGAGCTTAAATGAGAAGGAAGCAGAAAAGAATAATCCTTGTATTGCTTGTTCTTTTTGTAGCTATTCAGTTTTATCAGCCCGCCCGAAATACGGATAGCGGGCAGGTTGATAAGGCTGACTTTACAGAAGTGTATAAAGCTCCAGTTAATGTCAAAAATATTTTGCAAGTATCTTGTTACGACTGCCATAGCAACAATACCCGGTATGAATGGTTCGATTATATCCAACCGATAAGAATGTTAGTGGAATATCATATCAATAAGGCAAAAGAAGATTTGAATTTTAACGAATGGGGCAACTATTATGATTTGAAAAAAGGCAGGCTTTTAGAATCTATTAAAACGCAAGTAGAAAAAAAGAAAATGCCTTTGCCTTCTTACACTTGGCTACATCCAGAAGTTAAACTCAGCGATGCGCAAAGAGCTACGCTAATTAATTGGATTAAAGGACAAGAATAAAAAGCAGATTGGCTATTTATAAATCTTATAAATCAAACCCAAAATTCTGTAATATTCAAATTGAGAGCATTGCAGAACTTTGTACTATAGTATGAATAGTTTAAAATTAACGAACAATGAAACATACATATCACATACACGGAATGACCTGCAACGGCTGCCGTAACCACGTAGAAGAAATGCTTTCAAAAGTAAAAGGCGTTTCAAAGGCTACTGTTGATTTAGAAAAAGCAGAAGCTACCATTGAAATGGACAAACATATTCACATAGAAACGTTTCAAGAAGCCTTAAAAAAGAATGGTGGAAAATACAGCATTCACAATGTAGGGGAACATCATCACCATTCAGAACCCAAAAAACACGACAAGCCAAAAGGAAAAGGTACAGGAGTCTTTTATTGCCCAATGCATTGCGAAGGCGATAAAACATACAACAAAGCAGGTAATTGCCCCGTGTGTGGAATGGATTTGGTGGAAGAACAAAATCTATCAACTTCCAACTCAGAACAATGGACGTGTCCAATGCACCCTGAAATTATAAAAGAGGAGCCGGGTTCTTGCCCCATCTGCGGTATGGATTTAGTGCCGATGCAACCCGACCTTTCGGCAGAAGAAAAGACATACAAAAAACTATCAAAGAAATTTTGGATTGCAGCCGCATTTACATTGCCTATTTTTTTTATTGCAATGAGCGAAATGATACTCAACAATCCTTTATATAACTTGATGGGACAAAAGCAGTGGAATTGGGTGCAGTTTTTCCTTTCCATTCCCGTTGTGTTCTATGCCACTTGGATGTTTTTTGAACGTGCCTACCGCAGCATCAAAACGTGGAAGCTCAATATGTTTACCCTTATTGGAATTGGCGCAGGCGTAGCTTGGTTGTTCAGCTTGATTGGAATGTTTTTTCCTGATTTTTTTCCAGAACAATTTAAATCACACCACGGAGCAGTTCACGTTTATTTTGAGGCAGCAACCGTTATCCTAACCTTGGTTTTGTTGGGGCAACTTTTAGAAGCTCGTGCGCACAGTAGAACCAATTCGGCAGTAAAAGAATTATTGAAATTAGCACCGAATAAAGCTACAAAAATAGTTGATGGCGAAGAAGTTGAAGTCGGCATTGATAAAATAGAATTAAACGATGTTCTTAAAGTAAAACCGGGTGAAAAAATTCCTGTTGATGGAGTTATAACCGAGGGCGATACAACTATTGACGAATCGATGATTACGGGAGAACCAATTCCCGTAAATAAAGCTGTGGACGATAAAGTAAGCAGTGGAACTATCAATGGAAATCAAACCTTTTTGATGAAAGCTGAAAAAGTGGGGAGCGATACCTTGCTTTCTCAAATCATAAAAATGGTCAACGATGCCAGCAGAAGTCGTGCGCCTATTCAAAATTTAGCCGATAAAGTGTCGGGATATTTTGTGCCGGTGGTGGTACTCATTGCGGTAATCACATTTATTGTTTGGGCGGTTTGGGGTCCAGAGCCTGCTTATGTTTACGCCTTGGTCAATGCCATAGCGGTTTTAATTATTGCCTGTCCGTGTGCCTTGGGCTTGGCAACGCCAATGTCTGTTATGGTAGGTGTGGGTAAAGGCGCGCAAAATGGCGTGTTGATTAAAAATGCTGAATCGCTTGAAAAATTTCACAAGATAGATACTTTAATCATTGATAAGACAGGAACAATTACCGAAGGAAAACCAACAGTCGAAAGTATTGGCGCTTTCAGTATTGGGTTCAGCAAAAGCGAAGTACTTCGATACATCGCTTCATTGAATACAAACAGCGAACATCCATTAGCCGAAGCAACGGTTAAATACGGTAAAGAACAGAATACCGAAATAATTAAATCGGACAATTTTAATGCGGTTACGGGAAAAGGTGTAGAAGCTACTATCAATGGTAAAAATGTAGCATTAGGAAATCCGAAAATGATGGAATATGCCAAAGCTGAAATTACCTCAAAAATGCAGGATGAAGCTAAAGCCTATCAAAAACAAGGTAAGACAGTGTCTTTTTTATCAATAGATAATTCAGTAGCCGGTTATGTTGTTATAGGCGACAAAATCAAGGGAACAAGTGCCAAAGCCATTAAAGAATTGCAAGAAAAAGGCATTGCAGTTATAATGTTGACAGGCGATAATCACGACACAGCACAAGCAGTAGCTTCAGAACTTAATCTTGCTGATTTTAAAGCAGGTATGTTGCCCGAAGATAAATTGAAAGAAGTAGAGAAATTACAAGAGAAAGGGAACGTTGTTGCAATGGCAGGAGATGGAATCAATGATGCCCCGGCATTAGCAAAAAGTGATGTTGGTATCGCAATGGGAACAGGGACAGATGTTGCCATAGAAAGTGCAATGATAACTTTGGTAAAAGATGATTTACACGGTATCGTAAAAGCCAGACATTTAAGTGATGCTGTAATGAAAAATATTAAGCAGAATCTGTTTTTTGCCCTTATCTATAACACATTAGGAATCCCGATTGCAGCAGGTGTTCTGTTCCCGTTCTTCGGAATATTGCTCTCACCAATGATAGCAGCACTTGCAATGAGTTTCAGCTCTGTTTCGGTTATTGCGAATGCGCTTAGGCTTAGAAACATAAAAATTTAAAAAATTATTAAAATGAAAAATCAAAAAGATATTTATAAAAAACTGTTGCCGATAGCCCTAATGCTATTGGCAACAACTTCTCTTTTCGCCCAAAAAGTGGATCGTTACGATTTATATGTAAGAGATACCATCGTGGCCTATGCAGGCAAAGAAAAACACGCTATTACCGTAAATGGTCAAATCCCGATGCCTACACTAACTTTTACCGAAGGCGATACCGCAGAAATAGTAGTACACAACCAATTAAAAGAAAGCACCTCACTGCATTGGCACGGAGTATTTTTGCCTAACAAAGAAGATGGTGTACCCTGGCTTACACAAAAACCGATTCCGCCCGGGAACACTTATACCTATCGGTTCCCCATCATTCAGACAGGAACGCATTGGTATCATAGCCATTCTGGGTTGCAGGAACAGATTGGAATGTATGGGATGTTTATTATGCACAAAAGAAAAGATGACCCTACTTTTAGAAAAGGAATTGACGATTTACCGACCATACCCGTTATTTTAAGCGAATGGACAAACAGAAATCCTAAAAACGTAATGCGGACATTGCATACCCGTTCCGATAACGATTGGTCTGCCATTAAAAAAGGAAGTACGCAAAGCTATTGGGAAGCACTTAAAAACGGCTACTTCGGGGTTAAAGCAACGAATGAATGGAAACGAATGCAGGCAATGGATGTCAGCGATGTTTATTATGATGCATTCCTAATTAACGGAAAAGCCGAAAGTCAGCTTTCACAATTCAAAGCAGGGGATAAAGTTCGTTTGCGCATTGCAAACGGCGGAAGTTCAGATTATTTTTGGTTGACTTATGCCGGTGGGAAAATTACGGTTGTTGCGAACGACGGAAATGATGTCGAACCCGTAAAAGTAGATAGGTTGATTATAGGAGTTGCGGAAACATATGATATAGTTGTTACGATTCCCAATAAGAACACATCTTACGAACTATTGGCAACACCCGAAGACCGCTCAGGTTCATCCTCTCTTTTTCTTGGTTCAGGTGCGAAACAATTAGCCAACCGACTGCCACCGCTTAAATATTTTGAAGGGATGAAGATGATGAATGATATGATGACAATGGGGGGCAATATGAAACCTATGGGAATGAATATGAGCCTGCAACAAATGGATATGAATAACGTGATGTACCCAGAAATTACAGGATATAATAGTAAGAAAAAGAGTATGTCGGATATGGGTATGTCGATGAATATGAGCAATCAAAGCGACAACAATAAACACACTTCTCATTCAATGAAAAATGAAGACATTGTAACCCTGAATTATGCAATGTTACAATCGCCTACAAAAACAAATTTTCCCGAAGATGCGCCTGTTAAAACGATGAATATTACGCTTACGGGAAATATGCGACGTTATGTGTGGAGTTTCAATGGAAAAGTGCTTTCCGAAGTGGACAAGATACCGGTAAAAAAAGGACAAATCTTACGGTTGGTACTTCATAATAATTCAATGATGCGCCACCCGATACATTTGCACGGCTTTGATTTCAGGTTGCTCAACGGCAAGGGTGATTATGCCCCTATGAAAAACACCGTAGATATTCTGCCAATGGAAACGGACACAGTGGTATTTAAAGCCAATAGAGAAGGCAATTGGTTTTTTCATTGCCATATCCTTTATCATATGATGAGTGGGATGAACAGGGTTTTTGATGTGGGGAATTATGACAATCCCAATTTTGAAAACGACCAAAAAGCCTATAAAAAATTACAAAGAGAAAGCAATATGCTTCATTTTATGGCAGAAAACGACTTTGCCACCAATGGAAATGACGGACAGGCAATGATAGCCAATACACGTTGGCAATTGGGTACAGAATGGCGTTTGGGATACAATGATATGCACGGATATGAAACCGAAACGCATTTGGGAAGGTATATCGGTAAAGGTCAATTTTTTATGCCTTTTGTAGGTTTTGATTGGAGATACAGAAAAAACGGACACGATATGCAAGAAAAAACTCTGTTCGGTCAAAAAGACACCAAAGACAATCGGGCGGTATTAAGCCTTGGTTTCGAATATCTTTTACCAATGCTTGCTACTTTTCAGGCGGAAGTCTATCAAGATGGAAATGTAAGATTGCAGTTAATGCGGGAAGATATTCCGCTTACCCAAAGACTGCGGGCAGGATTTATGGTGAATACGGATAAAGAATATATAGTTGGGCTAAGCTATATCTTAACACAATATATGCGTATCAGAACACACTATGACAGCGATATGGGCTTTGGATTTGGTCTGACATTGAGTTATTAAAACATATTCAAACAGTGGGCTCCCCACAAGAGTGCCAGAAGTTTTTTATGCAACCCTTATCCCAACGTTGGTACATATTCTTCTGATAATATTTTCAACAAGAATTGGATAGTCAAAACGGCTATCCAATTTTGTTTGTGGAAAAGATAAACGCCAAATACTTCCTCTCAGTGCCAATGGGTGCAATCTTTGCTAATTCCGCAGAAGATCTTTATAAATTAGGCTTCCACAAAAAAATTGAGCAGGTTATGGAAGTTATCGCAGTACAAAAATCCGCATTGGACGGAATGAAGAATGAGATAATTGAGCTTTTGAAACTGGCCGAAAATGCCACTCGGAAATATACCTCTATTTTCAAAGAAGAGAAATGGCTCGACAACCAGGAAGTGTGCCTGATGATGAATATTACCAAACGGACTTTACAGACCTACAAAGACAAAGGGTTACTGCCGTATTCTAAACTGAACCGCAAGAATTATTACAAACGCTCGGACGTACAGGCTTTGCTCGAAGCCGGACAGCCGTACAATACAAATGACAATGGATCTATTGACGAATGAAGCCGAAGAAATCGTTGCCCATCAGGAAATGATAAAGCGATTGAAAAACCGCATTGAAGAAATATTGAAAAACTACCGTCCCGTAATGAACGGGGAAATATACCTGTCGGGCGAAGATATGTGCGAGCTGCTTCATATCAGCAAACGGACTTTACAGCAATATCGTGACGATAATATTCTGCCATACATACAGTTAGGGGGCAAGATAATTTACAAGGAAACGGATATACTCGAAATACTGGAGCAGAATTACATTTCTAATAAAATAGATTGACTACAATTTTTTTTGTTCCTATAGGAACGAGTTCAGTATCTTTGTTACCGGAAATATAGAAAATACTTAAAGTGTTTTTGCTTTAAGTCCCACATTGAAAACTGGTAATTTTTAAGACAACGGGACAGATAAGTAGGAACGCTCACGTCAAAAGGCGTGGGCGCTCGCTTATTCGTTGTCGGGTATACCAGTACCTCAATGTGCGGTAAGTGTGGTTGCCTGCGCTTCTTTTTTTGTGCAGGGCTTCACTAACATTAAAAACTGGTATTATGATCCCTGTAAACAACCTCGAACAAACAAGCATTGCATTCATCAATGATAAAAGCCCGATTTTAGATTTGATTTGCAATGACCTCGTTGCTTCCGGAATTAATGTATTGTTCCGTTCGGAAAATATTGAGGATGGACTATCTCAATTATCCGGTTTAAAAACACTTCCCCAAATTTTCATTATTGACCTTGATTTTCACGACAGGAATGTACTGACACAGCTTCAAGAATTAAGAACCAAATATCCCAACATCAAACTAATTGCCCATAGTGATATTGATGCAGAAAAAACAGTAAAAACTTTCCTAGAAATTGGTTTCGAAAGTTATCTGCTTATCGGTAGCGATGCTGACGATTTTAAAGAAGTTATTGAAGTTGTTGTTAATGGCGGAAGATATTTTAGTACGGGAATAGCAGAAATTACACAGGAATATTTCAGCAATAATTAACCGTCCAATCTCAATAACAGCTATTCTAATCCCGCGACGTTCTTTTGCTTCTTTTCTTTGGTCGCTTATGTGGAAAGAAAAGAAGTCGTTACAAAACCCAATACCGGGATAATGAATATCCCACGCAAATATATGGCAACCTGTTTGGCAAAATGTATAGAGCGGGAGTTATAGAGTGGTACATTTTGCCAAAGTGGTTGCACCTAATTTTATAGCAAAAATGCGTTTCCGACCGTAGCGAGGAATTGCATTTTTGCCCGATTTTTTGGGTTTTAACCGACTTTTATCGGGTGGGTTCGGAAGTCTTTCAGATTGTGAAAAAAACCTCTGTACTCTGTCATACCGTTGCGGAACAAGCTCCAAAGCAACGAGCAGCCCATTTGGGTCAATGATGAATTGATAAACAAATCCTGTTTTTGCAAGGCTTCAGCCAATGAACAACTTGGTGTGTCATCCCGTTGTTCAGATTGATTCAGCAATTCGCCAAATTCTTCGGTAACAAATGGCAGGTTTGCCACCGTTTCATATTTCTCTGATTGGGGTTGTTTTATAGCTCCTACGGTAGATAGTAGCACTTGCCCTATATACTGGCTGTTGCCAAAGTCCAACCAATATCTTGGAGTATCTCTGTAATTTCTGCGGTAGCCCAACGCTTCCAAAATTTCAGCTACGCCAAACCTTGCCTGTACGTTGTCCACACAAGTAATATAAATGGTTGCCTGTGCTTCTTCGGGTATCTGTCCGAAATTATCCTTTTCAAATTTTACTGTTTCGGCTTTCCAGTTTGTACCTGACCAACGATTTACCCGATTTATCAACGCAACGGATTTATGCAATCCTGTTTCGCTTTCTGCAAATCGTTGTCTGCCTAAATTGGCACTCGTGATAATATCATCGTCCCAAAGACGGACTTGTAAACCTGCGTGTCCTAATTCAATCAAACTGTGGTTCATTTCCATTAAGGCGGTCAATACCTTTGAACCCGTGCCACCTGCTCCGATAAGGTTTACCGTAATCGGGTTGGTAGGGCTTATCAGATAACTATCCGTAAAATGTACTTTGGTTCGACTTTGCTCACCACAAGTTGTTTTCTCTGTATTCATCGCAATAGGTTTCTAAGGGTTTTGCTGTTCTTTTTCAATATTTCTTTCGGGAAGATTTTGTCTGTACCAATCAAGTCTTTCCATACGGTTACACAATTTCCTTTTATCGGGTTATGGTTTCCCATTAAATGGCTGAAATAGCTGTTGAAAAATAATCTTCCCAAGCCTGTACAAATTCCTCAATCGAAGTTGAATTTTTGATGTCAATATTGACCGTTCCCATACATACGTTGCCATTTTCATACACATTAAAAAAGGGTGCGTAATACAAAAGCGTTTTTTCTGTGGGTCGCCTGTCGCTTGCCAAAGCAAATACGGAAAGACTGTTTTTACTTGCGAACCAAAGCATTGACGGTACTTGTGCCTTGCCGTTGGGTATGCCCAAACTGTTCACAAAATACAGTTGCCGTTGCCGTGCTTTGGTGTACCATATCACCGTACCTTTTTCGCTCGGATTGATGTGCAGAATATTGGTCGGTAAAATTCCTTTTGGTTTTAAAAAGGCTTTGTTCTTTTCTTCATTGGTCTGTAATGACTTTGCCAATACATTGGCTTCCTTTACGGTTAATGGGTGCGCATTGATGGGGTTGCCGTTTTTGTCCATATCAAAATGCTCCACATACATATCTGTATTCGTTCCTTTGTTTTCATAGAAAACCAAAGCGGATTTCGGGTGGTACAATGTTCCAAAATTCTCGGTTATGTCGGTTATGTTATTCATTCTGTGGTGGTTTTATAGTTACACAATAACGAACATAGTTCGTTCAATAAGGGAAAAAGACGGTTTTCAAAATCGAGATTGGAAGTCGTTATGTCGCTTCCGTCAAAGCGTTTGCAGATGGTGGGTTCTTCCATTGCTCCGTATTCGTTAAACTCATTGTTGATACTGTCCGAAAGGCTTTCATACAACCAACCTTGAGTATCAGCGATAAATGAAATGTAGTTTTCCATTCCAATAGTTTCATTGTCGTAATCATCATTATAAGGGTCTTGCTCGGGCAGTTTTGCGTTTCGGAAAATGCTTGTGGTCGGATATTCCATATAAAGAGCATACGCATCGCAAGCTATCTGCCAACATTCTCTGTCAAATGTATCAAGGTTTTTAAATCGGCTCAAACGCTGTTCAAATACCGTTAGGTTGATGCGATTGAACAGTTTTTGTTCTATCTTTTCGCCAATAACTTCGGCTTTTCTCAACTCACTTTTATAGCATTCAGTTTCGTCTGTTTCATCGTCCTGTTCCACCCAATCTTTGAGCATTTCATACATCCAATACAAATAGCTGTCTTCCTGCCTGTAATACGGTATATCGGCAATATGGTATAGATAACTGCAAACCGATATAAGTAGTTGTGCGTTCTTTTTCTGTTTCGGGTCGTGTAGCATTTTAAAGAGTGGAACGGTGGGAATATAATATAAGGTCGTTCCTGTATCGTATCGTTCTTCACTGATAAAATAGGTTTTCTTACTATCTTGTACCAAATGTAAACTATCCCAATTGGTCACGGTTCGTTTCAGTTTGGTTTGCATATCCCACATCGCCAGTACCATATTGTAAGGAAACCCAAATTCTTTGGTTTGCATCGGTTCAATGCGGTAATGCCCGACAAGATTGGAAAGGGATTGATAAAAATCCTTCTCCGTTTTTGTTGTTTCTCCACAAGCCTGTACGGATTGTGCTGTTTTCAGCTTAGGTAGAAACGTACATTTTAGAAAACCATTGGTAGCATTGCTATCGGTACGGATTTCCGTTTGTCTTTCCGTACTTTGTTTGCATCCTTTGGTCTTTGCATCCAGTCTGCGAACTCGCCCAATTGTCGGTGCAATTGCTGTTGGCGTCCTTGTTCGGGAACGGTTATAACTCCCGATATGATTTTGCGTTGCATAATTCATTTTTTGCGGTTTTAAATTATCCTTTTGTTCCCATTACGCTTTCAAATTTGTACTCGACTGCATCGTCCTTAATCTGTGGTGCAGATACTTTTGCCGTGGTAAGTATCGGGTACATATTGGCGTAAAAATTCATTACGGCTTCCACGTTCCAACGTGGTTCGGGGTCAGTCAATTTGATGTCCTGTCCTTTGTCTTTGAGTATAAAAACTCTTGGTAATACGGTTGCTAATAACATAATGCTCGTTTTTAATTGTTAATATTTTTGTTCTTTTTCATCGCAATAGCTGTCTTCACACTCGGAATACAATTCGTTTACCTGTTGTTCGTATTCTTCGTCTTTGATTTGTGTCGTGGTCGGTTCTTCCGTTTGCTCGTCAACTATTCCGAAAAGGCTTGGTGCTGAAAATTTATCCGATAATGAAGATTTACGCTTGCGTATCTCGTCTGCTTCTTCGGGGAACTCCGTTACATTGGGAACTTTTATCAACGCTTCACGGTGTTTGCCTTCTTTTTCGAGTGCATCGACTTTAGTCATAGCCTCTTTGTATTTCTTATCTTTGGCTTCCTTCTCCTTTTTGGCTTTCTCGGTTTTTTCCTTTTCCATTGCCGATTGCTTTTTGACCTCTTCCATTTTCTTTAGGAATTTTTCCATATCCACCATTAAACCCGAAACGGTTTGTATAGGTGCGGTTATCTGCTTAAAAAATCCCTCGTCAAACTCCTGCGGTGTGGCGTTGAATGTCAATGGAGGAATTAGATTTTTGGCGTTATCGCCACATTGTTCGTTGTTGAGCATAACCGATACAATCAGGTTGTTTTCTGCTCCTTTTGAAATGTTCAGTTGCAGTACTCCTGTAAAGTCCAACTGTGCTACTTGATTGAAAAAACTTGTGCTCATCGCTGTAAATTTTAATGCGTTATTAATTACTCTTTGATTGCTGTCAGTTTCTCGTATATATCCGTCCAATAGGCTCTTTGTCTTTGGTCAAACTCGGGAAAACTTCGGTTTTCGTGTTCGTATTCCTTGTATTCTGCTGTAATTCGGATAGCTTCATCAAGGTCGGTTACTTCAATTTGGCAACCGTTTAAGTCTGTTATTTTCATCGTTGTTCTTTTTAATTACTGATTTCTGCTATTTGGTCAATCCTGCCGTAAATAATGCTTTTAAGGCTTGTTTTGTCGGGTGCGTTGTATTCTTGCCAATTGCCGTACTGCTTGACTACATAGGTTTTCAGAACATCCTCAAATCCGAACCGATAACCCTGTAAGGGAACGGCTCTTTTGAAAAAGGCGTTTCGGTTTACGGCTTCTGCAAGCCAATTCTTTTCGGCTCGGCTCAGTTTGTCGCCCTTATTAAGTCTCTCCCTTAATTGATAAACCTTTGCATATTGTAGGGTTTCCAATTCAGGCACATCGTGGCGGACAAACTTTGTGGCTATTACTTTTGTTTCCATTGTTTTTGGTTTTAATTTTGATGATTGACTATTTTTCGCTCCAACAAGGTTTCCAATATTTCGCTGTCGCTATCGTATTCTTCTCCCTCAAAATGATAGATATCTGTTTCCTCGTCAAACTGATACTTTTCAAAATCCTCGTCTTCCAAATAAATATCTGCGAGTAGCTTGTCAGAGAATGTTGCCCTACCATATACCAAGCAACCTAATTCCTCATAGTACTGTAAGAAATTCACGTTATACTGCTCTGCTATGTTTTTCAGAATTTCCGTATTGGGCGACCATTTCGTTTCGTATTGGAATACGCCTGTATCTCCCTTGTTCCAATAGATGTCAAAGAAGTAACCTCCGTTATCGTCCGAAACGAAGTCGGGTAGTTGTCCCTGTCCCGTCTTTTCTTCCTTTTCCTTCATTGTTTGGAAAAGCTGTTGTATTTGTTTGATTGCTTTCTCGTTTCCTTCGAAAACAACCGTATTACTACACCAATTTGCCATAATTTCTAATTTTATTAGGCTACCACCGATTAAGGCAGTAGCCTATGGTTATTTAATTTGGGTTCAGTATTTCTTCACCATCTGTTGCAAAAGCGGTACACAAGTCAAATGCTTTCTGTGATTTGAGTTGAGCAGTACCACCCAAAACAATGCTCTGCAACTTAGCTTCATCGTTCTTGTAATTTCTTACGTTCTGATAGTAGCCTGTAACAGCATTGTACGCTCCGAACAATGTGCCCTTTGTCGTGTCCATTTGTTGGGTATCGCTTGTCATCGCATAGGCAAAAGCATCGTTCACGGTGTTTTTAAAGATTGTGGACATTTCATCTTCCGCACCTTTTTTGATAAGGTCAAGCGTTTCCTTGTTCGGGCAAAGTGCCAATTGGATTAACTTTCTTACTTCCCTGTCTGTTGCTTTTATCTTTGTCCAATCGTTGAATATGCTTTCTAACTGACTGCTCAATGTGTTCGCCAACCCCATAATTCTATGAGCATTTTCGATACGCTGCTTTGCCCCTGATGTGTGCTTAATACGGACTACATTGGTCATATTCCGCAATGAAGCGTTTAAGGTGTTTTGGCAAACGATGCGGATAGGTGTAAACGCTGCGGTTATACTTCCGCTTCCGTCGTGGCTTGTGGTCAAGAAAATGTACTTTTCGGTAACATCATCACCATTGCCTACACGGATATAATCGGGCAATTTGGCTGTGATGAAAATGCGTTCTCCATTTCCTAATGCTCCTGCGGTTTCGTATAAAATACCCTCGCCACCGCCTACAATAGCATCAAAAAATGCGAACGCTTCACGGTTCTGCACAATGTGGTAATCTTTACCCACTACGCCCAATACTGCATTGTTATCGGTGCGTATGTTGGCGAAATAGTCAGGCACGTCCAATTCGTTACTGCCCATCTTGATACTGCTTGCGGTTTCGATAATTCCCGAACCTTTGGTAAATAGTGTGGATTTTACAACCTCGTAATCTAACCCTGCGTGTTTTATAGCTTCTTCGCTCGTTGGGTATTGCTCCACGATTTGCCCCAAACCGTGCCACGCTTTTTGCTGCACTGAAAAGAAACTGTACTTTCCTGTTTTCTCGTTGAAATTGATGTTATGTGCCATAATGCTGAAATTTTATAGTTTGAAAAATGATTAAATGATTGTTGTTAGAATGGTAGGTCATCCACTGTTTCCTGTGGTATAACCTTGCCTTTGTTAGTTCCTGTGGTAGCTTGTGCGGTTTCCTTTCTCCTGCTACCTCCGTGCAGTTTGATTTGTGAGGTACGGAAATTTAAACCTGCTCTGGGTTCTCCGTCTTTGCCAATCCACGCCCTTGCGCTTACACTCCCCGTGAGTTCTACCAATGTGCCTTTTGTCATTAGCTTCGCCACCTTTGCAGATAGCCAGTAGGCACAATCGAAATAGGTTGTCTGTTCGATGCGTTCACCTTGTTTGTTTTTGTAGCTTTCGTTTTTAGCGATTGAAAAATTCACTACCTGTCTGTTGTCGTTGAGGGTTTTTACTTCTGCATCCCTCGTCAGTCGTCCGATGATGTTCATAATTGTTCTGTTTTAAAAGTTTGAAAATTGTGTTACACTCGCTTTTCTTATGTCCTGCTGTATAGATTGCTCCGCTTCGCTTCGCAAATCATTTTTCCAAAAGAAAAACCGGAAAAAAGAAAGCAGACTATTAAGGCGGTCAATGGGAAGAGCCAAAAGGAAACGGAATAAGTCCCGAAGGGTGGCAAGGCAATCAAACACAATCCGGCGAAGCCACAATATTGCCTTGCCATTATGCCGTAGTCTTTTGGCTGGGTTCGTGCGTTGGATGACCGCCGTATTTTGGCTGCCTTTTTACCGGTTGATTATGGAAAATTCCTGTAATAACTTTCTGATGAGATATAATTATCCGGGCTTTGAAAGTCCGGTGCAGAGATTTGGAAAATGCTGATAAAAAAGAAATTATCAGAAAGCGCATTTTCCAATTTTCTGCCTCAACAGTAGCCGAAAGCTCTTTTACGGCAGGGGAAGTGTGGGAGGTGTAAATGTGCTTGGACTACAAAAAGTATGGGCGTAAAAAAAGCAGAACCGTTATGTTCTGCTTATTATGATTAATCAAAAATTGATTAGATAGCCATTATAAAGGCTTCTTCCATTTCCTTAAATTTTGGTGTTACCAAATCCATATCCTTACTGATTTTCCGGCTGGTTATCTTAGCATAAATCTGTGTGGTAGAAATGTTTTTGTGCCCCATCATTTTACTAAGGCTTTCAAGAGGTACACCCTCAGTCAGAAACATTGTTCCAAAGGTATGCCTTGCGGTGTGAAAGGTTACTTTTTGTTCCGTGACAATCTCGGCTTCTTCAATTAGTTTCCGGACGTGATTATTACAAGTTACATTGGTGGGAACCGGGAAAATAAACTCGTTACGGGTGGTCCCCTGATATTTTTCGATTATACGTTTGGGAATTTCCATTAACCGAACGTTAGAGGAAACGTCTGATTTCTGTCTTCTGCTTATAATCCATTGATGACCGTCAAAGAATGATTGTATGTTGTTTCTTGTCAGTTTTTTAATATCAACATAGGAAAGACCGGTAAAGCAACTGAAAATAAATATATCCTTTACAAGCTCATATCTTTTGTGCGGTGGCTTACACATCATCAGCTTTTCAACATCTTCTTTGAGAATATAGCCCCGGTCTGTTTCTTCCATACCGATTTCATAATCCTCAAAAGGATTTTCCCGTATCACGCCTTTCTTCACTGCCAGTTTAGCCAAACTGATAACCGGCATTGTGTAAATCCAAACGGTATTATGAGCGCAGCCTTTATCAATACGGAGATAAAAATCAAATTCCCGGATAAAGTCGGCGGTCAGTTCCCGGAATGCCATATCATCACGATGATAGCGTTCCTTTATAAATTCGGTAAGGTGATTGTAAACCGTGATGTATTTATTGTAAGTGCCTTGTGTGCGCTTACCCTTGGCTACCATATTCTCAAATTCTTCATTTTGGACTTTGAAAAGTTTCAATATAGCATTCTCCATTACTCCTACACCCAAAAATGAAAGTTTCACTTTCTGTGCCGTTGCAAAGCCCTCATTTTTGAGCATATCCTCATAAATGGTGTTGATACGTCCACGTATGTTATCCAGTTTCTGGTTGATGTTTAATGCCGTGGCACTTTTACCTAAAATCCTTCCGTGTTTTAAGTCCCAGTTATTCTGGTTAATTTCTAACTTTGTACCGAAAGTTTTAGCGGTTCCGTCAATGGTGATACGTGCCATAATCGGGGCATTCCCGTTCTTTTTTGGTTCGTTCTTTTTCAGATAGAAAAGCAGTTTGAACGTTGACCTTTGTGTCTGCTTCATAACTCAAATGTTTAGTGTTTAAAATTAAATTACATTGAGTTACAAGAAAAGATAAAAAGGAGTGCAAAAGAATGAAATATAACCAGTTAAGTTGTTTTGTCACCATTGGTTATACCGGTAACGATTTAGGAACCTAACTTTGTATTTTCACGCCCAAAACCTATCAAACACCGAGTTCCGAACTAAGACCGCTCATTTATAAAGCATTGTATAGTAACGGGTTTAACCGTTTTGCTTAACTTTGCTTTTTAATAATCTTTTTTTGTTGAAAAATAAATTATTGAATTACGAGCTTTTTGCTGGCAGAGCCATTTTGGCCAAGAACTTTTAAAACATAAATACCCGTATGCAGTAAATTTGTTTTAAGTGTAATTAATTTTTTATTTGCATT
>Ga0164242_10000193_pt1 | contig 76521 bp, 66 predicted proteins | sample OricomgcompostMG_FD_108783 | JGI IMG/M metagenome (GOLD analysis project Ga0164242, IMG submission 108783) | Miracle-Growth compost microbial communities from Emeryville, California, USA - Original compost - Miracle growth compost (MG) ... | reverse complement strand
GAAGAACAACCCGGTGCTGATCGGCGAGCCGGGCGTGGGCAAGACGGCCATCGTCGAAGGCCTCGCGCAGCGCATCGTCAACGGCGACGTGCCCGAGGTGCTGCGCGGCAAGCGACTTGTTGAAGTCAACATCAACTCGATGGTCGCGGGCGCGAAGTATCGCGGCGAGTTCGAAGAGCGTGCGAAGCAACTGATCGACGAAGTGACGGCAAAGAACGATGAGCTCATTCTTTTCATCGACGAGTTGCATACGATCGTGGGCGCGGGGCAAGGCGGCGGCGAAGGCGGCCTCGACATTGCGAACGTGCTCAAGCCCGCGCTCGCGCGCGGCGAGCTGAGCCTCATTGGCGCGACCACGCTCAACGAGTACCAGAAGTACATCGAAAAGGACGCGGCGCTCGAGCGGCGCTTCCAGCCCGTGCTCGTGCCGGAGCCTACCGTCGAGCAAACCATCGTGATTCTGCGCGGCCTGCGCGACAAGCTCGAGGCGCACCATCAGGTCACCTTTGCCGACGATGCGTTCGTCGCGGCGGCCGAACTTTCGGACCGCTACATCACTTCGCGCTTTCTCCCCGACAAGGCCATCGACCTGATCGATCAGGCGGCGGCGCGCGTACGCATTGGCGCGACTTCGCGTCCGGCGGATATGCAGGAGCTCGAAGCGGAGATCGCGCAATTGAAGCGCGAGCAGGATTATGCGGCTTCGCGCAAGCGCTTCGACGAGGCGAAAAATTTCGAAGAACGTATCAATGAGAAGCAGGCCCGGCTCGACGAGCTCACGGAAGCGTGGCAGCGCAAGACCGGTTCGGAGACGCTGGAAGTGACGGTTGCGTCCATTGCCGAGGTGGTCTCGCGTCTCACGGGTATCCCCGTGAGCGATCTCACGCAGGAGGAGCGTCAGAAGCTCCTCAAGATGGAAGAGAAGCTGCGCGAGCGCGTGGTCGGTCAGAACGATGCCGTGGTCGCGGTCAGCGACGCGGTGCGTCTTTCGCGCGCGGGCCTCGGGCAAGAGCACCGGCCTATCGCGACGTTCCTGTTTCTCGGGCCCACGGGCGTAGGCAAGACGGAGCTGGCGAAGGCGCTCGCGGAAACCGTGTTCGGCGACGAACAGGCCATCATCCGCATCGACATGAGCGAGTACATGGAGCGCCATGCCGTTGCGCGCCTGATTGGCGCGCCGCCCGGATACGTGGGCTACGACGAGGGCGGCCAGCTTACCGAGCGCGTGCGCCGTCGTCCCTATAGCGTGATCCTGCTCGACGAGATCGAGAAGGCGCACCCGGATGTCTACAACGTGCTGCTGCAGGTATTCGACGACGGCCGGCTCACCGACGGCAAGGGCCGGGTGGTCGACTTCAGCAACACGGTGATCATCGCCACGAGCAATCTGGGCGCGCCGATCATCATGGAGAATCTCGAGCGCCCGGCGGCGTCGCGCATGACCGACAAGGCGTTGCGCGATGAGCTCATGAAGGTGCTCAAGGGCCACTTCCGTCCCGAGTTTCTCAATCGTATCGACGAGATCATCGTGTTCCATGCGCTCTCGCGCGAGAACATTCAATCGATCGTGCAGATCCAGCTCGACCGCGTGAAGCGCACCGCGGCGGCGCAGGGCATCACGCTGAAAATGAGCGATGCGCTCGTCGCGCATCTGGTCGAGGCCGGCTATCAGCCCGAATTCGGCGCGCGCGAGCTCAAGCGTCAGATCCGCCAGGAAGTGGAGACGCGGCTCGCCAAGGAGATGCTTGGCGATGCCTTGCAATCGGGAGACACCGCCGAGATCGGCTACGACACCGCGAATCAGGAAGTCACCATCAGCAAGATTGCGGTGCCGCCCGATGTGCCCGAAAGCAAGCCGGGGAAAAAGGCGAAGGGCGATGGAAAGAGCCCGAAGCCGGATGTGAGCGAGATCGCGCCGGAGATTGCCGCTGACGATGCCGAAGGCGATCCGCCACCGCCGCCGCCGAAGAAGGGCGGCAAGGGCAGCGGAAAATCGAAGAACGCTTGAGTGCGGAGCGAAGGAACCGGCGCCATTCGTGGCGCCGGTTCCGTATTGCGCAAATTGATTCGGAATACGGATTATTGTGCGCTAGCCGATGCGCCACCACGCCGGCAGCAGTGCGCGCACGTCCGGCCGCGCGAAGCGGTCGTCGAGCAGATGCACGACGCCGCTGTCGTGTTCGGTGCGGATCACGCGGCCTGCGGCCTGTACGACCTTGCGTAGTCCGGGGATCAGATAGGTGTAGTCGAATCCGGCGCCGTAGAGCGTTTCCATGCGCTCGCGCATCGCCTCGTTGACGGGATTCACCTGCGGCATGCCGAGCGTCGCGATGAAGGTGCCGATGAGGCGCGTGCCCGGCAAGTCGATGCCTTCGCCGAAGGCGCCGCCGAGCGCGGCAAAGCCGATTCCGCAACCACCCGCCACGAACCGCGCGACGAAGGCTTGCTGTTGCGCTTCGTCCATCGTGCGCGATTGTCTCCACGTACTCACTTGCGGATGTCGTGCGACGAAGGCATGGGCGGCAAGCTGTAGATAGTCGCGACTGCTGACGAAGCGCAGGTAGTTGCCGGGACGCGCGTCGTATTGCGCGGCGATGCGCTGTCGAGCGGCACGGGCTCGTAACGGTAGACGCCCAGGTCGGCGAGCACGAACTCGGACCAGTCCTGCCGCAGGTTGCCGAAGAACATCAGCCTGAGCCGCTCGCACAGCGGCGTGGCGCTTAGATGGAAGACGGCATCGGCCGAGCCCGGAAACCATGCGGACCACCCGCGCGGCACGGGCGCGGCGCTTTGCAGGGCTTCGAGCGTTGCGGCGCGCGTAACGCGTGAGGCCGGTAGCGCACGCGCAGCGGTGCTGGCACTGGGCGCATCCGGCGCGTCCGGCGCGTTTTGTGGCGAGGGCGCATCCGGCGTGCGGGGCGCGTTGGCGTCTGTTGCGAGGCGTGCGGCGAGCGTCTGCAATTCGGCTTTGGTGACGAGCGCCGCGAGCGCGTCGAGCGCGAGCACGGGCGAGGCGTCCAGCCAGCCCGCTGCGACGAGCGGAGCGGCCGCCGCGCGCGGACAGCCAATCTCGGCGTAATCGAGCTTGCTGGCGCGAAAGTGCGGGCCCTTGCGCATCAGCATGCGTACGAGCAGCGCGCGGGAGGCACGCGGCAGGGCGCCGAAGTCCTGCACGAAACGGCGCTCGGCGTCGTCGAACAGGTCGGCGCAGCGCGCATCGAGCGAGGCGAGCGCGCACTCGAAGTTCGCGAGGTAATAAAACGGATCGGGAGATTCGGGAAGCACGCGCGGCACTGTATGAATATACAGCCGCGACAATAGCAGGCCGGGGCGCCCTGCGAACGCCTGTTGCAGGAGCGGCCGCAGGCGCAGGTGCGCCTCGGGTCTTCGCGGGCCGTACGCTACAATTGCCGCAGCCTGAAAACCGAATCGCGCGAGAAGCGCAACAAGAGCGATGAACAAACGGAAAGCCTGCCTCGTCGGCCTCGCCGCCGGTGCCACTCTGCTCGCGGGATGCGTCGCGCAGTATCAGAACCCCAGCGCGTGCGAGCAGCAAATGCGCGCCCGGCTCGCCAACGCGTCGCTGGGCGACTTGTCCGTCACGCACACTGCGGTGGCGTATCGCGGCAAGCGCGTCGTCGTCGAAGGCTCGCTCGCGCGCGGCGCGCTGCCCGCATCGGGCGTGCTCAGCCCAGCGGCGGTCGCTGCCGTCTCCGGGGAGCCGGCGTTGGCCACGGTCGCCACCGTCGGCGCCTCGGGCGTGAGCGCGGCGAGCGCGTCCGAGGCTTCGAGTTCGACTGGCGCCTCGGCCACGCGTGGCGCTTCGGCGCCGTCGGCCGCGCCGATGACTCCGGCCGCGCAGCGCAGCACGCTGGCATCGGCGGCCTCCGGGGCCTCCGGAGCCGCTGCGGCAACCGCGGCGTCCGCAGCCTCCGCGCCGGCCGCGGCAAGCAAGCCCGCCACGCCGATGGCGCTGCTTGCCGTCAAGCTCGGTCTGCACAAGGCGCCGCGTCCCTCCGTCGCCGCCGAGTGCACCTACGACAAGACGGGCAGCCTCACGTCGTTCCGCTGGCTCTCGCCGGCCGTGCTCGCGAAGACCACGCCCGCGCCCGACGCCGACGACGAGTAATCCGCGCGCCCGACGCTCAGAACGCGAAATACGGCCCCGTACCCGCGGGCGTCGGCTGGGCTTCTATCGCCGTATAGATACGCCGCCCGAAGAAGAACGGCAGGCCCCAGCCGAACATGTTGCCGTTGTAGCCCGCGAGGTTGTCGAACGCCCAGTTGCCGCTCGCCAGCAGCGTTTGCGCGTTCGCGACCGGGAGCGAGGCCGGCGCGCTCACGCCGTCCGTGCCTTCGATCGTCGCGCCGATGCTGACAGGCGCGCTCGGGCAATACCACACGCCGCAGCGCGCAAGCGCTGAATTCGCGAAGAAAAAGCCGTTCGAGCCGCTGTCCAGATAGCTCAGCGGATAGACCGAGCCGTCCGAGGTCGTGGTCGTCACGAAACCCGACACCGTGTTCGCGCGCAGCACGGTCGCACTGCCGAGCGCATTGTTCGCCTGCGAGCCGATGCCGAAGATCAGCGACCCGCTCACGGCGCTTTGGCCGGTGTCGGGCACAGCGGGCAGATCGAGCACGACACCGTTGTTGTCCGTGGCGAACGCCGCGACCGGGTTGCTCACCTGCTGCGCGAGCGGTTGCGCGCTCGCGGCGCAAGTGCCGGACGGGCATGCGTAGTACCACGAACTATTGGGCTGGTTCACGCAGGCCGCGCCGCAGTCGGCGTCGAAAGGGCCCACGCCGAGGATGCCGTTCGAGCGCAGCGCCGTGGTATTGATCATCGCGAGCCCGAAACCTTCGCACACGCTCGGTGTGGTCGGCACGGACGGGTCGGCGATCACCTGGATCGGCAGCGCGGGGGCCACTTCGCCCGCGAGCCGCACGTCGGCGCTGCGCACCGCGCCCCACGTGTAGCCGGAGCCGAAGGCCGCGCATTCGCCCGCAGGCGACGGGCTGGCGCCCGCGTTGACCGCGGGCAGCGCGAACCCGGCCGGCAGGGCGGAGGCGAGCAGGCGCAGGCCCTGCGAGCCGGTGTCGACTTGCACGTTGTCGACGGTGGCGCAGGTGTTCGTGCCGGGCACGCACACGGTGACGCTCGCCATGAGCATATTGCGCGTCGAGGTGGGCGTGGCGGCGACGCTGACCGCGACCACATTGGGCGTAGTCGATTGCGGCACGGTGCCCGAGGTGCTCGAACTGTCGGGTGAGCTCGCGCCAGCCGGGGCCGACGCCGCCGGCGCGCTTGCGGCAGCGGGCGCGCTCGCGGGCGCGGTGGCGCCAGTCGTGCCGCTATTGCCTCCGCCTCCGCCGCAGCCCGCGAGAGCCACGGCAAGGATGCCGGCGAGCACGAGCACGAGCACGAGCGCGTGCGCGCTCCGGATGCAGGCGTGTGCCGGAGCGTGTGGTGCGGGCGCGCTCATCGCAGATCCCCTTCGGCGACGCCCGCGGGGAGCGCCGCGGGCAGCCACGCCCGGCCGATATAGCCGCGCATGTGGCCGCCGGATTCGACGACGACCGTGGGCGTATCGACGCGCGCCGCGTGCAGACCGTCGCGTCCACTCGCATGCAGCGCGGCGGCGCCGCTGCGCCAGGCGGCGGCGTAGCGGCCGAGCAGCGCAGCGAGGTCGGGCGGGGTGGGCCCTTGCCACACGTAGGCGAAAATCTCGCCGCTGCGGGTGGCGACGTATTCGTTGAAGTGCGTGCCGCCCGCATCGACATAGCTCGTCACGCGCGCCGCGCCGCCCGCGAGCGTCTCGCTGGCGGTTGCGGGCGCTTGGAGGGACCCGGACGGGGCCGTGTCGCCGAGTGCCGCGTGGGCAGGCGCTGCGCCCGCCGCAAGGCACGAGCAGAGGCAGGCGAAGGCCGCGACGCGGCTCGCCGACAGGCGGCTGCAAATGTTCATGGCGCTCTCCGTATGGTGTTCTTCGGACTTATCTCTTTTTTCTTGGGGAAATTAGCACCGGGTCATTCGTGCAAGGCCGGAACGACCACAATGCCGAAACGCGCAAATTTGCCGGCCGCGCGCGTTTCTTCATAAGGCGTTGATCAGGAAAGAGATTTGTCTGATTTGAAGACTCGGAGCGTGTTTTTTGAAATGTTGATGAACGTTACATCGTGGCGGTCAAAATCGGCTGCGCGGCCCGTCATTCGCCGCCTGGCGGCCCGGTTTGCGTGTCCGATGCGCCCTCGGCGGCGTCGCCGAACTCCGGTTTTTGCACAGCACGGCGAGTCGCCGGTAAAATGGCTGGTTGATCCACGGAAACTAGCCCGTGGCCTAGCCGAAGGGATTACCCGAACATGAGTGATTTTCACCAACGTCTTGCCGCTCGCGCGCTCGCGCTCCTGATGGCGGGCGGGCTGGTCGCCGGCTGCAGCTCGCCGACGCCCGGCAAGATCGATTACCGTAGCGACGCCAAGGCGAAGCAGGCGTCGCTGGCCGTGCCGCCGAACATGCTCGACGAAACGGCCGACCAGCGCTCGCTGCCCCCGCAGGGCGGCGAGACCTCGCTTTCCGCGCTCAAGCAGGTTCAGGCCGAAGCGCCGCCGTCCGACCAGACCCAGGTGCTTCCGCAGGTGCCCGGCATGCACATTCAGCGTGACGGCACGGAGAGCTGGCTCGTCATCGACAATCGCACGCCCGACCAGGTCTGGCCGCAGGTGCGCCGCTTCTGGCAGGAGCAGGGCTTCCTGCTGATCGTCGACCAGCGCGACAAGGGCGTGATGGAGACCGACTGGAACGAGACCCACCCGAAGATCAGCGACGGTCTCATCCGCAATACGCTGTCGTGGGCCACGGGCAATTCGTACGTGACTGCGGAGCGCAACAAGTACCGTACGCGCCTCGAAACGTCGCCCACCGGCGGCACGTATGTCTTCATCAGCCAGAAGGGCCTGAGCGAGCAGCTCACGGGCACCAACAACGACACCAGCAAGTGGGAGCCGAAGCCCAACGATCCGGCGCTCGAAACCGAGTACCTCAAGCGGCTCATGATGACGCTCGCGCGCGCGAAGCCGGGCGTCCCGGACGCCCAGATCGCCGCCGAAGCCGACGCGAAGGCCAACCCGAAGAGCGCGGCGTCGACGGCTCCGGACGCGGCTGCGGCCGCCATTGCGGCGCAGAACGCCGCCGTGGCGGGCCAGAGCGCGCCGGCCGCCTCGTCCGCGTCGAACGCCCCCGCCGGCGGCCAGTACACCTCGACCGAGCTCACGCTCTCCGAGCCGTACGACCGCGCATGGCTGCGGGTGGGCGTCGCGCTCGACCGCGCGAACTTCACGGTCGACGACCGTGACCGCACGAAGGGCATCTACTACCTGCGCTATGTCGATCCGAAGGACATGACGTCGGCGGAGCAGGGCTTCTGGAGCCAGCTTTTCCACGGCCACAAGGACAAGGTCGCGAAGCAGTACAAGCTCAACGTGCGCGCCGTGACCGAGAACCAGACCCGCGTGGCGGTGATCGACGACAACGGGCAGGTCGACTCGTCGCGTCCGGCCCAGGAGATCATGAGCCTCGTGGTCGATCAACTGCAATAAGCGCTCTCGAGATGCGGCGGGCGGCGCTCACGCCGCCCCAGGGCCATCGACAAAAACCGCCTGCGAATTCGACGATTCGCAGGCGGTTTTTTTATGCCGCTGCACGCATGCTGCGTTGCGCCTTCAATGCGGCGGAATCATCCACGTGAGCACGTTCTGTTGCAGCCACACGAGAATGCCGAGCAGCACGGTCAGCAAGATCGAGTGCTTGAAGGTCTTCGCGAACACGTGGCCTTCCTTGCCCTTGAGCTCGGTGGTCGCCACGCCCGTCGAGATGTTCTGCGGCGAGATCATCTTGCCCATGACGCCGCCTGACGAGTTGGTCGCCGCCATCAGCACGGGGTTGAGGTTGAGCTGGTTCGCGGCCACCACCTGGAGATTGCCGAACAGGGCGTTGCCCGAGGTGTCGCTGCCCGAGAGGAACACGGCGACCCAGCCGAGGAACGCCGAGACGAGCGGAAAGAGCGCGCCCACCGAGGCGACGCCGAGACCCAGCGTGTAGGTGAGGCCCGAGTAGTTCATCAGGAACGCGAGCCCGACGATGGTCGCGACGGTCAGAATGGCGATGCGCGTCTGCACCCACGTGTCGACGATCGCGGCGCCGAAGTCGGCGGGCTTCAGACGCACGATGAACGCCGTGATGATCGCCGCGAGCAGGATCGCCGTGCCCGTGCCGAGCGGCTGGAAGTCCCAGACCGCGCCGTACGACGTCTTGTAGAGGGTGATGTAGACGGCCTTGTCGAGGCCCGGCCAGGGCACCTTGACGTCGCCGATCGCGAACACCTTGGCGATCGTCCAGAGAATCACGACCACCGAGACGATGATCCACGGATACCAGCCCTGCGCGCCCGGGATGTCGCCGCGCACTTCCTTCGCGCGGTCGACCTTGATCTCGAAGCGCGCATCGGGCGCGGGCTTCCAGACGCGCAGGAACAGGATCGTGAGGATCAGCGAGACGAGCGACGAGAGCACGTCGGTGAGGCTGTAGTTGATGAAGTTCGCCGTGACGAACTGCGTGATCGCGAAGCTGCCGCCCGAGACCAGCAGCACGGGCCAGATGCGCAGCATGCCGCCCACCCCGGCGTAGATGGCGATCACATAGAACGGCAGCGCCAGCGCGAAGAACGGCAACTGGCGGCCGACCATTTGCCCGAGCGCATCGGCGGGCAGGTGCGTGACGGCGCCGAGCACCGTGATCGGCACGCCGAGCGCGCCGAACGCCACCGGCGCCGTGTTGAAGATCAGCGTGAAGGTGAGGGCTTCGAGCGTCGGGAAGCCAAGCATGATCAGGAGCGAGCTCGTGATCGCGACGGGCGTGCCGAAACCCGAGATGCCTTCGAACAGCGCGCCGAACGAGAAGCCCACCACCACGAGCACGATGCGCCGGTCGTTGGGCAGGTTATCGAGCAGCCACATGCGAAACGCCGCAAAGCGCCCCGAGCGCAGCGCGACGTTGTAGAGCAGGATGGCCGTGACGACGATCCACATGACGGGCCATAGCGCGAAGATCACGCCGTTCAGGACCGAGCTGATGGCGAGATTGACCGGGAACTGCCAGCCCACGATGGCCACGATCAGACCCACGATGAGGCCCGCGAGCGATGCCTGCCACGCGGGCCGGCGCGCCCAGCCCAACAGGATGAGCACCACGACGATCGGCAATACCGCCACGATGAACGACAGGAATAGCGAGTTGCCGATGGGAGTCAACAGCTGATGGAACATGACGTCTCCTTTGTGCTGATTCGTATCGGCGCATCGATGCGTGCGTGCGCAACGGTGTGCCGGGCGTGGCGTCGGTGCTGTGAGCGGCGGGCGCGATGGAACCGGCGCGCCGTCGCGAGGGAGGGCGAATTCAGTCAGGCGATGCTTCAGTCCCCGATGCCCAATAGCAGAATAGAAAATGGTTCGGGAGCGTCAAGGAGGGAAAGTACGGTCGTGCGCTGCGAGCGGCGGCCCGACGCTCGTTTGCGCCAACGCCGGTCAGCGTCGGCCAATGCCGGTTACGGGAGCGCAAGGGCGCTAGCGATGCCAGTGCCCGCCGCCGCCGCTCCAGTAGCCGAAGCCGAAGGAGACCGCCGGCGCGCCCCATCCCCACGCGGAATAGGGGTAATACGCGGGGTAGGTCGGCCAGGCCGGATAGACCGGCCAGGCCGGCGCCGCGATGGCAACGGGCGGCGAGGGATAGAGCGGTCCGGGGTATTGCGCGTCGGGGATGGCGGCGGGTGCGGGGTTGGGCGGCTGGCTCGCCTGCGGATTAGTTTGCGAAAGCGCGTTTTCCTGCTGCGTGCTCGCGGCCGGCACCGTGCCCTGGTAGTACGGCGCATAGCCGTACGGGTAATAGTAGTAGCAGCCGGACAGCGCGAGCAGCGCGGCCGTCGCGCCGAGCGTCGAGACCCGTTTGAGCGCGCTGTGCGCCCACGGCCGGCTCGACCCCGGGCTGCGTGCGTGCTCGAGCGATGGACAAGGCAAGGCGAGTGCGGCGGAAGGGCGATTCATGGCGGACTCCTGTCCCACGCAAAGCTGACGTTCAGGCGGGCCGGCGCGGCGTGGGCCCAACCTGATCGCTGATCGATCGAGCTTACGCCCCTTGCTGCAACTTTGTGTTGCGCTCGCATGACCGGATATTTCGCGAAATTGCAGCGCCGTGCGCGCATGCGCGGGCGCCACGTCCAGGCCCCATGCAAATACAAACGCGGCGCATGCTCTTGCGAGACATGCGCCGCGTATCCTCTCTGAAGCCGGCGTTCGAAGCCGGTTTGCCTGTCGGAATGTCGTTGTTCTTCGCTGCGTCAGATGGAACGCGAGCCGCCCTTACTTGCCGACCTGGTTGCCGACGATGCCGCCCACTGCGGCGCCGCCGACGGTGGAGAGCGCACTGCCACCGATAGCCGCGCCCGCGACGCCGCCGACACCGGCGCCAATCGCCGTGTCGCGGTCGCGCCTCGACATGCTGTCGCAAGCCGAGAGGCTGCCGATCACGGCAACGAGCGTCGTCATGGTGAGCAGGGTGCGTGCGCGTGCAAGGGTTTTCATTTTTCGACTCCTCGTGTATCGGTCGAGGGACGCATCCAACGCTACCGTATCCGCCGGTGCCGGGTACGCACCTCCAATACATTCATCGTAGGAGCGCGTCCCGTATCCGGGTGTATGCGCTTGTCAACGAGTTGTCGGAGTCGTTAGAAAATGTTTCGGGCGGGAACGGAGCCGCCCGCAGCGCCTGGTTCGCCGCTCCGCACGCACGCGAGGCAGGCTCGCGCGCCATCGTGCAGTGCAGCGAACCGCCTGGCGTGTCTTACTGACGCTGATAAATCTCCGCGCCTTGCTTGATGAACTCGACGGCCTTCACTTCCATGCCCTTTTTCAGGGCTTCGTCGTCGCTCATGCCCTGTTTCGCCGCGAAATCGCGCACGTCCTGGGTGATCTTCATGGAGCAGAAGTGCGGGCCGCACATCGAGCAGAAGTGCGCGACTTTCGCCGAATCCTTCGGCAGCGTCTCGTCGTGGAACTCGCGCGCCTTGTCCGGATCGAGGCCGATGTTGAACTGGTCTTCCCAGCGGAACTCGAAGCGCGCCTTGGAGAGCGCGTTGTCGCGCACCTGCGCGCCCGGATGACCCTTCGCGAGATCGGCCGCGTGCGCCGCGAGCTTGTACGTGATGATGCCTTCCTTCACGTCGTCCTTGTTCGGCAGACCCAGGTGTTCCTTCGGCGTGACGTAGCAGAGCATCGCCGTGCCGAACCAGCCGATCATCGCGGCGCCAATGCCCGAGGTGATGTGATCGTAGCCCGGTGCGATGTCGGTGGTGAGCGGCCCGAGCGTGTAGAACGGCGCTTCGTCGCACCATTCCAGTTGCAGGTCCATGTTCTCCTTGATGAGCTGCATCGGCACGTGGCCCGGACCTTCGATCATCACCTGCACGTCGTGCTTCCACGCGATCTGCGTGAGCTCGCCGAGCGTCTTGAGCTCGCCGAGCTGCGCTTCGTCGTTGGCGTCGTAGATCGAGCCCGGACGCAGGCCGTCGCCGAGCGAGAAGCTCACGTCATAGGCCTTCATGATTTCGCAGATCTCTTCGAAATGCTCGTAAATGAAGGACTCCTTGTGATGCGCGAGGCACCACTTGGCCATGATCGAACCGCCGCGCGAGACGATGCCCGTCATGCGGTTGGCCGTGAGCGGCACGTATTGCAGACGGACGCCCGCATGAATCGTGAAGTAGTCGACGCCTTGCTCGGCCTGCTCGATCAGCGTGTCGCGGAACATTTCCCACGTGAGATCCTCGGCCTTGCCGTTGACCTTTTCGAGCGCCTGATAGATGGGCACCGTGCCGATCGGCACCGGCGAGTTGCGGATGATCCACTCGCGCGTTTCGTGAATGTGCTTGCCGGTCGAGAGATCCATGACCGTGTCGCCGCCCCAGCGGATCGCCCAGGTCATCTTGTCGACTTCCTCGCCGATCGACGAGGTGACCGCGGAGTTGCCGATGTTCGCGTTGATCTTCACGAGGAAGTTGCGGCCGATGATCATCGGCTCGCTTTCCGGGTGATTGATGTTCGCGGGGATGATGGCGCGGCCGCGCGCGATTTCCTCGCGCACGAACTCGGGCGTGATTTCCTGCAGCGCATTCGCGCCGAAGGCGGCTGCGCCGAACGCCTGGCCCGCGTGCTGGCGGCCCATCATCGCGGCGAGCTTCGCTCCGTTCGGGCCGCTCGTCTTGAGGCTTTCCAGATACTCGGCGCGGCGCTGGTTCTCGCGAATCGCGATGAACTCCATCTCGGGCGTGATGATGCCCTGACGCGCGTAGTGCATCTGCGTGACGTTCTTGCCGGCTTGCGCGCGGCGCGGCGTGCGATGCAGGCCCGGGAAACGCAGCTCGGCCGTGGCCGCGTCGGCGGCGCGCTCGCGGCCGTATTCGGAGGAGAGGCCGGGCAGCGCTTCGGTGTCGCCGCGCTTCTCGATCCAGCCCTGGCGCAGCGCGGGCAGGCCCGCGCGGACGTCGATCTTCGCTTCGGGGTCGGTGTACGGACCCGAGGTGTCGTAGACGTAGATCGGCGGATTCTTTTCGCCGCCGAAGCCCGTGGGCGTGTCCGATTGCGTGATTTCGCGCATCGGCACGCGGATGTCGGGCTGCGAGCCGGTCACGTAGATCTTGCGGGAATTCGGCAGCGGCGCGATAGCGGCTTCGTCGACGTGCGCGTTGGCGGAAACGAATTTCGGGTTGGCGTTCATGCCTCTCTCCATGCAAAGCAATGTGGGAACAGCGGCTTAGCAGGAGATGAGACGGAACGTGGACGGACTTCGCTTTGATGGGATGAAGCTTTTAGCGATGCTGCAAAGTCCGGACGCTTCCCTGCGCTGGCATTATCCAGATCAGGTTCAAAGGGTATTTCTCACCCACGCAATACGCCGCCGGAACATTCATCTGAACGATTCGAAGCGACGCATGACGCAGGACCCCCGCGTAAGCAGGCCAAACGATACACCGCGGTGCGACGATCTGGCAAGTGCTCTCGCGTGCGAAATGTGTCAGGCGAGGCGGGGCGCGCGATGCTCACAGCGTGAAATCGTCGGCGGCTTCGGGCTGAAACAGGATGCGGTCGATCTTGAATGTCTCCACGGCGCCGCTGGGCGGCGTGAAGCGCACCGACTCGCCGCGCTTTGCGCCCAGCAGCGCGAGGCCGGCCGGCGAAAAGACGTTCAGGCGCCCGGCTGCGAGGTTGGCGCTCACGGGATAGACCACGGTGAACGTGACGCTCTCGCCGGTGCGTTCGTTCACGAGCGTGACTTGCGAATTCATGGTGACGACGTTGGCCGCGACCTTGCGCGGATCGACGATCTCCGCGCGTTCGAGCAGTTCGTCGAGCATGAGCTGGCGCGCGGGCGCGGCGCCTGGCTCGGCGGCGCATTTTTCGAGGCGGGCGAGATCGAGCTCGGTCAGATAGCGGATTTTCTTCGACATGATGGTTCTCCTTACGATCCGGAATAGAAAAAAGTGGAGGATCGGCCCGGAGCCCGACCGAACGGCTCCGGAAGCGGAGGGCGGTTCAGTGTGGACGCCGGGCGGCGGCGAGCGGGGCCGGAGAGCCGGGGAGGTGTCGTCGGGCGGCGGCGCGCGCACCCGGAAACGCTCCCGCGCACGCGAGCGCGCCGCGCAGGGCGCGCGGCGGCAAGGATGCGGCGAGGTGCACGGCAAGGTGCGTGAGCGGCGGATACATGAGCGACGACAGGAATTGAAAGATTTTTGAAAGCGAATGCCATGCTAACACGGTCTCATTGACCGTGGGCAACACCAGCGTTCGCGGCGTATCGGCGCATGAGGCATCCTGAGCGCCATCAAGGCCGTTCCGGCGCGGCGTTTCGACAAGCGTTGCGCGCAAGCCGCGCGCCCGCGCATAAAGCGCGTTCGCTGCGTCCGCGACGAGGTGCCTTGTTGCATAATGCGTGGCGCCCCGCTCGGGCTTTTTGTGTTTTTCGTGCCCCATTCCCGGGCACATCTCGCACTTTCTTTTTTCGCCGCTTCCATCATGCCGTTGCGCCTCATTCGTCCCGTCTCACGTCCGGCGGGATGTCCGCGGTTCGCCCCCAGTCTTTCCGCGGTGCAATGACGATGCCTCCCCGTTTGCCTTCTCGCTGGACCGGCAGTTCATTCGTACAAGGGCTGCTACGGACGCTGATCCGGGCCGGCGCCCAATGCTGGCGCCTCGCGCGCAGCCTGCGGCTGCCGCAATCGCGCAGCGGCCGTGTCGCGCTCTCGCTCGCGGTCGTCTATTTCGTCTGGGGCTCGACTTATCTCGGCGTGCACGTGGCGCTCGGCTCCTTTCCGCCGCTGCTGCTTTCGGGCCTGCGCAATCTCCTCGCGGGCATCGGGCTCTTCGTGTTCGCCGTGCGCCGGCGTCCGCCCATGCCGACTTTCGCGCAGGTGCGTAACGCGGGCGTGGTCGGCACGATGCTGGTGGGCCTGTCGAGCGGCATGCTGGCCTATGGCATGCGTACGGTCGGCACGGGCACCGCGGCCGTGATGGTCGCGACCGTGCCGCTGTTCGCCACGCTCATCGCCGCTGCGGCCGGGCGGCGCGTCGCCAAGGGCGAATGGGCGGCGGTGGCGCTCGGGCTCGTCGGTATCGCGATCCTCAGCCATGGCGGCGGGGCGAGCGGGTCGGCGGGCGGCAGTCTCGCGATTCTGGGCGGCGCGCTCTTCTGGGCGATCGGCGCGCATCTCGCGGGGCGGCTCGAACTGCCCGCCGATCTCTTCATCGCCACGGCGCTGCAGATCGGCCTTGGCGGCGCGATCTCGACGCTGGTGGCATGGATCACGGGCGAGCGCATGAGCACGCTGCATTTCCTGCCGTTCGTCGCGTTCGTCTATTTGATGCTGGTTGGCACGATGGCCGCGTATGTGGCCTACGGCTACCTGATCCGCTACACGAGCCCGATCGTGGCGAGCAGCTGCATGTACGTGAACCCGGTGGTCGCGGTGATACTGGGAGCGCTTACGCTCGGCGAGCCGATCACGCTCGGCACAGTCGTCGCGACCGTGCTGATTCTCGGCAGCGTGGGCCTCTCGTTCGTGTTCGACGACCGCCGGCGCGCGTCCTGAGCTCGCCGGATCGTTCGCATCACCAAGCGTTTTTCAATCGCTGCCGGCTGGCCACTCTGGCGTGCGGACAGCCAGGGACAGCCGCGACGCCGGCACGAGCGCCGGCGCCACGCCTGACGCGCCGGTTACTTCGCCTGCTCGGCGCTGTTCGTGATGGCGTGGCCACCCGAGGACAGATCCTGACCCGCGCCCGCGACGGTATTGCAGGCGCCCAGCGCCGTAACCGACGCGGTGACGAGAAGCAAGGCAATCAGGCGTTTCATGAGGGGTTTCTCCGCTGAATGAGGGAAACCTTCCGTAGCACGCCCCGTGCCCGGTGCGCCGCGCCGTTTTCGGGCCTCGTTTCCAAGCCTCGTTTCCAGGCCTCTCCGGAGCCGGGCGCGCACGCGTTGCGGCTGTGCCCGGCAAGTGCAGGCGCTCAGGACGTTGGTGCGCTTGCGCCGGGCCGCGCGCGCGTGGCGTAGTGGATCCATGCCGCGAGCGCGCTAAAGCACAGACCGGCTACGCATACGCCCATCCAGCCGAACGCGTGCCACGTGGCCGCGCCCACTGCGGAGCCCGTTGCTCCGCCGATGAAGTAGCAGACCATGAACACGGTATTCACGCGGCTGCGCGCTTCGGGGCGCAGCGCGTAGATGCGCGACTGGTTCGAGATCTGCGCGGCCTGCACGCCCACGTCGAGCACGATCACGCCGATCACGAGGCCGATCAGGCTCTTGCCCGAGAACGCGAAGATCACGAACGCGACGGCGATGAGCGCGATCGAGAGCGTGATGACGGCGCGCGGGCCGCGCTTATCCGCGGACCGGCCCGCCAACGGCGCCGCGAGCGCGCCCGCTGCTCCGACGATGCCGAAGAGTCCGGCGATCTGGGGGCCGAGATGGAACGGCTCGCCCGCGAGCAGCAGCGTGAGCACGGGCCAGAACAGACTGAATGCGGCGAAGATGCAGGCGCCGATCGCCGACGCCTCGCGCAAGCCGCGCAACTCGACCGTGAGATGCCAGAGCGTGGCAAGCAGCTTGCCGTAGCCGAGCGTCGAGGTGGGCTGGCTCTTCGGCAGCTTCTTCACGATCACCACGGCGAGCGCGAGCAGCGCCACGATCGACGCGCCGAAGACCGTGCGCCAGCCGAAGTACTGGCCGACGAAACCGGCCGCCGTGCGTGCGAGCAGGATGCCGAGCAACAGGCCGCTCATCACGGTGCCCACGGCGTGGCCGCGCGCCTCGGGCGGGGCGAGCTCGGCCGAGAACGGCACGGCCTGTTGCGCGATGGTGGCGAGCACGCCGATGGCGAGGCTCGCGCCGATCAGCACCGGCAGCGTGGGCGCGGTGGCGGCGGCGAGCAGCGCAAGACACAGCAGCGCCGTCTGCACGAGGATGATGCGGCGCCGGTCGAAGCGATCGCCGAGCGGCGCGAGCAGGAGCATGCCAGCCGCGTAGCCGAGTTGCGTCGCGGCGGGGACCGCGCCGATCCAGGCGGCTCCGGCGGGGAAGGACTGGCGGAAGTCGTCGAGGAGCGGCTGGTTGTAATAGATGTTCGCGACCGTCACGCCCGCGATGGTCGCGAGCAGAAGCAACAGGCCGCGCAACGACTGGCTCTCGCCAGTGGATGCGGAATCGGGTGTGGACATGTGAGCTGTGCGGGCGGCGCCCGGCGGTACGGGGTACTGAAAAGGCTGACCGGGTGCGTGCCGGCGAAACGCTGTCCGCACGGGCCCGGGCGTGCCGATCATACCGGAGCGGGTGCGATCGTGCTGATCGCGACGCGCCCGGCGCCTGGCCTGCGCACTGCCTGGTCCACTACGCGATCAAGGCGCCCGACGGTTCGTGGAACGGGTAGGGGCCCTCCGCCGCGTCCACGTACGCGTGATGGGTGACGATGCCGCTGTGCTCGTCGTAACGATGCAGCGCGAACGCGGGCGGCTCGAGCGTGAAAGTGGAGGGCGCGTCGGGCACGAGGTCGAGCGTGACCTGGTGAGCGGGCGCGGGCACGGCGCTCGCGATGGTGCCGCCGAAACGCACGAACATCGGCCGGTGCACGTGGCCGCACAGCACGCGCTCGACGTTCGGGTGCTGCGCGATCAGCGCTTCGAGCGCCTGTGCGGCGGCATGGTCGAGGCGGATCGCGTCCATGTGGCCGATGCCGCAATCGAACGGCGGATGATGCAGCGCGACGATGGTCGGCTTGCCGCGTGCGGCGTCGAGCTGCCGCGCGAGCCAGTTCAGGCGCGCGGCGCACAGTGTCCCCGCGCTTTGCCCGGGCTGCGTCGAGTCGAGTGCGATCAGGCGCAGTGGGCCGAGGTCGACGGCGTATTGCACGAATGGTGCGCCTGCGCTATCCGGGCGCAATTCGGCGCGTTCGGGGAATGTTTGGCGCAGCGCCTCGCGGCCATCGTGATTGCCGACGAGCAGCCAGTACGGTATCTCCAGTTGCGCGAGCAACGTTTTCAGGTGCCGATATTCGTCGACGCCGCCGCCGTCGACGAGATCGCCGGTCACGAGCACGGCGGCGGGGCGTGGCGCGAGCGCGTTCAGGCTCGCGAGGGTGCGCGCGAGGCTCGCGGCCGTATCGACGCGCCGGTAGGCCAGTGCGCCGGGTTGCTTGATGTGCAGATCGCTGATTTGGGCGAGCAGCATGAGTGGCCTCGGTTTGTAAAAATTACGCGAGCGCGATGAGCGCTTCGGGGGCGATGGCAATGCCCACGGGCGTGCCGCGCGCGAGCTCGATGCGCCCCGCGACGTCGACGAAGAACGCGTCGGGCGCGGCGCCGCCGATGACGAGCCGCGTGCGCTCGCCGAGAAACGTCGATTGCTCGATGACGCCGCGCAGCGCTGCGCTAGCGGGATCGACGAGCGTGGCGTCTTCGGGGCGGAAGTAGAGCTCGCTCGCGCCGGCGGCCTGCTGGGCGCTCGCGCACACCGCGCCGCCCAGCGTGCGCAACATGCCGTCGCTCCATTGTCCTGCGATCCGGTTGAGCGTGCCGATGAACTGCGCGACCGCGCGGCTCGCGGGCCGATAGTAGATTTCGCGCGGTGTGCCGATCTGCTCGATGCGTCCGGCGCTCATCACGACGATGCGCTCGCCCAGCTCCATCGCCTCGGCCTGATCGTGCGTGACGTACACGGTCGTGACGCCGAGCTCGCGCAGGAGCGTGTTCATCTCGCCGCGCAGTGCGTCGCGCAGGCGCGCGTCGAGCGCCGTGAGCGGCTCGTCGAGCAACAGCACGCGCGGACGCGGCGCCAGGGCGCGGGCGAGCGCGACGCGCTGGCGCTGGCCGCCCGACAACTGGGCGACGGGTTTATCCGCATGCGCTTCGAGGCGCATCATGGCGAGCAACTCGTCCACGCGCTCGCGCGCGGTGGCGGCGCTCACGCGCTGGATTTTCAGCCCGTAGCCGATATTGCCGCGCACGTTCAGGTTCGGAAAGAGCGCGTAATTCTGGAACACCATGCCCACCTTGCGACGCTCGATGGGCAGCGTGGTCACGTCGTCGTCGCCGAACTGCACGCGACCGCCCGCGTCGGGGGTTTCGAGGCCCGCGATCAGGCGCAGCGTCGTGGTCTTGCCGCAGCCGGAAGGGCCGAGCAGCACGAGCGTCTCACCCGCGCCGATCGCGAGGTCGAGTGGCTCCAGCACGCGTGCGCCGCGAAACGTCTTCGCGCAGCGCGTGAGCGTGATCGGAATCGAATCGAGTTTCATTGGGAATCCTGATGATGCGATATGCCCGCGTTGCGCTCGCGACGTGTCGCCACGTCGGGCGTCGCCACGCCGAACCACTGCATCGCCACGAGCAGCGGCATCGTCATGATGAAGAAGAGGATCGTGTACGCGCTGCCCACTTCGATGCGCAAGGACGCGTAGGTATCGGCGAGCCCAACGGGCAAGGTCTTGGTGTCCGGGGTATGCAGCATCCACGTGAGGTTGAATTCGCCGATCGACAGCGTGAGCACCGCAAGCGCACCCGCGACGATGCCGGGCCGCGCGTTCGGCAGCACGATCGTGAAGAAGCGCTGCATGAAGCTCGCGCCGAGGCTCGCGGCGCCTTCCTCGAGCGTGCGCAAGTCGGACGACGCGCAGACGGCGGCTACCGGGCGCACCATGAACGGCAGCGTGAAGACGACATGGCCCACCACGATGAATGCGGCGCTCATGCGAAACGCGGAGTAGCCGCCGTAGACCACGAGCAGCGCGAGCGCCGAAGCGAGGCCGGGCAGCGCGACGGGCATCACGAGCAGCTCTTCGATCATGCGCGAGACGCGCGTGCGGCTGCGAGCGAGCGCATAACCCGCGGGCACGCCGGTCGCGAGCGTGACCGCGAGCGTGGCCGCGGCCACTTCGAGCGAGAGGAACACCGACGCGTGATACTGCGTCCAGACCTCTTCGAGCCAACGCAGCGTGAGGCCGCTCGCGACGCCGCGAAAGTAGTTGACGGTCAGGCCCGCGACGATCGACATGACGACCGGCACGACGAGGAACGCACAGGTGGCGAGCGTGACGAGCCATTGCGCAACGGCGATCCACGTTCGCGCGGAAGGCAGCGCGGAGCGCCGGTGCGGTGCGCGCGGCTCGACGCGAGTGGAAAGGCGATCTTCGTCGCGCCCGCGGGAGGGCAGCGCGCTCATGCCGTTGCCGCCACGGATGTGCCGCTCAGGCTGCGGGCGAGCGTGAGCACGCCCCAGGTCACGATGCCGAGCACGATAGAGAGCCCGGCCGCCGTCACCATGTTCGCGTTGAGCGTGAATTCGGTGTAGATCGTCATGGGCAGCACGTCGATGTCGGTGGCGAGCGTGAACGCCGTGCCGAAGGCGCCCATTGCCGTTGCGAAGCACACTGCGCCCGCGGCGATCAGGCCCGGCATCAGTGCGGGCAGCACCACGTCGCGCGTCACGCGCCACGGCGATGCGCCGAGCGAGCGGGCGGCCTCTTCGAGCGAGGCATCCAGCTTGCTCGCGCAGGCCATCACCGTGACGATCACGCGCGGAATCGAAAAATACAGATAGCCCGCGAAAAGACCGGTCATCGAATAGGCGAAGACCCAGCGTTCGCCGACGAAGCGCAGTGCGAGCGCGCCAATCAGCCCCTGGCGTCCAGCGAGCATGATGACCATGAAGCCCACCACCACGCCGGGAAACGCGAGCGGAAACGTCAGCAGCGCGACGAGCGCGCGGCGGCCCGCAAAGTCGCGGCGCGCGAGCAGCAGCCCGCAGGTCGTCGAGATCGCCAGCGTGGCTAGCGTTACCGCCGCAGAGAGCAGCACGGTTTGAAGGAGGCTCGTCATGTACCGGCTATTGGTCAGGAGTGCTCGATACGTTGCGAGGAAATGACCATCCGCGCTGAGCTGGACGAGGGCTGCCATCGGCAGCAACCAGAACGCGAGGAACACCGCGAGCGCGGGCGCGACGAGCGCCACGCGCCAGCGCAGGGGAAAGGTGAGGTCGTGCATGAAGTACGGGAAAGCGTGCGGGGTGACGTGTCGGATCTCGGCGCGCGCCTAGTGCATGACTTGCAGATAGCGCTCGCCGAACGCCTGCTGCTGCGCCGCCATCTTCGCGAAGTCCACCGGCCTGGCGCGCGCGTAATCGCTTGCGGGCAGGAACTTCGCCGCCGCTTCAGGCGACATCGCGCTCGCCCGCACGGGCCGCAGATACGCGTTGGCCCAGAGCTTCTGGCCTTCGTCGGAGAGCACGAAATCGAGCACCTTCTTGCCGTTCTGTTCGTGCGGCGCGTGTTTCACGAGACTCATTACGTAGGGTACCGAAATAGTGCCTTCGCTCGGAATCACGAACTCGACGTTCGCATGGTCCTTGTACTTCGCGCGATAGGCGTCGAAGTCGTAGTCGAGCAGGATGGGAATCTCACCCGAAAGCACGCGCGCATAGGCGGTCTGCTTCGGCACGATCGGCTGGTTCGCCTTGAGCTTGCTGAACCATGCGAGCGCGGGCTGGAAGTTGTCGAGCGTGCCGCCGAGCGCGAGATTGACGGCCACGGCGCCGGCATAGCCCACGAACGCGCTGGACGGGTCGAGATAACCGATCATGCCTTTGTACTCGGGCTTGAGCAGGTCGGCCCACGAGCGCGGCACGGGCCTGCCTTCGAGCGCGTCCTTGTTCACGAAGAAGCCCAGCGTGCCCGAATGGATCGCGAACCAATAGCCTTGCGGGTCTTTCATGTTCGCGGGAATGTCGTTCCAGTGAGCGGGCTTGTATGGCGCGATCACGCCCTTGTCCTTCGCCTGGAATGCCGAGGAAACGCCCAGATAGACGACATCGGCGACCGGACTTTTCTGCTCGGCCATCAATTGGGCGATGGCCTGGCCCGAGTTTTTGTTGTCGAAGGGCACGCGAATGCCGGTCGCGCGCTGAATCGCCTGAATCTGGCTTGCCCAGTCGGCCCATTCGGGCGGGCAGTTGTAGCAGATCGCCGTTTGCTGGGCATGGGCGGTGGACGGCGCGCCCATTCCGCTAACGACGGCGGCGGCCGCGAGACTAAAGCCGAGCGCCGCCGCTTTTGCGCGCGATAGCGTGCGTGCAAGCACGCTTTGGGCGGACGCGAGCGGCGTGCGGCTGGGCGGTTGCGCGGCGGCGCGAGTCACGCCGCGCGTGGGGGAAAGCGGACTGGCGACGGCGAATCGGCGAATCACGGCGGGTCTCCTGTGTCGGTCGGAGTGGCTGACTCCGGTTCTGTGCGAGAGGCGGGTGGTCAGGAATAGCAATCGCGGTGCGCGATAGCCCGCGCGTGAGGCGCCGATCGCGCGCGGTACGCGGCGTGGGCGCGCGTCAGGCGCGCGTCGGGCCGGCCATCGGACGTCGGTCCGATGCCTCGTAGAGCGGCGCGCTCGCGAGGGCGGCAATCGTGCCGCCCTCGCGCAGCGTGTGCGGCAACGTAAGGCCGAGCGAGGCGCCCGCATATTCGCCGCCGATGCGCGCCATGAGCCGCTGCCACGCGGTGCGCCCGATCTCGCCGTTCGGCGTGCCGATGCTCGCGAGCGGCGGCGCCAGCAGTTCGCCCATGGCGAGGCCGTCGAAGCCGAGAATCGACATGTCCTGCGGCACGCGCAGGCGGGCGCGACGCAGGCCGCGCATCACCACCATCGCGAGCAGGTCGTTGCTGCAGAAGAGGGCCGTGGGCCGCGCCGGGCCCGCGCTCAGATGCGCGAGCACCGAAGGCGAGAGCGCCTCGGCGTTGAAGTCGACTTCGAGCGCGGGCGCCGGCGTGAGCCCGGCCTGCTCCATGGCGTGCGCGTAGCCCGCATGGCGCTGGCGCGCGCGGTCCGAGGCGGCCAGCGTACCGGCCAGCATGAGAATGCGCCGATGCCCGTGGGCGATCAGCATGCGTACGCCCTGAAAGGCGGCCTGATGGTTGTCGACCGAGACCGACGGGCGGCGCTTCGTGTCGTTGTGCATGAGCACATAGAGCGGGCCGTCGGCATCGAGCTCGTCGAGCAGCGGGTGCGTGTCCGCATCGGCGACGGTCAGGATCAGACCTTCAACACGTTGTGCGCGCAATGTTTCGATCGCATTGCGCTCGCGCTGCGCGTCGTATTGCGTCGTCATCAGCATGAGCCGGAAGCCCTGGGCGGACGCCAGCTCGTCGATGCCCTGCAGGCATTCCGCGAACACCGGGTTGGCGAGCGTGGGCAGCACGACGCCGATCAGACGCGTGCGCTCGCCGCGCAGTTGGCGGCCTAGCTGGCTTGGACGGAACTTGAGTGCGTCGATGGCCTCGCGCACCTTGGCGAGCGTGACGGGATTGACCGTATGCGGTGCGTTGATCGCGCGCGAGACGGTGGCGATCGAAAAACCGGCGTGTGCGGCGACATCCTTGATGGTTGACGTCATGCTGGCGGCCCGAGCGATGTAAACGTTTTCGATGGACCGATTATGGGAAGCACGTGTGACCGCCCGATGACACTGTGCGCTTGGGAGGGCGCGCTGGGCAATGGTAGAATCGCGTCCGCTTTGCCGGCGTGATGAAATTGGTAAACATAGCGGACTTAAAGCTAAATTGAGTGCCCAGCCGGAAACGGCCGGTGCAGAACCCCTCAAATTCGGCGAAACCCCTGGACTTTGCGGTGCGCGAGCGCGCATTGCGCCGAGGCGACGCCGAGCCAAGCCGGCTGGCGCGATCCGCGCCGGCCAGGAAGGTGTAGAGACTAGACGGGGGGCGCCTAAGGCCCTGGCGCGACGCGAGCGCGCCAGATCGCTAAGGCGAAGGCATAGTCCAGCGCACGAACACCCGCGGGTTACGCGCGGGCGGCGTCGAAAGACGTAGTGTGACGAAAATCCGCCGCCTCACGGCTTACCGGTTCGAGTCCGGTCGCCGGCACCAGGACAGCCTGGACAGGCTTCGCAAGAAGCCCTTGAACCCGCGATGGCGCGACGCCTCGCGGGTTTTTTGTTGCGATGTCATGACTGCGCCAGGGTATCGCAGACCGATGCCATGTCGCGCGTTCGTTTGCGCGAGCAGCAATGGAAGAGGGCGGGGAGAAAAACGAGACGAACCGGCGAGTTCGAGGCGACTGCTCGCGTGCCAACTATGCACGAGGCGCAGGGTGTTGGCCGGGCGGCCTTGCGCGGCGCAGTGTGACGCGGGGCCGGCGCGCCGGTCAGCGGCTGCCGATCTGGCCGGTGCGCGGGTTGACGAGCCGCGCAAAGCCGAAAAGCGCCGCAATCGCCAAAGGCGACACGATGAAGAAGGCTGTGAGCATGATACATGCCGTAACAAAATGTTTCGCCAGTGTATCTGCAAGATGCGAATTGAGTATCAGGGAGAACGACAACAAACTATTGCGATTGTGTAAGGTATGCGCTCGAAAAGCTGGCGTTGACGGGCGAAATCCTTGATGGGCGGGGCTGTACGGCGTCTCGCAAGCCGTTTCAGATGCAGTCGAAGATGACCTCTACCGTTTGTGCACTGACGCCGCGCAGCCCTTCGCTGCGCATGTCGACTGTATGCATTTCCTTATGCTGCTTGTGACAGTAGGCCTGCGCTTCCTTGAGGCTCGCGCTGCGGACGCGGTTCCACGAGACGATGTCCCAGCGCGCCCGACTCGTTACCGAAAGATGCCCATCCTGTCTCGAATTTACACCGGTGACCGACGTACATGCCGTCAGCATGCTAAGGCCAAGCAACAGGATGCTGCCTTTCATAGATTCCCTCCTGATCGCGCACCATTGTCGCCGCCAAACATCGGCATTGGCAACTTGAGGGAAACGTTAATTAACGACCTGGATGAGTCGCAGCACGGTTTATCCGCGCGCGCCGGAAAGGCGTGCGAGGGTGCCTTGAAGACGGCGTACGGTCATGGATGCGGGACGCGCAACCCGTTTGGGACTGCGCTTTGCCATGCGCGCAGTCCCAAACGCGCTGCCTTGAGGGACAGGCACGGATACGCTTGGGCGCAGGTGCCGAGGCGCGCTCGCAGCAATCGTACGCGGGGCCGTTGCGGCGTACGGCTATGTCACAAAACGTGCCATGTCCGTACGCACGCCGCGCAGTCGGGTGGCGCTAGCTGCGCTGTGCGTGCGCGGATTGCTCCGCGACGGTTCGGGCGAATTTAGTCGTGCGCGACGACATCGCCGACCTGCGCCTGGCCGGAAACGAGGCACGACGAGAGGAAATTCTCTCCCTGGCTGCGTGCGCCGATGGCGGTGAAGCCGTGCGCGAGCGCGCCGAGCCGGACCAGTTCCGAACCCTGCGCGCAGGTGACCGAGCCGCTCTCGTGCCCTTGCACGCGTGTCAGCACCCGGTTCCCGAGGAGGAGTGCGAGGACGATGACGACGCCAACATTGAATGCTTGTCTCATGATTTCGTCTCCTAGTGCAATCAGACTATCTCAGCCTTTCGGCGTACGAATCCAGGAGTTTCCCGGCGATGCAGTGCAGCACATGCGGCGTGCGAAAACACCTTGAAATGCAGTGTGAGTAATACTTCGGCATCCTTGCATTGCGGCCCGTGACGCGTCGAGCCTTGCGTGGCGCGGCTGCGCGCGAAGGTACGAGGCGCTGTCCCGCTGCTCGCGAGGACATTGCGACGCAACAATGGCGCGTCGCGTCACGCACGACGTCAAGTCACGAATGTAGCGCCGGGCACATCAAGTTCTGCGTGGCGCATCGACACGGCCATATTCAGGCCGATTTAATGTTTGATATCGATCAGTTTTTGTGGCGCCGTCGTGCAATTTTCCTGGCGGCCCTTACTTGGGCCAATGCATTCGGGCACTGTTTTTTGAGGCAAATGCGGTAATCGCGGAGCAAGAGCGATCGATCGGAGGGCCGCGCCGCTAATCTTGAAATACGTCGGCCAATGCAGCACTATCGGTTGTCCGGTCCCCCTTTTTTCGTACGAGGTGAAGCAATGCAGTTGATTGGCATGATGGATTCCCCGTATGTGCGCCGCGTCGCGATTACCCTGCATGTGCTCGGGATGCCGTTCGAGCATCGCAGCGTGTCGGTGTTCCGGCATTACGACGAGTTCGCGCAGATCAACCCGGTCGTGAAGGCCCCGACCTTCATCGACGACGACGGCACGCTGTTGATCGATTCCACGCTGATCCTCGACTATCTCGATCGCAAGGTGCCGGCGGCGCGGCGCCTGATGCCCGAGGAGTCGCAGGAGCGCACCTTCGCGCTGCGCGTGAACGGGTTTGCGCTCGCGGCCATGGAGAAGACGGTGCAGCAGGTGTACGAGCGTCAGTTGCGGCCCGAGGAGCGCCAGCACGAACCCTGGTTCGAGCGCGTCAATGCGCAGATGCACGCCGCGTACGCGGTGCTCGACAAGCTGCTGAACGGCCGCGCCGGCTGGCTGTGCGCGGGGCGGATCACGCAGGCCGACATCACGGCCGCGGTGGCCTGGCGCTTTACGCAGCACATCTTGCCGGGCGCCGTGGATCCCGCGCGCTATCCGGCGCTCGCCGCGCACTCCGCTCGCGCGGAAGCGCTGCCCGAGTTCGTGGCGACGCCACTCGAGTAAGCCACGGGCCCGCGTGCGCGGGCCCGTCGATCATTCTGTCCCGCTGTCTGAGCGGCAGTTCGCTGCGGTTGGCTGGCCATGCGCGGATTGTTCGCGTATGGCGACAAGTGACTTCGCGTCCGGGCCATTTATCGGCAGACACTCCATTCCTAGAATAGCTCCCATGGAAATGCCACTGCGTCAGGGCGACGCGGTGGCTCAAGCGGGAGCCGTCATGAAATCCTTTATCGAACGACAGCTATATCAGCCAGCTCTGGTTTTGCCGATGGTGGACCTCATGCAACTGATGGTGTCGCTCGACTTCAACATGGGTCAGGTCGGACTGATGGTGGCGACGCGTAGTGCGCGCGCGGCGCTGCAGCGCTCACGCGCGCTCTGGTGCGCGAGCCATGGCTGCGCTGAGTTGAACGAACGCGTTCATTGATCCCGTTTTACTTCGAACTACAGACAACATAACGGTTTTACGATTCCCCCCCGACGCGCAGCGGCATCGCCCGTTTGCTGTTGTGACGTCACCTTGTGAGCCGCCTCATGATCCGGGGCGGCTCTTTTTTCTTGTTTTCCGATGCGAAATCCGCATGCGTCGAGAGCTTCGGTGCGTTGTCGTGCCAGTGTGCCGGCGCGCGAACAGACCGCGCGCGCTCACACGCGGCGCATGCATTGGGGGCGTAAGATGCGCGAACGTGATGCAGGCAGACGTGGCAGGACGTTTCGCGAGAGGGAGATCGGCATGGCACAGCGTTTCGATGCGATCGTGATCGGCACGGGGCAGAGCGGTCCGCCGCTGGCGGTGCGGCTCGGGGCCAGCGGACGCAAGACGGCGGTGATCGAGCGAGCCGCGTTCGGCGGTACCTGCGTCAATGTCGGCTGCACGCCGACCAAGGCCTATGTGGCCTGTGCGCGCGCCGCGCATGTGGCGCGCCATGCGGCGGATTTCGGCGTGCGGATAGGCAATGCCGTGGCGAGCGGTGTGGCGAACGGCACGCAAGGCGTCGACGTGAGTGTTGATCTCGCGTTCGTGAAGGCGCGCAAAGATCGCATCATCGGCGCGTCGCGCGATGGCGTCGAGCACTGGCTGCGCAATGCGCCCAATGTGACGGTGCTGCAGGGCCACGCGCGCTTCACTGGGGCGCACAGGGTCAGTGTGACGTCGGCAGGCGGCGAAACGGCAATGCTTGAAGCGCCCGAGATCTTCATCAACACCGGAACCCGCGCTGCCGTGCCGGACGTGCCTGGGCTCGACCGTATCCGATACGAAACCAACTCGACGATCCTCGCTTTGGAGACCTTGCCGAAGCATCTGGCGATTGTTGGCGGTAGCTACGTGGCGCTCGAATTTGCGCAGATGTTTCGCCGCTTCGGCAGTCGCGTGACGGTGCTCGTGCGTGGGCAACGCGTTCTGGCACGCGAAGACGACGACGTCGCGCAGGCCGTCCAGGACGTGCTGGCGCGCGAAGGCGTGGAGTTTCGTTTCGGCAACGCGCCGCGCAGCGTGGCGCCGCCCGGCGCCGGCGACGTGGCGGGCCCAGATGCGGCGGCGGGCGGCACGCGTTCGGACGGCATACGCATCGAGCTCGATGGTGAAGCGCTCGACGTTTCGCATCTGCTGTTCGCAACGGGCCGCATTCCGAATACCGACGACCTCGGGCTCGACGCGGCAGGCATCGCGCGCGACAAGCACGGCCTCATTCCTGTCGATGGCGCTTTGCGCACGCGCGTGCCCGGCGTGTGGGCGCTCGGCGATGTGAACGGGCGCGGGGCATTCACGCATACCTCGTACGACGATTACCAGATCGTCGCGGCAAATTTGCTCGACGGCGCCCATCGCAGCGCCGACACCCGCATTCCCGCCTATGCCGTATTCGTGGATCCGCCGCTTGCGCGCGTGGGGGCGAGCGAGCGCGAAGTGCGCGCAAGCGGGCGGCCCGCGCTGATCGCGACGATGCCGATGTCGCGCGTCGGACGCGCACGCGAGCGCGGCGAGACGGACGGATTCATGAAAGCGCTGGTGGACGCGCAAACGCAGCGCATTCTGGGCGCGACGATTTTCGGCATCGAAGGCGACGAGGCGATCCACACATTCATCGACACGATGAGCGCCGATGCGCCGTACACCACGCTCGAATACGCGATGCACATCCATCCGACGGTGAGCGAGCTGGTGCCGACTTTGCTCGATCGACTGAGGCCGCTTGCATGAACGCACCCGGCGAAAACGCGTATGCGGGCGGCAACCTCTACGCCGGTATCGACGCGGGTGCGCGCGACGAGCATTTCGAGCGGCTCGTCGCGCAGTCCGGCGTGTTGATCGAGCGAATCGTCTCGACGGGGCAGGCGAGCCCAGAGGGGTTCTGGTACGACGATCCACGCGACGAATGGGTGGTGTTGCTCACGGGCGCGGCAGAGCTGGAATTCGCCGCGCAAGGCGGCGCACGCCAGCGGATGCATCCGGGCGACTACGTGCATCTTCCCGCGCATTGCCGGCACCGCGTCGCGTGGACCGATACGGCGGCGCCCACGATTTGGCTCGCGGTGTATTTTGGCGCGGGTGAGGGCGCCGACGCGCAAGAGTGAGGCGGCGTGGGCACGATGCAGCGACGTTGTTTCCTTTCGGACACGCGACGCACAGCGCGTCGGCGATAATCATTTGTATCGGCTGAGCCCGAATCGCATGGACCGCGTGAGATCGATCCTCGCCAACGCCCTCGTTTTTTCCGTTACGAAACACCGTCTCATGTCACGTCAACGTCCGCTGCGCGTCGCGCTGGTTTCCGATACGCACAACCTCGTGCGGCCCGAGCTGCTGAGCTTCCTCGCAGGCAGCGATGCGATCGTCCATGCGGGCGATATTTGCGAGCAAGGCGTGCTCGACCAGCTCGTCAGGATCGCGCCGCTGACCGCCGTGCGCGGCAACAACGACCGCGGCCCATGGGCCGCGGCGCTGCCGCTGCAAACCGTCGTCGAAATCGGCGGAATCGCGATTGCCGTTGTCCACGAGCTGCCCGACCTGCGCGGTGACCTCGTGGCGCAGGGCATCGCCGTCGTGGTCAGCGGCCATTCGCACAAACCGGCGCTCGATAGGCGCGAGGGTGTGCACTACGTGAATCCGGGCAGCGCGGGACCGCGCCGCTTCAAATTGCCGGTTTCCGCCGCGATGTTGACGATCGGAAACGACGGCGCATTGCACATCGAGCACACGCAACTGATCGACTGAGTCTGTGGCGCGCATCGGCGGCGCCACGCGCAAGACGCAAAAAAGGCCAGCACGGGGCTGGCCTTCGATGATTTCCGATGCGAAATCCGCAGCGCCTGACGCGTTGACCGCTGCGTTACGACTGCGTTACACCCGCACCACGCCGTGCGTGGCGTAATCCTCTTCGATTTCGCGCGCGACGCGTACGCCGCGCAGCACCGCATGCGCTTCGGCCTTGGTGCCGACGCACGGTGCCGAGCCCAGCAGCGGCTTGCGCGCGGTCTCGCGCAGCGACACCACCGAGATGATGCCGATCACCGCGGCGCCCATCAGGTAGTAGGCCGGCATCATGAGGTTCTGCGTGTGCTCGACGAGCCAGGCCGCGACCAGCGGCGTCGTGCCGCCGAACAGCGACACCGACACGTTGAAGCCGATGGCGAGCGCGCCGTAGCGGATCGCGGTCGGGAACAGCGCGGGCAGCGCGGAGGGCATCACGCCCGTAAAGCACGAGAGCAGCACGCCAAGAATCAGGAGACCGAAGAACACCGGCACGAGCTCGCCCGTCTGGATCAGCGTGAGCGAGGGAATCGACAGCACGATCAGGCCCACGCAGCCCGCGAGCATCACCGGCTTGCGGCCGATGGCGTCGGACAGGCGGCCGAACGCGAGCGTCATCGGCATCATCAGGATCATCACGATCAGCACGAGGAAGAGGCCGTGCGTCTCGTTGAAGTGCAGCGTCGCCGAGAGATAGCTCGGCAGGTACGAAAGCGCCATGTAGTCGGTCACGTTGAAGATCAGCACGAGGCCCACGCACAGCAGGAAGGGGCGCAGGTGCTCCGTGACGAGCGACTTCAGCGTGAGCTTCGGACGCGCGTGCTCTTCGGCTTCGCGCAGTTCGGCTTCGCGCTTGAACGCCGGCGTTTCCTCGAGCTTCATGCGGATGTACAGACCCACGAGGCCGAGCGGGCCCGCGATCATGAACGGCACGCGCCAGCCCCAGTCGAGCAGTTGCTGGTGCGAAAGCACGGCGGTCAGTACCGCGACCGTGCCCGCGCCGAACACGTAGCCGATCAGCGTGCCGAACTCGAGGAAGCTGCCCATGAAGCCGCGGCGCTTGTCGGTGGCGAATTCGGCGATGAAGGTCGCCGCGCCGCCGTATTCGCCGCCCGTCGAGAAGCCCTGGATCAGGCGCGCGACGAGCAGCAGCACGGGCGCGGCAATGCCGATCGAGTGGTACGACGGAATCAGGCCGATCGCGAAGGTGCCGCAGGCCATCATGATCATGGTCATCGCGAGCACGCGCTGGCGGCCGATACGGTCGCCGAGCGGGCCGAACACCATGCCGCCGATCGGGCGCACGAGGAACGCGGCCGCGAACGTGCCGAAGGTGGCGATCAGCTGCGCCGAGGGGCTGCTCGAGGGGAAGAACACCTGGCCGAGCGTGACGGCGATGTAGCTGTAGACGCCGAAGTCGAACCATTCCATGGCGTTGCCGAGCGCCATGGCGCCGACGGCGCGTTTGAGGAGGCTTTTGTCGACGATCGTAATGTCGTCGAGCGTGAGATCGGCTGCGCTAGCCGATGAGCCGGAAGTGGAAGCGGTCAAGGTCTGCATCTCCAATGACAGCGACGAGCCTGCGAAGGCCCGCCACGGTTGCCGGAGAGTGCCGTTTCGCGATAGCGGCGACAGTTCGCGCGCGGAGCGCCGCAAAAGACGGGCGTCCGGTCCGTCTGCGAGGCAGGCGGCGCACGAGTGGCATGCTGAGATGTCGCGAAACGACACTCGGTCGAATTGTGCGTATGCGTTGCGCCTGCGTGGCCGTGGTTGGGGGGCAGGACGCATGAGGACGCTGGACTCGCACGTGAGTGCGGAGTGAAGCGCCGCTGAAACGAAAAAGAGTGCCCGCGTGGCGGAGCGTTCTTTTTGTATGAAAGCAATCAGGACGAAGGCGGCGAGGCGAGCCTTGGAGGCGCCAGCCTAACTAATTGTCGTATCTGACTGTCGCATCTGAATGCGATTGATGGTTAATGCCTGTTGAACGAAGCGTTATGATAGCACGATAACGTAAGATCGCGCAAACCGCCCGCCCGGCGGGCATCGGCGGGTAACGCCCCAGGCCCCGTGTGGCGGGGGATTGCGCGATCTGGCAGGCAATATTGACGCAGCCCTGACACGCCCGGAAAACCCATGAAGCGCATAAAAAAACCGCGCCTGCAGGCGCGGTTTTTGCGGTCGATTCGGCCGCGTCGGGTGCCGCCGCGAAGCCACGAGCGCGGCTGCCGAAGAAGATCCCCGGCGCGGCGCAGGCGCTTCAGCCTTCGGTCGGCGGCACGTAGCCCGACGCCTGGTCGGCGCCTTCGCCAAAGAAGAACTTCTCCGTCTGCTTCATCAGATACTGGCGCGCGCGCGGGTCGGCCATGTTCAGGCGGTTTTCGTTGATGAGCATGGTCTGCTGCTTGAGCCAGGCCTGCCATGCCTCTTTCGAGACGCTTTCGTAGATACGCTTGCCGAGTTCGCCCGGCAGCGGGGGAAAGTCGAGTCCCTCGGCTTCCTTGCCGAGCTTCGCGCATTGAATCATACGGGCCATGCTGTGCTTCTCCTGTAGTCGTATGTGTGGGCGGCGAGACGCTTCATCCGTGGATGGGGGCGCTCAGAGCTGTTTCATCAGCACGAGCGACTTGCGCTGCCAGTTGTAGAGGCGGCGGCGGTCTTCGGGCAGGTCGTCGACGGTGGCCTTGACGAAGCCGCGCTTCAAGAACCAGTGCTCGGTGCGCGTGGTGAGCACGAAAATGCGCGTGAGGCCGCGCGCCCGCGCGCGCTGCTCGATGCGGCGCAGGAGCCGCTCGCCGTCGCCCGAGCCTTGCGCCTCGGGCGAGACCGTGAGGCACGCCATTTCGCCGATGCGCTCTTGCGAGTACGCGTAGAGCGCGGCGCAGCCGAACAGCACGCCGTCGTGCTCGATCACCGAGAAGTGGTCGATGTCGCGCTCGATCTGGTGACGCCCGCGCCGCACCAGCGTGCCGTCGGTTTCGAGCGGCTCGATCAGCGTGAGAATGCCACCGACGTCGTCGGGCGTGGCTTCGCGCAGGCTCTCCAGATTCTCGTACGAGATCATGGTGCCCACGCCGTCGTGCAGGAACAGCTCGAGCAGCACGCTGCCGTCGAGCGCGTAGGGAATGATGTGCGCGCGACCCACGCCGCCGCGGCAGGCGCGGATCGAGTGCTTCAGATAGAAGCCCGCGTCGCCGAGCACGGTGCCGCTTTCCTGCAGCTTGTAGGCGTCGTCGAGCGACATTTCGCGGATCAGCTCGCCTTCCTCGCTGATGAGGCCAGGCGTTTCCGTGAGGAAAATGATCTTGTCGGCGCGCAGCGCGATGGCCGCCGCCGAGGCCACGTCTTCCATCGACAGATTGAACGCCTCGCCCGTGGGCGAGAAGCCGAGCGGCGAGAGCAGCACGAGCTTGCGGCTCGCGAGCGAATGGCGGATCGAGTCCGCGTCGATCTTGCGCACGACGCCCGTGTGCTGGAAGTCGACGCCGTCCAGAATGCCGACCGGGCGCGCCGTCACGAAGTTGCCCGACACCACGCTGATGTGCGCGTGCGCCATGGGCGTGTTCGGCAGGCCCTGGCTGATCGCGGCTTCGATGTCGAGTCGCACTTCGCCGGCGGCTTCCTTCGCCGATTCCAGCGCGCGGGCATTGGTGATACGCATGCCGTGCGAGAACTCGGACTCGACGCCGTGCAGGCTCATTTGCTCTTCGACCTGCGGTCGCGAGCCGTGCACGAGCACGATCTGGATGCCCATGGCCTGCAACAGCGCGATGTCGGCGACGAGCGCATTGAGCAGGTTCTGGTGCACGACCTCGCCGCCGAAGCCGACGACAAAGGTCTTGCCCTGGAACATGTGAATGTAGGGCGCGACCGATCGCATCCAGTCGACGAACTGCGCATGCTGCGCGACGAGTTGCGAAGCGGAATCCGCGGCGGCGGGGGCCGGCGCGCTCGCGGTGGCGGGGACGAGGTCGGTTTGGGAATTCATGCCCGGGATTATAATGCGCCCCCATGTCGAATGTACCCAAAAGACCTGCCCCGGCGCAGGGCAGCAACACCCCTGCAGGGAAAGACGCGGCGCACGGCGGCGCGCAGGAAAAGCGCGCGTCGCAGAAGTATGGCGACGGGTCGAAGCTGGCGTCGGCCGACCGGCTCGCGGCGCTCGTCGGCGGCGCGGCGGGCAAGCCGCAAAGCGCGCAAAAGGGCGCACCGACCGCTGGCCAGAAGCGCAGCGAGCACGTCGAGCCTGAGCGCGCCCAACGTCAGAAGCAGCCGGAGCGCGCGCGCGCGCCGCGTGCGCCACGTGAACCGCGCACGCCGATCGAGCCCAATCCCATTCCGCCGATCACGTTCCCCGAAGCGCTGCCCGTCTCGGGCCGCCGCGAGGAGATCGCGCGCGCCATCGCCGAAAACCAGGTCGTGATCGTGAGCGGCGAAACCGGCTCGGGCAAGACCACGCAGTTGCCGAAGATCGCGCTTTCGCTCGGTCGCGGGCGCGGCGCGGGCGGCACGGGTCTGATCGGCCATACGCAGCCGCGGCGGATCGCGGCGTCGGCGACGGGCCGGCGTATCGCCGAGGAGCTCGGCACGCCGTTCGGCGAAGTGGTCGGCTACAAGGTGCGTTTCACCGACAATCTCGCGCCGGGCGCGTCGGTCAAGCTCATGACCGACGGCATCCTGCTCGCCGAGACGCAAACCGATCCGCTGCTCAAGGCCTACGACACGATCATCATCGACGAGGCGCACGAGCGCAGCCTGAACATCGACTTCCTGCTCGGCTATCTGAAAGAGATCTTGCCGCGTCGGCCCGATCTGAAGCTGATCGTGACCTCGGCGACCATCGACGCCGATCGCTTCGCGCGTCATTTCGGCAGCGAGAAGAAGCCCGCGCCCGTGATCGAGGTGAGCGGGCGGCTCTATCCGGTGGAAGTGCGCTATCGGCCGGTGCAGGAGGACAGCCCGGCGGTGAAGAACGCGCAGGGCAGCGCGCCGACGAAAAAATCGCAGCGCGACACGGATCGCGACCTGATGGAAGCCATCGTCGATGCGGTCGACGAGCTTTGCCGCGAAGGCTCCGGCGACGTGCTGGTGTTCCTGCCCGGCGAGCGCGAGATTCGCGACGCCGCCGAGGCGTTGCGCAAGCACCACCCGCCGCACACCGAGATCTTGCCGCTGTTCGCGCGGCTGTCCGCGCAGGAGCAGGAGCGCGTGTTCAAGCCGTCGAACGCGCGCCGCATCGTGCTGGCCACCAACGTCGCGGAAACCTCGCTCACGGTGCCGGGCATCCGCTACGTGGTCGACACGGGCCTCGCGCGCGTGAAGCGCTATTCGTATCGCAACAAGGTCGAGCAGCTCCAGATCGAATCGATTTCGCAGGCCGCTGCGAACCAGCGCGCGGGCCGTTGCGGCCGCGTCGCGGACGGCGTGTGCATCCGCCTCTATGAGGAGCAGGATTTCCTTTCGCGTCCGAAATTTTCCGATCCGGAAATTTTGCGTTCGTCGCTGGCGGCAGTGATTCTGCGCATGAAATCGCTGCATCTCACGGCGATCGAGACGTTTCCGTTCATCGAGCCGCCGCCGGGCCGCGCGATCGCGGACGGCTATCAGCTGCTCAACGAACTGGGCGCCGTCGACGACGACAACGCGCTCACGCCGCTCGGCCGCGAGCTCGCGCGCCTGCCGCTCGATCCGCGCGTGGGCCGCATGATTCTCGCGGCGCGCGACGAGCAGGCCATGCGCGAAGTGCTCGTCATCGCGAGCGCGCTCTCGGTGCAGGATCCGCGCGACCGGCCCATCGAGGCGCAGGAGCAGGCCGATCAGGCGCATCGCCGTTTCGCCGACGAACGCTCCGAATTCCTCCAGTGGCTCAAGATCTGGGCGTGGTTCGAGGACGCCGTCGCGCACAAGAAGTCGAACAAGCAACTCGTGGATTCGTGCCGTGCGAATTTCCTCTCGCATCTGCGCTTGCGCGAATGGCGCGACGTCCACTCGCAACTGCTCACGGTGGTGCGCGAGCACGGCTGGCGCATCAACGAAGCGGAGGCGACCTGCGAGCAGATCCATCACGCGCTGCTGACCGGCCTGCTCGGCAATATCGGTCTGAAGGCCGACGACGATCCTCATTACCTCGGCGCGCGCGGCATCAAGTTTCATTTGTGGCCGGGCTCGGCGCTCGTGAAGAAGGCGGGGCGCTGGGTGGTGGCCGCCGAGCTTGTCGAGACGAGCCGCCTGTACGCGCGCTGCATCGCGAAGATCGAGCCCGAATGGCTCGAGAAAGTGGGCGCGCATCTGTTGCGCAGGTCGCTTTCGGAGCCGCACTGGGAAAAGCGCGCGGCGCAGGTGAGCGCATTCGAGCGTGGCGTGCTGTATGGCCTGCCGGTATATCAGCGCAGGCGTGTGGCGTTCGGCAAGCAGGACCCGGCGCGCGCCCGCGAGCTCTTCATTCGCGGCGCGCTGGTGGAAGGCGAGTTCGACACGAAGCTCGCGTTCTTCGCGCACAACCGCAAGCTGCTCGCCGATATCGAGCAGCTCGAGCACAAGTCGCGCCGCCAGGACGTGCTCGTCGACGACGAACTGATCTTCGGTTTCTACGATCAGGCGATTCCCGAGGGCATTTATTCGGGCGCGTCGTTCGAGCGCTGGTATCGCGACGAGGTCAAGAAGAGCGGGCAACAGGAAGACAAGTTGCGCCTGCTCTATCTCTCTCGCGACGACCTGATGCGCCACGAAGCGGCCGGCGTGACGACCGAGCTGTTCCCGAAGCGCATGACGATGTCGGGCGCGGCGATGGCGCTCACCTATCACTTCGAGCCGGGTTCGCCGCGCGACGGCGTGACGCTCGCGGTGCCGCTCTATGCGCTCAATCAGGTGGACGCGCGCCGTTGCGAATGGCTCGTGCCGGGCATGCTCAAGGAGAAGGCGCACCTGCTGCTGAAGTCGTTGCCGCAGAAGCTGCGCCGCCATTGCGTGCCGCTGCCCGAATACGCGGCGGGCTTTGCCGACCGCGTGGGCAGCGAGCGCTTCGGTGCGGGCGGGCTCGTGGAGGCGCTCATGGCCGATGTCCGCGAGCAGAAGCAGGTCGCCCTGAAGTCGTCCGACTTCAAGCTCGAATTGCTGCCGGCGCACCTTTTCATGAACTTCAAGGTGATCGACGAGCACGGTCGCCAGCTCGCGATGGGCCGCAATCTCGCGCAATTGCGCAGCGAGCTTGGCGCGCAGGCGCAGCAGCAGTTCCAGAAGCTCGCGAGCGCGACCGCGCTGGCGGCGCTGGAGGCGCGCGGGGCAGCGGAGCCGCGCACCGTCGCGCAAGCTGCGCCGCAGCCGGGCGCCGATGCGCCGAAGCGCGGGGCGAAGCAGGGCAGTGCGCCGCACACGCCCGCGTCCACCGACGCCGCGCCGCCAACCGCGCTCTACGAGAACCTCACGACCTGGAATTTCGGCAAGCTGCCCGAGCTGCTGGAGATCCGCCGGGGCGGCCAGACGCTGTTCGGCTATCCGGCGCTGGTCGACCGCGGCTCGCATTGCGACGTCGAAGTGTTCGATTCGCCCGAGGAAGCCGCGCGCATTCATCGCGCGGGTCTGCGGCGCCTGTTCGCGCTGCAGCTGCGCGAGCCGATCCGCTATATGGAGAAGAACCTGCCGGGCCTGCGCGAGATGGCGATGCAGTTCATGGCGCGGGCCACGCAGGAGGAATTGCGCGACCAGTTGATCGAACTCGCGCTCGATCGCGCCTGCCTGCAGGAGCCGCTGCCCGACGACGACGCGAGCTTCCACGCGCGCAAGGACGAAGGCCGCGGACGGCTCTCGCTGCTCGCCCAGGAGATCGCGCGGCTCGTGGGGCAGATCCTCGCCGAATATGCCGCGCTGACGAAGAAGCTGGTGCAGGCGAAGGCCTTCGGCGCGCCGGCGGCGGATATGCAGGCGCAGGTCGATGCGCTTGTCAGCAAGCGCTTCATTCTGGAGACGCCCTACGCGCAACTCGTGCATTTCCCGCGCTATCTGAAGGGCGTGGCGCTGCGCATCGACAAACTGCGCGCCGACCCGGCCCGCGACGCGCGCCAGGCCGCCGAGTTTCAGCCGCTCGCGCAGCAGTACCAGCGGGCGCTCTCGCAGCGTGGCGGCGTGTTCGATCCGCGCCTGACCGAATTCCGCTGGCTGCTCGAGGAGTTGCGCATTTCGCTGTTCGCGCAGGAGTTGCGCACGCCCATGCCGGTGTCGGTCAAGCGGCTGCACAAGGTCTGGGAGTCGATGCTGCGCTGAAGACCGGCGGGCCGCGGCTTCGCGTAGCGCTTCGTGGCCCTTCGTGGTGCGACGTGGCGCTTCGTGTCGCGTCGCGGGCCGTTCGGCACGACAGTCTCGCGGACGATCGCAAGTGTTCGGACAGGGCAAAACGGGCCCGTCGTCGCACCTCGTTATATTTCATCGGCCCTACGTCAACCTTGCGGCAAGGTAGACGTTCTACAATCACGAACCTGTCCGGAAACGACTCTCCATGCGTAATCCATCATTCCGCCGCGCCGCGGGCCGCCTCGTCGTGAAGGCCGCCTGTGCTGCGCTGGCCTGCGCCGCGCTCGCTGGCACGACCACAACCGTCGCGTACGCGGACAACATCATCGTGCTGAATTCGGGCGAGGCCACGCTGAGTCTCATCGACGACAAGACCCACGAGGTGGTCGGCACCGTGCCCACGGGCAAGGAGCCGCATCACCTGTTCCCCACGCCCGACAACCGCTCGCTCATCGTCGCGAATTCGGTGTCGAACAACCTGTTGTTCGTCGACCCGAAGACGGGCAAGCCGCAGCGCTGGATCGAGAATATCGAGGACCCGTATCAACTCGGCTTCTCGCCCGACAACAAGTGGTTCGTGACCACGGGCTTGCGCCTCGACCGTCTCGACATCTATCGCTACGGCGGCGCCGGCAATTTCACGATCGCGAAGCGCTTGCCGCTCTCGGCCATGCCGAGCCACCTCGCGTTCACGAAGGATAGCGACATCGTGTTCGTCTCGCTGCAGGTGTCGGGCGAGATCGCGGCGGTCGACCTGCCCACCCAGCGCGTGCTCTGGAAGATGAAAGTGGGCGCGGCGCCCGCGGGCCTGTGGCTCACGCCCGGCGACAAATACCTGCTCGTCGGCATGACGGGCGCCGACTACGTCGCGGTGGTGGACTGGCGCAACCAGCGGGTCATCAAGACGATCCAGGTGGGCAAGGCCGCGCACAACTTCCGCTCGCTGGTGGATGGCCGCCACGTGCTGGTGTCGAGCCGCGTCTCGAACGTCATCAGCATCATCGACGAAGCGTCGCTCGAGAAAGTGGGCGAGATCAACGGCCTGCCGCCGGGGCCCGACGACATGGAGCTTTCCGCCGACAAGCGCTATCTATGGGTCACGTTCCGCTTTGCGAAGCGCATTGGCCTTATCGACCTGCAGACGAAGAAGCTCATCAAGACGATCGCCGTGGGCCGCTCGCCGCATGGCATCTACTTCTACGACCGCGCGCCGGTCATGTCGCCCAATGGCGCCTGAGTCGCATACGCCGGTACGCGCGCGGGCGCGCGCTGCGTCGACGGATTGCCGCCGCCCATGCGCGAGTCCCTGAGTTCCTGCGCGCATTGGGCCGCGTCCCGCGCCGACGACCTCGTGTCGTGGCTTCGGACGCTCCTGTATGTGAACGTCCTGCAGCCGCTGCTTCTCTGCGCGGGCTTCATGGACGTGGACGAGGACACGTTCGACGCGCTCTACTGAGTGATCGTCGGCGTGCTGTTTCCCCGGTGGGACATGCTGTTCGGCAGCGCGTCGTTCGATCGCGAGATCGAGCCCACCGGCATTCGCGACCAACTCGAAGGCGTGCGCTACGGCGAAGGTTTCTGGGCGCAGCATGGGCTCGCGCTAAGGCGCATTGCGCGGCGGCTCGCGGCGCGCCGACGCGGTCGCTTCATGCATTTCGTGCGTTTCGCGAGTTTCGACGGCCCGCCGCGCCGTGGTTTATGCTGTCGATTTGACGCACCGAACCCGTGGGCCTCGCGATGCCTCCTCGTCTTACCGCTCATTTCCCCCTCGCATGAACGATCTGTTGCGCTCGCTCGGACGCGCGCTCGCCGGCGCGTTTCATCCCTCCATGCTGTTCCTCACCTTCGTGCCGTTCCTCGTGGCGGCGGGGGTGTGGGGCGGCTTGCTCTACGCGTTCTGGCAACCGCTCGTCGACGCGCTGCGCCCCGCGCTCGAGCATTGGTGGGCCACCGCGTATCTCTACCATCTGTTCGACCTGCTCGGCTATGGCGCGCTGCGCAACATGATCGGGCCGTTCGTGGTGATCGTGCTGTCGGTGCCGCTCATCGTCATTACCGTGCTGCTGCTGATCGTCGCGATCTCGATGCCGCGCGTGATTCGCCATCTCGCGGTCCGGCAGTACGCCATGCTGGAGGCGCGGCACGGCGGCAGCTGGTACGGCAGCGTATTTCATTCGCTCTGGACCACGGTGATCTGCGTCGTGCTGCTGTGCGTCTCGCTGCCGTTCTGGTTTTTCCCGCCGTTCTTCGCGATCGTGCCGCCGCTGCTGTGGGGCTGGCTCACCTATCGCGTGATGACCTACGACGCGCTCGCGCTGCACGCGAGCGCCGAGGAGCGGCGCGAACTCGTGCGCCGGCACCGCCTGCCGCTGCTCGCGATCGGCGTGGCGAGCGGCTTGCTGGGCTCGCTGCCCACGGCGATCTGGATCGCCTCCGCATGGCTGCTGTTGTTTTTCCCGTTCGTCGCCGTGGCGACCATCTGGATCTATGCGTTCATTCTGGTGTTCACGGCGCTCTGGTTCGGCCACTACTGCCTGCGCGCGCTCCAGCGCCTGCGCGCACAGGAAGTGCGCCAGACGGGGCACGACGTGACCATCGCGCACTGAAGTTCACTCCACCCCATTCCTGCGATTTCGACGAGGCAACTCATGGCATTTGGCGTCATCATCATCGGCGACGAGATTCTTTCGGGCCGCCGCAGCGACAAGCATTTGCCGAAGGTCATCGAACTGCTCGGCGCGCGCGGCCTCGCGCTCGACTGGGCCGAATACGTCGGCGACGACCCGGCGCGCATTACCGCGACGCTCAAGCGTTCGTTCGAGTCGGGCGACATCGTGTTCTCCACAGGCGGTATCGGCGCGACGCCCGACGATCACACGCGCCAGTGCGCCGCGGCCGCGCTCGGCGTGCCGCTCGCGCTGCACCCGGACGCCGGGGCCGCGATTCGCGAGCGCATCCGCGACACGCACACGGGCGCCGATCCGGTCGACTTCAATTCGCCCGAGAGCCAGCACCGCTTCCAGATGGGCACCTTCCCGCAGGGCTGCGAGATCATCCCGAACGGCTATAACAAGATTCCGGGCTTCTCGATTCGCGATCACCATTTCGTGCCGGGCTTCCCGGTCATGGCCTGGCCGATGATCGAATGGGTGCTCGATACGAAGTACGCGCATCTGCATCATCAGACGCCGCATGCGGAGAAGTCGCTGCTGGTGTTCGAGCTGCCGGAGTCGACGCTCACGCCGCTCATGGAGCGTATCGAGCGCGATTTTCCGGGCGTGCGCGTGTTCAGCCTGCCGAGCGTGGGCGACGCGGAGCGCGGCGGCATTTATGCGCGCCGGCATATCGATCTGGGCGTGAAGGGGGAGCCGGAGGCGGTGGCGGCGGCGTTCGTGAAGCTGCGCGAAGGCGTGCATCTGCTCGGCGGCGATGTGGTGGAGCCGCCCGAGCCGGCCAGGCCAGCGAGCGCGGCGAGTGTGTCGTCCTCGGGCCGGTAACGCTGCCACGCTCCGGTGGCGGGTTGCGCCGGGACGGGCGCGGCCTGGCCGTGCCGAGGGCGCGCGGCGCCATCATCGCCGTGTCACATGCGGCGCTCAAAGTGGCCCGTCGGGCTCGTGCGGGCGGGCCGCGTCTGCGACCGCTTCAGCCGCTTTCGCCAGGCAAGCGACGCTGCACGAGGCTGTCGCCTCAGGCGCCCAGCCAGGGCAGACCACGGAAGCACCAGCCCGTGACCGTCTTGCGATGCCCTTCGCTGTTCTTGTCGCCTTCGAAGCCTTCCAGCAGGTCGTAGGCCTGCGTGAAGCCAGCCTTGGCCGCTTCGATGGCCGCGAGCTTCGAGCGCGCGGCGCTGCGGCAGAGGAACAGCACGGGCGCGGCGGGGTCGGCGACGCTCTTGAGCTGGGCGAGGAATTCGGCGTTGGGCACGCCGCCCGGGTAGCGCGTCCATTCGACGTGAGCATACTGGCCATCGCCGACCACGGGGCGGCCGACCCAGTCGAGCTCGGCGCGCGTGCGTACGTCGACGAGCTTCGCGCGCGGATCGAGTTGCAGAAGCTCGAACGCCTCAGCGGGCGAGACCGCGCCCGCATAGGGCAACTGGTTCTCGACGCGGCGCTTCTCGGCTTGGGCGTACAACTGTTCGAGCGTACTCATGACAGCGGATCTCCTGTTTCTCGTGTTGGACCAAAAGATCATTCTAGCGCGCTGCATGAGTGCGGGAAGCAGGCGGCCGTGGCGCATGGATGAGCGCTGGCGGGGCAGCGGTGCGCTTCAGTACGCGGCTCGCACCTGCCAGCCCGATACGAGCGGTGCACAGGCTCAGAAGATTTGCATCGAATTGGTGCGAAGAGGGTTTTGTGCACCATAATGGAGTGCGTTTCGCGCGCCAAATCCGTGGTTGCACGGAATTGGTGCGGGCACCGATGCGGCAAGCGTGCAACAAGCGGCTCGTTCGTCGCGCCGGCACGTTTGCGGGGCGCGCCCAGATGAGGTTCGCGCCAGCGTGACGCACACCTGGCACGGAAGCTGCTTTGTATGTCGCGATCGATTCGCAGCCGGCCTGCTCGAGAAGCGACGGAGCGGTCGCAGGGATCAACAGAATTTGGACGGCGGGCAGCGTTCGCCGAAATCGTTAATCAGGAGAATAGGTTATGAGTAAATCCGTGGCCGACGTCATGCAGCTCGTCAAGGACGAAGACGTCAAGTTTGTCGACTTCCGCTTCACGGACACGCGCGGCAAGGAGCAACACGTCTCGGTGCCGATGTCGCATTTCGACGAAGACAAGTTCGAGTCGGGCCATGCGTTCGACGGTTCGTCGATCGCCGGCTGGAAGGGCATCGAAGCCTCGGACATGCTGCTCGTGCCGGACCCGAACACCGCGTTCATCGACCCGTTCTACGAAGAATCGACGCTCGTCCTCACCTGCGACGTGGTCGAGCCGGCCGACGGCAAGGGCTACGAGCGCGATCCGCGCTCGCTCGCGAAGCGCGCCGAAGCGTACCTGAAGAGCACGGGCCTTGGCGACACGGCCTTCTTCGGTCCGGAACCCGAGTTCTTCATTTTCGATTCGGTCCAGTGGAACACGGACATGTCGGGCACGTTCGTCAAGATCGGCTCGGACGAAGCACCGTGGTCGTCGTCGCGCGAGATCGAAGGCGGCAACCCGGGCCACCGTCCGGGCGTGAAGGGCGGCTACTTCCCGGTCGCGCCGGTCGACACGTTCCAGGACATCCGCTCGGAAATGTGTCTGCTGCTCGAGCAGATCGGCATTCCGGTCGAAGTGCACCACCACGAAGTGGCGGGCCAGGGCCAGAACGAAATCGGCACCAAGTTCTCGACGCTGGTTCAGCGCGCGGACTGGACGCAGCAGATGAAATACATCATCCACAACGTGGCGCACACCTACGGCAAGACGGCGACGTTCATGCCGAAGCCGATCGTCGGCGACAACGGCTCGGGCATGCACGTTCACCAGTCGATCTGGAAGGACGGCCAGAACCTGTTCGCGGGTAACGGCTACGCAGGTCTCTCGGAATTCGCGCTGTTCTACATCGGCGGCATCATCAAGCACGCTCGCGCGCTGAACGCCATCACGAACCCGGGCACGAACTCGTACAAGCGTCTGGTACCGCACTTCGAAGCGCCGGTCAAGCTCGCTTACTCGGCGCGCAACCGCTCGGCATCGATCCGCATTCCGCACGTGTCGAACCCGAAGGGCCGCCGTATCGAAACGCGCTTCCCGGATCCGCTGGCCAACCCGTACCTGTGCTTCTCGGCACTGATGATGGCGGGTCTGGACGGCGTGCAGAACAAGATCCACCCGGGCGAAGCCGCCGACAAGAACCTGTACGACCTGCCGCCGGAAGAGGATGCAAAGATCCCGACCGTCTGCGCCGGCCTCGACCAGGCGCTGGAAGCGCTCGACAAGGATCGCGAGTTCCTGACGCGCGGCGGCGTGTTCACGGATTCGATGATCGACGCCTACCTGGATCTCAAGGAAGGCGAGCTCCAGCGCGTGCGTATGACCACGCACCCGATCGAGTTCGAACTGTACTACTCGCTGTAAGCGACGAAAGGCGCTACGTTGGCTTGCCAGGCGAGCGTAGCGTTTCTCCGACGTGGGCAATCGTGTCAACTGCGGTGCCAACTTCGGTCTCAAAGGGACGGTGCCGCCGTCCCTTTTTCGTTGGCGCGATTGCCGCGTTGCCGTCTTTCAATGACATGGATGAATCGCCGGCCCGCAACATGGTGCTCAAGAATCTGATCAAGGCAAGGAAGGGCCACGCGGAGCCGCTCTCGGACGAGGCGCCGCTGGTGGAGTCGGGGCTCTTGCCCGGCTTCGAAGCGCTGCCCACCGTCGTGCTCGTGCTCGACAAGCGCACGTTGCGCGTGGCGTTCGCGAACCCCTCGGCCGAAGCGCTGCTCGATCTTTCGCGGCGCCAGCTCGCGCAGATGGCGTGGTCCGATCTCTTTTCCAACGCGGACGACCTGCTCGAAACCATCGCGTCGATCGCGGCGCACCGCTTTCATGCGACGCGCCTCGATGTCACGCTCGAACGTCCGGGCCGCGAGCCGTTGCACGTGCACGCGATCGTCGGCTTTCTCGAGACCGCGCCCGACTATGTGCTGCTCGAGCTGTTCGAGAACGAGCGCCACCTCAAGAGCGATCGCGAGGAGCGCATTCACGACCTCGCGACCGTCAACAAGCATCTGATCCGCAATCTCGCGCACGAGATCAAGAATCCGCTCGGCGGCATTCGCGGCGCGGCGCAATTGCTCGAATTCGAGCTCGGCGCGCTGGAGCGCGGCGAACTGCGCGAGTACACGCAGGTCGTCATCAAGGAGTCGGACCGGCTGCAGACGCTCGTCGACCGGCTGCTCGAGCCGCACCGGCATCCGCATATCGTGGGCGACGTGAACATTCACGAAGTGTGCGAGCGCGTGCGCGCCGTGATCCTCGCCGAGTTTCCGCGCGGCCTCACGATCGAGCGCGACTACGACGTGAGCGTGCCCGACCTGCGCGGCGACAAGGAACAACTGATCCAGGCACTACTGAATATCGTGCGCAACGCCGCGCAGGCGCTGCGCGAGCGGATCTCGCAGGGCGACGCGCGCATCGAGCTGCGCACGCGCATCGCACGCAAGGTCACGATTTCCAGGCGTCTGTGCAAGCTGGCACTGGACTTGCATATCACCGATAACGGACCCGGCATTCCCGAAGAGATCCGCGACCGCATCTTTTATCCGCTCGTTTCCGGACGCGAGGATGGCAGCGGTCTCGGGCTCACGCTCGCGCAGACCTTCGTTCAGCAGCACGACGGACTGATCGAAGTGGAAAGCCGGCCGGGCCACACGGAATTTCAGATCCTGCTGCCGCTCGACTACTGATTGACCGATACCACCAACGCACGCCACCAGGACTTCTGACCGACCTATGAAGCCGATCTGGATAGTAGACGACGACCAATCGATACGCTGGGTGCTCGAAAAAGCCCTCGCGCGCGAGAATTTCGCGACCCGCAGCTTTTCGAACGTGCGCGACGCCGCGAGCGCGCTCGATCACGACAGCCCGCAGGTGCTCGTCTCCGACATTCGCATGCCGGGCGGCTCGGGCCTCGAATTGCTGCAGACGGTGCGCGAGCGCGTGCCGGGCCTGCCCGTCATCATCATGACCGCGTTCTCCGACCTCGACAGCGCGGTGGCCGCGTTCCAGGGCGGCGCGTTCGAATATCTCGCCAAGCCCTTCGACGTCGACAAGGCCGTCGAGCTGATCCGCCGCGCCGTGGACGAAAGCATGCGCGGCGAGCAGCATTGGGACGAGCGGCCCGCCGAGGCGCCCGAAATGCTCGGCCAGGCTCCCGCGATGCAGGACATGTTCCGCGCCATCGGCCGTCTCTCGCATTCGGCGGCCACCGTGCTCATCACCGGCGAGTCGGGCACCGGAAAGGAGCTCGTCGCGCGCGCCTTGCACCGGCATAGCCCACGCGCGAACGGTCCGTTCATCGCGTTGAATACCGCCGCCATTCCGAAGGATCTTCTGGAATCCGAATTGTTCGGCCACGAGCGCGGCGCGTTCACGGGTGCGCAGGCGATGCGCCAGGGCCGCTTCGAGCAGGCCGAGAACGGCACGCTGTTCCTCGACGAAATCGGCGACATGCCGTTCGATCTGCAAACGCGCCTCTTGCGCGTGCTCTCCGATGGGCAGTTCTATCGCGTGGGCGGCCACAATCCGCTGCGCGCGAATGTGCGGGTGATCGCGGCCACGCACCAGAACCTGGAGACGCGCGTGCGCCAGGGCTTGTTCCGCGAGGACTTGTATCACCGTCTCAACGTGATCCGGCTGCGCTTGCCGGCGCTGCGCGAGCGCAGCGAGGATATTCCGCTGCTCACGCGCCACTTCCTGCAGAAGAGCGCACGCGAACTGGGCGTCGAACCGAAGCGCGTGTCCGACGAGGCGCTCGCGTGGATGTCGTCGCTGCCGTTTCCGGGCAATGTGCGCCAGCTCGAAAATCTGGCGAACTGGCTCACGGTGATGGCGCCGGCGCAGACCATCGAGATCAAGGATCTGCCGCCCGATCTGGTGCCCGCGCATGGTGCGGTCGCCGCAGCCGCGTACGTGGAGGCTCTGGGCGAAACCGCGGCGTTTGGCGCGGCCCCGGTGGGTGCGGCGAGTGCGGCCACGGTGACAAGTGCGTCCGGCGTACCGGGGGCGGGAAGTGCGGCCGGTGTGCCTGGCGCGCTGGCGAGCCCGCTTTCCGCGGCCAATGGCGAGGTGGTGCCGTCCGCGAGCGTGTGGGAAAGCGGCTTGCGTACCGAAGTCGCACGCTTGTTGCGCGAGAACAGCGCGGGCGTCATGGACGAACTCTCGCGCCGCTTCGAAGCCGCGGTGATTCGCGAAGCGCTCGACTTCACGCGCGGGCGCAAAGTCGAGGCCGCCGAGCGCCTCGGCATCGGCCGCAACACCATCACGCGCAAGATCCAGGAGCTCGATCTCGAGTGAGCGTTCGATGAGCGCGGCATGACGGTTCGCGGCGGCCCGTGGTGCCGCGAACCGAAACGGCAATCGGGCATAAGGAGCCTTCACGCGCGCTGGGGCATAATCGACGCAGTTTTCCCGTCGATGATCGAACATGCCCGTGAATTCACCATGGCCCGCCGGGGCCGATCCGTTCCTCTCCCTTGAATCGCTCGACGACTCCGCCGCCATGGCCTGGGTCGAAGCGCAGAACGCGCGCACGCGCAGCGCGTGGCAAGGCGGCGCACGCTTCGAGGCGCTGGAAAAACGCCTCGCGCAAGCCTATCTGCCGCGCGAGCGGCCTGTGATCCCGAGCCGCTGGCAGGAGTGGGCGTACGACCTCTGGGAGGACGAGGACAATCCCAAGGGCCTCTGGCGCCGCGCGAAATGGGCCGACTGGCGCGCGCATAAGCCGCAGTGGGAAACGCTGATTGACTTCGACGCGCTTGGCGCGGCCGAAGGCATGCCCTGGGTGTGCGCGGGCATCGACATCCTCTATCCCGACGGCGATCGCGCGCTGATCCAGCTTTCGGACGGCGGCGCCGACGCGCTCACCGTGCGCGAGTTCGACCTCGATAGACGCGTGTTCGTCGACGGCGGCTTCGCCATCGAAAAGGAAGGCAAGCACATCATCTCGTGGATCGACCGCGATACCGTGTACGTCGGCTGGGACGCGGGTGGCAAGGCCGGCAAGAAGATGCTCACGCGCTCGGGCTACCCGCGCGAAGTGCGCCGCTGGCCGCGCGGCACGCGTCTTGCCGATGCCCCCGTGGTATTTCGCGGCGAGTTCGACGACATCAGCGTGGAGGGCGATTACGACCCCGTCGAGAAGCGTCATGACGTGGTGCGCAGCGTCGACTTCTTCGATTCCTTCACCTATCGGCTCGACGAGCGCGACCAGTGGCAGCGCTACGACCTGCCCGCGCACGTCGCGGTGGGCGCTTGGCACGGCTGGCTGCTGCTCGAGCCGCGCCTCGACTGGGTGCTCGGCGAAGACACCTGGGCAGGCGGTTCGCTGCTCGCGATCCGCGAAGACGCGTTTCTGGCGGGCGGGCGCAACGTCACGCCGCTCTTCACGCCTACGCCGGTCACGTCCGCATGCGACTGGACCCATACGCAAAATGTCTTGATCGTCTCGTGGCTCGACGATGTGCAAAGCCGCACGATGCTGTGGCAGCCGCAGCAGAAGGACGGCGCGTGGAGCTGGCAATCGCGTCTTTTTCCGGGCCGCGCGAGTTCGCAGGTGGACGTGTCGCCCATCGAAGACACGCTCAACGACGAAGTCTTCGTCGACGTGGACGACTATCTGCTGCCGCCCGAATACTGGCTCGCCGACCTCGCGCAGCAGGATTTGCAAAACTGGGAGCTGCTCGACCGCTGGCCCACGCAGTTCGATGCGGCGCCGCTTGCCGTGATCCGCTCGCACGCGCGCTCCGCGGACGGCACGATGGTGCCGTTCACCGTGGTCGGCCCGCGCGCCGCGCTCGAGGGCGATGCACGCAAGCCACTGCCGTGCCTCCTCACGGGCTACGGCGGTTTCGCGATCGCGCTCACGCCGCAATATCTCGTGGGTTCCGGCATCGGCTGGCTGGAACAGGGCGGCATCGTCGCCATCGCCCATATTCGCGGCGGCGGCGAGTACGGCACGGCATGGCACGTGGAGGCGCAGCGCGAGCACCGGCAGCGCTCGTTCGACGACTTCATCGCGGTGTCGCAGCAGTTGGTGGCCGCGGGCTATACGAGCGCGGCGCAACTGGGCATCAAGGGCGGCAGCAACGGCGGTTTGCTGGTGGGCGCGTGCATGGTCCAGCGGCCCGAGTTGTTTGGCGCGGTGGTGTGCGAAGTGCCGCTACTCGACATGCGGCGCTATCCGCTGCTGCATGCGGGTGCGTCATGGATGGATGAGTACGGCGATCCTGAGGATTCCGAAGAAGGGCGCGCGCTGGCCGAATACTCGCCGTATCAGCGCGTGAAAGCCGGCATTGCGTATCCACCCGTGCTTTTCACGACCTCGACCAGCGACGACCGCGTGCATCCCGCGCATGCGCGCAAGATGGTCGCGCGCATGCAGGAGCAGGGGCACGCGAACGTCTGGTACCTGGAAAACACCGAGGGTGGCCACGGGCCCGGCAGCGATTCGCTCGAGCGTGCCCAATACGATGCGCTCGTGTACCGCTTCTTGTGGACCACGCTCGCCGGAACGTGGTGAGCGGCGCGGGCTGAGCGCGCCCGCATGCGTGTGCGGGCGATGGCTATTTAGCCCGCGATCTTCAGATCGGCTACGACGGGCGTGTGGTCCGACGGCTGCTCCCACTTGCGCGGCACCTTGTCGATCTCGCACGACACGAGCGCGGGCGCGAGCGTGGGCGAGAGCAGGATGTGGTCGATGCGCAGCCCCGCATTGCGGCGGAACGCGAACATGCGATAGTCCCACCACGTGAACATCTTTTCGGGTTGCTCGAACTGGCGGTACGAGTCCACGAAGCCGAGCGCGATGAGCCGCTGGAACTGCGCGCGCTCCTCGGGCGAGACGAGGTTCTGGCCTTCCCAGGCTTTGGGGTCGTGCACGTCGCGGTCTTCCGGCGCGATGTTGTAATCGCCGAGCAGCGCGAGCTGCGGATGCTGCTGCATCTCCTCGATGAGCCAGTCGTGCAGAGCGTTCAGCCAGTTCAGCTTGTAGGCGAACTTTTCGGTGCCGGGCGCCTGACCGTTCGGGAAATACGCACTGACAATACGCACGCCGTCCACCGTGACCGCGATCACGCGCTGCTGCGCGTCCTCGAAGCCGGGGATGTTGCGCACGACCGTAGTCTCGTCGACGGCTGCGCCCTCGCGTACGAGGATGGCCACGCCGTTATAGGTCTTCTGGCCCGCGAACCAGCTACGATAGCCTTGTGCCTCGAGTTCGGCGCGCGGGAACTTGTCGTCGGTGAGCTTGAGCTCCTGGAGGCAGAGCACGTCGACCTTGCTCTCGCCGAGCCAGTCGATGACGTGCTGAAGACGGACCTTCAGGGAGTTGACGTTCCAGGTGGCGATTTTCATGGATGGGTGAACTGTGGATCGGCCAAATACCGAATCATAGCGCCCGGCGGGGCAGGGCGGGCCGCCGCTGCGATACAGGGTCCGTCCCGGCTCGTCGGCTCACCATTCCTCCATCCACGGCCGCAGATCCATTTCGTGCGTCCACGCATCTTTGGGCTGCTGGTGCAGCGTCCAGTAGGCATCGGCGATGTGCTCGGGATTCAGGATGCCGTCGCGCGCCTTGAGCTTGTAGCGCTCGGGAAAATTCTCGCGGATGAATGCCGTATCGATTGCGCCGTCGACGATGATCTGCGCGACATGAATGCCCTCCGGGCCAAGCTCGCGCGCCATCGACTGGGCGAGCGCGCGTAGCGCGTGCTTGGCGCCCGCGAAAGCGGAAAAGCCCGCGCGCCCGCGCAGACTCGCGGTCGCGCCCGTGAAGAAGATCGAGCCGCGTGCGCGCGGCAGCATGACCCTGGCCGCCTCGCGTCCCATCAGGAAGCCCGCGAAGCAGGCCATTTCCCAGACTTTCTGATAGACGCGCGCCGTGGTTTCGGTGACGTTGAAGCGCACGTTCGCGCCGATATTGAAAATCGCAACGTCGACGGGCGCGATATTCGCTTCGATTTCGGCAAATAGCGCGATCATGTCTTCTTCCTTGCGCGCATCTGAACCGAACGCGTGCGCGACGCCGCCATCGGCCTCGATCTGTGCGACGAGTGGCGCGAGCTTGTCGGCACGACGGCGCGTCACGCAGGCGATATAGCCCTCGCGCGCGAAGCGGCGCGCGATCGCACCGCCGGTGGCGTCCCCTGCGCCGATTACGAGCACGGCTTTCTTTTGCGTCATGATGTTTGTCTCCTTGTCTAGTTCGTCTGCATGGAGGAATATGCTTCAGCACATCGCACAAAAAATGGAGAAGCAACGATGAGTACCGCGAGCGTCCAGTTTCTTTTCGATCTTGGCAGTCCTAACGCTTATCTGAGCCACAAAGTGATTCCGGCTATCGAGGCGCGCCAGGGCGTGCGTTTCGAATACGTGCCGATCCTGCTCGGCGGGCTCTTCAAGCTGACTGGCAACCGCTCGCCGGCCGAGACCACGGCGCACATCGAGAACAAGCGCAAGTACATGATGCTGGAGATCCAGCGCTTCGTCGAAAAGCACGGGCTCGCGGCGTATCGCATGAATCCGCATTTTCCCGTGAACACGCTGCAGCTCATGCGCGGCGCCGTTGCCGCGCAGCGAGAGGGCGGGGAGGGGATGTTCGCGCGCTACGTCGATCGCATGTTCGCGCACATGTGGGAAGACGGATTGAAACTCGACGACCCGCAGGCGCTGCGCGCCACGCTCGAGGCGGATGGCTTCGACGCGGCACGCTTCGAAGCGGCGATCGGCGATGCGAGCGTCAAGAGTGCGTTGCTCGCGAATACTCAGGCCGCGTACGAACGCGGTGCGTTCGGCGCGCCGAGCTTTTTTGTCGGCGAAGAAATGTTTTTCGGCAAGGACCGCTTGCGCGACGTCGAAGAGGAGATTGCGCGCGTGAAAGCGTCCGCATAACGGGAGGCGCGCCAGACGCGCAAAGCGCAGGCGCACAGCAGGGAAGGCGCGCGAGCATCGCGCGCGTTCAAGGGGAACGTCGACGCATACCATGCGTTCCCCTTCGTCGCGGCCTAGGCTAGCGCCGCCGCTTCGGTGCTAGCGCTCACCACGCCCAGGCGTTCGCGCGCGGCTTGGTACTCGCGCTTCAGGCGCGCGATCAGCTCGGCGGCGGGCACGACGTCCTTGACCGCGCCGATGCCCTGGCCCGCGCCCCAGATGTCTTTCCATGGCTTCACGCGGGTCGAGCCGAAGTTCATCGCCGATGGATCGGATTGCGGCAGTGCGTCGGGATCCAGACCGCTCGCCACGATGCTCGAACGCAGATAGTTGCCGTGCACGCCGGTAAAGAGATTCGAATAGACGATATCGCTCGCGCCGCTCTCGACGATCATCTGCTTGTAGGCGTCGACTGCATTGGCCTCGTGCGTGGCGATGAAGGCCGAGCCGACATACGCGAGGTCCGCGCCCGCGGCCTGTGCCGCGAGAATCGCGTTGCCATTGCCGATCGCGCCCGAGAGCAGCAGCGGGCCGTCGAACCATTCGCGAATCTCGTGGATGAGCGCGAACGGCGAGAGCGTGCCGGCATGGCCGCCCGCGCCTGCCGCGACGGCGATCAGGCCGTCCGCGCCTTTCTCGATGGCTTTTTTTGCAAAGGTATTGTTGATCACATCGTGCAGGACGATGCCGCCCCATGCATGAATGGCCTGATTTACGTCCTCGCGCGCGCCCAGCGAAGTGATCACGATGGGCACCTTGTACTCGGCGCAGACTCCCAGGTCGTGCTGCAGGCGATCGTTCGATTTATGGACGATCTGGTTCACCGCGAACGGCGCCGCAGGCTGATCGGGATGCTTCGCATTGTATTCGGCGAGTTCGGTCGTGATGCGGTCGAGCCACTCGCCCAGCACATGTTCGGGGCGCGCGTTCAGCGCGGGGAAGGAGCCGACCACGCCCGCCTTGCACTGCGCGATCACGAGATTGGGATTCGAAATGATGAAAAGCGGCGAGCCGACGACGGGAATCGAGAGGCCGCGTCGCAGGACGGCGGGCAGGGCCATGCGTATCTCCTTGTCGATGGGATTTGCCGCTTTCGCGTCGGGTCCCATCCCATGCAAATCTGATGAAAGGCGGCGCCTTGGCGTGGGCGCAGCCGTATTGTTCGCGTTGTGTGCCCGAACTTGCGGGCCAGCAGGGCTAAACATAGCAAACCGACGGCCACTATGCAACTGGTTGCATAGTGGCCGTCCTCGGGACAGATCATGGATGAATTGGCGGCAAACCGGGGCGGCATCGCTCGGGAGCTGGTTTAGAATCGCCCCATGTCGACACCGCACGCCATCCTGATTGCCCTGCTGGAAAAGCCCTCCTCCGGCTACGACCTCGCCCGGCGCTTCGACCGGGCGATCGGCTATTTCTGGCAGGCCACGCACCAGCAGATCTATCGCGAACTCGGCCGCATGGTGGCGGCCGGCTGGGTCGCCGTCGTCGAGGAGGGCGCCACGCCATCGGCTGCCACGCGCAAGAAGGTGTACCGCGTACTGCCGGTGGGGCGCGAGGAGGTCGAGCGTTGGGTACGCGAAACGCAACTGAGTGCGGACGAGCGCAATGTGTTCTTGCTGAAGCTGCGGGCCGATGCCGTTATCGGGCCGCTTGGACTGGATGAAGAACTGCCGCGGCTCATCGATGAAGCGCGTACGCGCCTTGAGACTTATCGTGCGATCGAGCAGCGAGACTTCGGCGCACCCGTGCTCACGCGCAGCCAGCAGTTGCAGTACGCGATCCTCAAGGCGGGGATACGCACGCAGGAGTCCTGGCTCGAATGGGCCGAAGAACTGCGGCTGCTTTTGAATGGCGGCGAGGCGTAACCGTAACGTGTGAGAAGCGTTCTCTGCGAATATATTCGGATTCCGAATTGATTGACGTTGCCTGCCTCGCTGGCGCGAGGCGCGCTTGGACGAAATGCAGATCGAGCACGAGCGTTGAGAATAATTGGGGAAAGTGGTTGACGTGGCGAGTGCATCCCCCTATAATTCTTTTCTCTGACGGACGCGGGGTGGAGCAGTCTGGCAGCTCGTCGGGCTCATAACCCGAAGGTCGTAGGTTCAAATCCTACCCCCGCAACCAAAGCCCAGTAAGGCTTTCCGCGATTTAGACGATTTTGGGCAAGTCCTTCTTTTCCCGATTTTGGGCAATAGGTGGGCAAAACCCGCGCGAATCTCGCCAGAAACCGTCAGCAACAATGAACCCGCTTCGGCGGGTTTTTTGTTTTCCGGCCTTCTGGCGGCTTCGAACCTTCTACCCTTCCCAACACACGCACGAACACGCGCGAGCGGCCCGGCGGGCCGGGATTCATGCCAGCGCGCCCGTTATCATGTCGCACCACTACCACGGGGACCGCGCATGAAAAGAGCAACCGAGATTGCCGAACTTGCCCTGAAGGTGCTTTCGTGTCTCGCTATCGTCATCGCGGGCGCATGGGCGTTTTGAACCTTCTGGCTTGGCGGGGCGACGGACTGGCAATGCAACGTCGCCATAGAAACGCAAGTCCTTCCGTACAACGACAACATGCGATTGCTTGTCGTGCATGTGAAGTCGAAGAACCCCCGCAACACGACCTTTGAACTGTTCAGCAAGAAACACGATTCGTTCGTGCTGCGCGTGCGCAAGATAGCGACGGACGCGAAGGCCGGGACAGTCTTTCCCGAAGACCAAGGCGACGTTCTGGCGACGGTCGATATTCTCGCCCGTCAGGACGGCGATTATGAGTTCGTGCCGGGGGCTGAAATGGACGACATGCAAGCTATCGTCGTCCCGGTCGGCACGACCGTTTCGCTGACCGCCGATATGGAAATGCATACGGGCACGCTAGACGAACACGGCAAGCCTGACACGGACACGAATGGGGCTTCGGCGGTCGTGCATATCGGACCGTGACTCAGGACGGCGGCCTATTGGCACGCGCGGCGGTCACGGCGACTGAAGGCGGGGCGTGTCCAATCTGGACAGGTGGGGAGATTCCCTACGTCATCAGCAACGGCGGGCGGTCAACTTCGGAATTTCCGAAATCGTGTCGTGTGACGCCATGCGTTCAATTGCTCAAATTGAGCAGCAGTCACGCCGTCAGTCCAACAGGTTGCGCACGCCGCACGCGTCGTCACTCAGACTGCGTGTCCGACTGTTCCTTCAACCTTTGGCTATCCCATACGCCAAGGTCAATGGCATGTTGGAGCATTGCCACGGTAAGCGGCTCCCTTTGCTCGTATTTCTTGATTCCCCATCGCCTGTGCAACCAATTCGTAAAGATGGAGAACGGCCACACGCTGAACCCCTCCATTTCGAAATAGCGATGAAAATCAAAGTCACCGGACTCCACGTTAAAGCGCTTCGAAAAAGTGTCCATAAAGTCATCGGCATCATCCCCGGTGACGCCCAAATCGTCCTCCAGAGTATCGGTCAGATTTAACGGCTTCTTGGGAGACAAGCCTATCTCCTGTCGTATAAACGTCTCCAACTCAACCGAAACTTCCTGCGGTCGCATCGTTGATTTGGTCCTCTGGCTTGACAAGCTGGTTATAGTGAAGAATCGTCAGAACGGAGATTTTTACCACATCGTAGGCTGTAATAGCCCAGCCGACCATTGGCGTCCATCGCCCAATGAATACTCCCAGATTATTCACCATCCGAAAACTAAATGTTAGGATGGATTTGTTCGTAAGGGTTGGCAGGATATTCCGTTCAAAATCGTAGTCGAATAGTGCGCGGCTAACTTTCGATGCAATAGAGGTTCCCTTGGTGGCACCACCAAATTTGCCGCGCGTGGGAAGTACCGGCTGGCCCGCAAGAATCGCGATTATTGCTCCGACATCCTCCACACTCAAAGACTTAACGGTCTCTTCAACCATTACGCAGAAGAAAAGACCTTGCGGCGCTAGGTTTTTGTGCTCTCCATAAGAGTAAGTGTTTGGCTTTTGACCCGGAGCGTCGCTTATGAGGCGTTCGTATTCGTTCATCGTTAAACCTCAAATGCAAATATTCAGCCGCCAGCGGTGTTTTGCTTAACATCAATTAGCGCGGTCACGGTTCCCTGACTGCCACCAATTGCACTTTGCACCACATATTCCTGCTTCATTCGCGCAAAAGATAGCGCGACGTGTTCCAATGTCAATCCGCCTCCCCCTGCCGGTTCAACGTGTGTGATAACCACGTCATACAGTGTAATTTTTAGGTATTCGAGTGGCGTACCCCCGGCCTTGCGCGCCGTCAGTGTGGCTGTTCGTATATGCTGTCCGCGAAAGCAGTAACCCGCCAGATTTGGGGTTGCCCGGTCAATAGCGTGGACGAATCGCAAGTCTCCCACTGTGGCCTTTGCGGCCCCGCCCCCTGAACCTGAGTGCATACTCGATTGTTGTTTTACTTCCCATCCCCAAGTAATAATTTCGATTTCGTTAGGGTGCGTCGCATCCTGTGATTCGCCAGCAATGCCGTCAATCTTGATAAAAATATCCGCCATTACGATTCCAGTTATGGTTTAGGGACTTCCAGCGTACCCCTTATTCCCATTCGGATTTGCAAAACACTGTCAGCAATTTGCGCCCCCTCAATCTTGGCCCACTCCATAGTCAATTCTGTCGGAAGATTATTCGCCAATGGCGCTACAAGCCGGTCGTATCAGATTCGTGACTGACGCGCGGCGTCGGGCGCGGCCACGATAACGGATGACGATAGATGACCAGCAGTCGGCTATTAGTCGTCTAGCAGTCTGCCAGTGGTCGCCTGACAGTCGGCCAATGTATGTCGTGGGCGGCGGGTGTTGACGTTGAATCGCGCGGACAAGTCAACAGCGCGGGCGGTCAGTGGTCGGCGTCACCGAGCAGTCGCAGCAACACGGGCGCAAGACCCGGTTGCGCGCGCACGGCGTCGGCGAATGTGGCGAGCGTCGAAGCGGACAGCGCGACTTGTGCCGAATTTTGCATGGGTTGGGTGGGTTGCCCGAGCGCCTGAACGACCAGCGCGGCGGCAACGTCTTCGCGGGGTGCGCGCATGGCGTCGGCGCGGCGGTCAATCTCGCGAAAGGCGGCGCGCGGAATCCAGATGCGAAGACTAACAGGGCTTTCGTTCATGACCGGCCCCTTGACACCTGTTCGGCGCGCCAGCGGGCCTTCCGGGCGGCGTCGTGCTGACGGCGCGCTTCGTTGGTCGCGGGTCGGTCGTCACGTTCTGGCGGTCGTTCGACCCAACGCGCGCGCCCCGATTGGAGGTCGGCGACGATTCGCCGAATGACAGGTTCGCCGGTGTCCATTGCATGCCCCGAATGAAAAACGCCGTGCCGATAGCTTACGCCAAGGGCACGGCAAAAGGACGACCCACAGGACATGCGCGCGGTTACTGCGCCCGCCGCGCCGGGCCATCAAGCCGTGCGCTGAAGCCGAACAACAGACGCACGACCCGCAGTCTTCACGAAGGCGGTCTTCGCCGCCGGTCGAATCCCAACAGGTGATACAGCCTTGCCGCCTCATGCGTCGCGCGCACCTGTTCGCGCACGGCGTCGCTCACCCAGACGCGCCCGGTTGCCGACCGGCGCGTAATCCCTTCGGTCTCAACCCGACGCGCCGCTTCGCTCACGCGCTGACCCGCGTTCACGAACAGCGCCAGCAATTCACCGGTCGCATGGTCGGGCGGTTCATCCATGCCGCGCGCAATGGTTCGCCATTGCCGCCACAAGGACGGCGCGAGCCATGCGGGCGGGCGTGGTGTCGGTCGGGCGTTCGTCATGGTTCGCGTCCGGGTTAGAACGGCGTTTTTGGGTCAAAAAGTCGAGTTTTGAAATTTCATAGCTGGGCAACGGGGTGTCCGCCGAGACCGAAAAACTTTCGGAATACCCCCCCCGACCGTCAGACCGTCCGCGCTTCGCGTGTGTTTGCGTGTTGGTCAAATTGACCAACAGCGTGCGGCATGTTCAACGTCTGATAGTCCACGTCGCCGAGTCGTCACGCAACAGCAGCGCGGGCGGTGACTCGCGTACAAGCCACACGCGCAAGCGGTCCGCACGTCCCGCCCTTCGTGCGCGGCGCAATGTTGACCATAACGCGCCGCCTAGCCGTTCGCCGACAACAGCGCACGCGTCCGCTTCATTGCGCACGTTGTGAAGGGCGGCGTCTTCGATTGCTTCGGTCTCCCGATACCGTGCGTAGGGGGCGCGGGGGTGGGTCGTGTCGGTCATGGTCGGGTGTCCCGTAGGTAGGCGTACCACATACCCCACGTGGGGCGGGTAGGTACGCCCTAGCGGTTCCATGGGTGTGACGGGTCGGTTGGCATTCCCGACAGGTCGCACCCCTTCGGACGTGCGCCGTTCTCTGTTGCGGTCTTCTCTGCGTGGCACGTGTCGCACAACGATTGATAGTTCGATTCGTGATTCAGTCCGCCGTCTTCAAGTCGAACGATATGGTCAACCTGCGTTGCGGGCGTGACGAAACCCTTGCGCTGACATTCCGCGCACAACGGGAAATGCCTTAGCTGACGCTCGCGAATTCGAAGCCAGCGCCTGCCACGGATGCGGGGTGTTGGATTCGTCACGGCAATTCAGCGGCCAGAAGGCGGACCCTCTGCGCGGGCATGTAGCACCATGCCTTGCGGCGTGCCTACGCCCCAAGGTCCAGCAGCGGGATAGAACCCGCCTGAAGCGAACCCGTGTCGGTAATGCCGCGTTCGATGTAAGCGACAGCGGCGTTACCCGTATTCGTTGCGCGCTATTGCAGAGTATCTGGAACGTGACCCGGAAGAACCCTGATAAATCGCGCAGACTGCGCAGACCGCGCAATTCGCGTTGGTGTTTCGAAGAACGCTGATCGATTCTGTGACGCAAGCCCGAACGATTGCTTCACGCGCGGCGCGCACGCTGATTCCCGCAAGCTTCGCGAGCTTGTGAATTTCGTCGGTAATGACTTCGCCCTTTCCCGGCGTGTGCCACGCTTGCCACGCAAGGCGGATAACGAACAGCCGCTTTTCCGCGCACATGGTGGGGCGTCCCGGCTGTCCTTCGTCGGGTTGCATTGCCCATTCCATCGCCGCCTTGCTCATGCGACACCCCGCGCGGCTTGCGGCGCGTCGCACGGCGCGCTATCGTGCGCGTCAGCTTCACAGGATTTTGCGCCCGCAGTCACGCGGGCGTTTTCTTTCGGGGGTGCCATGGCTCGCCCCCCCCTACGCGGTCGCCGTGTCGTTCGCCTTCGCCGCGCCGCGCGCCGTCATGCGGGCTTCCCACGCCTTCGCCGCCTCGAAGGTAATCAGCACCTTGCGCCCGATTTGCAGCGTATCCGGCCCGAGACCCGAACGGCGCAGCTTGAACAGCGTCACGCGGTTGATGTGGTAGCGCGCGCAGAACTCAGCAATCGTCATTGCGCCAAGTTCGACATTTGGCGGTCCGCGAGCGAATGCGCCGGACACAAAATCGCGACCGGTTGCAACTTCATTCTTCGCGGTCACCTTGACGCACGGACCGCGATTTGTTTTCGCTTTGGCTTCTACGGCGTCGCTCGCGTCGGATATCAGGTCAGCAAGGGCCGGAATTTCCGGTTTATCGTTCTCTGGCGTTTTCATAGGATTCCTCTTGAAATTGAGCGTTGTCCTATGGTTATTAAGGCGGCTTCGCGAACGCTTTGCAAGGCCCGAATTTACAGGCGTGACGGGCTAATTGGAGACCGCGCGGCGGGCGCATGAACGCTCACGGTCATGCGTCGCCGTTGCGGGTCTGAAATGTGGCAAACGTTCGCTGAGTCATGCGGATTAAGGCGAAGTAACGCGCACTATGGCGCACACTCGTTCCGAGACCCAAAACGAAAAGGCCGCTATCGACGGCGGGTCGGTAACGGCCTTGTAGAAAATACAGGGTGTTAGGGATAGTCCTAAGCGTTGACCCCAGACTTTTTTCGCGTGCGCTTCGCCTGTTCACGGCGCGGCGCGTTGAACGCGGTGTTCACGGCGCGGCGCGTTGAACGCGGTGTTAATGGCGTTATGCAAATGGTCCGGCGCAAGGTGGGCGTATCGAAGAACGGTCTTGATATCGCTATGCCCGAGCAACACGCGCACGCGGTTCAGGTCAACGCCCGCCGCGACCAGTCGCGACGCGTAGTCATGGCGGCACACTACACGATCCAGTTCCGGGTGCTGTCAACATCGCGGAACCGCAGCCCCAAGGTAGCAGAGCGACGCCCCCTGTCAAACGGGGGCGTTTTTTATACAGACGTCATGCGCGCCTAAAAAATCGAAGCAGCATGGCCAGCGACGACACGCCAGCGTCCATCGACCAGCCGCCACAGACGCGTGTAGGAAAATATTCCGCTGATCGCCGTTGTGCCGAAGTGTCCAACAAGCGTTGCCTTGGTAGTGGTCAAAATCATTTCGTCGATCGCATGCACTTGGGTCTCGTTGAAGTCAAGCCTATCGAGACGCAAAATTTTGGCACGATGCGCGGACAGATCATCCTCTTTCGATATAACTTGTCCATTGGGCGTGGTGAACACCAGATCGTTGTCCAACAAGTCCTCGAGAGCATCAACGTCGTTGGTGAGCATGGCAGTCCGAAGCGCGGACTCATACGGTTCGATGATCGCAGTAACTCTATTCATGTGGACTGGTCTCTACCTTGGCGGAAAAATCAGAATGTTTTCATTGCGATGCGTAATCAAAGCATCACGCGGCCCATTGTCGCCAGGTTTCGGGATTTTAGGGAACTGAAGCGCAGCGAGCGAAAACGAACGTGCGTTACCGGGTAAACCGGGTAACACCGAACTAATCAACCTTGGCCGCTCAAAGGATGAACCTTGGCCGCGGTTTCGGCGGCTCCAGTTGCAGCTGATACGGCTCGTAGGCGGGCCGGTGTGCCATGTCCTGCCGCTGCCTGCGCCGCTCGTCCTCGGCCCGTTCCTGCGCCTGTTCCCTGGACCGCATCCGGCGGGCTTCGGCTTCCTGCTGAACCATCGCCCGCTGGGCTGGTGTGAGTTCTTCCCATGCTGCTCTGATCGCGGTGATGATCCGCTCGCCGTCGGCGCGTCTCCGCTCGGCCTGGTCCACAGCGGCCAGGTAGGTCGGCAGACGGCTCTCGGCGTAGGCGCGATTCTCCCCGGCTCTGGTCTGCTCGTCGGTCCAGTGGTCCGCGTGCTGCGCGTTGGTTGTGATGATCTCGCGCTGCGCCCGCCGGATGCGCCCCCAGCGCCAGAAGGGCAACGGCAACGTGGTGCGAAGCACTTCGCGGGCGTCGCCGATCCGGGTCTGGCAGTCCCGGCCATGCTGGTCGGCGTCGGCTTCCTGGTCGGCGTAGCCCCGGATGGTTGCCGCGCAGGCGTCGCGCTCGCTGGCCGCATGATTCACGTCGGCTTGCAGCCGGGCCAGGTCTTTCCGGGTGGTGCAGAGCCGGTAGACGGCGACGGCACACCCTGATGGAGCACGCCGAGCGAAGACATACCGCCGCGCTCTACGGCGTGGCGCAGCGCGTCGCGCACGGCGGCGGCGTGACTGGCGTACAGGTCGCGCATGGTGAGCTTGTCCGGGGAAGCGGTACGGCCAGAAAACGACAAAGCCCGCATTGCGCGGGCTCTCAAATATTCGGGTCAAAGTACGACCGTCCGAATAATTCGCCATATTAGGCTGGATTTGTCGAATGTCAAATCATTGTGAGGCCGCAATGCGAATTGGGTTTCCGCCCCAAATATTCGGACACGTCCGATGTTCCGCTGCTTCCCCTCCCAGTCACGATAGCCTGCGCGGGCTGAATTTCTCCCGCCACGATTTCGGGTTAGAGGTGGAAATTCCGCCGCATGTTCCCGTGAGGCGTTGCCTCACTTCTCGCGTTGGAGGATTGCACTATGGGTATTCCTGCGTATATGTGGTTGAAGGATGATGGCGGCGCGGATATTAAAGGTTCTTGTCGCGTGCAGGGTCGTGAAGGGAGCGTTGAAGTCGTCGCCTTCTGTCACGGCCTGAACATACCGGTTGACAGTCATAGCGGGAAAATCACGGGTGCACGTAAGCACGCGCCGATGATGATTGAAAAAGAATTCGACGCGGTTTCGCCGTATCTATATAAGGCCGTCGCGAAGGGTCAAACGCTGAAGTCGGCTGAACTAAAGTGGTATCGAATCAACGACGCAGGGAAAGAAGAAGTCTATTTCATAATGCTTCTGGAAGGCGTGAAAGTTGTCGGTGTGAATCCGGGTATGGCAAACATCAAAGCAGACAGCACTGGAATGAATCATTTCGAATCGGTGTCGCTGATGTACGAAAAAATCACCTGGCACTATGCGGACGGGAACATTCAGTTTGCAGACGCGTGGGAAGAAAGGTGAATCCATGTCCGTTTTTTTGCACATTCAACTTAAACGGTCGCGCGACTTCGCCCCTTGTCTGTTCCGGCTTCGGTTCGGTTCCCCTCTATTCAGGACATGGAAGCGGATTGAACAATCCTCAGCCGTCGCTAATGTGGGCGTTGGTGCAATCCCGCCCGGAACGTATTACATTGTTGACCGGCATTCGGGGCGATTCTTCGGTTGGATTCTTGACGACTTCGGGCCGATGTTCGGAACGACTGACCGGCGAAAATGGTTCATGCTATGGAACCCGCTTACGGGCGACGCGACGATGGTTCATGGAGTCAAGCGCGGTCTTTTCCGTCTTCACCCTGACGGACCGCACCATGAAAGCGACGGTTGTATCACGCTCAAGAGCGGGGCCGACTTCGAAAGGCTTCGTGATTATCTGAAAGCCAAGGGTGCAACAATGCCGATACCGGGAACCGATATGAAAGCCTATGGCCGGGTTGACGTTAGATGAAACGCTTTGCCCTTTTTGCGTGGTGCGTCGCAACGTTTTTCGTCAGTATCTTACTGTGGATTCCGATATCGCGTTTCACTTTCTCGCACTACTTCGAAGCGCCAGAATGGTTCAAGGCTTCGATTAGATGGGTCGCTTATCTTCTGTTCGCGTCCGACACGAACCCGGAATCAATGGACATATATGATGCGAGTGACTTGGTTCTAATCATTCTCGCCATTCTGTTAGCGTCGGCATTTGTCATCCCTGCAAGCGTCTTCGCATGGCGGCGTTTCATGCGCAAACGAAACTAGAAAATTTGGAGCTTCAATGTCGAATGACATTTTTCTAAAAATCAAAGGTATAAACGGCGAATCTCAAGACGCGGCACACGCTGACGAAATTGACGTGGTTGATTGGAATTGGAAAATCGAGCAGCAGTCAAGCATGATGTCGGGTTCAGGTGGTGGAGCGGTGAAGGCGTCAGTAAGTGACATTGAATTTACTCACACCATCGACCGCGCAAGTCCGAATCTTGCTAGTTATTACTTTCAGGGAAAGCATATTCCAGAAGCGACGCTGACCACGCGAAACGCGGGTGGCGTTCCCGTGGAAGCTTGATCGAGATCTCGGCCCCGGAATTCTTGATGCTACATCGACAGTAGCAGCAGCAAAATCGGGCTATATCCCTGCGGCCCCGGATTTCCAGTGCTCGCAACTGGACGCCGCCACGATACAAGTCATATGTACAGATCGCTCAACCGCAAGAGGTCACTCCGCAATCAACACGTGGATATGGAATGACGGCGGGCCAGGGAGCAATGGCAAAGTTTGGTCTAGCGCGGTCCAGCAGAGGTTTTTCTAGCATTAAATCGGATTGCACGACAGGTCAAAACTCGCCTTGCACCACCAGCCCCCCTCCGGGACGATACATCATAACGGTAGTTGCTCAAACATCAGACTTGGTAGGCGCATCACTTACATGGAACTACGAAATTTAAACACGGGAGATTAATTTCAGTTTTCACCGATGCGCTTCTGCATCGGTGAAAAGCAGAACCCAGGTTGATTGACAGCTTACCTATACTTATCGATGAATGCTTCAAGAATCAATCTATGTGTAGTGCAACCCGAGGGGAACGTTCATGCTGCTGGATTCATGGACCAAGCACGCTATTTTCAATATCAGTTTCAAAGATTGGGAGTCAGAGTCGAAATTTCAGTAAACCAAATGTATCGAAATGCCATAAATATAATTTTCGGGGCACATGGAGGTTTTTTCACGACTCCCATTCCCGGATACAAATTTGTTTTCGTCAATCTTGAACAGCTGGGAAATGGCGGTGCATCCGTGCATCCGGCATATATTGAATTACTTTCGAATTATCCGGTAATTGATTACGATTACAATAACATCGAGGCTTATCGGCCATGCGGCAGCATCCCCGTCATCTCGTTCGGCTACGCACCATACCTGGCAGAACAAAGATCGATTGAAATTGAGAAGCGACCAATCGAGTTGATTTTTTTTGGAAGCGTAAATGAAAGACGACGGCAAATGCTTCTTTCTATTCAAGATAGTGGAATTAAGCTTAGTCTTCTAAGGGGATATGGATGTGATCGAGATCGCGAAATAGCTCGCGCTCGGGCGGTTTTTAATTGCCATTACTACGAAAGCGCCAGGTTTGAACAGGCTCGTGTCTTTCAATGTTTGTCCCTGGGAACTCCTGTTATTAGTGAACGCACCGCAAACACGCGCCCGCCAGCACATTTTGAAAATAGCGTATTTTGGGTTAATAGGGGAGAAATAAAAGAGTATTTTGAGCATGTTTTTCGCTCTCCGCACTTTGAGGAAATGGCGCGAGTGTGTTTGTCTGAATTCGCAAAACACGATACCCTCAATCAATTCTCCGCAGCGCTTGAGTACGTCAAAGATCAATTTTCGTAGCCATTCAAAGGCAGCAGCACAAGACAAAGGTAGCAGCACAAGAGCCATCGCACGGCGGCCCGCGCTGAATGCGCGCATGGGCCGTCGTGGCGTTCAGCCGTTCAGGGCCCAATCCACCGCGGCCTGCGCGTGCAGCGCGGTGGTATCGAACACCGGCAATGCGGAATCGGCGGGCGCGATCAGCAGCGTGATCTCGGTGCAACCGAGGATCACGGCCTGTGCGCCGCGCTGCTTCATTTCGTCGATCACGCGTTGATAAACGCGCCGCGATTCGTCTTCGACCTTGCCATGGCAAAGCTCGTCGTAGATGATGCGATGCACGCTCTGCCGGTCGTGCCCGGTCGGCACGATGGCTTCGATTCCGTGCCGCTCGCGCAGGCGTCCCACGTAAAAGTCCTGCTCCATCGTGTAGCGCGTGCCGAGCAGGCCGGCACGGGTCACGCCTGCCGTTTTCAACGCAGAGCCGGTCGGATCGGCGATATGCAAAAAGGGAATCGCAATCGCCGCCTCGATCGATGCGCAGACGCGATGCATGGTGTTCGTCGCCAGCAGTACGAGATCGGCGCCGCCGCGCTCCAGTTGCGTGGCGGCTTGCGCCATTTGCACGCCGAGCGCGTCCCAGTCGCCGGCGCGCTGCAAGGCTTCCACATCGGCGAAATCGACGGTTGTCATCAGGCTGCGTGCGTTGTGGTGTCCGCCGAGGCGGGCCTTCGCGTAGCGGTTCAGCAGCCGGTAATACTCCGCCGACGATTCCCAGCTCATCCCGCCAATCACACCGATCGTCTTCATCGCACATCCCGCAAATGGTTGAAGTGATCGGACGAGTATAGACATGCCAGCGTCGCCGTACAGGTACGCTCCCGCTGGCGTGCCGCAGTACGGCGGGCGCCGACAGTTTTCTTGAAAATGGCACTGTGTTTTTGTACAGTATCGGTACTTTGAACACGTCCTCTTCCGATCCCTCGCCGCCGGTACCGCCCGTGCCGGGCGGGCCTCACGCGGCGGCGGCTGCCAGCTTCGCTCGCAAGATCATCCATTGCGATTGCGACTGTTTTTACGCATCGGTCGAAATGCGCGACGACCCAACGTTGCGGGGGCGTCCGCTCGCGGTGGGCGGGCGGCCCGATCAGCGCGGCGTGATCGCCACCTGCAATTACGAGGCGCGCCGCTTTGGCGTGCATTCGGCGATGTCGTCGGCGCTGGCCATGCGCAAGTGTCCCGAGTTGCTGATCTTGCCCACGGCGATGGAAAAGTACCGCGTCGCCTCGCGGCAGATCATGGCGATCTACCGCGACTACACGGCGGACGTAGAGCCGCTTTCGCTCGACGAGGCCTATCTCGACGTCTCGCGCACCACGCGCTGCAAGGGGAGCGCCACGCTCATCGCGAACGAGATTCGCGAGCGCGTGCGCGAGAGCGTGGGCGTGACGGTGTCGGCGGGCGTCGCGCCCAACAAGTTCGTCGCCAAGATCGCTTCCGACTGGAACAAGCCCGATGGGCTCTTCGTCGTGCGTCCGCATGAGGTCGATGCGTTCGTCGCGGCGCTGCCCGTGCGCAAGATTCACGGCGTGGGCAAGGTGACGGCGGCCAGGCTGGAGAGTCTCGGGCTGTCGACCTGCGCGCAGTTGCGGACGTGGTCGTTGTTCGATCTGCACCGCCATTTCGGTGTGTTCGGCAAGCGGCTCCATGAGCTGGCGCGCGGCATCGACGATCGGCCCGTGCGCGCGGATCAGGAGCGCAAGTCGGTGAGCGTCGAGACGACCTATGTGAACGATCTGCTCACGCTCGAAGCGTGCAGCGATGAGCTCAAGCGCCTGACCGCGCAACTCGACGCACGCATCGAGCGTGCGGGCTGCGCGCACGCGGTGCGCAAGCTGTTCGTGAAGATTCGCTTCGCGAATTTCCAGCGCACGACGGTCGAGTGCGTGGCCGATGCCACCGATCAGGCCACGCTGCTCGCGCTGCTCGAGAAGGGGCTCGCGCGGCGCAAGCTCGCCGTGCGCCTGCTGGGCGCGGGCGTCCGGCTCGAAGAAGGCAATCCTGCGCTGCGCGGCCAGTTCGCGCTGTTCGACGACGATCCCGAGGAAGACGAGCGGAACGCCGGGGCCTGAGTCCCGCGCGATTCGTGCTCGTTTCATGTGTTGTGCGTATGCGATGCGTGTGCGGTTGCCGCTCGCACGGCATGGGCGGAGCCGGGTTGGCAGGCCATTTCGGGCGCCGATAGAATCGAGGCGCAATCCAGGCGGAATTGACGCGCAGCGCAACGAGGCGCAACGCCAGCCCGCGACACAAGAAGAACGCCAGCAAGGAGCCATTCATGGACCTGATCATTCGCCGCGCCGTGCTCGCGCATGCGCAGCCCGTCGGGCATCCCGCGGTCGATATCGGTATCGAGGCGGGGCGTATCGTCGCCGTCGAGCCGCATCTCGCGGCGCAGGCTCGAGAGGAGATCGATGCGGCTCATGCGCTCGTCGGCGCGCCGTTCGTCGACGCGCACTTCCACATGGACGCCACGCTGTCCTGGGGGCTGCCGCGCGTGAACGCGTCGGGCACGCTGCTGGAGGGCATCGCGCTGTGGGGCGAACTCAAGCCGCATCTCACACAGGAGGCGCTCGTCGAGCGTGCGTTGCAGTACTGCGACTGGGCCGTCGCGCGCGGGCTGCTGGCGATTCGCTCGCACGTCGATGTTTGCGACGCGCGGCTGCTTGCCGTCGAGGCGTTGCTCGAAGTGCGGCGTCGCGTGGCGCCGTATCTCGACTTGCAACTCGTGGCCTTTCCGCAAGACGGCCTGTTGCGCAGCCCCGGCGCGTTCGACAATCTCAAGCGCGCCGTTGCAATGGGCGTGGACGTGGTGGGCGGCATTCCTCATTTCGAGCGCACCATGGCCGATGGCGCGGAGTCGGTGCGCCTGCTTTGCGAGTTCGCGGCGGACAAGGGCCTGCGCGTGGACATGCATTGCGACGAGTCCGACGATCCGCTTTCGCGCCACATCGAAACGCTCGCGGCGCAAACGCATCGTCTCGGCTTGCATGGCCGCGTGACGGGCTCGCATCTCACGTCGATGCATTCGATGGACAACTATTACGTGAGCAAGCTGATCCCGCTGATGCGCGAGTCGGGCGTGGCGGCGATCGCGAATCCGCTCATCAACATCACGCTGCAGGGTCGCTCCGACACCTACCCGAAGCGGCGCGGCATGACGCGCGTGCCCGAACTGATGGCGGCGGGCATCAACGTCGCGTTCGGCCACGATTGCGTGATGGACCCGTGGTACAGCTTCGGCTCGGGCGACATGCTCGAAGTCGCGCAAATGGGGCTGCACGTCGCGCAGATGACGGGCGTGGAGGCGTCGCGCGCCTGCTTCGACGCGGTCACGGTCAATGCCGCGAAGATTCTCGGCCTCGAAGGCTATGGCATTGCGCCGGGATGCGCGGCGAACCTCGTGGTGCTCGATGCGCGCGATCCCGTCGAGGCGATTCGACTGCGCGCGGCGCGCCTCGCGGTGGTGAGCCGGGGCAGGGTGGTGAGCCGCCAACCCGCACAACGCGCGACGCTGGCGCTCGAAGGCCGGCCAGGCAGTGTGGATTTCAAGCTGAATCGCTGAACGCCGGACGATAAAAAACCGCGCACGGGAGCCGGTCCCCTGCGCGGTTTTGCGTGCCTCGGTGCGAAGCGTGCCTGGTGACGCGTGCTTAGTGCTGCGCCGGCGGCTGTTCCATGCCGTTGTGGCGCAGCAGCGCATCGATGCTCGGCTCGCGTCCGCGGAACGCCTTGAACGATTCCATCGCGGGGCGGCTGCCGCCCACTTCCAGAATCTCCTTGCGGTAGCGCGTGCCCGTGGCCGCGTCGAGCACGCTCGACTTCGCGGCCTGCGCCGCTTCTTCGAACGCCGCATAGGCGTCGGCGGACAGCACTTCGGCCCACTTGTAGCTGTAGTAGCCCGCCGCGTAGCCGCCCGCGAAGATATGGCTGAACGTGTTCGGCCAGCGCGAGAACGGCGCTTGCGCAATCACGTGATAGCGCTCGTTGATCTCGCGGGCGAGCTCGTTCACGGTCTTGCCCTTCGAGGCGTCGAAGTCCACGTGCAGCGCCATGTCGAAGATCGAGAACACGATCTGGCGCAGCGTGCCGAGGCCGCTCTGGAAGTTCTTCGCCGCGAGCATTTTGTCGAAGAGTTCGCGTGGCAGCGGCTTGGCCGTTTCGACGTGCGAAGTCATCTCCGTGAGGACGTCCCACTCCCAGCAGAAGTTCTCCATGAACTGCGAGGGCAGCTCGACCGCGTCCCACTCCACCCCGTTGATGCCCGAAACCGAGAGCTCGTCCACGCGCGTGAGCATATGATGGAGACCGTGGCCGAACTCGTGGAACAGCGTGATGACTTCGTCATGCGTGAAGCACGCGGGACGGCCGCCCACGGGGGCGGAGAAGTTGCAGGTGAGATAGGCGACGGGCGTTTGCACGGCGTTGCCATCGAGCTTGCGGCGCGAGCGCGCATCGTCCATCCATGCGCCGCCGCGCTTGCCTTCGCGTGCGTAGAGATCGAGATAGAACTGCGCGACGAGCGTGCCGTCCGCGTTCTCGACGCGGAAGAAGCGCACGTCCGGATGCCAGACCGCGGCGTTGTCGTCGCGGATGCGTACGCCGAAGAGCGTTTCCGTGACCTTGAAGAGGCCCTTGAGCACGAAGTCTTCGGGGAAGTATTGCTTGACCTCGTTCTCGGAGAACGAGTAGCGCTTCTGGCGCAGGCGCTCGGCCGCGAAGGCCATGTCCCACGGCTCGATCTGCGCGAGTCCGAGCTCGCCGGCGGCGAATGCCTTGAGCTCCTGCCAATCCTTTTCGGCGTGCGGGCGCGCGCGCGTGGCGAGGTCTTCGAGGAAGCTCATGACCTGCGCGGGCGACTCGGCCATCTTCGGCGTGAGCGAGACTTCGGCGAAGTTGTTGTAGCCGAGCATCTGCGCTTCTTCGGCGCGCAGCTTGAGCTCGTCATTGACGATTGCGGTGTTGTCCCATTCGGGCTCGCCGCCGCCGTATTGCGGCCCCAGCTCCGAGGCGCGCGTGACGTAGGCGCGATACATCGTCTCGCGCATCGCGCGGTTTTCCGAGTACTGCAGCACCGGGAAATACGAGGGGAAGTGCAGCGTGAACTTCCAGCCTTCCTTGTTCTCGCGCTCGGCGGCTTCGCGTGCGGCGGCGATTACGTCGGCGGGCAGGCCTGCAAGCTCGCTTTCGTTCGTGGCGTAGAACGCGTAGGCGTTGGTGGCGTCGAGCACGTGGTCGGAGAACGCCTTCGAGAGCGCGGCCTGGCGCTCCTGCAATTCGGCGAAACGCGGCTTCTGGTCTTCGGGCAGCTCCGCGCCCGAAAGGCGGAAGTCGCGCAACGCGTTGTCGAGAATCTTCTTGCGCTCGCCCGAGAGCAGCTCGAACGAGTTGTGATGCGTGATGGCCTTGTACTTTTCGTAGAGCGCGAGATTCTGGCCGACGCTCGACCAGAACTCGGTCACGCGCGGCAGGTTCTCGCCGTAGACGGCGCGCAACTCCGGCGTGTCGGCGACGGCGTTCAGGTGGCCGATCACGCCCCAGGCGCGCGAGAGCGGCTCGGTGGCGCGCTCGAGCGGCTCGACCACGTCGCTCCACTGCGAAGGCGTCATCGGCTGGGCCGCGCGATCGACTGCGGCGCTCGCGTTGGCGAGCAGCACGTCCAGCGCGGGCGTGACATGTTCGGGACGGATCTCGCCGAAGCGCGGCAGGCCGGTGAAATCGAGCAGCGGATTATCGGAGGGAGTAGTTGCCATGATGCGTCCTGTTCCTTCTGTCGCGGTTGATTCGAGAGGGCGATGAGCCGGGGCGCCGCGCACTGGCGCGCGCCCCGATATTCCGGTTATTGGGGCGCGGTACGCGCTTTCCAACCGGCGCATCCGAGCAAATTAACAGAAGTCCGGCCGCGGCGGCGCAATCGAGACTCGGCAGCATGCGGATCGTGGCATGGGGGCACGAAAAAAAACGGCCCACGCCTCAATTCACCTGAGGGCGCCGGGCCGTTTTGCCGCTGTGCCGGTTTGGCTCGCCGCGCGTGCTCAGACGCCAGCTGCGCGCTCCGCTGCTTCGATCGTGTTGACGAGCAGCATCGTGATGGTCATCGGGCCGACGCCGCCCGGCACCGGCGTGATGAAGCCGGCCACGTCCTTCAGGCCCGCGAAATCGACGTCGCCGCACAGTTTGCCGTTGTCGTCGCGGTTCATGCCCACGTCGATCACGGTCGCGCCCGGCTTGATCATGTCGGCGGTCAGCACGTTGCGCTTGCCCACGGCGGCCACCACGATGTCCGCGTCGCGAGTGCGCTTCGCGAGGTCGCGCGTCTTGCTGTGGCAGATCGTGACGGTGGCGCCCTTTTCGAGCAGCAGCAGCGCCATCGGCTTGCCGACGATGTTCGAGCGGCCAATCACCACGGCGTTCGCGCCTTCGAGCGGAATCTTGTATTCCTCGAACATCTTCATCACGCCATAGGGCGTGCAGGGGCGGAACAGCGGCTGGCCGGTCATGAGCGCGCCGGCGTTGGCCACGTGAAAGCCGTCCACGTCTTTTTCCGGCGCGATCGCCTCGATCACCTTGTGGCTGTCGATGTGTTTGGGCAGCGGCAGCTGCACGAGGATGCCGTGAATCTTCGGGTCGCGATTCAGTTCGTCGATGCGCTTGAGCAGGTCGGCTTCGGAGAGCGACTCGGCATAGCGGTCGTACGAGGAGTAGAGGCCGTTGTCCTCGCAGGCCTTCACCTTGTTGCGCACGTAGACCTCGCTCGCCGGGTTGTCGCCGACCAGCACGACCGCGAGGCCAGGCTGGTGGCCGCGGGCGGTGAGGGCGGCGGCGCGCGTGGCGACGTCGGCGCGCAGTTTCTTGGAGAGGGCGAGGCCGTCGATGAGGGTGGCTGTCATGGTCGGTCGAATTCGAGTGTGGGCGATGCGGGGATGCATGCCGGAGCGCGGCGGGCGAGCCGTCGCATGGGCGTCAGGGCAAGCGTGCGCCGGCTGCGAAGGGCGACATTATACCCGCGCGGCGCGCGCGAACTGTCGCGGCCCGGCGAAATGCCGGCCGCGCGAGGCAGGAAGAAGCGGTGGGAATGCGGTAGGGAAGGCGCGGTGTCGCGCCGTTCCCGTTTTTCGCCTGGTGGGTCGCTGATGGGTACCGCCTGGGGCCAGACAGGCCCGCTCGGCGCGTTACTGCTGCTGCGCTTGTTGCGGCTTGTTGGAGAGCGCGAGACGCAGCAGGTCGGCGACCGTGTTGACGTTCAGCTTTTCCATGATGTTCGCGCGATGCGCTTCCACGGTCTTGATGCTGATGCCCAGATCGTCGGCGATCTGCTTGTTCAGGCGGCCCGCGATGATGCGCTCCAGCACCTGGTGCTCGCGCGCCGTGAGCTTGCCGAGACGTTCGGCCGCGGCGCGCTGCTGCTGCACGTTGGTGCTTTCGCTGCGAGCCTTGTCGAGCATGCGCTCGACGAGCTTGCGCAGTTCGGCTTCGTCGAAGGGCTTCTCGATGAAGTCCATCGCGCCCTTTTTCATGGTGGAGACGGCCATCGGCACGTCGCCATGGCCGGTCACGAAAATGATCGGCAGCGAGGCGTTGTCGGCGATCAGGCGCTCCTGCAGCTCGAGTCCGCTCATGCCCTGCATACGCACGTCCAGAATCAGACAGGCGATTTGTCCGGCCTGCTGCGCCGGCTGGTACGCCTCGAGGAACTCTTCCGCGCTCGTGAAGCACTGCACGCGGTAGCCATTCGCTTCGAGCAGCCAGCGCAGGGAGTCTCGTACGGCCTCATCGTCGTCGACAACAAAGACGGTTTCCTGAGTGGTGACTGGGCTGTTCATGGCTCTCCCGTAACGGTTTGTGGAGTCGGCTCGTCGGATCCGTCACGCGAGGGATGGTCCGATTCGCCGATGGGCAGACTGCAATGGAACGTGGCGCCGCTGATGTGGCCGTCCGCTTCGACGTTGTTGACCACCCAGAGGCGCCCGCGATGCGATTCGATGATCGAGCGGCAAATGTTCAGCCCCATGCCCATGCCATCGGACTTGGTGCTGTAGAACGGTTCGAAGAGGCGCTCGGCGGTGGCTTCGTCCACGCCCGGGCCCTGGTCGACCACGCTGACGCAGACGTTGCCGCCTTCGCGCTTCACGATCACGCGGATCACGGGATCCACGGCATTCGGGCGCGCTTCCGCCATGGCTTCGGCGGCGTTCTTCAGAAGATTGACGAGCACCTGCTCGATGAGCACCGGATCGACGTAGATCACGGGCATGCGCGAGCGCATGTCGGTCACGATGCGGATACGGCGCTTGCGCGCCTCGATCTCGGCGAGGCCCACGGCGTCGGCGACGATGTCGGCTACGCGCGTGGCCTGGCGCTTGGGCTCGCTGCGCTTCACGAATTCGCGGATGCGCTTGATGATCATGCCCGCGCGCACCGCCTGCTGCGCGGTCTTCTCGAGCACCGGCAGCAGGTTGTCGGGCGCGGCGCGCCCCGACTTCACGAGCGCGACGGTGCCCGAGGCATAGTTGTTGATGGCGGCGAGCGGCTGGTTCAGTTCGTGGGCGAGCGACGAGGCCATTTCGCCCATCGTCATGAGGCGGCTCGTGAACTGCAGCTTCTCGTCCTGCTGGCGGGCCAGCTCCTGGGCTTGCTTGCGCGTGGTGATGTCGGTCGCGATCTGCATCTGCGCGAGGTGGCCGTCGACCCACTGGATGTACTGACGCCGCACCTCGAACCACTTCTGGATGCTCTCGACGTAGACTTCCTGGGCGTCGGCGGCGCTTTCGGTGAGCGCGGTCGCGGGCAGGCCGGCGTAGGCATCCACCATGTCGATCGAATCCGACGACGCGGCCGCCGAATCGAAGCCGCCGCCGCCGGCCAGCTCCAGATGCCCGTCCGGACGGATGCCGAAGAGGTGGCGGTAGTAGCGGTTGGCGAACAGCAGCTCGGCTTCGTCGGCGGCGAGCACCGAGACGGCGGCGTCCAGGCTTTCGAGCACGGTGGTGAAGCGCTCGTGCGCGGCGGCGAGTTCCTCGCGCGCGCGCTTGGGCTCGGTGATGTCGGTCATCGACGACATCCAGCCGGTCTGACGGCCCGAACTGTCGATGAGCGGCGAGACATAGAGGCGTGCGTGGAACTGCGAGCCGTCCTTGCGGCGCACGCGCAACTCGAAGCCCGAAGAAGGCGCCTTGCCGCGCAGCGTCATGTCGAGCTGGCGCTGCATTTCGGGATAGGCGTCGCGCGGCCAGTAGGGGAACGGCGCATGCTTGCCCACCAGATCGCTCTCGTCCCAGCCCGTCATGCGGCAGAATGCCGGGTTCACGTGCGTGATGCGGCCGTGCATGTCGAGCACGCGCATGCCGATCAGCACGGAATTCTCCATCGCGCGCCGGAAGAACGCTTCCGCATACAGCGCCTGCTGTGCCTCGAAGCGCTGGCGCGTGTGTTTCCACAGGCTCCACAGGCTCCACAGGACGAAGCACGACAGACCCGCGACCAGCCACACGAGCGTATTGTTCGTGAAGTTGGTCATCTGCGGATACGAATACACGCGCACGGAGACGCCCTGGCCCGGCGGATCGAGCGGCAGGTCGTAATAGACGTCGTGCGGCAGGCGCGGGCGCGTCGAGGTGGTGGCGAGTTCTCGGTTGTTGGCGTCGAGGATCGAAATCTTGTATTTGGCGGACAGCTCGGGCGGGATGTCGTGCTTCAGGATCCCTTCGACCGAGAACACGGCCGCGATCGTGCCGAGGAACTCCCGGTCGCGATACACCGGCGTCTGCAAGGTGATGTAGCCGTTGCCCACGTCGTCGTAGATGAGCGGCGAGTAGACCTGGCGGCGCGACGAGCGCGCTTCGGCGAAGGCGGCCTTCACGGCCTCGTCCATCTGGGCGTCGTTGGGCTTGGCGAGGCGCTGGCCGAACACGGGCATGGCCGTATTCGGCCAGCGGGGCTCCTGCTGACTGGTATACCAGTTCAGATAGAGGATCTCCGGATGGCCCTGCATGATGTCCGTGGTGGACGTCTGGAAGTATTCGGGGTCGTTGTGGCCGGCGACGAGATCGCGCGCGAGCGCCTGCAATTGCTCCTGCGCGCCCGTCATGGAGAGGCGGATCTGCTGCTGCGCCCAAGCGACGTTGCGATAGAGCGTGTCTTCCTGCTGCTGTTGCTCGCGGCGGTTGAGGCTCCACAAGATCAGGCTCATGACGATCAGGAAGACCAGGATCGACAGGAGCGGCGTCAGCAAATAGGAATTCGACCACCAGGGTCCGTGGTGCCAGCGGGACGGCGAGGACTCGCCGGGCGAACCGGGCGGCCGCGCCGAGCGTGCGAAAAGCCGTTCGGTCAACATGGCAAGGATTGTAGCTCAGCGTAAGAGTCTGAAATGCCGTGAAAAAAGCGGTAAATCGCCGATAAACAGGCGCAAACTGGCCGATATCGGCGCAGGGGCGCGAACGATTAAGCGTGCGCCGCAGCAATTTTTCACATTATAAAAATCCATCTCGCGATTCGAAAAATTCCTTGCGTGAAGCGAGAGGCGGTCATTACAATCGCCCGCAAAGCTGCTGCGGTCGGCCCGGTCATGTCGCAAGGGTCGCGTGCCGCATGGTCCGATCAACAGCGTTCCCCTACATCCAGGAGACGAGTATGTCCGCTGTACCCGACGAAGTCCTGAAATACGTTGCCACCGACAAGGACGAAGATCCTCAGGAAACCGCTGAATGGCTCGAAGCGCTGGACGGCGTCATTTCCACCATCGGTCCCGATCGCGCTCACTATCTGATCGAGAAGCAGATCGAGTTCGCCCGTGTGCATGGCGAGCATCTGCCGTTCTCGGCGAACACGCCGTACATCAACACGATCCCCGTCGCCAGCCAGGCCAAGAACCCCGGCGACCAGGACCTCGAACACCGCATTCGCTCGTATACGCGCTGGAACGCCATCGCCATGGTGCTGCGCGCGGGCAAGCACACGAACGTCGGCGGCCACATCGCCTCGTTCGCATCGGCAGCCACGCTTTATGACGTCGGCTACAACCACTTCTGGCACGCGCCGTCCGCCGAGCACGGCGGCGATCTCGTGTTCGTGCAGGGCCACTCGTCGCCGGGCGTCTACTCGCGCGCGTTCCTGCTCGGCCGCCTCTCCGAGAACCAGCTCGACAATTTCCGCCAGGAAGTGGGCGGCCAGGGCATCTCGTCGTACCCGCACCCGTGGCTGATGCCGGACTTCTGGCAATTCCCGACCGTCTCGATGGGCCTCGGCCCGATCATGGCGATCTATCAGGCACGCTTCATGAAGTACCTGCAGGCGCGCGGCATTGCCAAGACCGAAGGCCGCAAGGTCTGGGCCTTCCTCGGCGACGGCGAAACCGATGAGCCGGAATCGCTCGGCGCGATCGGCATGGCCGGCCGCGAGCGTCTGGACAACCTCGTGTTCGTCATCAACTGCAACCTGCAGCGTCTCGACGGCCCGGTGCGCGGCAACGGCAAGATCATCCAGGAACTCGAAAGCGAGTTCCGCGGCGCGGGCTGGAACGTCATCAAGGTCATCTGGGGCAGCCGCTGGGACGCGCTGTTCGCGCGCGACAAGTCGGGCGCGCTCATGCGCCGCATGATGGAAGTCGTCGACGGCGAGTACCAGACCTACAAGTCGGAGTCGGGCGCGTTCGTGCGCGAGCACTTCTTCAATACGCCGGAACTGAAGGCGCTGGTCGCCGACTGGTCCGACGACGACATCTGGAACCTGAACCGCGGCGGCCACGATCCGCACAAGATCTACGCGGCGTTCCATCAGGCGCAGCACGCGAAGGGCCAGCCGACCCTGATCCTCGCGAAGACGATCAAGGGCTATGGCATGGGCGAAGCGGGCCAGGCCATGAACATCACCCACCAGCAGAAGAAGATGCAGGTGGATCAGCTCAAGAAGTTCCGCGACCAGTTCCGTCTGCCGATCTCGGACGAGCAGATCGTCGACGTGCCGTACATCAAGTTCGAGGAAGGCTCGAAGGAGCTCGAGTACATGCGCCAGAAGCGCATGGACCTGGGCGGCTACCTGCCCGCGCGCCGCCAGAAGGCGGAATCGCTGCCGGTGCCGGCGCTCGAAGCGTTCGAGCCGCTGCTCAAGGGCACGGGCGAAGGCCGCGAGATCTCCACGACGATGGCGTTCGTGCGGATCCTCAACATCTTGTTGAAGGACAAGGCGCTCGGCAAGCGCGTCGTGCCGATCGTGCCGGACGAATCGCGTACCTTCGGCATGGAAGGCCTGTTCCGCCAGATCGGCATCTGGAATCAGCAAGGCCAGAAGTACGTGCCGGAAGATTCGGACCAGCTGATGTTCTACAAGGAATCGGAAAGCGGTCAGATTCTGCAGGAAGGCATCAACGAAGCCGGCGGCATGTCGGACTGGATCGCGGCCGCG
>Ga0164242_10000192_pt1 | contig 76667 bp, 122 predicted proteins | sample OricomgcompostMG_FD_108783 | JGI IMG/M metagenome (GOLD analysis project Ga0164242, IMG submission 108783) | Miracle-Growth compost microbial communities from Emeryville, California, USA - Original compost - Miracle growth compost (MG) ... | reverse complement strand
GTCATTTATCTTGATGAGGCACTTCCTGCTGATATTCCGCTGAACCTTGCTGTAGCTTTGGAAGCGACTGATCTTCCAACTCTCCCGGTTATGTATCGTGTTATGAACCTTACTGTCGATGATGACGGTGAGCGTATCGCTATCAGCGCACTCCAAGTAGATACTGGTAAATGGGATGCCGCAGATAACGTCAGCAAGGAAGACACTGTATTCCAAGATTTGACTGGAGTGGTGCCTGTTCCTGAACCTCCTGAGAGTGGACAGTTACTTTCTCTCGTTCGCGTTCCAGCTAATCAGGGAAGCAATGTTGATCTCGTTGCAACTTGGATTCGTCCATCTAGCGCTTTTGTCAGTGGTTTTCGAGTTCGCTATAGTATTAATGGCGGCGCATGGAAAATTGGAGTTGATAAAACTCAAGAACCAACTTTTGAGTTAGTTAATCCTGTTCCGGGTAACTATCAATTTGAGATTTGTACTATTGATCGTCGTGGAGGGTATTCCGAACCTCTACTTGGTAACATGCTTGTTACCCAAGATTTGATTAATGCTGCTCAGATTTATTACGTTGATGACACTGGTACTCCGCTATTGCCGATTAACGATTTGAAACCTGCTGAACCGGGGTCGGACGTAACTGGAAATAATACCGCCAATGATACCAACAATGTCGCTGGTGTTCCTGCGCAGGATATTGTGGATGGCATTGCCAATGCTCTCCCTGTTGATACGGTAGCCCCCTCTGCACCAACTCTTCCTGCCACGCCTTTGACTTTCTCTAGTTCAATCGATCCGGTTAGCGGCCAGCCGGTTATCAAGATGACATTCACTTGGAATGCTAATTCTGAACCCGATCTTGCTGGTTACGACATTGAATTTAAGGAAGCCTCTGGCTCTTTTATTGGTGGTTATTCTGCTACCAAATCTCAGCACTCAATCACAATAACGGTTAAAGCAAATACTGCTTATTCGGCCCATGTCCGAGCGTTCGACACGCAGGGTAATGTGGGTGGATTTAGTGCAACCGCTGGCCCCACGACTAGCACCAAAGACAATGTTGCTCCTGCTGCGCCTGTTATGGCTACGCCCTTGGCGGCAGTCGGCGGAGCATTCCTGAAATGGACTAATCCTTCTGATCTCGATGTAGACAAGATCAAAGTCTATCAGAACACAACAAATAATAGCGGAACCGCAACTTTGATTGCGACTGTGAATGCTGCCCCCAGCACGGCTGGCGGTTACGCTGTCACTGGCGTCACAACAGGTGGACTTCGATATTACTGGACTAAGGCTACAGATACCTCGGGCAACGACTCTGGATTTAGCAACGGCGTATCTGTAACGATCCCCCAAGCAGTTGCGGCAGATATCGCAGATGGGTCGTTGGTGGCGAGCAAGCTGGCTGATGCTACGATCACTGCCCAGAAAATTGCCGCAGGACTGTCGTTCGTCGAAAATTTCACCGGATCGCTACCGACCACAGGAAACTATGAGGGGCGCACCGGAACGCTATCGGGTAAGCTGTACCGTTATACCGGAGGTGCATGGACGGCGAGTGTAGCAGCTTCCGATATTTCGGGGGCGCTTCAGGATGCACAGGTTGCGTCATTGGCAGCTTCGAAAATTACTGGTCAACTTACCGATAGTCAGATCGCGCAACTCGCTGCGTCGAAGGTATCCGGGCAACTGACTGACAGCCAACTTGCCGCGATCAGTGCTGCAAAGGTGACGGGTCAGTTGGTCGACAGCCAGCTTGCTGCTGTCTCGGCTGCGAAGGTGACAGGGACACTTACTGATGCGCAGCTTTCCGCGATTAGCGCAGCCAAGGTAACGGGGCAAATCACTAGTACGCAGATCACCAACAACGCGATCACCACCGCCAAGCTGGCGGCTGGCGCGGTGACGGCGGCGCAGATCGCCGCGAACACGATCACAGCGGCACAAGTCGCGGCGGGCACGCTGACGGCCACTGAATTGGCATCCAAGTCGATTACGGTCGACAAGCTCGTTGTGACAGCTACGGGCAGCACCAACGCGGACCCGTATTTTGAGGATGCAACCGCATGGCCGCAAAACCTCAACTCCGGCACCAAAACGATCACCGATGGCCTTCGCGGCCCGAACGTCGTCTATACCCAAAACCAGTATAGCGCCGTCGTCGCGCCGACTTCGACCTTGCGCGCGATCGACCCGACCAAGAACTACACCATTCAGTGCACGATGCGACGCCTGTCTGGCACTGGCGTATTCTACGGCATCGTTCGGTTCTACGATGCCAACTTGCAGCCGATCAGTTCAACCGGAAACAATTTCGGCTGGCCGAGCAACGGCGCGAATTTCTATTGGCCCTCGGGCTATCAGCCGCCCGACACGAACTGGCAGACGCTGACCACACAGTTCGGTCCTGACTACACCATGAAAGTGCCCGCGAACGCTGCTTATGTGCTGGTCGGTTTCTTGCTCAACTACAACATTGCTGAGACATGCGAAACACAGGTCAACGAGTATCGCATCCGCCCGATGGTGGCCGCAGAACTTATTGTAAACGGCACAATTACGGCTGCTCAGATCGCTGCTGATACAATTACGGCTGCGCAGATTGCGGCTGGGGCTGTTACTACCAATGAGATCGCTGCTTCGACCATCACTGGCGCGAATATTCATGCCGCAACCATCACCGGGAGCCATTTGGTTGCCAACACGATCACTGCTGGTCAAATTGCTGCACAGACAATTACCGCGACACAGATCGCATCAGGCACAATCACTGCTTCGCAGATCGCGGCTGGTTCAATCACGGGCGATCGTTTAGTCGCCAACACGATCACAGCCTCGCAAATTGCGGTTGGCACGATTGGTCCTGACTTGCTCTATAATGGGTATGGTCAGACCGGGAATATAGATGGCTGGGCAGCACTCCAAACTACTGGAAATCCGACGACACTAGCAGTGTCCACAGGCTCCTATGATCGCGGCACTACTCATCTTCTGATGACAAAAGGTGCGGTATCAGACGGCGCTGGTTGGGCACCTAAACCAATACCTGTTATACCGGGTAAGCAGTATAATGTTCGTATTGCTTTTAATGGGAGTGCCGGGACAGCAAGCGGACTTTATCTCCGCATGTTTTCTGGAACCAGTTCTGTCAATAATTATAGCGGTAATATGACAGAGCTTGTGCCGGGTAGTTCAGCAATTCCCGGTTCACGAACCATCTATAACGTCACATGGACATGCCCATCGACTGACGGTTGGGCGCAGCCGACCGTGTATAACTGGACCGGCGGCCCCCTTCAAATGGCATTCTCCGTTGAGATGACCGAAATGATCGCCGGGGTGCTGATCCAGAGTGGTGCAGTCACGGCTGATAAAATCGCTGCAAACAGTATTACGGCGGGGCAGATTGCTAGTGGAACGATCACAGGAGACTTGATCGCAGCCAATACGATCACTGCCAACAAGTTGGTGATTGCCTCGAATAATCTTATCGCCAACAGCGATTTTTCGACTGGGGATTTAACGGCTTGGCGACCGTGGAATGCGGTAGCGAATGTATCAGTTATTTCTTCTTCGGGATTTGCCACAGCATTCAAACCACCGAGCCGGTATGTCTGCCAATATACGCAGAACGGCAGCACTGTTTCGATGTTCAACGGGCAAATCGCCTATAGCGATCCGGGGGCTGATCAGAGCGCTATCGCTGTCCAGCCGGGAAAACGCTATTATGTATCGATTGATGCCCTAGCGGAGAGTACGTTTGTTGGTAATCCACTAGTTTACGCCTATTTCGCCCTAGCTGATGGTACGATATCCAGCCCAGCCGTGGCTGTGAATATGGCAGGCGTTACGTCAGGGGGTTGGGCGACGACTGTTGGCGGGATCACAGCGCCTGCGAATGCTACGCGGGTGTGGTTCTATGTTTACATTTCCGGTTTCACCGCAGGCCACTTCTGGTGGACCAACCTAAATTGCCGAGAAATGGCCTCGGCTGAGTTAATTGTTGATGGAACGATCACTGGGGCCAAGATCGCTGCACAGACTATCTCGGCCACAAACATTGCATCAGGCACGATCACGGCCACGCAGATCGCTGCGGCTACTATCACTGGCACTCAGATCGCGGCTGGAACGATTACCGGCGATAAGATCAACAGTGCGACGAGCCTACCTGCAAGTCTGACGATCGGCACAACCGGATTTAGCCTTGAGACGGTGCGCGCGCAGGCGATGAACACCAGTGTCGTCAATCTGTATGATGTAAGATATCAATCAAATGGAACGATAAATTATACCATCACAGGCAATACTGTCACCCATACTAATGCTGGAACGGGGTGGACTGGTAATGCTTATAGTAGAGAGTATTATATCGGTGCCGCGACTGTTTCGTTCAAAACACCGTATTCGCAACACGCTATGGTCGGGTTGACTGATAGCCCGACTTATGGTGCTACCACAAGTGAGTATTCATATCTTGACTACGCGATTTATGTTACAGCAGGTTCCGTAGCAATATATGAGAGTGGAACAGCCGTTGCCAGTGGCATAAGCGGCTATAATGACAATACACAATACCAAGTAGTCTATGACGGTGCTACGGTTAAATACTATGCCGATGGGACGTTGCTGCGATCTGTCGCTACGGCGCCTAACCGTAAGTTCTATTTCGGAACTTGTATTTATGAGCAAGGCAACGCGGTTACGAACATCCAGTTCGGATCGACGACTGACAACAGCCTCGCCAATACCGACCCAGCGGCTCGGATCAACGCCTACACGACGCTGATCCAGCCGGGCAAGCTACTGCTCTCCGGCGCGACCACGTTCAGTTCATGGCTCAACGGCAGTGACAACACTTTGATCGAGGGCGGCAAAATCGCCGCCAATACGATCGCGGTCAATTCGCTAAAGGTAGGCGCGCGCGGGATCACGATCAGCCAGATCGATTTTCAGGTGAACGCGGCGGGAACGGCGCTATCGTGGTCCGCTGGCTATATCGTGTGGACCAACGATAGCGGCGTTTCGACTGCGACCGCAATCAGCGCAGGAAGCACCAGCAGCGTCGGATATGTATATTGGAGCAAGGGAGCATCGGCGCTTAGCTTCACCAGCAGTTATGCAACCGCTAATGGACCTGACGTTGTTTGCCTCGCCGTCTATAATGGCGGCAAGCAGTTTAACGCCAACTACGGTGGGACGATCATTGATGGCACTCGGATCACAACGGGTACGATTACAGCAGCTCAAATTGCAGCCAATACGATCACCGCTGCACAGATCGCGGCTGGTGCAATCGGTGTAAATCAGCTTGCTGCTAATTCTGTGACGGCTGCGGCTATTGCTGCGGGATCAGTAACGGCTGCTAAATTAAATGTCACTTCATTAGACGCAATTACAGCTAATCTTGGTACAATGACTTCAACGGCAGGTGATGGTAGTATCACAATTGTAAGTGGTTGGGGGGTTGTTCAGAAAGATAGTTCTGGTCATGTGCGGGCAGCCTTTGGTAATCTCACACAACTTGGAGTTTGAAATGGCTGATGTTTATGGTTTTAGAGCTTGGGATGCCTCCGGTAATATAACACAGGATATTACAGATCGCTTACCTCGAATTATCGGTGTTCTTACACTATCATCTAATGGAAGCGTTATTATAAATGAGGCAGGTTCTCAGAACGATATTTTTTTTAATGTCGTTTCTCTTAGTTCCAATCCAGTTGTTCCTAATATTTCGGTAAGTGGTACAACCCTTAGTTGGAGTAATATTGATGGAACTTGGGCAACACAAGCAATTCTAATTTATGGAGTTTATTAAGTGACCGCCTCTTACTTTAAGGTTCTAAATACTGCTGGTATTGTTCAGATAAGTGATGATTATCACAACCTTGCTTTTATTCAAAAATCTATAGTAACTACTACAACTTCGATATTTACTAACGGATCTACTGTAACTGTATCGGGAGGAACCTTTACATATACAGGAACTACTCCCATCATTGCTATTCGTTCATCGGCTTTAGCTACAATTACCGGAGCATCTAAATCAGGGTCAACATGGACATATAGTTTTGCAATTGCAGGGCCTATTGGATCAACAGCAACAATCTATATTTTTGATGAGCCGCAGGCGCTTTCTGGAAATGAATATGGCCTGATAGTAAAAAATGCTTCTAATAAAATCGTTTACGATAGTAATCAAAAATACATGAAATTAGTGGATTTTCAATATCTTACTATGCCAAATAGCGGAACCATAGGTGTTGGGGGTCTACCAACACCTCCTTCTTATACCTATACAGGAAATAGTTCGAAAGTTTATGCCGCTGTATTTGCCAGACCCGGAGGGTATACCATCACATATCCGGGTGGGCCGGGGGTGCCCTCGCAGACGCAATCTTTCGTACTCGGTGCAAAATATACCTCTTCAGGAATTGAGTTTGATATGATGAGCTTCGGCGTTATACCCTCCTATAATTACGGAAACTCCGCAATTATGGTAATTGACGTCACTAATTATTGAAGCTACTAAATACAGCCTCTTCAGTTAGAAAAAGGAAATTTCATGTCGACTAATGCCACCCAGTTCAAAAACCTCAAGGAAGAAAATGCTGCGCTGCAAGCGCATATTGCCTCGCTTAACGAACAATCTCGTGATCAGGAAATCAAGATCACGGTGATGAACGCCAAGCTTAATGAAGCGAATGAAGAGAACCTCTCTCTTCGTGTCATGGCTTCCAAGTTCAACATTCGGATCAAAGAACTTGAAGAGATGTTTACTAACTTTACGCCAGTGCCTGCTCCGGCCACAGAAGAGGAATCTGAATAATGGCTACTGATAATGAGACGACTGCACTTGAACACGTCGAAGGCGTGTTTGACCCCATTATCGCCGCTAACAACGCGGCTATCCAGAAGCTTGATGAAGCGATCGGCATGAACCCCGATATCACTTCATCCATTGCGCAACAGATGCTCGGTTGGCGTAACCAGCTTGCGGCTTTTTCACCCACTTACGATTCGCTGAAATCAGCACTTTCAACTTTAGCCCCTCCTCCTGAGGAGGCTCCGCCTTCGTCGTAAACGAAAGGCCCCCGATCGGGGGCCTTTTTCTATTCATCGAACTTCCCAGTATCGCCGAATCGTCGGATTAGTTCTCCCGCAGGACCAGCCTTAGGCCGATCATCCTTGAGATTACCTGTGTGCATCGCATCAGCCAAAATGCCGAGACAAGCGCGGGCATGACCGATATGATAGCAACCTGAAATTGGATCGATATCTTCTCCGTCGAGAAGCTGCTGCAAGTGTCGCATACAGGCTGCAATATAGACTCGCATAAGAACTGGATTTTCACGCCAGTTATAGGGACCGTATTTGCGCGCGCCATCCATCATAGCCTGAGCTTCAAGGAGAATGCCAGCGGCAGGAACAAGGCTAATATCAGGCTTACTAGCACCGATCAGGTCTTTTGGATTAATGGCGGTCTTATCATCTTTCATACTGAAACCTCCGCTTTAATGGGTGGATGAGAATCATATCCTTCAACTTTAATGTCTTCAGCAGTTAGAGCAAACAAGCCTCGATCCTCATCGGTAATAAACAAAGTAGGAAAAGGCTTTGGCGTCCGCGTAAGCTGTTCCTTTGCTTGCTCAACATGATTGGCATAGAGATGAAGATCGCCGAAGGTGTGGATGAACTCACCTACTTCCAAACCAGCTTCGCGCGCAATCAGATGCGTCAGGATAGCGTAGCTTGCAATGTTGAACGGCACACCTAGAAAGATGTCCGCTGATCGCTGATACAACTGGCAGGAGAGCTTGCCCTCGTCTACGTAGAACTGGAACAGGCAGTGGCACGGCCTTAAAGCCATAGCGCCAAGATCGCCGACGTTCCAAGCACTGACAATATGCCCACGATCATTAGGGCGATCTTTGAGGCTTCTCACTATTCGAGATATCTGATCGACGTAACCGTCCAAACCCTCCCAGCTACGCCATTGCGCCCCATAGACTGGTCCAAGATCACCTTCATCGTCAGCCCATTCATTCCAAATGGTCACGCCTTGGTCGGTTAAAGCCTTAATGTTCGTATCGCCTGAGAGCATCCACAGAAGCTCAGCAATGACGCCCTTTAACCACACTCGCTTGGTCGTTAAAACAGGCAAACCTTCGTTCAAGTCGAATCGAATTTGACGACCAAATACGCTGTAGGTGCCTGTGCCTGTCCGATCCTCCCGAGGAGTTGGGTCGGCATCAGCCTTGTCAACCAGTTCTTGAAGCAGGCCAAGATACTGTAGCTCACCGTGGTAAGGTTCATTGCCGTTGCGCAACATAGTCGCTTCGACATTTAGAACTGCGCTACCAGCGATAGGCTGAAAGATACCGGCAGTAGGATCGACAATCGCTCCGCCATTGCTCATGATCAGGTCATAACGCATCAGACAATCTCCGGCGTGAAATATCCTACACGATCATGCGCCTGAACTTTACGAGGAATGGAATACAAGATGAGCCATGAACCATCGCGGCCCGTAGCCATTTCATGTGTTCCAGCCTCATAATCAGCACGAGCTTTTGCAATAGCAGGATCAGTATTATCCCACTCTCGTTCATCGGCGCGCCGACGTGCTACGACATACTGCTGAATATCCGGCCTGCCAAATCCGCCATATTGTTCTTCAGAACGATTTAGGCGATCTTTGTTCTGCTCAATGATCTGAAATACGTCTGCGACATCGATGCCAACAGATCGTGATGCTTTGAACGGGCTAAAACGCTTTGGGTTCTGACTGTGCAGCCGCAAGACCTCGTCCACAATCTCAGGGGTAATCATACTCACAAGTTGTTCTCCTTATGAGACAAGGGTTAGACCTGTGCTGCACAGTCAAGCAATTTCATAATCAGGGATTACTCAGTGTTACAATGTGGTCCGCCACATCTGCCCCTCTGTGAGTAATCAAGATGATTTGCTTCAAATGATCTTTGAGGCTAACCATTGCTTCCAACACAGCTTCACGGCGAATGCTATCAGCGTCAGCATCCATTTCATCCCCAAAAAATACCGGGAAGGTCTGTGCGACCAGCACCTGTCCTAGCGCAATGCGTAATGCTATGTTGGCGACTGTCTCATAGCCTCCAGATAGCGTTTCAAGGGCTTGACCGTCCACGGTTATTTCCATGTCCTCGTCTACGACGATTTCATTATATTTGCCGTGCGTCATATCCTGAATCAAAGCCGAGGCTACGCTCGACAATCTAGGAGCAAGCATAGCTTTCAATACAGTACGAGCGTCAAGGATAGCTTCGGCCCCCTTGCGGAACTCCTCAGCCATATCCGCCGCCTCTTTGATCTTGGCAGATGTCGTTTCAAAGACGTCTATCAGGGATTGGTAGGAGGCTAAGTCTCTTTCATAGGCCCTGCTGGCAGCCACAGCGTCGCTGAGAGCATCTAGCTCACTATCAGGTATGGGAGGGCCTAATTCCTCTAGAGCCTCTGTAAGGGCCTTATTTGAGCGATTTTGGTCCTCATAGCGAATCATGGCTCGATCAAATGTGAGCCAATCGCGCTTGGCATCGAGCAATTTCTGCAATTCGCTGCTGACATCTACGGCCTTGGGCAATTCATAAAGCTCGATTTGAGCCTCTTTCGATCGAAGCTGTCGATGATGCGCTTGTTCAAACTCCTGTATTTGAGACATAGTTAGATCAGGACCATCAGGAATGCTGATCGAACCTTCACCCGGAATAAATTCAGAACCACAGTCAGGGCACGTCACAGCTTTCTTGGCGTGAACAAGAGCCGCGTTTCTATCTCGGGCCATCTTTAGTTCCAGATGGGTATATGGCACGGGTTCCTTTGGGCCAGAATCGATTATCGACTGCAACTGCCTCTGTTTAAGAGTGAGTGCCGTATAATCCTTATCTAACTGCTCAAGCCGCTCAACCTCTAAGGGGTCAGGACAATCGACATCAGGTTTCACAGGAGTTGGAACTAAAACGATCTGCCTTTCCAGCAGGCGATATTGATCACGATGCTGACGCACAGCTTTAAGCCGAGCTTCGAGCGTGGCACAATCTTCATAGCCTTCAGGCTTTTCAGGTTCGTCCGGTGCGCGCAACACTTTGGTTAGTGCTTCGGCCTCGCGCTTGAGCGTCTTGGTTTCCTCGCGGCAGGCTTTCTCTACGACCTCGTAGGACGTAATGTTCACAACCTCATCGATCATGCGTTTACGCTCAGACGGTTTCATTTGGCCAAAGGCGTCGGCTCTCTTCTGGACGGAGGCGTTGCATATGTCGAAGACCTTCAAGCCATATCCCATAAGCTCGGTCATCTTTGCCGTGACAGCTTCAGCCCCTACAGCCAGTTCTGTTCCGGCTGCGTCTTGGACCCACTCCTTCTTTCCACGATGAACAGTATATCGGGCACCGCGTATTTCCATGATCGCTGTAGCGGTCAATTTGGAATAGTCTGAGGCTGACCCTCGCAGCGCCTTCTTCCCATAGAGAAGATAGCGAGTGAGTTCGATTGTCGAGAAGGTCTTGCCAACGCCATTCGGACCAACCACGGCGGTTAGACCTGTTTGGGGTTGAAACTTACCCTTGAGTGTGATTCCGCTTACAGGGAATGTGACATGGTAGGAAATTTCTATCAGCATGAGGTTTCCTATAAAAAGTATGTCTTGTATATTCATTTCTAATTTTAGACTATGACTGAGTAATAAGAGGAAAACTACCCTTTTGTGAGGAGCGATTTATGACCCCCCTCGTGCAGCAGATAATTGATGGTGTGATTGCCGTTGAAGGCGGATATACCAATAATCCCAATGACCCCGGCGGTCCAACCAATTATGGAATAACGGAAAAAGAAGCGCGGTTGGCTGGCTACAACGGTGATATGCGCGATCTTCCTAGGAGTATGGCGGTCCAATTCTATTACAACGACTATGTTGTGAAACCAAATTTCGATGACGTGCTGGCAATGAACGAGAAAATCGGTGCTGAGCTAATCGACAGCGGCATTAATTGCGGTGTTGGTCGAGCGGCTGAGTGGCTGCAAACGGCTCTTAATGCTCTCAATACTCAAGGTAGAGACTATGCTAATATCAGCGTAGACGGGGATATTGGTAGCGGCACTCTCGGCGCATTGAAATCTTTTCTCAACCGGCGCGGTTCTCGTGCAACTGATATCATGCTGAAGGCTTTAGACTGTCAGCAAGGAGCTTACTATATCAGCCTTGCCCAAAATGACAGTAAGTATGAAGTGTTTTTGAACGGCTGGCTCGATAATAGGATCGAGAATGTGCCAAGGTAGGGCTTTATGGTTGACTCCTCTAGGGATGTTCTATTCATTCTCAACCTAACCAAGATGATCCTTGACATCATCGGTTTCTATGTGTTGGTCACACGGGTAAGAAGTCGGGAATTTTCTAGGTTCGCTGGAGCCTTCATTTTCCTGATTATGCTTGTTTGTCAGATCGCCACAGCGTGGACCGTTCTGATGGTAAACGGTGACAGAACGATTGTATGGTAGATTCGCAGACCCTGCTTGACAAACATGAATCCAACTTTCGTTGGACCATTTTGGCATTTGCCCTGTTCGCAGCTTTAGTCTCGGGCCTTGTCATTTGGCAGCTTGCAGAAACGTCCCCCAATCATTGGTGCGGTTTGGCTAAGGCTGCCTCGCCAGAGATCAGCGCGGCTTGTGTCACGCTGCTTGAAAAGCTTCTTGAAATCAAAGATCACGTAATCATTGGCCTAATGTGCATTTTAGGTATCATCGTTATTGGTACGGTGGCCGTTGCCTTGGGGTTGAAGATTACGGGGTCGGCCCCCGGTGGACTAAGCGTTGGGGTTACTCCCGAGAAAGCTACAGCGGACACTTCTGAAGGTCTGCACGTTGAAGTCCCAATCCCACAAGGAAAAATTAACGATGTCCCTCCTCGCACCCCTTGAAGGCCAACTATGGAAGATCGCTACTGGCGCAGCCGGTTTGATTTCTCTCATCTTGGCAGGCTTTTTGGTGTCCAGTTATCTGGAAAACAGAAGCCTAACTAAACAGAAGAACGATCTGGTTACTCAAATCAATGATCCTGATACGGGTTATGTGGCTCAGCTTGCGCAGGCTCATACCAATGTCAAGCAAGTTCAAACTGCTATGGCAGAAGAGCAAGCATCTTTTAAGGCCCAGCAGAGCGCAGCTAATGCCAAGTTGGCTGAAACTGAAGCTACGCTTCAGCGTGTTCAGGCACAAAACAAAGAGGTTAATCAGCGGTTGCAGAAGTTTCTCACAACCACTCCTCAGGGTGCTACCCATGATGAGAGGATGAGTGATATCGACCAATCTGCTTTGAAGGACTTGGTGCAATGAACAAGCTAATGCTATTCCTGATGTTTCCTCTTGCGGCTTGCGCTTCAACGCCTCGCCCGCAGCCGGAACCTCAAGTTGTCATTCAAAAGGAAGCGGTTGCAGTTGATGCACCTTGTGTTCCTGATGATCTTGCGCCAGCGCCTGATTATGTTGACACTGACCAAGCGCTTAAGGCAGCGGGGCCAGCGGGTGATCCTGCTGCAATCGAAACACGCTACAAGCTTCTTTGGGCTGGACGCTCCCAGCGCATTGGTCGGCTAAATTCGTTGGAACCGATCGTTGCCGCTTGTCCTAAGGGGCACGTCACAAAGAAGTAAGGTGTGATGGCTGACTGCGTTGATCAGATTGCCCGAGATTCTGCTAGAGATGCCCTTCATGGTGTTGAAGTTACCGAGGTAAAACTCGACGGCCTCAACACCAAGATGGACACGCATCATAAAGAGAATAACGAGAAGTTCGATCGTCTTGAGAGTATTCTCAAATGGGCGGGTGGTCTTATCGTTATGCTGTTCATCTCGACATTAACGTGGTCCCTTGCTCAGCAATACAACGCTAACGAAGCACAGAAGAAAGACATGCAGCAGCAAATCCAGCTTATGCAGGAACAGCAACAGGCGGCGGCGCTTGCCTCAGCGGCCAGTGCTGCCCAACCCTCCAATACCGCGAGCGCTGGGCGATAAGCGATCAACTTCAGTTACTGATGCTTGATTGATTGGACACAGCACAAGCTGCGCAATGCGATCGCCTCGTTCAATTTCATAGCCAATTCGCCCGAGATGCGATAGAATCACCATCAGTTCACCACGATAGTCAGAGTCAATCGTCCCGATTCCATTCGTCACGAACACGCCGTGCTTCGCTGCTAGACCACTTCTCGACCGTATCTGTAGTTCGAACCCTTCGGGGACTTCGACAGCGAACCCGGTGCGGAAAATCCTCGTCTGACCGTGGAATAGCTTTGCTGATTCCGCTGAGCAGATGTCCAGACCCGCCGACCCCGCCGTTTGATATGCTGGTAGGGGCAATCCCTCCCCGTTCTCCAACCTCTTGAATTTCAGTTCCATAATTTTTCTCCAGCCAGTTTATTGCATAATCAGCGGCAGTTTTAAGCATAGAGTCGCTATGAACATCCACACACAAAGCATAGCGAGGTTCGTATGGCCTATGACCGCTTATACGAATAACTTGTTCGTTAGGTTGTCTAGGAAAAAGAATAACATAACGGCTATCGCTATGTGCTACTAGACTTGATTGAATCTTTGCAGGGATACCGAGTTCTCGTGCTTTATCGTAGATTCTAATTGCTACTTCAGCACTGTTCTTCGGGTCCATCTTTAGGCAATCTTTCTGTTATAAACGCTTTTACATCAGGATGTAGAGGCTTAAGCCTTTCTGCTACAATGCTCGACCAATCAAAAGTGTCAAGAGAAACAACTTCTGTTGCTGAGTCTTCGTCTCTAACGCGCTTATGCGTAAGAGCAAGACAGTCGATCTCCGGCAAGTCTTGGCCGGGTTGGAGCAGAACGCGAACACATTTATCCTTGATTTCATTTGCGTCTTTAGAAAGAAGCTCATTCAATGTCATAGTAAGATAAAGGGTGTTATCAGGGTCTTGATCGTGAGCATATGGCTCCATTGATCCTGTGCAATGCACAGTTACACCGTTGACTATGTAATCTCCGGGTACATGATAATGTCCCGAATACATCGGCAAATGCCCAAGCTGAGCTACAGGCGCTAGATGGTCATCATGGCCATCAAACTCTTTCAAGTCCCAATGCCCAATAGCCACTTCGGCTTTGTCTAAATCAAGCTCTTTGGCCTGATCATCCGCACGTCGATTCCACTCCCACGGAAAAAGGGCTAGATTGTGGATCATTGTCGGTGATCTAAGGATATGCAAATTTGAGAATCTATCTCTAATTCGCTGCACTAGATCGTGGAAAGCTCCGATAGCAGAGAGATTACGAGGAAGATCGTGGTTCCCTGCTAAAACAATGAAAACCACATCAGGATTATGCTCAGCAGTACTGAGAAGTGCATTTGCAGTTTCTTCAATAGTGGCGAGCGATACATAGGGATGATCAAAAACATCGCCCATGATCACAACTATGTGCGAATCATGGGCGAGTTCATTTCGAAAATGTTGCATCTGCTTGGCTTCGCGTTCGCCTCGGCGATGCGAAGGAACACCGACTTCGAACTTACGTCCGAGATGGGGGTCGCCGATCAGATGAACTGTCGTGCCGTCAGAGAGAACAAAATCACAAATCGTATTTAGCAATGGTTGAGCCGCGCTCATTCATTACATAAACAACAGGACGAGGCCAATGTTCTTCTGCAAAGAATGGGCCATAAGTCATGGAAGTGTCGTCTTTATGCTCGGCCCTAACGACACATAGGCCATCCTCTAAAGTCTGAGAAACAGAATTGAAAGGACCATCAAGCCGCTCTGCGGGCTTGAATCGATTGCTCTTATCTTGTTCAAAGAAACGGTATTTAACCGTAAACATAACATTTCTCCTTCATCTTCTTCTGAGGCGAACCCTAGAGAGGATGAAGGAGATAGTCAAGTATCAGGCGACAAAAGCGGGAGAACCGTGTTTTGGTTTCCAACTGATACCGTTATAGTTTCTTTCGGGACGGTGAGTTACACCAAATTCATCGATGACTCGGTGTGACCCATCATCAGTGATGTGCAATTCCTTAGGGCAATCAATGCGAAAAGTAGTGCCATTTGCATAACGATATTCTCGCCACTGCTCGCTGCTAATATCCAAAGGAAGTCTCTTGGCCTGCGTCATATTTCATCTCCTACTACTGTTGCATAAACATGCTTGCTCTTAGCGTGAAGCAAGCAATCAATCTGCCAAGCGCAGTCATGAAGAGCGTTGTGTTTATCGCCCTCGAATGGGACGATATCTTCATATGAAACATGCTCAGCAGAACCATGGAGCGCAGCTATGAAGCTATTCATATCTCGCGCATAGCGGTAATGGAAAGGCATAGTGCGGCCAAGCTGTTCATAATGAGAGGCCAAGAATGGCCAGTCAAATGAAAGAGGCTTGGACCAAAACCTATATTCGGCATTGCGGCCTTCCAATACCCATTGATCGAAATCATTGAATACCTGCACACCCGGTTCAGCCCGAGTTACAATACCTTCATAGACCTTTCGATTCTTTCCTAGCCAGAAATCTCGTGTAGCATCGTCCCAACGACGGCGAGGTAGCGGCATAGGACAACGATCAAAACAATCTCCGATCTCTCCCGTTTCGTAATTGAACTTGATCGCAGAAAGTTGGATAATACCAGTGTCGCTTGGCGATGTTCCCATTGTCTCCAAGTCCACCATAATGTCTGTCATGTCATGTTCCATTGCCGTAGCTCCTCAAAGTTTACTGACTTACGCCCAGCTTCGAGAATAGCAATGTATTCATGACAGGTCATGATAAACCATTTGCCAAGGGGGTAAGAAAAAATGTAGAATTTATAAGACCCGTCACCCCGCTTGGCCTCTTTAAGAGCCGCTACGTGCTGAGCATCTCTGATCTTATTAAAGCTGAATGATTTTGGATCAACCGTGGATTTAACTTCAGCATAATGGATGGGATGACGAGGAGAAGAAACCATGAAATCTGCTGGCTTAGGGAAATCATGCACTTTTGCGTTCTTATTGATGCCCATCAGATCGCGCTTATCACGGAAGCGTTGACAGTGGCCTATGCCATCCCAATACTTTTCAAAAGCCTTCTCTGCGTCCTTGCCGTCATTCATTCTGAGAACCTCGCTAAACTCCATAGAGCAGCAATGACGGCAATCATAAATACCATCATGCCTCGCATCCACCAGTCCCATGTCGCAACATTAAAGTTCCAGACAACAAAGCCCACTACAATGTAGGAAAGTAGGATTGGAGCTAGGATTAGAACGACATAGCCAAGGACTTGGCCTAGAGTTTCTCGTTTCATGAATACATATACTCCAAAAGTTCTCTGATCTTATTATCAGAAAGTGGCTTACCTTCAAGCTCTTTTTCAATGACACCCTCAATGACCTGAGCTTCATCCAATTCGATCTGAGTGAACTTCGGGTCTTTTTTATTGAATGGCCTAAACGTCCGTCCTATCGCTACTGTGCAATGCAGCGGTAAAGTCTTTACGATGTCAGGATGAGTGGTCATCGCTTCTCTAAGCATTGGAATGAAGGTCATAACCAAGTCTTTGTGAACCGAGAACACCAACTCGTCGTGGATCGGCATCATAAGACGAACATCAACACCCCAAACAATTCCAGCTTCGAGACACAGTTCTCGCAACCTTAGCAGCGAACGCTTTGCCAATGTGGCACACGTTCCTTGAATTGCTGCATTGACTACCTGATTACGCGCCCTTCCTTGCAAGCGCTTGATTGCCAGATCGCCATAAGCGAGCATCCCGTGCGAAGGTGAGATATCAGCAAATTTCTGCTTCATAGCCATACGCCATTCATTGGTAACTTCAAAGCGATTGCGCCTGTGACCGTCTGGCAGCGTTAGATAACCCTGCATGGCAGCGATATCTTGTTGCTGAACTCGCCATGCTTCAGCAAGAGGAAAGCGAGCGCGATATTTATCGACAGCTTCCCAATGCTCCTTATCGGTCCAACCGAGATTTGTGGCCACAGTTGATAGAGCGCCACTATACCAATAGCTGAAATTGATGCCCTTCCCGACAGGGGTTCCTCGTGACCATTTGTAATACTCGGATGGACTTAGTTCCGATCCCGAAAAATCGACAAGCCTCCGGTTGTTTGGGTTTCGACCGAACTTGAACTCGCGGAACTCTTCTTCCGTGAGGCCGGGTAGGGTTTTGACAGAAAGGCCGTCCACGGCTGCGCCGGAGTGCATATCGCCGTAGGGGATTTGTCCATAGACCTTTCGGAAGCCCGGATCACCTGACTGATCTCCGATGATAACAAGCTCAATGGCTGACCAGTCGGCTGACACGACGATGTGATCATCACTATCGCCAAGATAGAACCCACGAATGTACGCCGAGTTACCCCTCTTGGCCAACTGCATCGGGTTTGGGAACGACGTGGCAAGACGCCTCGTCGCAAGGATCGAGGAAAGAACTGGATAGACACAGCTAGTCTCCGGGTCCATGAGTTGAGTATAAGGCGTAAGATACAGCTTCATACGCTGTTCGATCTCAGCCATTTCCTGCAAGTCCTTCATGATATCCTTTTTGATTTGGATATCTGGACCCTCCATCTTATCGAGCTTCTCTCGAATTTTACCGCGAGCATCACTATCTGACGCGATGGAACCTTGGGAATATTGAATAGGCAATTCAAGAAGATCATACATGATCGTTCTCATGCCCATATAATAGACTAGATTCAGCTTACCGCCTTTGGGTACAACAATTCCCTTCTCTCCAGCCCAAGCATTACCGATAGGGTTAGAAACTTGGAAGCATTGTTCAAAGTCATCATCCTTGTCAGGACTCTTGGCCCATGCTTCGATCTGTTTTCGCTTAGAGGCATAGCCTTTTTCATACCAAGCCTCTCGCTCCAACAACTTCTGATTAGGGGCGGAATTAAAAGGAAGCACCTTACGAATGTTAGCTTTGAAGCGTCGAAGGGTCGCAGCCATTTCTGCGCGCTCTACCTCGCGGCGATCAAAGACTTGCTCTAGGTCCAGCCGAATGCCCTGACGCCAAGCGTCAGCATACAGATGAACCATAGGATTCTCTTGTTCAAAGAAAGCGACAAGCGCTGCTGGATTGTTCTTAAGCATATCGTCCAGCATCCACTTATAATGCTGAACTGCCCAATAAGAATCGTCGGCACCATAAGCGCACACCTGTTCGCCAGTAAGCTGGCCCATGTGCTTAGCACCATTTTCTGAAAGAACCTGCTCATAAGTTTTCTGGACGTAGCCAAACTTGCTCTTCGTCAATTGCTTCAGGTTATACCCCTTGGCAATCGACTTTACATAGCCATTCCAACTATGAACTGCCTTACTCTCCTTAGCTATAAACTTGCCGAGAAGTTCCTGCTGGTCATCGCTAAGACTGTCACCCTGTGAAAACTGCGAGAAAGCTACAACTGCTTCGGCAGCAATCTTGTCAAAAGCAGCGGGAAGTGGCGTTTGATAAAACACCGGAATGTCGTATTCATCAGGACCATGATGGCTAACAGCCATCTGCATTGTGCAAACGATCTCTGGAATGTCTTCAAGACCCCAACACTGCCTGACCATACACAACTCAAATGTAGCGTTATGAGCTACCACGATGGCTTCAGGATTTGCTGTCTCAAAGATAATCTTCCAGAATCCGTCTGGCAGTCGGTTTTCAACGTCGGCTTGGGCCATGTTGAAATAGTAGGCAGTATCGTCACCATCGATATATATCGAAAAGCCAGTAATGGTGGTTCGACGATGATCGAAGACATGACGAGTGCCGTTGTTATAGAGGTTCAAACCACTATGACGAGCTTCATCCTGTGTCTCGATATCAAAACCCCATAGATCAGTCTTTGCCAATCGATCCAAGATTGAAGGCAATTCTTCACTGACATTTCGATTATCGATCAGTTTCGATTGGATCATAGAAAATACTTTCCTAATAAGGCATGACCAGCGGCTCTATCTAGCTGACCAGCGATTAAACCGCCTTCTAGCTCATCTTCAGGCACGTCATAGAAGTGAGTGACCAGCAGCATGGACTGTAACAAGTCAACATTTTCTTGAACGGCTAACCACGTAGCTACGCCTTTGGTAAAGGGCAGGCCAAGAAAACCCGCAGGATGGCCGTTGAGAATAGCTCGCTCGATCTGCGGCCAGTGTTCTTCCATCCGTTCCCATGTCTTGGGGCCGAAGTTAGGGATACCGTCGATGTTGTCGCTGCTATCCCCTACCATCGCCTTAAAAAGTGGAACCCACCTAGCAGGGACACCTTTAGTATTGACGCCATTAAGCGTCACATTCCCAAGGCGAGTAAGCTGTGCATAGTCCATATCGTTGGAATGCACAGTTACTTGTATTCCCGCCTCTTTGAAACGCTTTGCCATTGTGGCGATCACATCGTCAGCTTCCCATCCATTTACCTCGATCTGCCAAGCGGAACTATGGCGAAGCACGTCTCGAAAGAGTTTGATCTGTGCAAAGATGTCCTCAGGAGTGGGAGAGCGATTGCCTTTATATGCAGGATAGATATCCTTCCGGCGCTCATTATGGCCATAGCCGTCCCATACCCAAATGTGCTGGCCGGGAGGACAAGCACACATTTGTTCAAAGCGCATACGGAGCGACAGAGGCACAGCCGAACCTAGCTGCGACTTCTCCATAGCTCGACGCATGACGTTGTTTCCATCATAGAGATTTATCATTGGCCATCACCATATTGATAAGCCCAAAAACAGGAATAAGCATTGCTACAAGAAGAATAGCAGAGATCACGTCTCCAAAAGTTGCAACGCCTACAAAATCTCCCACGAGAAAACCGATATCAAATTGCTTGAGATGAAACTTACCCATTGCTGTCTCCTAAGAAAAAGGGCGAGAGATGGTCCAAACATCTCTCGCCCCCTAGCGACTTTGTAGTAGTGCCTTAGTCGCTAATCAGTTCGAACGCGCACACACCCCACTCATTGCCCTTGGCGTTGCTCTGCGGAGTGTGAATGATCTTCACCTTCACAGTAGCATCTTCAAGACCTTCCGAGCGAAGCTTCTTCACGAACTTCGTGAAGAACTTGACGCCGGTAATCGAGGGGGTGATACCGACAGTGGTTCCAGCTTCGACTGTAACCTTGCCGTCAGTGACATCATTCAGGAGGGTAACGGGAATTTCTGCCGTCTGATAGGGGCCGTCAACCTTCTCATGGCTGGACTGCAACTGTGCAGTAGCCTGCTGGAAGTTCTGACCCTGCGGAGTCATCACACCATCATACGACTTAATGAAGGTGGTCTGACCGCCGCGATTCGCGCGGACCTGAAAGATCGACACAACTTCCGTCATATCGAGTTCAGCTTCAAACTCATTGAAATACCCCTTCATGTCACCGAGGCGGAAACCGCCTTCCTTGACAGTGAGATACTCGTCAACCGAAATACCCGCCGAGTCGACCAGCGAGGTCAGCGAGGGACGGTTGGCAGGGACCGACGACTGCTGAACAGCAGGAAGGTTTCCAGTATCGTTGGGAGTGAAGTTCGAAGAAGCCTGTTGGGCCTGATCCATAACGCGAGCAAGAGCAGAGTTCTGAGCCATTTGTAAGTTCCTTTGTTAGTTCGTTTACCAAGATTGGTAGGTGCCTTTTACACCGCGTTGATCATATAGCAAGCCTTTCGTTAGTGATTACTCAGTCTCGGTGAACTCCAAGACAGGACGAGTCTCGTCAACGCGATTAGCCAACTGACTCTTCGCTTTAACAATATCATATTGCCGATCATCGATTGTGTCAGCATAGCGAAGGAAATATACTCGAAGGATCGAGGTGCGAGTCCCTCGACTAGCTCGGCGATAGGCTTGGAGAATATTGACATCCATGTAATCAATGGAAACGAATATAACGATATCAAACATTTCCCAATTATAACCGACTGCAACGGTTGGACCGGAGCCTACAATCACGTCTAGCTTTCCTTCCTGCGCAAGCTGGTCAATTCGATCTCGCTCTTTAGCGTGAACAGTGTTATTGATCAGTGCCACTCGAAGGCCGAGACTTTCACACAGTTTCACAAGACGCTCTTGCTCTGGAACTAGGGCGGCAAAAATCAAAGTTTTCTTTCCTTCTGAAAGAAGGATTTCAACGCGCTCATCTTTACCTGTCCACTTAGGTATGTTATTGAGCATGGTTTCTGGATGGCCAAGGATTTGGCGCGCTCTAATAAGTGATACGCCGGGGAGGGCACCATCAAGGACTCTCCCATCTTCCAGTTCTAACAACGCCTCTTCGTGAAACTTATCATAATGAACCTTTACAGATTCATCGACTTCAACATATTGGGTATAGAACGCTACAGGTTCCTCACCATAGACCTCTTCAAAGGTTCGGCGAATTGAATGACGAGCAAGAATTTGCCGGAGCTTGTTTTCATTTTTCCATACGACAACACGCCCATAGTCATCCACAACAGCCGCGTGTTCAAAATAAAATCCTTGCAAGGAACCATAATATCGTGGTTCGATTACACTTATCGCAGGATATGCACTATCTAACCGACCATTGATCAACGTCCCGGTCATACCAACGAAGCGAGAAACATGGCGATTAATCCAATAAAACGACTCGGTCTGATTGGACTCAGGCCCTCCGTAGCCCATATGAAGCTCATCGACAAGGAACAAATCCATATCGGGGAAATTCTCGATCAGGCGTTTCCAGTGCGCCGAAGCGAAGGCAAAGGTGCAGATGACGACCTTAGCGCCTTGTTGAGCCGCATCGGCAATTAGGTCTTTGAAATCCTCAGGATCATGGCGGACATATCGCAAGGGCTGTCCGTCAGGTCCAAGTAAAGGTTCTACCTCATCGCCGGGGCATTCATAGGTCCACGGCTTTCGCTTGAGACTGGGTCCAAGCATTACCCATTCTGCGGTTGGTGGACCATAGGCAGGGAATTTGAAGTCGATGTAGCAACATCCTTTGCGGTCGATCGTATTACTCCCATCAGCGAGCTTCCAGCCGCGCCGGGTGCGCGTTGAACTGATAACTGGTCCAGTCCATTTCTGTGTGAGATTAGCTCGATCTGTCCGAAGAATGACTACATCTTTCTGACAAAACTCTGTGAAGCGAAGCATTTCACCAAGATTTTTGCGAAGCAAGGACTTCGGCATAGTCCACAGAGTTTTCTTCTGGAAAGAATCCCAAACCCAAAAAGAATAGACGCAACACGGCGGCGTCTTTCCTGTGCCGGGATCGCTCAGGTCCAAGCATTTTGGATTGCCCATATAGAAGGCAAGTTGCTCGATCTGTTTATCTCGAAGTGTGGGAATTTCACGCACAGACAAGCTTATATTCTCCGTTCATTCGAGCGTTAAACCGCTCAAAACGAGTAAGACTACGCTCTTTCCGCTCGTTAATCAGCAGGGTTACGGTCTTGCTTGCAAGAGCAGCGTCAGCTTCAGGAGTTGTGTGGATTTTACCGTCATACCAAAGTCGAGTAATGTCAAAGTCGAAGGTCTGAACTAGAGCTTCGCCACTCTCCATCTTCTCTAGCTCGACTAGATCGACAGTGTAACCCTCGATCTTGCCTCGACTGACACAAACAACGTCAGTAAACTTTTCATATTCTTGGAGGCGTTCATAACGGTCATTGATACGTTCTAGTCCTGAACGCTCTTGAGGAACAAGCGCCCACTCTTCTGCCGGAGCGTTGCCAGCAGGAAAGTAGATGGGGCAGAAGACATCGATATCCTTAGGCTCTACACCTAGGAGGTAATCACGAATAGCCCCGCCAGCTATAACCGAATCTTTCGGCATTTGAGCTAGGATTTTATCCCAAAGTTCGGGTTCATTTCTAAGCATTTAATTATTCTCCGGCGCATTGAAGGAGATCGAGTAGTTCTCAAAATCTCTTTCAGTTGGTCTTGATTTAGGTTTTCCTGCTGTAAGGATTTTAGGCTTTGGCGTTTGATCTTTTCAGGACTCAAACTTCAATCACCTTTGGTTTCCAATCAGGGTTTTCTCGTGGATAACCGCGAGGATTACACACAACCCTGACACCATTTATGATCTTGTCGGCAGGAGCGTGGGTATGTCCATGATTCCAGACAGCGATGCGGTCATTGAACTGATTAAGCACTTCCCACATGGCGGGCGACCAGTAATAGTCATTTCCATCACTACCAATATAGCGAGGATCAAGCGTTTCAATGGTTGGTGCTGTGTGAGTTACCACGATCGCTCGCCACTCTTTTGGAAGCTGACTTAACTGTTCTGCCATCCACTCGGCATGACGACTCATCGCGTCGTTAATAACCTCAGCGCTAGAACCAGACCATAAGCCATCGTTCATATAGCCGAGCCAATGCCGCTCATCAGAAACTTGATACCAGCCGTTGCGTCCAAGGAATCTGATTTTCTCTTCCGCAATATCTAGGATGCCGGTTTGGTTGCACCCTTGGAAAAACTGTGTTTCAGTTTCATCGAGCGTCCTTTTTTGCGAACGATTAGAATAATGTTCATGATTTCCATCGAGAGCAAACAGCGTATGGCCACGCTTGATGATTTTATTGTTGAGATATTTAAGCCCTTCCAAACCGTTCGCGCAATCTCCAGCAACAACCACAAGGTCTGTGTCAAAACGAGGTGTCTTGGGCTGTGGGTGGTTGAGATGCAAGTCAGAAACTAGAGTATATCGCATAGGGGACTATCACCTTTCAGATAGAGCGGATGGCGGGGGTGTCCGGCCTTAGTTTGGCCTAGACATTTAAGTTTGCAGCCAGCGTTTCTAGCCATTGCCAAGACTTCCGACTCCCGGCTCATAAAAGAGCCGTGTGTGCCCCAAGCGGCAATAACAGGACCACAGGGATTGCGAAATAGCAGACGAAGATAATCATCATTCTGCGGGCCGATAGGATCGACATGCCTGTAAAGCTGTTTTGGATCGGTCGAACGCAGTGCAAAGAGATTATATACGATGATACCGCCGCAGTTTTCACGTTCAGCAAATTTCATGCAGCGGCTGATAGTTCTATCATCGATCTTATCGTCAGCCACACTAGGATTGAGCATAACGAAATTCATGTGAGGTTTGTGAACATCCCACGATCGGATTAACTTATACCGATAAGCCTGATCTTCATCAAAGATAGCATCTTTAAGCACTCTTTTCCTCCATTAAGCTATGGAGCGACAAATCAGCAAAACCTCTGGCCAGTGAGCGCTGTGCAGCCAGCATCAAGGTTTCATTTCCACCCTTGAGCGCTCGAAGCAATTCTCGCTTCTCAGCGAGATAAATCTTGGCGAACTTCGGATCGTGTTTGACAATCGACCGGGTGTTGGAAATCAGATCAGCCAGCTTGATGGTCTTGGCGTCAGGATCAACATCTGACAATCGAGCGCACTCCGCTGCCTTTCGCACTTTACGATTACCCGGAAAGGTGCGTTCGGTCAAATCATCGACCAAATCTGCAACTCTAAAGCCAAACTCTTCTCGAATATCCGCAAGGCTAGTGTCGGTATCTTCTACTACATCGTGAAGAATAGCAGCACAAAGCATGTCCTCATCATCAGTAACTTGATTGACGAGCATCATAACTTCAACAGGGTGAACTATGTAGGGTGTTCCATCATACTTACGAAATTGTGTTACGTGCTTTTCAGCAGCAAATGCTACTGCACGATTTAGCTTAGCTGCCACTGATCGCTCCTTTATAAGAGTCATGGAAGTTATCTAAATCCCAAGTTTCGAAAGTAGTATTAGCTTCTCCAAGTATAGCCTTGGCCATAGCAATCGCTTCTTCCTTGCTTATTGAGATTGAACTCCCACTAATGTCAGTAATAACCACTGCCGCGACAAGATCATTACCGTCTTTGTCGCATGAATCCATATTGAAATCGATCCACTTCTCTCCGAAAGCATCGTCGAAAGTGTAAGTTGATTTACGAGAGTTTGCCATTTGTTAATTCCTCATGCCGCTCAAGATAACGATACTTAGCGTAGCGCGGCGTCCACGGCGTAAGATCGACTAGGTGATCAAGATTGGTAATGTCTACACCTTCGATGTGATAAAACCCATCTGTGTGTTCACTGTCAGGAAATAAAGCGAGCTTTTCCATTTTAAGCATTTGATAATCGGCCAGCTTGACCTCTGGCGACATATCGTGGGGAAGGTTCCAAAAGTCAGCAAGGACAACTTCACCACGTTTAAGCTCTCGCTTATAGTCAGGACACAAGCCTTTAAGCCATGTTGTTACGTCTTTGTAAGCAAACTCGGCATCATCGTGATGCAATGCTTCAAACTCGAAACCGGGCGGGGCGATATAGCTGGCATTCACCCCATGCTGCGCCACCGTGTAAGCTAGGTCACTGTTGTTAGAACCGTTGAAACGCGGCTCTTTGGATAGATTATGGGCTATGTCATCCAGCGTAAACGTAGACGTAGCCGGATCATCGAAATACCAATAGCCACCGCTTTTGAGCCGGATGCTAGGTCGTCGGGTCGTTTTCATATCGTTGACCCCATCAAACATATCAGCCATTCTCGGCCTCCTTAAGCTGTTCTTCGCTAGGGTAAAGCAATTCAGCTTCATCGTAACTGGTGAAAATTCCTGTTTCAACCAACCGGACTAGAATCCGTTTAGCCAGAGTTTCCCGGCAGCGCAGGAAATAATCCTCGGCTTCATCATCAGCATTCATGCTTATTCCTTTGCTTCCTCTATAGTTCTAATGATCACTTCATCAGCAATTCGATAGCAAAGAACAGCAAGTTGCTCATAATAGATGCAAGTCATATCCACGATCTTAAGCATCTGCTCTCGGGTTGCTATGAAACGAACAGGAATAGTTCGATCGACATATAAATCATCTGTCTTTGGATCGATCCATTGTCCTTTAGCGGGTTTCATTACTGTCAGTCCGCCCGAAATTTCACGAACCTTCTCATCCCAAATCCTGTGGTATCGAAGGCGAAAAGGTCGCCCGTCATTCCGAACTGTCGGAACAAGGACTTCCCAAAGATATGTGGTTTCATCCATTCTTTGGCTCCAGATAAAAGATAACCCCCCAATCGGGAGGCTACCTAACTAAAAATCAATCATCACTCAGTGTTAGGACGAACACGTCCCACCTTTTGTCAGATCGCAGATGTCGGTCGTAATCTCTGCAAATTCATCTCCTTCATGCCTAACGGCATCTTCATAGGGGATGGGGGTGAGAGGTTGACCGCCGCGAGCGCCAGAAGGATACACAGTGAAGCCTCGCAGCCTTGGGGCATAGTGAGCGAGCGTCCTTGCGAAATCTTCAACGCGATCCTCATTGTTGAGGTCTGTGCCCCACTGCGGAAGATTGATGGTCGAAGAGATAGCCATGTCCACGTAATCCTGAACGTCCGCTTGGAAGCGAATGCGCCGCTCATAATCTTTGGCAAGATCAATCGCGCTTTCGATGGAGTTAGGATCAGCACCGTATTCCTGAATAAGAATTTTGGCCGTTCCATCTACGACATACTGATAGTGCCACTCTGTGCCGTTCTTCAAATAGCGGCGCATGTAGGACACGGCAAACAAAGGTTCTATGCCAGTGGTTGTTCCAGCCATGATCCCCAAGGTTCCAGTCGGCGCAACCGCTCGCTTGGCGACAGGACGACTAATCCCAAGCCTATCACAGAAGGCATCGCCGACGTAATCGCTAACGTCACGATATACGGCCAACCATTGGTGCAATTCAGGAACAACTTCATATCGATATCCTTTCTGGATCAACCATTCATGGACACCCATCAACCCCAAACCGAGTCGTCGATTCTTGGCGCGAGTATCTGCAATTCGTTGAAAAGGCATGTCAGCCTCAAGTGTTCCGCAAACAAGAAACATAGTAGCAAGGCGAACAACCTCACGGAGTTCCTCGATATTTTCGATACGTGAAAAATTCAGCGAACCGAGATTGCAGACATCACAATCATCAGCGCTAGTGACTTCTGTGCAGGCATTGCGACCTGTCTCACTCTCTTTCTCATCGAAATTAAACGAGAAGCCCGGCTCGCCGTTACGCAATGCCATTCTGACATTTTCCATGAAGATTGGATTAAGACGATCGCCGTCACGCCATGCGTTGTCGTAATTCAAACTGACGTTCATCATATCGAGCGGGCAGTTGAAATTGAAATCAGCCTGCTTTGCTTGACCGAACGAAATGGTCGTGCCGGGAATAGGCATATTGTCCCAATCCTTGGCATGAATAAGCTCCATAGCGTCGCCATGCTGCCAATTAAGGCTTCCATATAGCGCGGAACGCCGTGAGCCACCTTGCTGGACGTTACGGCCAATCTCGTTGATCATATACATCTTTGGGATCGGCCCCGAGGCTACGCCGCCAGTGCTACGTAGAAGCTCTCCACGCGCACGATAGACAGAGAAATCATTGCCAGTCCCGCCACCAGTCATAAGAGCGCTTTCATGCTTCCATGAAGTGTCTGCCCAATCCTCTCGGGTGTCCTCTTGGGAAAGGAAGATATAGCAGTTGTTAAAGAAGCGACGATCACGACCGGCGTAATAGAGATATCGACCGCCGGGGATGAATTTCATGTCAGTGATGAAGCGAGCAAGTTGCTCCAAATCACTGATTGACATATATTTTTTGCATACGTCAAGAGTGAGTGTCACGGCCAGTTCATCCCAAGATTCGGCACCTTCATGGCGATACTTTTGGTTAAAGATGGCTTGCGAAAAAGGTGTTCGAAAAGGGCCGCTACCAGACATAGCTCATTGTCTCCTGCAAATATGGAACTGACCTTGCTAAAGGGTCATCAGAGCTACGTCCAGTGGTGCTTCGGCAATCACTCAGTGGTTGACCATTCCAACCGATACTTGATCATTGAGCCTAGAATACGCAGCGGATTTGCGGGGCGTTTGGACAACAATCCTAGCTGTATAAGCCGTCGCCGAACGTCTATCCTAGTTTCATGAGGAATGAACCACTCTCCCCAAGATGCCTGCCAAGCATTTTTAATTGCTCGTTTCTGCGCTGGCGTCATCTTAGCAAGAGTTTGGGGGGCAGACTTCACAAAACCTCCGTGAGTATTCGCCAGTCTCGCAGAATGTTTCCCTCAAAGGTTAGTTCAACAGGTTTACCGACGAGCTTAGAAACATCATCAACCTTGGCTTGGGCAAAAATTTCTTTGATTTGAATAGTCGAGTCGGCATGACTTTCTCGCCACTCCTCCGCGCTGTATTTAGCGAAGGGAGGATAATCAGCCCATGCTCCGATAAAAGTAGCAACACAACTATTCCCGCTTGCAAATTCAAGCGAAAGCCCAAATTGACTGTCGTGAGAACCTCCGAGGCCATAACGAGCCTTAGTGATCTTTCCTAGTTCTTTTCCTGTCATGCTATTCTTGGTCCTGATGGAGGCCAACCCAAGGGCTTTCGCCCATGCTTGGCGATGAAAGAATTGGTTCGACGCTGAACAGCTTCGCTATGCGAGCCTGCACGAATTGCCTGCATTTCCTGCAAGGCAACCCGCTTCATTGTCGGATTATTTCTGTTTGCGTGGAACCGTTTAAGCACGGTCCAATATTCTTTACCTTGTTCATAGAGTTCCATAAGCCCTCAATACATCTGTGACAGTTTGAAAATAGGAGTAAAGATGAATGTCTCAAACTCCACATTCGTCCAAGCAATCGTTCGTTCCATTTGGGTAAGTGTCCAGTCATAGGAGTATGGACGATCAGACGCTCGCTTCTGATGTTTAACAGGAATGCCTGTAATGCGAGCTACTTCCTTAGGAGGAAGCTTACCTTCATTACGCATTCGATAAAGAACATTCCCTAATTTGGCTCGCAAGTCTTTGGTCTTATCCGTCAGCCCGTAAATTTTTTCAGAGCTAGATGTCTCTTTGACTTCGAGATTTTCTTCGCTCGCAATTCGGGCGCGCTCTTTAAGAGCATAATCAGGTTGCAGACCTTCCCGCGCTGCAATTTCCTTGGCGGTTAAACCATCGTTGAGATATTCGATAAATCTTTCTCGACGCGCAGCGAGGAACTGCGCATCGAGTTCTGCGGGAGTGGCCATAAACTTACCTCACGATACATGCTTCTTGCCTGCACCATGCGCGGCAATCTGGATCGAAACCTTGGCCTTCGCTGACGTTCCCATACAAGCGCGACATTCAAAGCACTCCGTCTTTCGACCAGCTTCTTCCGACGCCGGGCAAATGATTTCCAGACCTTTGATATTCTCATGCGCGCTCGGTGTCACGCGGAAAGTGCGATACCCAAGTTCATGAGCTTCTTCCATATCCTTCTGGCTGTCAGCAGAAGCCATAACGAACTTGGCCCACGATGCTGGAATGGTTCGCCATTGATGCGAATAGCCGGTCCAACCCGCAGCCTTCTTAAGAGCAACAGTCCAGAGAGCCAACGGCGCGGCTGTGGGATCGCCATAAGTGCCGAGGCGGATCATCTTATCAGCAAAGAGTTCCTGCGCTTCAAAGGCATTGATTTTGGGATAGCGACCGTTCTTGTAGGCATTATAGACGCCACGAGGGCCGTGAATGAGCGTCACGTAACAAGAACGATCCTTACCTGTTCCATCGCCCCTGTGAGGGCAATTACCGCAGATTGAAACATCTGCACCAGTTTTGACCGCTTCGATAGGCGAAAGATCGGAGCGAATGATATAGGTCTGCACCATCGCGCCGGTTTTGGTATTGCTGCTGCCGATCTTCAATCCGACAGCAATGACGACGATAGGAGCGCCATCTAGCTTAGAGGGGCCTTCATAGAGGATCGCCCCATTTGGTTTAGCCATCTTTTTCTCCAAAGTATGTCTTGTATATTCATTTCTAATTTTAGACTATCACTGAGTAATAAGAGGAAAACTAACAGCCCCAAACGGGGCTGTTAGCTCTTACTGGTGCTGGTGGTAGGATTCGAACCTACAGCTTTCGGCTTACAAAACCGCTACTCTACCGTTGAGTTACGCCAGCTTGACGATAGTGGCATCGACCGGAACGCCATCCTTGTCGAGGTCTTTGGTGTCGAGAATGACGGCGGCGTTCTTACGAACAGCCAGACCTTCCTTGACCTTGGCAAGGAACATTCGACCATCTTCCATCTTTACGACAGCGGTGCCATCGCGTCGAATTTCGGCCAGTTTGAAGGTATCATCCTTCGGCTTATCTTCAACCTTGGTTTCGGTCTTAGGATTTTCAGGGGCATCAGCCATTTTCTGTCTCCGTTTGAAAAACATCACGGGCAACCTGCGGCCCGCTCGCGCATGTAACAGCCCGGCGCAGTGAGTGCAACAAGTTGATGATCGTTGGATACGTCGAAATGAGACTCATTTTTTCTGTTCTGGCGCTGCCCGCGCTTTGCAAAATGAGCCTTGTTCAACTTGTGCATCACTTCTTCTCCAAAATTTGGAAGGCAACCGCTACGGCTCCTGCATACCGCTTTAAAGCGTAGCCTTTAGACCTCCCTATGGTTTCGCAAATAGCATCTACATCAACACCGGGGTTGTCTACCCTAGATAACGTAGCAGTAGCACTAAAGTCTCGCGGTGGCTTGGCAACGATAACTTCAACGTCAGGTTTGGAACCTTCCTGTTCCTTTATGAAGTCATTAAGGAAAGCAATGGTTCCTTCCTTAGTCGTGGTGGGAATTTCTTTCAACTCCCACTCTTGACCGGCTGCCTTTGCTTCTGCCTGAGTTCGGACGAACTTTCGCTCAGTTTTGAGCCAATATAAGTTCATAATGTGCTGCACTCATTAGTTGTTTAGCGGAAAAGATATGTAACATGCCGACGATAGTGTCATGTTCAGTCATGACTTAACCTGTTTGGCCTGCTCTCGCATTGCAACGGCACGGCCTTTTTCGCCGCAAGCATCATAATAGCTTGCGGCATGGAGAAGTTGTTTCTTGGTCGGCTCAAACTTTGTTTCAGAATGAAACCGGCCACCCTTCATTGGCTTGTTATTGTCGGTATTCAAAACGCCAAACACAGTCAGGCGAGTGGCGTAGGGAGAGTATTGCATGTATGTTCCTTTAAGTAATTTATAGCTTTTTCAAGCCTAACAGGATCATCTTTAAACGACCCTAAACCTTTATTGCACAAAGCGCACAGCAACCCCCGGACCTTTTTAGTTACGTGATCGTGATCTACCGCTAAGCGAGCTTGTTTCCGTGTGGCATGGTGAATATACGTCTCTTTTTCACCGCAAATTAAGCATCGGCCCTTCTGTTTTTTAAACATTACTTCATAATCTTCTGGAGTGATACCGAAGTTTAACTTAAGTTGGCGGCGTCTACTATAAGCTCGCCCTTTCTCGGGGTCTTTCCAGTAATGGGTTCGCTTTTGATTTGCCTTTCTTAATCCATCACAATCTCGGCATTGTGAGGCTAAACCAAAAGGACGGCGACTTGGACTAGCACAAAAGTCTGTCCAAGGCTTTTCCTTTTGGCATTTACTACAAAGAGCAATCTTTAGCTTTCTGCGCCTTGCTGTTTCTCTCATTTGGGTTGACGTTGGTATCTTGCTTCTCCTGCTGCTCTACAGGTCTAGCATAGCAAACGTCAGTGTCCAAAGTCAACCACAGTCTCGCCCCGCAGGAGAGCGGTTTGTGAGGGCTGTAAACCATCTTGCCAACGACAGTGCCGTCTTTCAAGACAAATTCAACTTCGTGGTGTCGTTCTGAACCTTGGTAGGTTCGGCAAATTATAGCTGGATCGTTTGTGCCCTCTTTAGTATTCTTTCGGATAGCCTCTTGAGCAACATGGATAATTTGTTTCATCCAAGCTGGTCTTCAATATCATCGATTAAAGCTCGATAAGCCTTCTCACCTTCGAGCATATTTGCTCCCTTGACTGGATCAAAGTCCTCGCCAAACTTCTCGATACCTCGGTGCATTTTACGATGGCGCTCTTTAAGGCCCGACAGGATGCGTCCAACATCGCGCCTTGAAAGTTTCAAAGTTACGCTGTCACTCACAATTTTTCTCCAGTGGAAAATGTGGGGCGCTTATAAGCGCCCCACAAATATCAATTACGCTCGAATGAAACGACCGCTAGCGTCACGCGCAGGAGTCTTGGGAGCATCCCAATGCTTGGTAACGCCCAAGCCCTGCGGATAGAACTCCTTGACCTTATCCTGCGGGACTTCACCCACAACGACATATTCACAGGCACGGCCCTTCTGCCATCCATAATCCTTCGGGAAGGCCACAACATCACGCGGGTTAATCTTCACCGCAACAACACGATGACCACCACCAGCATACTGCTTGAGATACGGAGCAGAGCAGAAGTGCAGACCGCGCGAGCAAGTCCGATCAGGATCGGCATCGCATTCATGGCGAGGCTCACTGACGGTATTGCCGATGCTATGGTCAAGATGACCACGAGGACCACTATGGATGGACTTATAATCCGCCCTGACAGCCTTCCAAGCGAGAATGCAACCGTCCGAAGTAATGGGCAGACCGCTATCAGCAACCCACTCATACAGATCCAGCGCAGCCCGAGGATCGGGATTCTGGAAGGCGTTCTCAAGGAACAGTTCGAACGGCTTGGCAGCTTCGGCCTCACCTTGGCGGACCATCTTGAGAATGAGTGAAGCCAGCGAGGACTTAACCTCGTAGCCCTTGTAGAACAAGCGACCGTTGACGATCGTGACGTTACCGCCAGTGAAGGTTTCGATAGCCTTGGGGATATCGATCAGCTTGAGAAGTTGCGCTTCGGTCGTCTTGGCATTCTTCACGGCCTTACAGATTTTGTCGAAGTTAGGATGCGACGACGGAATAACCTGCGGCGTGAAATCAAGAACCACAGAAATCGTGGTGTCGGTCTTGGTGTAAGGAATAGACATAGTGTTAGCTCCTAGATTAGATATTGCGAGTGAAAAGAGAAATTTGATCAGCGGCGTTGGTGCTGATGATAGTGGACAGCAACCAAGCGTCTTTTTGCTTGCTTACGAAGTCTTTGTAAAGCTTTTCCGGGTCAACGCGAGCCGGATTTTTGGGAGTTATAAATCGCTGTAGCTTTGTTTCATCATCTCCTACATGTTGAACATAATCTTCATAGAGCTTCACAATTTTGCCGAAGGGGCGATTTTGCTGCGCTCTACTAAGAGTGGCATATTGAATGCCGGTGTGCTTAACAAACCGGAACAGTTCGCTAAGGATATTGTTATTGATCCCTAAAGCAACACGCTCGGGAGCATCAGTCATGGTCTTGAGTTTAGCTTCCAACCGCTTGGAGAACACATCTTCAAACTTATCGAAGCCGTCAAGTTTGTCAGCATCGGCCTTATTAACGAATAGTAATTCGTCATAAGCGACCAGCCCGGTATTCATCTTTTGATGGAAACCTACCGGCAGATCGAAGCTATTCATCACCACAAGAATACCCTTATCGGGCTGATCTTTGTAGGGAATTTCCTGAACAGCATGTTGCTTGGCCCAACCCGGTGTGAGATTGGTGATCTCTTCACGAGGCCAACCTTGGGTAGTTCGACCGTTGAACGTGAACATACGAACCTTCGGTCTTACATTCAGAACCTTTGCCTGCTTGGCTGTAGTCACTGGCTCTGGCAAAGTGGAAGTTAGGATAATTTCCGGGCTTCCAATAAGCCGAACGATAGCTGCAATCCGAGCAGAAGTCAGTTCTTTTCCAAGACTACCGCGGAGACACAGGATACCCTTGTCTCTTCCGACCTTCTCAACATACTCCTGAATGCGCTTCATAGTCTTGGACTTAGGCGATCGAGGCAAATCATCCACAATGACATGACCAACAACGCCGGGGATTATCAATCGAAGTGACGAAGGAGAACGCCAATCCGATGACTTATGGCTTTTAGTTTTTCCCCAGTGTGGTTTCTGTTCAATATGCCACAATTCAAAACCCTTCATATCAACGATGGAAATGTTCGTTGTAAGGGTCTTACCTTTATACTTGGCATTTGAAGCAAGAAGCTTCTGCCGAGCGTTTTGGGCATAAGGATTAGTCATACCCGACTCATTATAAAGGCGAGTCTTGGCAGCCCACAGTGTCGGCTCATTATCGAACATCGTGGCGAACGTCGTAACAACGTCTTGGATAATGGCTTCAAGTCCTGCTTCAATCCCCTGCGACGTGACCTTGTCATAAGACAAAGCTTCACGAGACAGTGCAACGGAGCAAGCCCCGATTGGCAGCGTTAGATCGATACCATAACCAAGCAAAGGTGAAAGCCTGCTATCCCCACGAAGCGAATATTCAAGTGAGCTAATCTCAACAGGATAGCGAACACCACCCATAATTACACCGAGCGGCCCCGCAGAATTACGCAATCCCCATCCGTTACCTTGGAAGGTATATTCAGGAGGATTAAGCGTTCCATTTTCCACCAAAGGCAGAGGCCGGAAATACTGCAAGGCAGTTTGTGCTGCGTCTCGGAAGGTATTCATATCCTCGTCCTCGACGGGGAAACTTACCTCAACGCCATTATGCTCGTCCGTAGATTTCTGCCCTTGGAGGCCAATGGCAGGGATGCCATCTTCATCCTTGAACATGGTATAAACAGACAGAACCCCTTGATGCACAACACGCAGGGTGAACTGATCACAATAGGCAAATGGTGACTTGGAGCCAATGCCGAAACCACCAATCTGGTCATTGGACTGATCCTTGGTCGAGCCGTCTGTATAAGCCATGAAAGGCCCCATGACGAACTCGTGGCTCATACCTGTGCCGAAATCTCGGACCCTAAAAATAGGGTCGAGAGACGTTGGCATATGAACTTCGACCGGACGATCAGGACAACCTGCTGCAACATGAGCATCGATCGCGTTGGCGACTAGCTCACGACAAATAGCAACAGGTTTGTTGGCATAGGTCTGATTGGCAAAGAAATCGAAAATCTTCGGACTGGATTTGATAGTTGCCTTGGCAACCTGCATAGTCCCCGACTGCTCGACTTCACGATGAACGGATGCTAGTTTCATAGTCTTTGGATATCCTTAATCAAAGAAAATTTGACGAATTTCTTTCGATCGGGCTTGCTTACCCGATCGAAAGATACGGTTAAGAACATACATGAATTTCTCTTCTCCGTCGCCCGGTTTCCAAGCGACGTTAAAAGTCCACCCATCATGCCCTTCGTGCGTGGTGTAACCTATTTCATCACCACGCACTTCATAATCACCGATGAAATTACCGGCCATTGTCATCCAAAATAATTTGGCTCAACACGACACTCATCTGCCGATCTTCCTGCGCATAACCCTCGCGCGGTGCCTTGGATGGCGATGAAAGAACACGAGGATAAGTATCGAACTTGTCGAGACGGAACAACCGCCAGACACGATCGCCATCGCTGGACGAGGATTCACCAGCGACCTGATAGCCACGAACAACAAGACCGCCATCTTTGGTGGACGTGCCGAGAGCGTGGACTTCAACGATACGAAGCTGACCCTCATATTCGAAGGCAATCTGCTTGTTCTCAACAAGCGCCGAACGAAGCAGCAGCATCACAGCAACCTGCTCGGTCGGGAAATCGTTGGGATTGACGATACCAGCGCGAGCATCGGCGACAGTATAGGTGTTAGTCTTGGTGAATGTGGCCATGTTGTTTGATCCTTCGATTGAGTTCACGTTTGTTTTGATGCGGGACATAACGGGACGTTGAGGGCTGCGGAGGAATAACCTGACACGGAACACCGCGCTTGGTTTTCTTGCAGACGTGAACGCCGTTGACTACTCCTACATAGCGCTTTCGAGCGCCCACGAGGAACGGATGGTGGAAGGTAACGACAGGTTTGCCATCCTTCCCCATTGTAACGATCTGGATTTTAATAGAAAATCTCCATTTCGATTTCAGCAGCCGGAGAGATAACGAAAATCCCGAACACGTATCCGGCTAAGCCGCGTTCGAGCAACACGTTTCGAGCCTCGGCCCAAGACACCCATTCCGACAATGGAATGGCCTCACCCGAAGGAGAGGCTTCAGCCTTTATAACGGCTCGATGGATATAATTCTTCTGGAAAGCCATGCTTTACTCAGTGATCAATCAAATGCAGCGAGCCTGCCGATGATCCACTCGGTCAGCATGATGCCAAAAGCGTTGGCGATATGCGTTCGCAGCCCTTTGAGCTTCGAAATCGCTTGGATAGGTTTCACTGTCATAAACTAAGGTTTCTCCTTTGTGACATATAAGTTTCCACCGAAATCCATTTCCAAATTGAAAGACTACAATCAATTAGTTCTCCTGTGCGTGAACCTCCAATGCGTAGGTCTTGGGAAATTGAAACATCAAATCAATCGCAGGACCAAAAGGCAAGCCAATTTGGATGCAGGGAACAGGCGTTCCCTGCAAATTATGCGCTGCCCATCGATGATTACCATCCAGAACATAGAAATCGAGACTGGCTACGATAGGTTTGATAAGAACTTCTGGCGGCATCAACTCAAATTTAATCTTATCAATGCGCTGATGTGGCCGAAGAACATGAGGAAGCACAGTCATATGAATGACTGTAACATTATGCTTTAGCACAAAATCAATGAAGTCAGGATAATCTTCTTCATTGATCTGTGGCATAACGGGTCGAGGGACATAAAACGGCATGATTTCACCTCCTTTATAGAAGCGATCATTCACGCCATACTCGCCCCCTTGTGGGGCGCGAGTATCTAGCCTGCGATTATACCACATTATCATCGTTCCAATCTGATCCAGAGCCACGTCAGGCTGCCAAGGATGCCTACCGGCACGGCCTTGACCGGCTGATAGGCATAAACAACGATACATACAGTAACGAACACCTTGAGAACCATCGCAGCTTTGTGATGAGGCACCAAAAGCCAATCACATGCTTCCTTAAGCATTCGGCTTCTCCCCCATCGACACCATCATAACCAGAGCGCAGCAACCAGCGGCAACGCTATAGAGGCCGTGGGATTCCCACGCAGCAATGATGAAATACACCATGTGGAGCGGCCGCTCGGTAACAACAGCCGGACGGCAAAGACGATTATGGATTTGATGATAAATGTTAAGTTTCATCTTGGTTTCCCCAGTTTCGTCGCAATGCGACGGATGGATGTGAAACATAAACAGGCTAGCTAAGCCTTACATCAATTTAGCGAGCGCCTCCGATGAATAATCGTCACTGGCAACAGTGGCTTTGGGCGGACAACATCGATCTTTCTTGATCGGCAGCCCTCGAAGGGCAGCAAGGGTGTTGCGAGCCGCTTGATCAGTGCTTACCGTGATATTAACATCGATTGGCTTTGCCTTTTCGACTGGCGGTAATTTTCTATCTCTAGGGATAATGTGTTCACCGGCCCTATAAAAATCATTAACACTCGGTGCAATGATCTTATCAGCATGGATAATACCGCCAGTTGCAATAATTTTGTCTGCTGTAATAGTGGCGGCGGCGATTTCATTTGAATAAATAAAATCACCAAGCCCTTCACTGACAAGTTTTTTGATTTGTTCGTCATCAGGATAAAGGCTTAGAATTTTTCTCAGAGAAAGCCTTGCTTTAAGCGAAGCATCAAACTTTTTTTCAGCTTCTCGTCTTGCTTCGGCAACAAGTTTTCGTAACTTGAACGGATTGAATGTCATTTACACCTCCACAGCATCGATTGCATGAATGAGGACAATAAGTGTCTTGTCAAAGCCTTCTCGCTTGCAGACAACATAGTCATCGCCTACGTCAATCAGTTCAACCTCGAAAGCCTTGGACTTGCCTCGAATATAGAGCCAGACATTGTGATCGTTCTTCCGAATAAGGCCGGAAATAATACCACGAATATGTCTAGCTGCGGGTGAAGCTGGAATAACTTCCTGTGTCATTTAGACAAATTCCTCTCGCTGGATTTCACGAACCACCTTGGCCTTGTCCAGCACAAAACCAATTTGGTATTTCCCATACAGCACGAGGCTTTGGGAAACTTCATAGAGCCGCATACAGGTATGCGGGTTATCGTAGAGTGCCGCCCTTATCTTGGGGTGATCAAACCACATCTTGGATTGATCCAAATCCTTGAACCCGCAATAGTATTGAAGCGTCCATTGCTTCGCAAATTCCTCGGCCCACACAGCAGGAAAATGCGACGGACCTTTGACCCCGAGCTTCCGAGCCATCAGGTCTAGGTGCCACGTAAGGTTTTCCTCATCGTCAGGCTGCCCGTTCCACGCACCCTCATAGGGATCACCTCGTTGCTCAACACGGACAACTTGCACCATAGGTGCTTTAGGATCGACATGGAGCTTGCGTTGGGGACATTTCATGAGTTGAAGCTGAAACTCCATCATCTTGGGTTTGAAACCCGATAGAGACATATCGAGTTCGGCCATAAAAAGCTGCGTTTCATTCGCCGGTTTCGGCATAAAACGAGGCATAGCTTATCTCCACTCCAGCAAATTTTCAGACCATTCAAGGCCATCTTCGTCGACAAAAATCTTTCGACCGGCACTATCGATCAAGGTCTTTTGGCTGTCCCAATCAACTTGAGTGATACCATTGTAATCGAAATCGAAAACGCTGCGAACGTCCTCGATCATGGCCACAGCAGTAATGCGTTCAAGCGTTCCAACGATCTTAGTGCCAGTTGGGGTGTAGAGGCTCATTGCCATATTTCTTCTCCAAGCACATAGAAACAAACAAGGAAAAAGGCGATAGCAAAGATCGGTATGACATGATCCACCAACCACCTAAAGGTTTGACCAGCAGAGAGTAAAATCCGCTCTGGAACAAGATGGGTTATAAGCCATGTTAGACCAAGAAGGATTGATAAGGCACCGATCACGCTCACAAAAACTACGCTCATTCCGGTGAGGGTATAAAGGATCACCAACATTTCAATAAACTCCTTACAATCGCAATGGCTTGTTCCTGACGCTTAGTCTCGTCCTTCATATCAGGATCATCAATTATATTTTGTTCGGCCAGATCAAGGACGATCTGGATTGCTTCATTTTCAGTCATGGATTAAACCCCATAATCAGATCGATTGTAGCTTGCGGAACATCGGGACCGTTCTTGACGAGCTTGATCGCTACGTCACCCACATCATCGTCCGGGCTTTCAATCGTCAAGCTGACCGTCTGATAGTCGCTAAGCAACTCAACGTGGAAGCTATAGCCCTTGGCGCGAAGCTGTTCCGATTTCTCAACGGTTGCTTCCCACACATCGTCAGGGATGATATCGGAAGGAGGCATGAACCACTGTGGCACCTGACGGCCATCAGGCATCAGGTGCTGAATGAACATAATGGGCTTCACTGATTAAGCTCCTTGAATACGAGTTGAATGCAGGCAGCGCCTTCACCGGCTGCATTGGCAACACGCTTGATCGATCCTGCGCGAGTGTCACCGACCGCATAAATGCGAGGATGGCTGGATACGAACAAGCTCTTAGTCACGATAAAACCGTGGTCATCGACTTCGACCAAACCACCGAGGAAGGCACAGTTGGGTCGTGCGCCGATCATGACATACAAGTGATCGACCTGAATGTCTCCCTTGTTGGTCTTGAGCAACAACCCATCTTCAATGGCATTCGTCTCTGTCTCAAAATGGACTTCGACATTCGGAAGGGCTAGAATGCGTTCATACAAATAGTGAGACATGCTATCGGCAAGCTTCTTGCCACGAACGACCAAATCAACATGATTAGCTTTGGTCGAAAGATAAAGAGCCGCCTGACCCGCCGAATTACCTCCACCAATCACACCAGCCCTATGAGGCTTTTCTCGAAGGATTTGTGTCTGATTGGCTGAATAGTGAACATGACCACTCCGCTCAAAACTAGCCGCTTGCGGCAGCCGATTGTAAGTTGCGCCAGAGGCAGCAACAATCGTTCTTGCCTTGATACACGTTCCAGAGCGAAGATAAATTTCAAAATGATCGCCTTGATCTTCAACACGCTCGACAACCCGATTGCGAAGAATGGTCGCGCCGAACTTAGTCGCCTGATGACAGGCTCGATGTGTCAAGGAGGGTCCACTGATGCCTTGTGGGAAACCGAGATAGTTCTCGATGCGACTAGACATTCCTGCCTGCCCGCCAATTCGATTAGCGATCAGGATCGTTTCCAGACCCTCCGCTGCGGCGTTGACGCAGGCCGACAAACCAGCGGGTCCACCACCGATAACTGCAACATCATACATGGTTTATCTCCTTTGGAGTAATTCTACGACGCTTCCCTGTCTTTATAGAGCGAGCGCCTTCACGAAGATCAGGGGTCGCCGCCTGTTGAGGACGACGACCCGGACGCTCGTAATGTTTAGGTCGTCGCAAAATAGCTGAGCCAGTTGATGACGGCAGCCCAAACGACCAGAACTTCCAGACAAATGCCCACAAGGGCAATAGCGATACCGATAGTAACGCTCATCCAACCTTCAGCTTGGGAAATGACAAGCCCCGCAAGCGCGACGCCTCCGAAGAGGAAGATGTAGAGGCCGATGAAGGAGAATACAGTGAAAAGAATGGCAAGGAAGAGCATAGTTTCTTTCTCCGTTGATTTTCCTGCTTGGTTACAACCTCTATGTGCGCAGGATTTACACATAGAGAAAACTTGCACTTGTGATCACGGTCATAGCCCGGCGGACATTCATCGCCGTTGAACACTTCACTGGAAAAGCGATGCGCTCGGACAGTGCCGTGGTTCTCTGTATGGAAAGAGCCGTAGGGCTTTTTATTGCCTTTTCCTTTGGAGCGGGCACCCATGAAGAACCAACAACCGCAAGGCAAAATATCTACGAGGGACATAAACCGTTCAATGTCCCTCGCAGTGGCCTTGATCACGGGATAACAACCTCCGTGCCATCGACAGCAACGAGAGTTGTGTCGCTGCGCCTGTCAATGACAAGCCCACCGGCAGGGACAGAGCGAAGTTGATTATAAAGCTGCGCTCTGTCCCACTCATTTCGGAGTTGAGAGGCTACGCTAGCTCTGGACATTTTCTGTCCAGTTTTAATGTCAATAAATTTTTCAGCCATCAGCCTTCTCCCACACCTTAGTATCTACATGGCCAACGACCGATCGCCGCTTGTCGGCTCGGACCTTATCGGTTGCCTTGCGAGAGGCATCGAACACGTCCTTGGCCTCGACAATGATATAAGTATCACCTTTGCCACCCGACTTGGTCAGGTAACTGACCCTAACTTGATACTGCTGCATCAGAAACTCCCATCCATTGACTGATCACATCGACAGCCGCTCTCTGTGATTTCTCTTCGGCTAGGAGCTTGTCCTTGCGATCACGAAGCTTGAGATATTGCTCAAAGCTTCTAACAAGTATGTTCTTATCTCTATTCGAGAAAGATACAGAATTGAAGCTGCTGGTTCTAAAAGTCCAACGTCCTTGATCATAATCAAATTCGACCATGAATTTGGAAGTTGTCATTCTGCATCTAAAGTCCTGCCGAAAATAATCAGGCGTAGGCAACTCTTGCAGAATTGTAAGGGCCATCATTTTGGCGAGGGTGGTCGAAGGCGCTTCTGTCGATTGGGCTTCATAAAAGCCATCGGCGTCCGATTGCGCTGTGAACAGCCATAAAAGAAGCCGCTTAATCACCTTGCACCTGTGCAAACTTATCGATCAATTCCAGATTATCGCTATCAGGAACTGGAGGCGCGCCGTCGTCATCGAGACGATCTTCATCGAAAGTGGCGGTTTCGGGATCATATCCTGTGATCATCTTCATTCTCCTCAGCACGGGTCCAATTCGATATGAATTTCCTCGATACACCCATCATCCGGGCAATCGAGAAGATGCTGGAAAGCATCACGCATCGAGCGCGCGAGTTCCTTACGCGACTGGCCGTTGTTGTCAGCCAGCGCCACGAGCATGTCAAAGCCAACGACCATATAGCAGCCGGGACACAGGTTCTGCGTCTCACGCTCACGATCTGTCCGATTCTCGGCACCTTGTCGCATTGTCCCCGAAAGGAATGCTTCCAAGAGATAGCCGATATGAGTGCGCTGACCGTCAGGGACGTGGATCAGGTTTGGATCGCCGCCATATACGCGACCGAGGGTTCCTGCCATGATTAGGCTCCTAGAAAGATAAGAATGATTGCTATAACTGCGATGACAACAAGACCCGGAACTACGTTCGGGCAATGTTCAGGCGAATATATCTCACTCATGGCTCCTCCTTCTTGTGTTTGGCGCGATAAACCTCAAGGGCCTTATGCAAATCAGGATCATCAGGTTCGGCCCATTTCATCCGATAGCCATCAGGATAGTGCTTGCGAAACCCATCATGACGAGCTTCATAACCACCCTTGACAAGCGCCAGATCGTAGTAGAGCCAACCTTTATCACTGGACACATGCGACCCCATCGGATCGCCGTCTTGCGCGATAAGTTGGCCCACTACATCGCTATCACCAAAAGCTCCGGCTTGATAACCGATAATGAATGGAAGTTCCTCGACCGGCTTGTTGCGAGGATTATAAGTGATGAAGTCCATTAGTCGAGGTTCGGTTCCCAGCCGTAATGCTTAGCAATAGCCTCGACATCGACGCGCGGAATCTGCTGACAGCCAATCTTGATTTGGACTTCAGAAAAAGAGACAGAATGATGGTGCCAGCCTTGGGTAATTCGACTATTTTTCGGCTTGCTTCCACCCGCCCAATAGCGAGATGCGATCTTCCAAAGCCGCTTGGCCTTGCTGACATCTATGTCATGCCCGTTACGCCGAATGAAGGTCGGGTTCATCGTCATTGACGACGCCTTACCCTTAGCCCATTCATAGACAGGCTTAGGACCAAGGATTTTCTCCAACACAGGGCGAACCGTAGCGAGAGTTGCCCGATCTTCATCGGTAAGTTCGATGCCGTTGAACTCGATTTCCATCGACACATCTTCGCCATTGAGAAGGCGATTGCGCAAGGAGACGCGATCAGCGATCGTGATGAAGTTGGGAACAATCTTGATCGGAAGCGTTCCCGCCGAAGCAAGAAGCTTCGTCTGCTCCGCAGGAGTCTTGGTCGAAAACTCTGCCGAGTTGATCAGGAACACGTTAGATAGGGTGCGAAAAAGATTTGAAGGTGTTGCAACCTTAGTCTTGCTGGTCATCGGAACAAATTCCTTGTGTGAACGCCAAAGAACACAAGATTGGCGAGGATCGTGGCGGGATCACGGATGATACAACCCGCTAGGACGAACGAAGAAGCACAGGCTAGACCGATTATGGCTCCTCTTTTAACGGAAGCTCCGTAGGTATATTGGCTAGTGACAGCCAACAACCACGCTAGGCACCACAGGTAGGTCATCAATCTATTCCAAGATTGAAATAGAATTTGCCTTCGGCAATCTGCTTGCGAACACGATCGGTTTCTTGTTGAAATGGGGCTTTGCAGCTACCCGTGTCGGGGTCTTGTCCGCAATAAATGCACATATAGCCATCAGGGGTGAAACGTCCTCCCTTGCAGCGTTTTGGATCACCGGGATAGCCAAGACAGGAAAGCTGGTCGTTGATGTCAACAACCTCCTCGATCGGAACCTTGAGATTCGTAACCTTGAGGGTCATAGCTTGCGCTCCAACTCCATGCCGATAGCTTGGGTCGCCTGCTGGATCAACTTCAACGTCTTGTCGAAACCGATATTGGCAAGGCGAAGCTTGATCGTTTGGAGTTCAGACGCAATCGATGCGGCTTCGCTCCTCATAGGATCGTTCAAGCGGTTCGGGATTTTCGGCTGCATGGATTTCTTCCTTGAGTTCTTGGATGTAGGCGTGAGTTAAACGCCTTGCGTGATCCTTGGGGAAATATCGCCCGTAGTGGCGAAGCAAAATATCCTCAAGGCTCGGCTCATCAGAAGCTGCGCCAGTATTCGGCGTTAGCTTGACAATTTCATCGAGCGTCATAAATTTTCGGCTCGGTCAGATCGAAAGGAGCCGACTTATGCGGCCACTTTCGTCCCTTCTTGCCATCGAACTTGTCGATGCGCTGGCCGAACAGCGGGTGCGATTGATCTTTTACGATGAAGGTCTTGGACATATTAAGCTCCCATCCAGTCATTAAACTTCGGGCTAACAATACAAGCCACCACTAAGGCAAGCGGCGGCACAGCAAGAACGAGAATAATCATTTCGCTCTTTCGATAAGCCCACGCCGTGTCAAGCGTAGGGCGACAGTAGTGTCACCATACACAGCTAGCGCAAGGCCCTGCTTGACGAGCCGCTTGGCTGTGTAGCCAAGGCTGTCAACATATAGTGGACCTTGCGCTGGAATACGCTCGATTAGCTTCATGCGAACAGAGACGCCAGCCATGCGACAAGGACAAGGGCACACAGCCCCGGATGGCCGAGTGCCCAAAGCTGTCCAGCGCCATATCCGATGCAGCCGCCACAGGCAGAAACAAAAAGTGACTTCTTCATTTCAGATACTCCTTCATGAAATAGGACAACTCCTTGATGGCGTCGTCACGTTCGGCGAATTTGCCACTGATTTCGGCAATAGTATGGTTGGCGAGGCTTTCCCAATGCCAAAAGCCCATGCGCCAGATACGATTACCGTTGGTCCAGCCCAAGTAACAGTTGCCGCAAAATTGCCAAAGCTCGCCGTTGAGCCAAAGACCCGAGATATGAATCTTCTTGCCGTATTTTCCGATCGTATAGATCAGAATGACGGCTCCGGGCTTGATCTCAATAGTGTCTCTAATGACCGCTCGGTCAGGGATTGGAAACATGGATTGATTACCTCCTCTGGATCGAGAATGCGAACTTGTGTCGCTAGATGAAGGACAAAGGCTACTTGCCAGTGAGTGCCCTCCAATAGCCTCGCGTCAGTTACGTCCCATTCGGACACAACGGCGCGGTGGAATAGCGCGCGACGAACGTGTGGCGAAGGAAACCACTGGCAAAGCTGTCTTAAATCTTTGAAACCGCAGACATAATCGCTGTGCCATTTTTCCATGCGAATACCGTCATTCCAAGGGGAGGGCGGATCATAAGGGTCCATTGACCCAATCTCCGCAGCAGCCATAGCCGCGTCGTTGGCGGCGTTGCAGCGCCACGCACCATGCTTAGGAATAAGCGGGTCGTGTATGCGAAGGACGGTCAACATGGATAACCTCTATGAAGTTGAAGGGATCACGCGGCGCGATCTCAATCGTTCGCATAGGCTGCCTTGACAAGCCATAAGCTCGCATTCGCGCCGTCAACAGATTTTCAGCTTCCCGCTTGTTGTCTGCAACGGCACCAAGCGGGCCAGATATAGCAAGGTATGTCATAAGGATCAGCCTATCGGCCCTCCGATTGAATTAAAAGTGAGGAATGACGGTGGTGAGTTTGTCGTCCTCATAAACAAATTCAAGGATCACATCTGGCGTTGCGACAGAAGCAATTCTTGCGTCAGCGAGCATCGCATATTTGTTGGGGCTCATCACGATCGCGCTTTGTCCAGAGGAAAAAACCGGCTTGAACCAGCTTTTTCGGACTGGAATACGCTCAATATAGTTTTCTGTGGGCCGGTGATATGTCGTCACCCACTCACGGCGATCTGATGTTCCCCATTTGACGACAACAGAGTCGTAAGGCTTGAGGATAACAATAACCTCACCAGTTACAGTCTTGTCAGAGACAAGCCGAACCTTATCGCCTACACTAAGCATATCTCGTCCTCCGGGGTTAAGGCTCGAAATTGGTCGCGTTCGAAGCGAACAACGACGCAGCCAAACTTGATGCCAACAGTGAACCAACGTGGATCGTCATGGATTTTGAAACCCACACGATCCACGTAGGCACTGTTAGGATCAGTTATTACTACGGCAGATTGTGGTGTCATGGAGACTTCTCACAAATGAGAGTCCAAGAACTGGATTATCAGCAATGATGATGCCGACGACATTTCCAGTGGCGTCGAGAACAGGACCACCAGAAAAGCCGTGGGTAAGGTTTCCCTTGACTACAGCAAGTGTATCTGCATCGATCTGTGGCGCGGACGGCATGGACCCATTCAACGGCATAGCAATGGCAGTCACTTGCAGGGATTCCAACGCCTTGCCGTGGTCGTAGCCGATGGCGGTGTAGGTCTGGTTGGGGACCAGCCCGTCGCACGAGTAAGGAAGCACATCAAGATATGCCTTGAACTCGGCTACATCGCCTGCTGGATCACGATAGACGACCGCTATCGTGCCACCATCTAGGTGACACTTGGCGTCAGCCATCAGAACGTGATTGGCTGTGATCATCCTGTTCTTCTGAACTGAAAAAGCCGTTCCCTGCGCCAACCCGCCGGGGGTTTCACAGCTAATCAGCCGAACAGCATCAACAGGCTTGGACTTAGCAAAGGCTGGGGCTGAACACGAAGCCAGAACCAGAAAAAGGACGAGGAACCGCATCTCAAAATTCCTTTCGGGTATAGCGAGGCGGACGAACGAGAACAAGTTCGTTGCCATTACGGTTCGTGAGCTTGATCTTCCCATCTCGGCTCACTTCGAGATGTGTATGGGAATCGAAGGTCGCTTGGGCAGGGATGAAGGGCGCTTCTTCATTGTAATTCTTGCCCGGACCCGGCCTGAATTTGTGCGACCAAACGGATTGAATTTCGTAGCGCAAATCTTCATCGTCAATATTGGATAAGATTTGCTGGAACGACAACTTGCTGACATTCTCCATCTTGTAATGAATGGTCAACGGATTGTCGTCCGAAAAGGTCAGATTGCCATCGTAATAAGTATCCGACAGATCGGCGACCGGAACCTTCTTGCCGTTGGCGGAGAAGGAGTCGATCCTCATGCCGAAGGCAGGCTGCGTCATGGAAATGTTCAGCATCTGGACGGCATCCGAAACGGACTCGTCATAGCGGTTCATTTCCTCGATCAAAGCCTGCATCTGGTCGAAATTCATCTGCGTCAACGCCGCCAACCTCGACAGTTCCACGAGATGGTCGTGGTTCTTGAGATTTTTCTCGGCATATTGCATGATGAAATCGTAATCCAAGCCCTGATAGTCGAGCTTGTAATAGATTCGTCCCGGCCGATCGAGCAGCGGGCCGATAAGGCGGCTGTCATCATTCGACGTGAGAATGGCCATCATCTTGAGCGGATACACGCCGTCAAGAAGCGTAAGAAGACCGTTCTGAAATTCTTCACGGCCATAGACCTTCTCGAACTCATCAAAAAACAGGACGACAGGGCGATTGATCTTCTGGAGGAAGATGCTGAAATCATCGCCCGAAATCGGGATATTGACGACGATGATCGGCATCTGTCGCTCGTTCTTGAGGCGTGTCGCCACGAGCTTACCGAGCAGAGTCTTGCCCGACCCCTTCTCGCCGGTAAGCAGGAGTCCCGTGACCCCCCCCCGATCATCGAACGTGCTGATGATGCGATCGGCCTGCGTATTCACGTTGCCATAGAGGGTTTTGGGCATCGCAAAATCATCGATCGCTTCGAGATAGATGCCCGTCATATCCGCCTTGAGGGCGTAGGTGTCCACCGGCAATTCATCCTCGATACGCGGGATCACGTCATGGAGGCGAACCACCTTGTTATCAAACGCAAATTTCGTCATTTATAATTCCTCTGGCTGATCAGGACGATCAATAAGCCGATGACAGCGCCGATTGGGCCTGCAATGAGCAGGCCCAACATGACAGCAATGATGATCTTAGTAACCACTGTTGAACGCCCTCAAAGGAGTCCAAATGTCCCCCAACTGATCAACGACATGAGCCGTGATGTTCTTGGCCTGCCTGCGCATGGAAATGGCGCTGGAATAGGACGTGAACTCCGTCGCTTCCTCCGGCTTGTAAGTCAGCCGAACGCCCTTCGGCGTCTCGGTGAAGAACTGGCCGGTCTTGTCGGCGCGAACACGGAACTTGGGTGTGAACTTGGACATTGGATATCTCCTTTGAGAGAGTGGGGAGGGGAGTTTACTTGATACGCAAAACAGGCGTCTCCGCCGTCACCTGAAACGGGCTGCCGAGATTGTCCGCGTCGTTGGCAAGGACGTAGACTTCCTCGGCTTCATCGACGGTAATGTCGTTGGGGACGATGATGGCGAGGACGCCGAGCGGGTTGATGCCATGCTCGATCATGTCGTCAGCATAGGCTGCAACGCCCATGAGCAACAGGGCCACCGTCGAGGGATCGTCAGGGTTGCCGACCGAAATCAGATAGCTCGGGGCGTCCTTGACGTGGCCGTCGTCGGGGAAGGTATAGCCGAGCCGCCCGAGGGTAATGGTCTGGCCGACATCGACAAGCGGAATGCGCGTCAGTTCGTGATCCAGATCGTTTTCCAGAGTGCCATCCGGCGTGTCGATGTAGAGAACCCACAGGCTCGACAGATCGTTGATGCTGTTCGGCCTGTCGCCGTTCGGCGTCTCGGCGACGACGAGGCCGACGTTATCATAGTCGGGGACGAGGGGAGCGAACTCGTTTTCGAGGGCGATCAGTCCCATGCCGAACATGAAGAACAGATTGTCGGGCGCATGGAGGCTCGAATTGGTTTCGTTGCTCGTGAAACCAAGGCTGCGAAGAGTAGTCATATTGGTTTTTCTCCTTTGATGGCGGGGTGCCATCTATGAGGGTCGATTGTTAGTCGGCCCTCAAGGTTGGCATCGCCGCCTAGCGCGTGGCGTGGTCCGCATCGCGCCAGCCGGATTTCCAGCAACGCGGATTGTGGACATTGAACGGCTCGTTGTTGAGCCGAGCCTTGTAGCCCGTTACGAACTGGTTTTGGGCTACGTCGGCTAGGCTGTTGATTTGGTTAGCCTTCATGAGTAAGCACTCCAAGCATGAACATGAAAGGCTTGGCAGCCTTCGGATTACGCAGGACGTAATCCTTGACGAGACGAGCGAGAATGAGTCCTTCGATGGCGTCACGCGGCTCGTCCTGCGGGAAACTGTCAAGCTCTTCGGCAATGTCGTTGGACAGTGCCTTGACGGAAGTATTGAGTTGCGGCTGGATAGCTTCGTAGCTCATCGTTCGTTCCTTGTGCGGAGCAAGTGTTGACGATCCGACTGGATCATCGCCTTCGCGCGGGTCGAGTAGTGGAACTGGTCCTTGGTAGAGTCATAGTGGACTTCACCACCCCAATTCTTCCAAGCACCCTGCTGGAAGGTCTTGGAGTCCTTGTCGTAGCGGTAGGGACCGCCCTTGGCGGCGTAGCGAGAGGTTGAGCGTGACATGGATTATCCTTTCCTTTAGGAATTGAGAGCGCGCTGCTCGATGCGCTTGCGCTCGACGTAGGCGTTGTAATGGGCCCGAGCTTCGGCTGATTCGTAGTATGAGGGATCGGTATCAGCCACACCGTGCCGTGTGACAAACCAATCGTGATAATTGAGGATACGGAATCGGGCGCGGGCCGATTCCCGGCGCATCTCTTTGCGCACGGCGTTGCCGTAGTTGAGGCGAGGCTTCATCGTTTGATACTCCATCTCGTTGATGCGGCATTGCATCTATAACAGGTCAGAAATGGCCTGTTACGGTTGAAATGTCGGGTTACTGAGTGATTAATGTCCTCGTTAGTATTTTCTCGATCGGAATGAAGGCGACTTCGGCGGGACTCGGACTGTCTATGACGTAGGCGTCGAATACGTCATAGAGGTAGGCTTGGTAGCCCTTGGATTTGAAGAAGGCCATCCAATAGTGGTTGAACCAGCGGTGGAACCAGAGTTCGTCAGGAGCGCCGAAAAAGGCTTCCTTGCCGTAAAAGTGCTGCATGTTGCGGATGTCGTCCCAAAAAAGGCTGTTACCGTATTCACGGGTTACAGCAATCTCGGGATATTTGAATACGGTGTCAGCAAAGTAGGCGTCCCAGTCGGCGTCTACGCCGGTATTGAAAGGCCCGCGACGGGTTTTGGGGTTTTCGAGGCGATAGATCAGCATAGCGATTACTCAGTAATGAGTGGATGATTACTCAGTAATCATAGGGGGTATGATTACTGAGTAATCATTGGGTGGTTTTGGGGTATGATTACTGAGTAATGATAGGTGATTACTGAGTAATCAATCGGACGGAATTGCGTGATTTGGAGGACGTAGGCTTGGATTAGGACTAAGACTACGTCGAAGAAATGGCTGATTTCCGCCATTCTTGGGCGTCAAAAAGTGAGGGTAACTCGATTGCTAAGAACAATCAATTTTTTGGCTATTACTGAGTGTTCTATATATAATAATTTTTTAGAGAGAGAGAGAGAGAGACCAAATAAAGAATATATAATAGACTATACTCTTTCTTTTTACGGTCTTTCATTACTCAGTAATAGCCAAAAAACTCGGTATTCCTAGACACCGACCTAACCTACTTCCAACGCTGCCCGTGCAACAGAGCGGCGAGACATTCGACGTAGGCGTGGATAACCTCGTATCCATCCACCCATCGTTGGTTCTGAAACACCAAACTCCTTAGCAATCGACCTAAGCGTCCGCTGCTTACGAACGGTAGCCAATGCGGCTTGAATTGGGAGCGGTAATGGACCTCGCCATCCCGCTTCGACCATAAGCCGGAGTAAGGCTAAGCCGTCGTCTACGTCGAAGTCGGTGAGGTTCTCGATAACATAAGGCTTCGCAGCTTCCAGATATGGTTTATGGCGCATCAGCTTCTTAGCAGCCGACACGCCATATTTGTCCCATTGAAAGATATGCTGCGCGGCCTTGAACCCCACAGTCTGGATGAACGCGACAACCTCAATCCCGTCAGCAGGATTGAGGTTGGTGGACCTGAAACGCTCGAATACCCGCTTAAACTTTAAGCTGGATAGTCTCAATTCGTTCGGAAGGGTCGCGTCCATGCAATAGCGCATCGCCATTCACCGCTTCTAGCTGATTTGCAGCCAAAAGCAAAGTGTTTGCGACAATGCTCTCCCGCTTAAACCCTGCGTAGTCCCCACAGAGCTTATAGCCGTGCGCGCGCGACCTATGCTTAGTCGCCGCCTCCCGCATGGAATACGCCGTCAGCATACGACGAAATTCCGATTAAACTTTAACTCCAACTCGTCAGCCAGAGCGACCGCGAGCGCATACACGAGCGGCTTCCCATAGGGTCGCGCCCGCTCCACGTCCCAAACGACGCGCAATTTCAGCTTCATTGGTCATTTCCCTTTCTGTTGATAGCCCGCCAGTCAGCGGCCTCCTGCCACGTCATCTGTGCCTGCTCCACGCCCTCGCGCGAGGAGCGATCCTTCGGGATGGAATATGGGTTGACTATCCCAAGGATAATCCGCCGCCGCTTTTCATCTCGATTAAACTTTAATCGGGCCGATTGATCGGCTGGCGCGGGCGCACGAGCGGGAACGACTAGCAATCGCCGCCTTTTCAGCCGCTTGATATGCGCCTTGGATGGCGCGAGAAAGTCGCGCTTCGCCGCTTCAATATCCCAACACGCTTTAGGCGAGGCCGCGCGCGTTTCGTGGTCGCGGATATGGTCCCACGTTTCGGCTTGCTCGCGCAGGAACGCGGCTGGTGACATTTTGCCAGACATGATTAAACTTTAATCCTCTTGGCTTGAGGGCACACCTTTCCTGTCACGCGAACCGCGAGGCTCGCGCGAGGGGAAAAGAGGGGCGACTAAAGTTTAGTCGCCCCTAGAGCCTAGCAGCTAGGCTTATGCGGCTTGCTTGAACGCCTCGTCCGCATTGCCTTCGACGATGCCCACGCCGTCATGTTCGGCCACGTCGGCGTTGACCGCGTCAAAGAGCATCTCAAGGAACGGGTGCGCCTCGTCCTTCGCGGCCTGATCGGCCTTGCCGTAGGCGTCGATAAGCGCCGTCACCATATCGGACAGCGACGGCGGGGCCGCGTTGTCCGTATCGGTCGACGTGTCGCCGTCGCCCTTGGCCTTGTCGGCCTCCGCCTTGGCGGCGGCGCGGTCGTCGTCGTGCAACGTCTTGGCCAGCGACAGGAACGAACGGTCGCCCTTGAGCAATTCGTCTCGGACGGCGGGTTCGAGCTTGCTCCACCGGCCGGAAACGAACCGGACTTCGGTCGCCCATACGTTGAATTTGCGCTTGATGGCCTTGCCAGCATCACCGGCGAGCTTGGGCCAGCCGATCGCGGCGCGGGTGTCGTCGATAAGCTCGTCGATATCGAAGTTATCGCCCTTCACGAGATTGAGTATCTCCGTGCCCCATTCCTTCGCCGACTTCGCGGCTTTCTTCTCCGCGTTGCCGATGGCGACAGCCATGACCGACGCGGCGGCCTTCATTGCTTCAATGCGTTGTGCAGTATTCATTGGATCAACCTTTCGATTAAAGTTTAGTCGGACGGGATTGCCCGAGACATTGCCGAGCGCAGCCATACCCACACTTCGGGCATAGCTCCGCCACCCCGCTGAAAGCGGGCTTTTCAAATCAACAATGTCGTTCGCCTGTTGAACCCAAATGAAGGGAGCCGCAAACAGCGGTTGTGAAGGACAGGGCTAGGGCTAGGGCTAAGTCGTTGAAGGGTAACACTTTTTTCTCTCTCCAGCGCCACACTATATGCAATTATCTCTCCTCTCCTCCGTAAATATTTTTTCGACTTTTTCCGGTTGAGGCAACCACTTATTCCAAGCCCTAGACCTATACCTCCCCTAAGACCTAATCATAACGATGTGGTCATTAGAGGAGGTGGTCCAGTATCTAACCCGGCAACTGCGGGCCGATGATCGCAAGACCTTTGGTCCGCTGCCGGAGTACCCCTGTAGGATCGATGTAATCCTCGGACTCATATCCAAGATCACCGAGCATCTGAATGAACCGCTCGTAAGACACACCCCATCCCTTAGCGATTTCCCGCATGTAGAAGATGTAGTAGTCGAACACAGCACGGCAGTCCGCGTGTCCATCTTTCTTCTCGCGTACACGGTCGCTGCTCTGCAAGAAGGCAGCTACCGAGTTGTTGGCGCGTAGGACTTGGTTCAGGCGCTGAAGGTGCGAAGTAGGCTGAGTGTAATCCCCCTTGCTTTGCAATCGCTTCAACCCTTGAACAGCCCACGCAGCAATGGCCTCACGTTCCTCCGATACCAGCACCTTCCAGAAGTCCACAACCTTCTCGTCGTCTTCAACGAGGCGATTGAAATCGAAAATCAGCCAACGGCGGACAAAGCCCCCGCTTGTATCCTTAGACCGAGGCAGAAAGTTAGACGAGAACCAGTGTGCTGCAATCGGCCTAAACCCAAAGTTGTCCTTGTTCTTGAAGGAATCGGTGACTTCTTCGCCAGCAACAACCATCTTGAACATCTTACCGCCAATTACGCTCTGCTCGGGTAGCTCGCCACAGACGTTGAGGGCTTTTCCGGCCATACCGACAATGGCGAATTTCTCGCTCCAAACGTCCGGGCTAATAGCACAACGACTATCAGCAGGCATAAGAGCTTGAAGAACCTCCAAGGCTTGGGATTTGCCGGTCTTTGGTTTGCCATGTAGGAGAAAGGCCCGCTGGTATTGCGGAGCAACTCCGAACATAGTCGCCGCGAAAGCCTCCTGCAAAGCCGCCACTTTCTCTGCGTAGTCATCGTCATCGCCCCATGCCCTTTCTAGGTATTCGAGCCATTTGTGAGCTTCCGCTGCCCTTTCTGGTATGTAATCGAACGGTAACGTGAAGGTTTTGCCATATTTCGGGCTATGATCGTGCAATTTTAGCTCAGTATCGAGGAATCCGTTGGCAAAATTGATGCCGGGTTCCAGTTCTTGAGCCAATTCACACCTAGTAATCATCGCTACAGTCTTGCCAATAGCCACATAATCGTTGTGACGACGAGCCAGAATGTTGCCTTTTACTCCTCGTGCGATGGTTTCTTGCACGTCATATTCATGCAATTGCTGGAAACAAGAGCCGTTCCACTGCCAGAATCGTCCCTGATCGAAGCGCAGATCGCCGCCTCGGGACATTTCTTCTACTACCTGACGAGCAATAGCTTCGTGATCAGCAGCCTGTTCAGTGTCGCCACGACGGGCTTCCTTGAAGGCAGCGACCAAATCCGTCTTGGATATAGTCAATCCGGCAGCCGCGCGCTTGAGATCACCAATTAGGGTTTTGAACTCCATCTCCGAGAAGTTCTCATCTCGTGCGACGTTCTCGACCAGTTCCATGACCTTGGCTAGTGCCCAGTCATTGTCCATCGGATTCTCGGCGATCTGCGCCTCGATCCATGCCCGCGCTTTTGAGTAGGTCCAGCGCTGAACGGCATTCTTCTCGATCATCGCAGCAATAGCTGGATGTTCCTTTTCGGCATCGGTCAGGCCATTGTCCCACCCGTTGGGTAGGGTCTTGCCCTTCTCTACGTCGGAGAGGAGAAATTCGAGCAGCTTGGCGACACCCTTATCAGGGTCCATGTCATCACCTGACGCATGAGCAGTGAAGTTTGTCACCCATTCGCGCATGTGCTGCATAGCTTCTGACAACGGATAGCGCACATTCTTGTCGATGCCCAATACGACACGCGCTAGATAGCCCGCATGACGAACCATTTGGATATCGCGCTCGCCTTGGGGCACCACGTCAAGCGGTGCAGATCGACCAGTCTGTGCGAGTGTGAATCCCTTTGCACCAAGGACGGGTTCCAGCGCGGTGCGCAGCACCTTCTCCAGATCGGTAGGAAGGGCAACGACCTTGTCCAAGACTTCCCATAGGTTGGTGTCGGACGTATAGGGTTTGCCTGTGTCTGGGTGGATCGAGGGTGGCAGCACCATCTGGTTGCCTTTGCCCAAGAACTCGACGATGGACTTGTTGTCGCTATCGCGCAGCTTGAAGTTCGCCTGTCCGCTCCACTTATAGATCAGACCGACACCTTTCTTACCGACACGACGCCACGGAGAAGGCGGAAGCGCCTCCGTGATGGTCTTCATCAACTCCTCGTCCTCGGTATCGATATCGATAGCGCACAAGGCCGATGCAGGACCGAAGGGAAGACCGATGTTAGAATCGGGGTAGGTCGCAAGCCAGTGGTTTCGCATAGCTTCGGTAGGCATATGCTCACCGTAAGCGGTCCACTCGTTCAAAATCGGGGCCTTACCAGCCCCCTTTCCGGGCGAGTTCCACCGTTTCAAAGGCATAACGGGGAGGTTCGCCGCCCAATAGTGCGGCGCAAAGTCCTTAAAAATACTCATTTTTTAGTTCACTCCGATGCTATGCCAGAGGGTAACAACCCCTAAAATCACGTCAAAAAGCACTAAAACAGGAGCTACACCAGCGAGTCCGAGTGCCAAGGCGGAGCAAAGAAGCAATACTCCGCACAAAATCTGGCCTAAGCCTATCTCTACTTCGATCATTATCTATATGGCTCCAGTCGCTTGAGGAAAATTTCACGACCCTTCTCATCCACGAGATCGTCAAGGATCGAAATGATAACTGTCTGAAACTCGCTCATCTTCTTCACGTTGTAGATTCGCTCCTGCATCTGTAGGAGCTTCTCAATCAGCGTGGCTTTGGTGCGCGTGATTTGCACCACGGCGCTTGCTTCCTGCCCAGCGGTGCTGAGAGCGTTCAAGCCGTCGATGAGTTTCTTGAGTTCGTTCTTGACGTGGTCTTGGTCCTCTTCAGACAGAGCGGCATCCTTTCGGGGACGACCTCGACCAGCTTTCTTCTCGACCTCGACCTCTCGAATGACCTCTTTCTCAACGATCTTGGTCGCCAGAAGGTCTTTGAGCATTCGAACTGTCTCTTCGTCATAAGGGCATTCCTCGTTTTCGAGGAAGCTGGGGTCGGATTGAAGGCCATCCTTGATGTCCTTTAGCCCTTGCAGGACCGCCAGTCTGAGAGGGGGGTAGCTGTTCATGTCGTCTTTGTGCCTTTTTTCGCTTCTCTAAACAATCGAGTTTTCCTCTTATTACTCAGTCATAGCCAAAAATTAGAAATGAATATACAAGACATACTTTTTGAGATTGGTTGGCCCGCAACCATTTGCGTTGTGACAAAACCTAGGACATTTAGCAGATATGTTTGAGGAAATGTATCAATCCGTCAAGCTGCGGTTTGGCACCGTAGATGCCTCGCAGTCGATGGGTGACTGGATTTGCAACAACACCACTATTCGCCGCCGTCCTATGAGCTTCGAGGGCTATGACTTCCAACGAGCCATCGCGGATGACATGCACCCCGATATGTCGGTTAAGAAATGTTCGCAGATCGGTTTGACCGAAATTCAAATTCGCAAGTTCCTTGCGATCCTCACTCGCTCGACGGCTTTGTCAGGTATCTTCTCGTTGCCTAACGAGAAGATGTTCACCAAGGTTTATAACGGTCGTATCAAACCAATCCTTGAAGCCGATGAGATTTTCAATCCTCCTTCCGCTCACAAGCCAACTCGATCAAAGGATCAGATTCAGATTCGGGATAGCTTCGGCTATATTACCTCCTGTACGGAGTCCGATGCTACGTCAATCAGCGCTGACTTTCTGTTTCATGATGAGCTTGATCTAAGCCCTCAGGAGATCATTGCCCTTTACCAGTCACGTCTGCAAGGCTCAGATATGCAGGTTACTCAGGCATTCTCCACTCCTACTTTCGCCAACTACGGCATCGACAAGCGCTATAAGCTGACTGATCAGCGGGAATATTTTGCCAAGTGTGACGCCTGTGGCCATCATCAAATTCCTTTATTCACGCCTCGCTTCATTCATCTCGAAGGAGGCTTACCCGCAGACGTAGAGAAGTTCACCGATCTAACCGCCGATCAGGTTTCGATCTTGAACCTAGAGAATTGCTATGTCCGGTGTGAGAAATGTTCTCGTCCCCTTAATTTAGGCAACGCCTCTCTACGAGAATGGGTCGCTCGGCATCCTTTGCGCCTCAATTATCGGGGTTATCAAGTTCGACCTTTCTCTACGCCGCGCATCAAACCCGGCTATATCTTCAGCCAGTTAGGTAAATATCTCTCGGACGGCTTCATTCGAGGATTTTATAACACCGTGCTAGGCGAGGAATACACCTCAGCCGATGCGCAGGTTCAACGCGAGGATATCGAAGCTTGTATGGCAGCAGGCACACCATTGATTCCTCAGGTAAGCAAGGACGTTCCCGTTTACCTTGGCGTAGACGTAGGTTTGCTGTGTCACTTGACCCTAAGCTACGACGAACCTGATGGCAAAGCGGTTTTCTTTCTGTTTGAAACAGTCCCTGCTGCCTTCTTGGCGCAGCGAATTGATGAGCTTCGCGGTATTTACAACATTGTGCAAGGTGCGCTTGATCGTTTTCCTTATACGACTCAGGCAAACGATATTCGTGATGCAACAAATGGCTTAGTTATTCCCATTCAATACAGGGGAGGTAACGCGCTACAGCCGATTTTTGAACCCGATACAAAGATTCTCTCGCATTATTCGGCCTCAAATACTCTCGTATTGGATCGACTTCATTCTGCAATTAGCCATCGTCACCTAGTAATTTCTGGTTATCAAGGTCAGCGAGAGACGGTAATTAACCATCTAACAGATATGATTAGGGACGAATCTCCTGATTCAGAGGCAACGTGGAAGAAAAACACTGGCGTTGACCACTACTTTCATTCTATGGCGTTCAACTTGCTTGCTCGGCGGGTGGCTGATCATATGTTCAGCCAGACTGTGGCCACCATTGCAACGACGTCCTCGTTTATGGGCGCGTCTTTTGGTAGTAAGTCTGGAGAACAATTGTTGATGCAACCGGGCGGTAGCATGAAAACATTGGACCGCATTTCGAGGCTCGGATAATGGCAGGTATTCTCGACGGACTCGGCACCATTCTTTTGCCGAAGGGTAAAGGTGTTAAGGGTGGCAAAAGCTACACTTCGACATTCAACCCGAATAATGACACGTTGTCGGCTCCGCAATATCAGGATCACCTGACAGATATTTTTTCGACTCGGCAATCGAGCGACAGTCGAACCCTTCTTGCGAGTCTTGCAAATCAAGACCCTGATGTTTCGGCAGCAATCAGTGCATTCCTATCAGTATCAGGATCAGTCGATCCTGTTGTTTTTGCTTATGGACCCGACGACACCATCGACACAGACGGTATTGCTCTAGCTCAACAGCTCATTGCGCTGTTGACTACAACCAACGACTATACCATCGGATATTCCTCCAAGCCAAGCATTGACACGATGATCGATCAGCTTCGCTACATGGTCCTGCTTCGCGGTATGGTATGCGCGGAGCTTGTGCTTGATAAGACTTACATTCCTACCGAGCTTCGACTTGTGGATGCTTCTACGTTGGAATGGCATGAAAAGAAAGCTGGAGTTTATTCTCCAATTCAGCGCCCAACTGGTGCAAATGCTACAATCGATTTAGGTATTCCAACTTTCTTCACAGAAACTTTCCAGCAGTCCCCGCTCGATGTTTACACCTATTCGCCATTCGTCTCATCGATTAACACAATCGCCGCACGACAGCAGGTTATTAACGAACTGTATCGGATTACCAAGATCGTCGGCTACCCGCGTGTCGATGTGCAGGTTCTGGAAGATGTGCTGGTGCAGAATGCTCCGCCATCGATTCGTAATAATCCTGTAGAGATTCGAGTATTTGTCCAGCAGGAATTGAGCCGCATTCGCGCTCAGATTTCCACACTTGGTTCGGCCGATGCGTTTGTTCATTCCTCAGCTACGAAGGCGTCGATTCTTAATGAAAAGAACCCTGCGGCCGGTCTGCCGATCGAGAATATCATTTCTGTTCTTGATGCGCAGAACCAAGCGGCTTTGAAAGTCATGCCTGCGGTGGTGGGTAAAGGCACAAATGGTCAGGTCGCTTCGACTGAAGCTCGCCTTTTCTCACTTAACGCTGACGCCCTGAACCGGACAATTGGTGGTCTGCTGTCAAAGGCATTGACGTTTGGTGTTAGACTTGCAGGTTTTGATGGGCGGGTAGAAGTAATTTTTCCGCCGGTTGAACTGCGTCCAACTCTTGAACTTGAACCGCAATACACGATGAAGTCCAGTCGACTGAAGCAAGACCTGAGCCTCGGTCTTATCGATGATATTGAATATTCGATGGAGATGTATGGTCGCCCGCCGCTTCCCGGTGCGCCTACTTTGTCGGGCACAAACTTCTTGCAACAGCAAACAGTATCGGTGAACACTGATGGCGTAACTCCTAATACCGATAGTCTCGGCCGTAGTCTTAGCGGCGAAGGTGGCAATGGAGTTGCCAAGGACAACAAAGCACAAGCTGGTAAATCTTCAAAGAAGGGCAGTCTTTCATTTGACGCTGGAAATGGTATCACCATACTGGTTGCTACAGATTCGCTGGACTCTGTTACTGAGTAACAATTAGGACTTAAGCTATGAAACAGCTTCCCATGACACCTGAGCTTGCGGATTTGATCCACAAGGCTGTCGGCCCTGATGTCGATACGACCAAGCTCGCAGTGTTTGAGACGATCGCTCTCAATAATAAGCCTCTTCCCGGCAAGGCTGGCACATTGTTTGAGAATGCGGTCACACTTCCGATTACTCTTGTTCAAATGGCCGATTATATTGACGAGGGCAATCATTTGCCTTTGATGGCGGATCATGAACTGTTTGGCGCGCCTAAAGGCCGTTTCTTCCATGCGGGAGTACGCATGGCCGACGATGGTGCGACTGAACTTCGCGCTCTTTTCTATCTTGATTCAACTGAAGCTGATCTAATTGCCAAGCTTGATGCTGGTAGTCTTGATGAAGTTTCAGTGCAGTTTCTCGCTAGCGCTATGCTATGTTCTGAATGTGGCTGGGATTACTTTGGTCCTGACAGCACTAACGAGAATATCTATGGCCGTGTGTGTGGTAATGGCCATGAAATTGGTGTGGATGGAGTTCACACGGACCTCTTGGGCTTGAATAAATTCATTGAATTGAGCTTGGTTGCCCGTGGTGCTGCTGACAAACCTAAAATTATCGGTAAGAGCGAGGCAAAGTTAGCTCCCGAAAGTGCTTATCGTCTTGCAGCGAGAGGCTTTGAACCGGACGCTCTGGTGGTCAGGGCATCGATTGGTAAGGAAGAAGTGAACATGGCCGACAATGCCAACATCATGGCGGAACTCACCACTGAGATTCGCAAGACTGCGACCCTGACGGCTGAGAAGGCTGGTCTTGAGACGAAGCTGACTGCTGCGGAGGCGTCTGTTACGTCTCTGACTGCGGAACGCGACGAGCTTCAGACGAAGCTGACGGCTGCGGAAGCAAAGAACGTGGTTCCCGAGGATTACGAACCCAGCAAGGCCGAAGCCGCTGCTGGTGTCGCGTTTCTTCAGGAGCAGCTTAATCATCTTCGAGTAGCCAAGGGCGAAACGAAGCTGGAAGGTGACGCTCTGCCCTCAAAGGTTGCTGACCTCAAGGAGCAGATCAGCACTCTGACTGATAATCTCACATCGATTCTCCCTGTCGGCGGCAAGTCGCAGGCGGCGGGCGCGGGTGAGACTGATAAGGCGGGCTTCAACGCTGCGGCCTTCTCGGTTCGCAAGTAAGGAAGGAAAGAAATCATGCCGTACAATGCTTCTGGCGTCGTCTCCTACGGGTTTCCTCAGAGTGCCGACCCATTCACTTTCACCTATCTGATCAGCGGCCTTGCCGATGATGACGCTGTTGCAGCGGCACCGGGTAAGGCGGTTGCGCAGGACGTAACTGCTGCTAGCACTGTCAAGCTGGCTGGCAACGGTGATGCGATCTTTGGCCGAGTGTATCAGGCGGAGAACCGCGCTGTTCTTGGTATCAAGACCGCTTCTATCCAGCGGAAGTTCAAGGAAAAGCTTCCGGCTGCGACAGGTCACGGTATTATCGTCGGCGACTCGGTCGTCGGCGCTGGTGGCGGTCTTGTCAAGCGGTCGCTTGATGGGTCGAGCGATCCTCTCGCCAACAACACCACGGTTGTCGAAGTCGGTGACGACTACGTCGTGGTCGAACTGTTCTAATTGAAGGGAAAATAGACCATGACTGATCTGCTCACCATTCTCCAGAACGCCAAGCCTGCGGAGCAGGTGCTGGCGGGTTTGAAGAGCGACAACCCGTCTGACTCGCTGCGCGCAGGTCAGAAGATCGTCGCGGAGGCCAAGAAGGCGCAGTTGAACCTGCCCGACTATCTCCGTCTGGCGATTACCCCTGATAAGGACTCGAAGCTGGATGGTTTCGAGTGCGCGCTGGCCTACCTGAACCTGCCGGTTCGTGAAGACTATTCGCAGCACATCGTCCTTCAGGCTGCGGCTGAGTCGTTTACGACCTATCCGGGTACTCGTGCGTTGTTCCCGCCTGTGATCGACAACATCCTTCAGTGGAAGTATCGTCAGGATCAGATCGAGAACGTCAATAACATCGTTGGTCAGTCTCGCACCATCAGTGGCGTCGAGATGATCACCACGGTTGTTGATGATTCGGCGGATGATTACCAGCAGACTGGCGTTATTGCCGAGGGCGCTAATGTGCCGATTCGCTCGCTGCGCACGTCCGAGAAGAGCGTCAAGTTCTTCAAGTTCGGCGGTGGCTTCGAGTTCACCTACGAGTTCCAGCGTCGGGCTAGCCTCGACATGGTTACTCCGTATGCGGCTCGTATGCAGCGTGAGGTCGAGATTGGTCAGGTTGCGGTTGCTACTGCCCTGCTGGTCAACGGCGACGGTGTTAGCGGCGCGGCTCCTGTCACGAATGCGACGACTCTGGCAGCGACTCTTCCGGCTGACGGTCAGCCGGTGCCGAAGACGGGTCGCATCGACTGGACTGTGTTCCTTGCGTGGCTCGTCCAGCAGGCGAAGGCAGGTACTCCGATCGATACGATCGTAGGTAACTGGGACGTCTATCTGGAGTGGCAGCGCCTGTTCGCTACGCCGACACAGAATGCTGGCCTCCCGACGATGGACATTCTCCGTCGTGCTGGTGTCGATGTGAATGTCGTCAATCCTCCTGCGGGTCTGATCCCGAATATCAACTTTGCGGTTAGCTCGACGGCTCCGGCCAACAAGCTGATCGGGTTCATCCGGGCTGAGACTCTGGAAGAGCTGGTTGAAAACGGTTCGGACATCGAAGAGAGCGTCCGCGCTATCGAGAACCAGAAGGTTCGCTATACGAAGACTGTCAACAAGGGCTATCGACTGGTCTTTGGTGACACTCGCTCGGTGCTGAACCTTAACCAGTAATGGTTCGTTCTTCTCCGGGGGCTTCGGCCCCCGGATCATTTTAGCGGAGAAAGAAAATGGCTAACACCCCTGCCCCCAAAAAGGACGAGGCTGAGAAGAAGATCGAAGCCGAGCCGATCGCCCCCGGCGAGTCGCAGGCTGATGCTGATAAGGTTACTGTCTCGACGACAGGTGACTTTATGATCATGGACCCCTATACTCTTGATATCGTTGAAGCGTCGGGCAAGAGCGAAGTTCGCAACACTACCTTCATTCAGAATAAGATCAAAGAAGGTCAGTTGAAGAAGGCGTAATCAATGATCGTTCGTGCTGACACGGCTGTCAGTTTCACAGTTCAATTCCCGTCAGGGCAACCTGACGGGAATGTTGTTTGGACCTTGTATGGTTCTGATGGCGCTGAAATTTCCAATGGTTCGGTAACTCCGCCTGTCGGTGCAGTTTCGATTGAACTCACTATTCCTTCGTCTGACAACAGTTTAGCTGCCGGTGTCTTGCGTAGTTTTCGTGATCTTGATTGGAGCTATACAACTGGCGGAGCAACTATTTCAGATACTCGCAGATATACGATAGACGCTCGCCTACCCTTAGGCGTGTCTCCTGATGGAGTACGCTCGAAATTAGGTGGTATTGAATCTACTGATCTTCCTGATAGCGATGTTCCATTACTTCAGGCTTATACGTCTTTTCGCAACACTATTACGGGCGCAATCTTTGATGCAGCAGTAACTGCTGGTTTGGATGACTTAGCTCTATGTGATGCGATTGAAGCGCTGGCAGCCCTTTCTGTTCTTCCTTCGATGCCTGTTCGCGTTGCGTCAGCGGAAGCTAGTTCGACTAATCAATATAAGCGCCAGACTATTGATTGGTCCACTCTTGCTGGCCCGTTGACTGATTTGGTGACGGCAGGATACGTGGCGCTAGTGCCGACTTATTCGGATACTTCTCAATTCAGTGACATCTTTATTCTCGCCTCTCCGGCTACTGATGCCATCACTGGTGCTGCACCAACAGGAACTTAAGTACCTGTTCGTTTAAGCTCCATGCCGATGGTGCGGTAATTCCGAAGATCAGACTGAGCCATTGGCAGAAGTTGCCATGTAGTCACTACAAGTTCATTGACCTGATCGCCATTGACCATTTCCAGCAATGGCACTTTTCGTTGTTCACCACATTTCTGTTGAATGGCATCCAACAATTCGATCTCATTCAAAAGATTAGCATCTCGAAAACTGGAAAGCCCCAAGGCAAAACTGATGGTCCACAATCCATTATCTTCACTAAATGAAAAACCGTCTGGACCAAGCAGGGTTACTTGAGGTAGTTTTGTCTCATCATTGCGAGATTCCCAATCAATATATTGCACTTGGGGATACAACCCCGTAGCGTTGAGTTCATCGATCATATCAGTTATGAAGCGCACAATCGATTTGTAAATCGGCGCGACGATTGGAGTGTAAGAGATCATAGATGGCCCAACTTGATAGAAGTTTCGTTCGCCTTCGTTTCCGACTTGGAGAGGGAAATGTCAAGGGCCGTCAACGCTACACCAACACGGCTGCCTTTATTGCGCGCAAAGTGGCTTTTAGTTACGCGCAAGATCAATACGAGTTCTATAAGGAAAATTTAGAAGCTGGGATTGAAGGAGATGTTAGACGGGAACTCACTAATCTTGCGAGCCTTTATCGACGTCATATCATAGGTTCAACTACAGATCGTCCAACAGGTATCATTAGAAGTGTAATTGGTGGCGCACAGTCTCTAGCCTTGTCCTCTGCCCTGCCACGCTGGGCACCAAGAAATGCTCGATATCTTAAACGAAAATTATCGGCCACAGGGCGCGCTTCGTGGTTTGATAATCGTGGATGGCGAACCCATAAGGGGCAACATTGGTCGCCCAGCGATACTGGATTGCTATTCGCAGAGTCGCGGGCAGATACGTGGGAAACAATATTTGGTCCCATCCGTGTTGTCTTTCGCAAGAGCCGAATCCTGACAGAAGCTGATGCGCAGGCAGCAGTCATTATTGATGGCTCCAAGAAAGCTAAAATCCAAATTGGCACTGTGAGCGTGTATGCTATGAATAAGCTAACGCCCGCTATGCTCCCCGCACTTAGAACTGGCGATCCCTCAGCAATGACGCCAGATACTGGAAATGATGAGTTGATGGACCTTGTGGCGTCTTACGATCAACGCTTAGCTTATAGGTTGGGACAACGATCTAGCCTAACAAAACGCTATAGACCGACACTTGAGCCTTTCTTGGGTTTCTTCCTAACTCGGTCAATTCCTGCTGCTATTCAAAGCCGCATTCAGCGTGGAAGCTTGGGTAGAATTACGAGGGGTTCTTAACCCCCTCGTAAAGCTCTGTTGATCATAGCAATAGCTTGCTCAGCGCTTGCTGCACCTTCTGTAATATCCTTTCGTCCTGCCATAGGATTAGAGGATTTAGGTTTATCGCTTTCACTGCCTCCGAGGGCAGCATTTACGATTGAAACAAGCGAGTTATGCTGAGACAAAGAGACAGCGGTTAGCTCTCCGAGCTTTAGCTGAATGCGTAACTGGATTTCTCGGCGAGCTAACGACCAATAAAGATCGTTTAGCTCTCCTTCGCAGACTCCGAAGGCCCAGCAGACGGCGTCGTCAAAGCTGAGTTTTCCGAACCAGTCAAGGAGGGCTTCGGTAGGAGTTCCTCGTATCGAGCGCTCAGTTCGCCCATCGCTGTCGCTCGTTTCACGAAAAAATACAGGCAATGCTCCGTGACCCAAAGCAACAGGCGTTCAACATCGTCTGAATCCAGATCAACGTCTTCAACGAGTTCTTTTTCATCGTGGATCATGCCCTTCTTATCAGTCAGGCAGCGGCGCACAATATAATCCTGAGTATGAGGATCGTGCATTACAAGCTGAACTGCGGCAGAAGGGACTGGAAGCATACGCCGAATATCCATCTCAAGACCATATGTCATCTTGATCTTTCGACCATTTGACATCGTGATCTCCAGAGAAGGACGAGGAATATCCTTCATATCAGGAAGTTCAGGCATTACTTTCCTCCAATACACGCTCACGCAGGAGACGTGCTAGTGCGGCATCCAAACTGATGTGTTTGTCCATCCCAAGGCGAATCAACTGATTGACCTTCTTGTTTACACAGGAACCTTCCGACCTAGCTAGGTCGCCAATTTCTATGTAAAGATCAAGGGGGACGCGAACAGTGAAACTACGATGAGGTTCTGAGGTCTTTTTCTTAATAGCCATTAGTTTTCCCGGCGGTTATCGATGGTTGACTAGACTTCTATTGCTTCCTTCTGCCAAGAAGTCAAGAGGCAGCTTGTAATTCACTAACTAGGAGTGCCACTCATGGCAGATGTGCAAAAGTCCGCTTTCTCCCTCTCCTCGGCGACGATCATGATGGGCAAAGCTTTCGTTGATGACGTTTTCGCCCTTCGTCCTGATAAGGACTCGATCGGCATGGTGTCTGAAGTCGCTGTTCCCGTTGATAGTTCTCTGACGTCGCTGCTTAATGGCGTGTCGCAGAGCGAGGTCGATGCCAAGCGAACGGGTGTTTCGACTACTATCACTGCAAACGTCTATGAAATGACGGCTCAGAACTTCATGCGCGCGCAGGCTATGAGCGGCGCTCCGACCGTCTCGGTCAAGCGTGGTAAGCTTACGGCTGATCTTGCTGCTAATGCTGTGTCGATGACTATCGCTTCTGATCCGATTCCGGGTGAAGCCTCTTCGGCTATTACGCAGATCACGGATATCCCCTCGGGTTCGACTCTTCTGATCCAGCGTCCCGGTGGCGAGAACGACTATGTGTTCCCGACCAAGAGTTCGGGTGCGGCTACTGCTACGGCCCCGAATTTCACTGTGCCTATTGCTGATGACTATCAGATTCCTGACGGCATGACTTTCCCTGCTGGTTCGTCGGTGTGGGTGGTTTCTCCGGTCGGCGTGGGTAACATCGATTCGGACGATCTGTTCTGCGTGAAGATCAGCGGTGTGCTGACGCAGTTCAATCGCCCTGTGGTGTACGTGGCTCCGAAGGTTCGCGTAACGAAGGGCTTCCAGCTTTCGTTCAACGAGACTCAGTATACCTCGATGCCTTGGGAGCTTAAGCCGCTTCTGATGTCGGCAACTGAAGTCTCTTCGCTGGCGCGTCTGGAAGAGGTCGGGACTCGTCAGTCGGGTCTGGTCTATGCGGGTGGTTAATAGCCTCTGACCCTTGACTTCTGCCGCAAGGGCGGGCCATAAACGGCCCGCCCTTTTCTTTTAAGGATAAGCGATGCCGAACATTCCGGTCGAACACGTTACAGATTCGCATCAGCTTGTCGCTGATGCTCGTATCGATCTATTTGAAATGACCCCCTCAGGAGGCTCAGGCGTCGTTAGATTCAAGAATGAAAATACAGTAACATGGCGAGGTAATGAATATAGCGGTGTTCCTCTCCAGATTAGTGGAGAAAAGAAAACCTCCGATAGCGGGCTTGTAATGCCGACGCTAACCATTGGCCAAGAAAATATTGATCTCTCGCTGTTCAAACCTTTGGTTTATGATGGATATCTAGATAATGCGATTATCGTAAGAATTACTGTTCTTCTTGATAATCTAATCAATAATCGTCTGATTCGTGAGCTTCAAACTTATCGCGTTAAAACTGTGCAGAGCTATGGCCGAAGTCAAATTGTGCTACAGTTAGCTACGCTCTCAGACTCACTAGGTTTTGAAATGCCTTACCGACAATTCTTACCACCTGATTTCCCCTCGGTGCAGATGTGACAGAAGATGATATTAAATATGATCATCTTGTCGGTCGCCCTTTTACTGGGGTTGGCAGGGATGATTGCTTTGCCCTTGCCCGAGAGTTTTATGAAGATAATTTCAATATCTCAGTTCTTGATGTAGCGCGCCCGCATGATTGGTCGTCTGATGAACTTGACTTGCTTCGCTTGTTTCATGAAAAGCTTGGCTTTCAAATGATTACTGACTGGAAGCCTAAAGATTTGAGGCCGGGTGACATTATGGCTATGGCGATTGGTGAGCGAAATGCCAATCACCTCGCGGTCTATGCTGGCAATAGCAAAATCGTTCATCACCTCTATGGAAAAATGTCGCGCGCAGAGGATTTGCGAGATTTTTGGTTCAACCACACTTGTTATATCCTTCGACATCCTGACGTTCCTGATCTAAGACCCGTCTACCCTGATGTGGATTTATTGAGTTTGATTCATGCTAGAAACGCTACTCCTAAAAGACGATAAAGTTGAACGGTGTGGGCTAGTCCTCAAAGACGGTTCAACAGTCGAAATCGCTAATCTTGCGGAGAACCCGGAGGAGGGTTTCGAGATGAGTGCGGAGGAAGCCCTTCCCTATATCGAAGCAGAAAACGTCAGCGGGACGTGGCATACACACCCTAAAAGCGATCCAACACTCAGTGGTGAGGATTATAAAGGCTTCCTTGCTTGGCCTGAATTGGAGCATTCGATTATTGGACGACGTAAAGGCAAGGTCGTTGTAACCCGATATCGAATTGAAGATGGAATTGTAGTCGTATGCGCTTGATTTTTCACGGTGAGCTTAAAAGGCTCTACGGTGACAGCTTTGTGATGAAAGCCGAAACGGTTCGTGAAGCCGTTGAGGGTTTCTCACGTCAGGCGCTTGACTGGCCCAAGGACATGCGAATTTCGATTGTTGGTTTCGACACAGAAGCCAAACTCTATGAACAGCCCGATGAAGTGCATTTGATGCCCTCTCTATCAGGAGGCGGCGGTAAGTTCGGCACCATTCTTCTTGGTGCGGCGCTTATCGCTGTTGCTGCTTTTGCGGCACCTCTCGGTATCGCCGCTGCGGCCACTTCTTTGTATGTGGCCGGTGGCGTCATGATTCTACAAGGTATCATGGGCCTGTTCTTGAAATCTCCGAAGCTAAATAGCAACGGAAGTAATGATCCAGACGCCTCAAAATACATATCAGTCAATCAGAATACGACCCAAGTGGGATCGCTGATTACGGCTGCTTGGGGGCGCGTCAACCTATCTGGCCAGTGGTTGAGTCTCCAGTCAGATAGTAGCAATCTTGCCTTTGGAGTGTTCCCTGCTTCTACGTCATGATAAAGGATAACATATGCAATACCCAGTTACTGAGGCCCTGAGGCAGTGGGCGACATCCGACTCCCAGACTCGCGCCATCGACGCAGTCCTAAGCAACAAAGGCAACATGCGGGCTGCTGCGCGGGATTTGGGGCAGCACCACGATACTGTCCGAAAAACTGTGAAGCGTATTGTCGATTACGCCGTGGCCCACGGATATAACCCAATGGAGCCTCATATCGGCGATCCTATCGGAGAACCGTTTGCTCTTAAGGGTCAAAGCATCTGCCGCAAATATGTTTTTGAAGAAAGTGGCGATGTTGTTCTTAAGTGGGACAAGACCAAACTTGATGACGTCGAATGGCTCGAAAAAATCAAATCTGGCGTTGAAGCCTTCATTAGTGAGCAGGAGCCTGTTCCTACGCCTGCATTACCCCCTCTTTCGCGTGACACTGACATTATTCCTTTCATCCAGATTGGTGATGCTCATCTCGGTATGTTAGCACATGAGGCTGAAGTCGGTGCGAATTTTGATCTCAAGATAGCGAAGCGTGAGCTTCTCGCTGGTGTGTTCCAGCTTATCGATGAAAGTGAACCCACCGATCGCATTTTCCTTAATGATGTTGGCGATTTCACCCACTATGAAAATATGCAGGGTGAAACTGAGGCCAGTCGTAACAGGCTCGACTTCGATGGTCGCTTTCCTAAAATGATTGATTGCTATTCGGAGGTCATGAGGGCCATCGTAGATAAGGCACTTACCAAAGCTCAGTATGTCGATGTTGCCGTTAATATGGGTAATCATAGTCGAACCAACGATATTTGGATGGCTGTGCTTCTCAAGCATGTCTATGGACATACTGGACGTGTAAATGTCCTCAACAATCACTCGCCTTTCATCGGTTATCGCATGGGAAATACCTTTGTGATGACGCATCATTCGGACAAGTGCAAACCAGCAAAGCTCGGCCATGTAATGGCTACGGACTTTGCAGCAGATTGGGGCGAGTCGAAATATCGGTATATCGATATCGGCCACATTCATCACAACATGGTGTCCAAGGAGCATCCGGGCGTGATTATTGAAAGCTGGAACCAGCTTGCCAATAAAGATCAATACGCCCACGACAATGGCTATCGCGCTCGTCAGTCGATCTCGATTGTTGAACGAAGCCGCACCTACGGCGAGAAACGTCGCCGTATTCTTCCTATCGATGAAATCCGCGATAACATTGAAGCTGCTTCTCACGCTTCAGGTACGGCAGTGCCGTATCGTCCCACTCAATTAAGGGCGTTTAGCGTTTAATAAAATCCAACCCGGCGCTTGATAGTTAATAGCTTGCGCCGGGTTCAACTTGTTGCCTTTTTCAATATTCTCTTTCGGTGTTAAAAGTTGCAAATTCCAAGGAACGTGTAACCCACAAACAATTGGAGAGACAAGAGGCACTATATGATCTACATGTTTCATATCTGCTGTTGCATATAGAAACTGTATTTCGTTTTCTTGTTCGTTGGTTAACCAGTTGGGCGTAGCATTAATTTTCTGCGCTCGGCGTTTTCCTTGTTTATGGGCATGTTCTGGAAGATGTACCTTACGATATTCTTTAGATTTTATTCTTAGGCTCTCTCGATTATTTTCACGATATATTCTACCACGCTCTAGTTCTTGCTCTAAATTTCTAGCATAAAACTCGCGCCCTCGCCGGTTATGCGCCTCACGATCTTTATTTACGTATTTAAGTTTAGCTGCCCTAGAACCTGCACTTAGATTATGCTGCTTATTGCACTCAAAACAAATACCTTTGCTTGTATATCGTTTAGCAATATGGCCGTGCTTACACGGTCTTCCGGTAAAATAATATTTCTCTCCTAACTGTTTCGCTCTTTGTCTTATCGATTTTGCCATTATAGGTTGCCCTCTAAAATCTTGATGTTCACGTTAAATACGAGCAGACCGTTCATACTATGCCGAATGCGCCTATTGAACAAGACGTAATTCTCGACGCTGATGGCCGTCCGCTCTTTTCTGCGATCGATCAATTGCAGCGTGAGTTGGGTAAGATTCAGGCTACTGTCAAATCAATCCAGCAGGACAGCTATAAGAGCGCCCAAGATTTTACAAAGGTCATTGCAGATCGCGCTAAACAGTTGCAGCAAGTAGCTGGACAACTGCGCACCTTGGCTACGGTCAAGAACACACCCGGCGCTTCTATTCAGGATTTGAACTCTAATAAGCGACTTGCTGATCTTACTCGACAAGCAACTGCTTATGCGCGAGAACTTGGCGTTGCTCGAAATGCCGCTGAGGCTATTGATGCTAAGATCGCTTCAATCAATAAGAGAATGGCCGAACGCGGAGCGAACGGGCAGTTTGCTACTCTTGGACAAACTGATCAGTTGCGGAACCTAGAGCGCGCTCAAACCGCTTTGAAGAAACTCGATCAACAGTTTGAGCAACTCCAAATTCGTGCCCGTCAAACCGGCGGGGACTTTACTCAGGAGATTCGAAATGTCGTTGCAGCCAGAGACGTTCTTTACTCAGCAGCTTCAAAAACTAAAGGCGGCTATAACCTCGGCCCTCAAATCATCGGTGTCACAGACGCTCAAGCGGCTTTGGCAGAGCGTGTTGCAAAAGCTCGCGCAGATGAAGCAGCGAATATCAACGCTGGCCTCCGCGCTCAAAAAGAAATGGCTCGGGCCGAAGTCGGACAGCTAAGCACAATCAATGAGCTTGAAGCTGCTCGCGCACTTAACGTGGCCAAAATACGTGATTTGCGCGAGCAACTTGCGGCTGCGGAAGGCAATGAAGTTCGTGAGATTCTGCAATCCCTTGAGGTTGAAAAAGCTCGCGGAGTTCAGATTAAGCAAAACACTCAAGCGCTTGTTCAACAGCAACGAGCGCAAGAGAAAGCAAATGCTGGTGGTTTAACGCCTAGCGGCTTACCCACAGGTAATAACAAATCTCGCCTTCAAAATATCCTCTCACCCGGTTACGCTGCCGCTGCCTTGGCGCGAACTAGCGTGTATGGTCTATCGGCTTTTGCAGCCTATGGAGCCTATAATTTTGCTCAAAACACTGTGTCGGACGTTGTTGGTCTTGAAGATGAATTTGGAAAGCTCCAAGCTATCTCAGATTCTACAGATACCGAAATGCAGAGCCTTAGAGCTTCTATTCTCTCTGTCGGCCAATCCTCTCGATTTGCAGTAACCGATCTCGTCAAAATCAGTCAGACGCTCGCGCAGGCTGGTGTTTCCGCAAGTCAGATGACGGATGTTCTTAAGTCGGTCATCACGTTGGCAACGGCCTCGGGTTCTACGCCCGATGAAGCTGTCAACCTTGTCACATCCGCTTTGGGTGCTTTTCAGCTACAGGCTCGTGAGGCAGCGCGCGTTGCTGATTTAATGACCGTGGCTTTGAACCGCACCAAGTTGACGGTGGGACAAGTTGGTGAAGCGATTCAGTATGTCGGTGCGACAGCTTATGAGCAAAACATCAGCCTTGAGGAATTGCTAGCTACCATCGGTGCTATTGCCCAAGGTGGTGTTCGTTCTGGTTCGACTATCGGTACGGGCCTTCGGCAGTTCATTGTCGGATTGCAGACCCCAACTAAGGCATTGACTGACGAGTTCAAAAAGCTTGGTATCACTCAAGCTGATGTCGATATTAAAACTCGTGGCCTTTCTACTGTTCTTGATACTTTGAAACAGAAGGGCTTCGGTGCAACTCAAGCTTATCAGGGCCTCGAAGTACGAGCGGCTGCGGCTTATCTTGTTCTTAAGAACAATGTTGATGTCATTGATGAACTTCAACTAGGTTTTGCTCAGCAGAATGCTGCCGCTATCGCCAATGATCGAGCGATGGGATCACTAACAGCCGCATGGCAGAAGTTCAAGAATACCGTTGAGGCCAGTCTTTCAGGTGGTCTTCAAGAACCTATAAATGTTCTAAAGAATCTTTTGGATGCTTTAACAGAACGTCTGCAAAAAATGCAGGAAGTTTCTGATCGTCTAAAACAAGAAAACCAAAATGGAACTGAAGCTTGGTATAATAAAGACCTAGCTACGCCTACGGCTCAGTTTTTAACTAATGTTCTTAACGGTGACTATGGTGGATTTAGTAATAGTCCTAATCGCCCTAAGATTGGTGACTGGATTAATAGTTGGACTGAAGGCACAAAAAGTGCAGCAGATTCTACTAATGTATATGCTGATGCTATTAAAAAAGCCTCTGAGGATGCTGACAATCATCGACAGATTCTAACTGAAGTCGATAAAGAAATTGAGCGTCTAAAGACTCAACAGAGTTCATTAATTAACAACCAAGTTCGATCTCAAACTGAGACAGTTACTTTGACGGCTCGTTTCCAAGGATTGGTAAAGTATCTCGGCACTACGAAGAACGCTTATCTCGACTTGATCAATGCTATGAACCAATATCGAGGGGAAGAATCTCATCTTCTTTCGACGGCTTATTATGGTCTTGTGGCTCAGCAGCAAAAACAGAACAATGTTGATCAAGGGGCACTCTCGAAACAAATTTCAACTATCAAGGGTAATCGTCAGCTTATGGGGTTGCTAACCCCACAAGAACGAGCCTCTCTTAATAGCCCGCAAAGCTTGACATTCCCTCAAATGATGACCGACGCCGCCTCTCGCGTGGCTAAGTCAAATACTGATTTGGCAAATGTTCTTAACGATGCTGCAAACATTGCGGCTCGACTTTCCATCGGTACAAGATCAGCGATTTTGGATCAGCAACAGGCTGGGCTTGCTGCTGCTGCATCTACTCCACTGGGTCAACAGTATACGGCTGCTTCGCAAACTTTCCAAGCTCGTTTGGCTGATCTTACTCCACAAGATCAATCAACTCGGACTAAACTCGGTGGCGCTCTTTCCAAAGATATCACGACCTATCTTAATCAGTTGAATGCCAAGCTTCCTAACATCAAGCAAACTGCTAATCGCCAGTATGTTCAGGATGCTATTGATTTTCTGAATAGCCTTTTGAACCAAGTTTCTGCGGCGATTAAACCCACCAAGGAGGAGCTAGCTCAAGCTAAGCAAGACGCCGCAGATCAGCGTCGCCAAGAAGCTGAACTTCGTAAGCGTCCGCTGATTACGCAGCAGGATATTGATAACTTAGGGCTCTCTCTAGGTCTTAAGCTTGGCAGCGGAATGCGCAGCGCAGCGGCAGAAGATGCGCTACATCGACGTGGCCTTACAACAGCCACAGGTCAAACGAGTGCCCATGTTACAGGCCACGGATTTGCTCGTGATTTTCTCCTTCGTGGTGTAAGTGACCAAGAGGCCGAACGTGCTGCGGCAACTATACGCGCCTTGGCTAAGTCCAAGGGGATCGATGCGTATGTGAAATATGAGCGCGGTGGTCCTAATGATGGAACTGGCCGTCATATTCATGTTGGTGTTAGGGCGGGCACTCGCTTTTCCAAGGATCGAGAGGGAACAAACGCTGATCGTTACGACGCGCAGCTTTCTGAAGCGCAAACTCAGCTTGATAAGACTAACCTAGCCACGCAGCTTAAAGAGGTGGCTAACGCAACCTCTCAATCAGCATTTCAACAAGCCTTTAATTCAGCAAAGCAAGCGCTTTCGACAGTGAACACTGATCTTGAAAATGCTGCAAAGGATGAGCTAGCTTCAAAAGGTATCATTCCGGGTTCGCCTGAATATCAGGCCAAGATGGCTCAGGTCCAACAAGAAGTTGCTCAAAACATTGAGCAGTTCCAACAGAAAATTGGCGAGGCAATTGTCAAGAGCGTAGATGCACAGCTTAAGGCGGCTCAACATGCTTTCGACATGGCTACTGCTCCATCTCAAACGGCTCTCGCAGTTGCACAAGCACAGCAAACTGGATTGTCTAATTATTCTCTAAAGAATAAGGTGCCTGATTATGTGAATACACTGGCTCAAGCCCGCGCGCAGCAAGCTCAAGAAACTGCTGATCGAGCTAAGCTCGCCGCGCTTCCCGCTCAGATTGCTGCTGTTCAAGGACAAAAGTATGGCTTGCTCGGCGACTTGGTTACGGGCACAGGCGATTTTGATACTATTTCTGCCAAGGTTAATGAGCTTGACACCACGCTCAAAGATTTGATGACAACACAGGCATCCCTCAAAGCCCAGTTGGAAGCTGGAAGTTTGGTGCCTACAACTTTTTCGGAAGGCTTAACAGACGCTATTGCTGCTTATCGTCAAGTCCATGACATGACCAAGAGCTTCAAAGGTGAAATTATCGATAGCCTTGGTGGTGCCCTCGATACTTTGGGACAGGGGTTCACTGATTTCTTCACTAACATCATGAATGGTTCTCAAACTGTATTACAGGCATTTGGTAATTTTGCCAAATCTATTGAGAAATATATGGTGGAAATTGCCGCCAAGGCTGTTGCGACTAAGGTATTTGATATCTTATTGAATGTGATTGGCGGAGCCTTCGGCGGTGGTGCTAATAGCGCTGGTGTCACTAGTGGCACGGGTGAAATCTATAATAAAGGCGGTCGAGTTGGCGACCCCTCTGGCATGATTTATCGCGCTAGTGGCGGTGAAGTTATGAACGGAGATACTGGCCGAGATAGTGTGCAAGCAGCTTTGACTCGCGGAGAGTGGGTAATTCAAAAACCTGCTGTTGACAGTCTTGGTAATAAATTCATGGCAAACCTTAATAATCATGGTGCTAAAGCATTAGATGGTTTGCAGAAGATTCCTCAAGTGAATGTGCTTCCAAAGCAGGAAATGGGCGTCTATATTGTTGCTCCTCAGCAGCAGCCTAGCCTTGACAAGAATGATGTTCTTGTGGTGATGCACAATGATATATTGAATAACGGTCAGACCAAGAAGCTGATCAAACTTATTTCGCAAGGTGGATAATGGACACTTTCAATTTTTGTCCTGAGAGTCTTGTTCCAATTACCCTTCCGCCGGATGCGGCCAGCGCTATGTCATTGAACGGGTGGCAATTTACTTCTCGACCCACTGTGCCTTATCAAAAGAGCTTTCAGCTTTCATTGTATGGACTACAATGGATTCTTGATCCTGTTACTGGATTATATGATTCAGCCACAGATGTTACTCACAATGCGCGCGCTCTAGAACTTTTCTATGAACAGCATGGCATTTGGGCACCGTTTTATTGGACACATCCGCATATCGGACAGCTCACCGTTCGCTTCAAATCTGCTGTGTCTGTTCCTGAGGGAGATCAAAATAGCGGCGGATTGATTGGTAAACCCGTGACAGTAAATCTCATTCATCATAATCCGGGGTTCTAAGATGGTATCGCTTAAAACTTCAAGGCAACGATTTGAAACTCAATTCACGGTGCTGGATGGGGGAAGCGGCACATTCATGGGTGAGCTAACAGACACAGAACAAACTTCTCAACCTTCCTATATCTTTGTTCCCCCTCGTCATGTTCTCCGAACTCAATATCCTACTCCAGTAAAGTTAGGAATGGTTATCCAAGGCATGACTGATTCTAAATTCATGGTCGGTGATAATGGACCATCTGAAAACTGGCGCGGTGTTCTCTGGCAAAGCTTTCGCTTGTTTGAAGTCACTGGCCAATATGAGTGGCGGAGACGCACTTTTACTGTTGATCCAATTACACGACAGAAAAAGGATACTGGCCAAACACAGCTAATTGGCAATATATGGGCGGCTCTTGAAACGCTAGATCGCCTTCAGACTGATCGTGAGATTCATTACGATTTCAGTCAAGATCGCATCATCACTGGAGCTAATATTCTGCAAGACGATTTAGTCGACAACCGCGCTGTTACACAGGTCGACAAACAGCTAGGACTTTATATAGGAACACTCACATAATTAATTTGTGAGAGCTATGGCAGAAGTCATTCTTAAAGGCGCAAGCAAGGGCGGTGGAAGCAGCTTCCAGCAGACGCCTGATAACCTGCGCTCGAATGATACCTTTGAAGGCGTTCTTGGCATCGGCATTGGACCGATGCGAGGGCCTACTCGCGGCCTTAAATCTATCAAGATCAATGGAACAGCCGTTGAGAACGAAACCGGCGATCTCAATTTTGAGAATTTCATTGTTAATGTTGGCGACGGCGATCCAGCCAAGTTCCCGCAAATCGTCCAGCTAAAACTTGGCCAAGGTGCTGCTCCTCTCCAAATCGGACTTTCTATCACCAACTCAAATACGAGTGGACCGGGTGATTGGATCACGCAGACAATCAACAACACTAATGCAGATTTTCTCGATCTGCGATTTATTGTTAGCGAGCTTTATAAGCAGACGAAGGACGGTATCTACAGCGATACCTTGAGCCTCGACATTGAAATGAAGCCGGTTGGGTCCACGACATGGATCAACCCTGCTTTGAATGTCCCCACTGGCAGTTATAATGAACAAGGTCAGTATGTTGAAGGTACTGGTCAAGTTTACGTCCCTCGGAAGTATTACGATTCTAACGGGAACTGGATTGCTCAAAGCTCGAATTATAAAATCACTGGTAAGACGACTAGCCCGGCTGTTTATGAGCTTCGCATCGCAGTTCCAAACACTGGGGATTACGC